>OGYH01000001.1_pt1 | contig 206675 bp, 178 predicted proteins | sample 1576511 | NCBI WGS metagenome assembly OGYH01 (sample SAMEA3541522, study PRJEB24748) | human gut metagenome | biome: human gut; feature: human-associated habitat; material: faeces | place: China | collected 2012
TCGGCTTTGTTTTGTTAGTTCTGCGAATAAGATTACAATAAGCAACTACTGCATGATCCGGTCTTTTTCCAATTACTCCGCCCGGAGTGTAGGCATCACTATCTCTTCTTTTCTTTGAAACATAGTAATGATTAACCATTGAATCCATATTTCCACCCATTACCAGAAATGCCAATCTTGGTTCTCCCAAAACATTAATGCTTTCATCGTTCTTCCAATCAGGCTGTGAAATAATACCAACTGTATATCCATTAGCTTCCAAAACTCTACTTATAATAGCATGTCCAAAAGATGGATGGTCTACATAAGCATCCCCTATTACAAACACAAAATCTAACTGCTCTATTCCTCTTTCCTTCATATCCTCTTTGGATATTGGTAAAAATGCCATATTTATTTTGTATGCCATATTAAGAAAATATGGTCATACGCTCCTTTCTCTTAACATTTACAAAACTTATCTTATGCTGCTTTCTGCATCTTCCAATGTTGCATATCCCTGTAAATGTGCTGTATTTTCTATAGTCATATATGCAAGATTTTTTCCCTCTCTTGCCAGATTTACAATAAATTGTGCATAAAGTTTCAACAATTCTTCTGAATATGTTAATAATTCTCCCTTTAAATAAGTTTCATAAGAAGTGTTATCAATCTGATCAGCATCACTTGTTATATCCCTGGCATTAGATGCAAGCTTTGGATAACTCTTAGCAAAATCCTTCATCCAGTCTACCTGAATCTGTGCAATCTGATTTACAATTGCTATTGTTCTCTCCGATTTTTCAGGAAAATTATCTTTAATCTTCTCATATTCTTCAGGTGAAGTATGTTCCATCATTCTTCCATATTTCTCGGTTATCATATTCCAACCCTTAGCCTTGTTTTCTTCCCAAAGATTGCAAATGCACTCTAGCATTTCATCTGTCCAAGTCATATACTGACTCTTTCTCATAACATAGAAGAAAGGCCAATTATTCTGACAAGACGCTCTTCCACCAACATTCTGCACTTTATCAAAAGCTTCAAATTCAAGTTTTACTATTTTATCTATTGTTTTTTCTCTGTCAAACATTTCAACTTTCCCTTCTGCCAAATCCATAATTGGTCTCACATAACCATTTAAAAAATTTGAATTTCTATTCTTTATTAGTTTTAATTCCAATAATTTATCAATTATAATTTTTGCTATTTCTTCCATAATAATAGCTTTTTCATCTTTTTCATTAAACTTAGTATTGTCATACAAATAACCATCCCAAGCATTCTTCTGAGAAGGAAGCTGACTTAATTTTTCAAGCAATGAAACAATCTTCTCAGTTCCATCCAATCTACTAACTCCCTTAAAAAGCCATTTATAGTACGGTGCAAACTTATTATTTAAAATGTACACACATTTCATTGTCTCTTTCATAAAATCAGAAATGCAAATCTGTGCCGTTACATAATCTTTCCTTGCCATTGCTCTTTCATAATTGCTCTGACCTGTCTGCGCCATTGCCCCAAGCTGTCTTGCAAGCTTAACAAGTCTTGCCTTAAAAGGCTGATTTTCAAAATTTTTTCTTATCTTAGAAAAATATCCTAAATCGTCCCTAAAAACTTCACCGTTAGTAACTGTTGCAATTTTATAATCTTCAAGATTAATCCATTGTTCTAATGTTAGATTTCCATCTCCGGAACCTGTATACTTTTTATAAAAATCTTCAACTACACAAACGCCCACTCTTCCTTCAGCCATAATGGTGTCAACTCTTGTAATGCCCTTATAACTTTTTGGAAGTTTGTTATATTCATCCTGAAGTTTTTCACCGATTTTCTCATAAACATCTTCCGTAATCCACATACAAAATCCCGGGCCGAAATCGTGGTCTCTTGAATAAACATCATCAAAGCCAAATCGTTCTGAACCTTCCCCAACGAAGCCCACCGCTATTTTGTCCTCATATTCAGAAAAATTATTGTGAATCATATCCTTGCCGTACTCTTCATAAAAACTTTTTGCCAGCTCTATACCTGTAAGTTCTTTCTTTTCTTCTTTTATTTTGTCAAAAACCTTTGCCAGATTTTCTTTTGTAATATTATAAGCACTGCCACGTCCCATATTTGCTTCTATCTCCGGCAACGCCTTTTCGTATAACTTAGCTGCCTCTTCATACTGTTTTAAGCTACACTTAACACCTGCCATGGCACAAAGGGCTCCGCTGTAATGAAAGTTTTTCACTTCATCTCTGTCAAATATTTTCAAAGCCTTCTTAAGATAGTCTTCCGCCTGACTTGCCTGATTAATTTCAATCAATGACGCTGCCAGATTTGTATAAGTTGTGGCAACTTCAATATCCATTCCTTCTATTTTTTCTATAATGGACAGTGCCTTTTTAAGATGTTGGACTGCCATAGGAAAATCATTCATCTCCTGATACAAAAGAGCAATGTTATTGTTAAGACTTGCCATTCTATAATCATCACTTGGAATATTCTCATTATATATAGAAAAAACTTCTTTATAAACTTCTAAAGATTCCGCAAGTTTTCCTGCCGCTCTGTAAGCGTTTGCCACATTTTGAAGGGAAGTAGCATAATCCACAGTTCCTTCAATCCCCATTTTCTTCATTAATTCTATGCAATCATTACATGCCTTAATAGACTTTTCAAACTGACTTGTATCCCTGAAAAATCCCATCATTTCATTAAGAATTGTAAACTGAGCTGCCAAGTCATTTTCTTTTTTTGCCTGTTCTATGCTTTCATTGAAAAATGGCTCAACATCGTTAATTCTTCTTTCCGTATACAAACTATCCAACTCTTCTATAAAACCGTTAATATCCATTTTTCCTCCTAACCTGTCACTGCCATAAATAAACATATTTTATGCATAATTATCTAATACACTTTGACAACATCTTTTAACATAACACTATTATACCTGACTATTTTCTCTTTAGAAATGCCAAATTTCCAATAATGCAAAATATAATAAACATACACAAATTAGCAACAACAACGCTTGCTCCGGCAGGAATTGAAAAAGCGTATGAACAAAGCAAACCTGCCGTAAAATTTATTACCGCAAGAATTGCAGAACATATCGTTACACTTAAAAAACTTTTAAAAACTCTCATTGAAGTAAGCGCCGGAAAAATAATAAGACTTGAAATCAACATTGCTCCCATCATTTTTATTCCAAGTACAACAGTTACCGCCGTAAAAATAGAAATAAGTGTATTGTACATTCCAACTTTCACACCTGTTGCTTTCGAAAAACTTTCATCGAAAGTCACTGCGAAAATTCTATGATAGCAAAATCCAAACATAATAAGTACAACAACAGACAGTACAACACTAAAAATAACATCATCTTTAGACATTGCCAAAATACTACCAAACATATAACTACACACATCTGTGCTAAGTCCTGTTGTTAACGATGTAACAATAACACCAATTGCCAATGATGAAGCTGACACCATAGCTATTGCCGCATCACTTTTCATCTTACCGTTTTCTGCCAATCTAAGTAAGAAAAAGGCTGCAATTATAACAATTGGTATTGAAAACTTAATTGGTGCAAATCCAAAAGCTATTGCTATGGACAATGCTCCAAATGAAACGTGTGACAAACCGTCACCTATCATTGAATATCTTTTTAAAACAAGGCTGACGCCTAAAAGAGCTGCGCAAAGTGATACCAATACTCCTCCGATAAAAGCCCTCTGTATAAATCCATGGGCAAACATTTCACTAATCATTTGCTACACCTCCCAAAAACATGTTTGAAACATTTGATTTCTTATATTCCTCAACTGTTCCAAAGAAATCATTTTCCTGTTCTAAATGCAAAATATGTGTTGCATAATTTAAAGCATTCTTTATATCATGACTAACCATAATAATTGTTACATTCTCTTTCTTATTTAAATCCTTTATAGTTTCATAAAACTCCATTGAAGCTGCCGGATCAAGCCCTGTTACAGGTTCATCCAAAATCAAAACGCTGTCTGTTGCACAAAGTGCCCTTGCGAGAAGAACTCTTTGCTGCTGTCCTCCTGACAACTCTCTATAGCAACGCTTTTTCAAATCCAAAATATTAAGCTTCTCCATATTTTTTTCAGCCTCTGCCTTGTCTTTTTTATTATAAAATGGACATCTATGATCGTTATTTAGCACCCCTGACAAAACTACTTCCCAAACACTTGCCGGAAAATCTTTCTGTGCCTGTGTCTGCTGTGGCAAATATCCTACTCCTTTGTGATTTTTTCCCTGCACATTGGCAATAACTTCGCCATTTAAAGGTTTAATCAACCCTAATAATGTCTTTATAAGTGTACTTTTTCCTGTACCATTTTCACCAACAACACAAAGATAATCTCCTTGGTCGATTTTAAAATTCAAATTTTTTGCAACTACTTTATTTTCGTAACCTAACGTTACGTCTTTACATTCAAAAATCATTATCATTCTCCTAATGCTATTTTTAAGTTATTAACATTTTCCTTCATTAAATCAACATAAGTTATTCCGCTGTCAAACTGTTTCTGCGTAATATTATGACAGGAATTAAACTGAAGCGGTTTTGCTCCTGTGTCAGTTTCAATTGCGTCCGCCACAATATGACTGCTTAATTCCAAATAAAATACAGCCTTAATATTGTCTTCCTTAATCTTGTCCACAAGGAACGCAATAGTTTTGGCGCTAGGCTCCATATCACTTCCACATCCCGGAAAAGCTGCATAATACTTTAAGCCATATTCCTTTGCAAAATACTGTAACGGAAACTTGTCCGCAAAAATTATTTCCTTAGTTTTCGAATTATTTACCACTATTCTGATTTCACTGTCTAACTCTTTTAATTGTTTAATGTATGACTCTGCATTCTTCTGAAAATTTTCTTTTTCTTCTGGCAAAGCCTTACTTAATGTTTCACAGATTTTCTCTGTCATAATTATTTCATTAACAGGTGATGTCCATATATGCTCATCAGTTTCGTTATGACTTTCTTCTTCATGGTCGCTTACTTCACTATCATGACTATGCTCTTCGTGCTTCAGACTATCTTCACTATGACTGCCTTCGCTATGACTATGCTCATCATGGCTGTCAAATCTTGTGTCCATTCCTTCAACAATCTCTTCATTAAGAACATCCACATAATCCATCATTTTCATCTTAATCTGATTCTTATTGTTCAAAGAGTCAAGCAATGTATCAATCCATGTTTCAAGAGACCCGCCATTGTATATAAGCACATCTGCATTTTCCATCTGAATAACATCGCTAGGTGTTGGTTCAAAAGAATGACTGTCCTGTCCCGGTGTAACAATCATCTTTAAATCAATTCCCTTAACATCCCCTATAACCGCTCTTGCCATATCATAATATGGAAAAAGAGAAGTCACTATTTTCAATCTATAGTTATCTTCTTTTTCAGTAGTTTTGCCGCAACCAGCCATTCCAAAAATCATAGATATGGTCACAATAAAAACTACTGATTTTCTTAAAAATTCTGTTTTCCTGCTAAATTTATTTTCTCGAATAAATTCTTTTTTCAAAATTTTATTTTTCGAAAATACTTTTATAACTCTATTACTTTTCATAATTTAATAAACACTTTCATAAATCATTATTTTATTTATTTTTTTCTTCACACTTTCCGCATTTCTCGCATTTTCCATAGAATATAGTTTTCTTAGGATTAATACTAAAATGATGGTCTGCGTTCACGTGACTATATAACTCCGCCAAATGATGGCATTCCATCTTCGTCACTTCTCCGCACTCTTCACATTTAATATAGAAACAATCCTGATTCTCACCCTGTTCTATGTACTGAAAGCAAGCTCCCGGCTGGCCTTCCACGCTAAACTTCGTTACAATGCCATCCTTTTCCATCTTCTCCAAATGTCTGTAAATAGTAGTAAGCCCTACCTGGCAATCATTTTCTTTCAAATAATTTTCTATGTCCATAACAGTAACATAGCCATCTTTGTGCATTTCGAGACACTCCTTAATAGCTGACTGCTGTTTTGTTTTATACTTTCCTGCCACGGTAATTCCTCCTTTGACAATAACTTTCCAATTTGAAAATCCTTTTCATTTTATACTTATTGTTTCAAAAAGTCAACGAATTTGAAAGTCTTTTTCATTTTTTCTTTAGTGGAATTTTCAGGAAGTTCTCTTATGCCATAAAAAAACCGATTTCAAAAGCTAGATTAGCACTCTAACTTCTTGAAATCGGTATCTCAAACGCCTGCTTATACAAATTAATTTAAAGTAGTTTATGCAATATAAAAATATAAATAATGTCCATCATCTCTGGACCTTTTTACATATACCATATCCCCTTCTTTAATATTATTAAAATCCCTCTTATTATTTACTATAACATAATCATCGATTAATCCCTGATCAGTTTCACAAATAATAAACCACTTCTGCTGTCTTATAACTGTCAAATCATCAACATGAAGCTTAGTATTAACTTTTAATTTTAAAATAGGAGTTCTTTCACTATTATATTCAAGGCCTTGCTCTATTTTTAATGCTCCATATGATAAAAGATTAAAACCAACAAAAACTATAATTGCAACAATGTAAACTTTCATATAATATCCCGGATTAGAATGTATCCAGGGAGAAATCCTATGAGCAATTATTTGAAAAATAACTCCAATTACAACCAAAAAAATAGATGCAATAAAAAGTTTTATCCAAATTCTTCTATTTTTCAATTTATAATGCAAATCAATATCTGCTACTTCGTCCTTAGTTGCTATATGAAAATCCTGTTCTCTTATATATACTTTATCCATCTTTTCATACCCTCCTCCAAAGCATATAAAAATTTTAAACAATATAGCATATGATAATGTTTTTAACAACCTTTATTATAAAAAAACTGCCGCAAGTCTGCGACAGTTCATTAACACTTAAGTGTGCGTGACAGGATTCGAACCCACGACCTTCTGGTCCGTAGCCAGACGCTCTATCCAACTGAGCTACACGCACATAAGCATCTCCATGGGACATTTTTCCTTCGGAGATGCTTTCCTAATGCCGGCGACCGGAATCGAACCGGTACTGTGTTGCCACAACAGGATTTTAAGTCCTGCGCGTCTGCCAGTTCCGCCACGCCGGCATTGTACTGTTTAATTGTACAAGTGGGACCTACAGGGCTCGAACCTGTGACCCCCTGCTTGTAAGGCAGATGCTCTCCCAGCTGAGCTAAGATCCCTTACAGATTTAAACTGCTCTATTAATATATACGTTTAGGCAACATTTGTCAACAACTTTTTTTATTTTTTCAAACTTTTTTTAATTATCTTCTTTCACTTGATAATCTCCATCTTTTAGGAAGAAGAAATCCTCCACTCTATGTTTTTTATCAAATAAACCATTATACTGAACTTTTGAGTATTCATTTATATATTTAGTATATTTTGACTTTTCATCTATATTTCTAAATTCTCCATCATCTCCCTGGTAGAACAATCCGGTAAGAACAGGTATCTTCTTCTGTAAGTCTAAAAGATACTTGTTATATCCTGTCATATCCGCTCCAATAAGGTTTAAAAGATATGAAGATAAATAGTTTGCACTCATATCCTCATTTTGCTTTTCTTCTATATCATAGTTAGCCCAGATTACGTATGGTGTTGAATACCACGTTGCAGTATCCTTAGCTGTAAAATTATCTATTTTCTTTCCGAAAATATTACTGTAAAAATCTGTGCTAAGAGGTGGCTGGTGATCTCCAAACATTACAATAATAGTTGGCTCATCCACTTTTTCAAAATATTTTATCAACTCCTCGAAAGCTTCATCTGACTTCTTTGCCAATGTAACATACTGTTCTACTTCATCTGAGCTTAACATACTGTTTGTTACCTGAATATCAGTATCTACAAAACCTCTATTTCCAACATAACCGCCGTGGTTCTGAACTGTAACATTAAACAAATAAAACGGATCAGATGACTTGCTTCTTGCCTTTTCATAATCTTTTGTAATCTGTTCCATGTCTGTTTTATCAGAAATAAAGTTTCTTATAAACTCAGGTTTTTTGTAATATTCCATTGAATAGAAATGATTAAATCCTAAGCTGTTATATACATTCTCTCTGTTCCATCCACTTCTCTTATATGGATGATATGAATTATTGCCCATATATCCCTGAGATACAAGAGTTCTTGTTAATGAAGGAACAACGCCCTTAACATAGTTGTTATATGGTACTGCTCTTGGTGCAAAAAACGCCAATGAATTTCCTGTTAAGAATTCAAATTCTGAGTTAGCAGTATTTGCCCCTTCAATCGACACATAAAGTTTACCCTTAATTGTATTTTTTGTAAGACTATGAATAAATGGCAAATAATCCTCTGATGTTTCAAAAGGTCCATCCACATTTAAATCTGCCAATGATTCATTCATGATTGCAATTACATTAGGCATTTTCTTTGTTTTTGCAGAATTTTTGTCTGTTGAATCTGACTTAAAATTCTTTGCTATTTTTTCAACGTCGTCTGTTGAGTATTCATCAGGTTTATTATTCTTAATATATTTCCATGATGTTGTAAATGACAACACACTGCCATTCTGAGCATATGTTAACTGTGGTTTCCACTGACTGTCAATAATGCCAGCATTTACTACCCCACTTGAATTAATATAGAAATTATATCCACCGATAACAATAGCAATAATAACTGCTACTGATACCAAACGTTTCTTTAATTTTAATCCTTTATAGCTCTTTAAGCTAAACATTGCTCCTGAGAATGCCACTAAAAAGCTTACTGCCCAAAGAACATATATATCAAATGTATACTCAAAACTATCTGCCACATTTAAAGCTGTTCCAATTGATAAAACATCTGCCGCAAGCACAGGTATTCCTCTAAAGCCAAATACAAAATAGTTAGTTAATGCAAGAACAAACATTGCTATGCACATTAAAATAGCTGAATACTGTGTCTTGTTCGTAATTGCAAAAAATACAAATAGCACAATATAATAAATAATAATATTTAACAATCCTCTTACTGTAAACAAAGACTCTAAAATAGGTCCTACAGTAAAAGATGACAGACTTTCAACCATAAAGTAGGCAACTATAGGAGATACCCAGAATAAAATTCTCGAAAGAATCTTATCAAGTGATATGTTCTTGTTAAACTTCTTGTTAAACTTTTCTTCTATTACTCCAAAAGGTACTAAAACAAAAATAAGCGAAAGAATAAGCATTCCAAACATTATTCTTAAAGCACCTGTGTTATAAAACTGAAATTCCATGGAAATGGCTATTTTTTCTCCATCAGCCAACTTCTGCCCATCAATTGTTCCACTCTTTAAGTAACTGTTATTTTTGTCTGTTGTATATACACCGAATTTCTGTGGATTATAAGCATCTTCACACTGAATTATAAGTGTATAATATTCATTTCTTTTTAGTTTAGCAGGCTTCTCAAAAGTAAAATGAGTATACTTTCTTGTTTTCATTCCTGTTAACGGTTTTGAAGTAGTTGCAAGTTCGTTTCCATCCTTGTCAACTACAGTAAGAATCATTGAACCCTTTGAACTTTCTCTTCCCTGATTGTCTATATAAATAGACATATCTTCCAAGGTTCCGTCATAACCTTTAAATTCCTGTGTACATTTACTATCTGATTTTAAATAATAAACCTTGGCATCTTCGTACTTCTTGTGTCCTGTTCTAACAGTACTATATGCCAATCCGTTGTTTACTCCTACAAAAATAATGCCAGCCAATAAAAGAATTATGGAAATAATCCACTTAGTTCTGTCCCATTTTACTTTGTTATTCTTCTTTTTATTAAGATATGACTGAGTCTCTTGTTTTTCCTGCTCATTGTTTTTCAACGCAGATTCAATTTCTTTACGAGTTGTGTCTACATCGCTTTTAATATTAAACTTCATCTTAACTTCTCCGTTCATTTTATCTTTTTGTCTATCAACTACTCTGCTTAAAGAAAAAGATAGATGGTCTTAATTTCGGCCATCTATCTTTTACAAAAACGTCCTGCCAAACATTAAAGTTTTTTTCTAACTAATTACGTATTAAATATTTAAGCAACGTTTTTATATTAACACAATATTTTCATATTTTAAAGTTTTTTATTTAAATTCATCAAACCATCCTTCATCATCTAATGATGGAAGCACATTAACATCTATCAAGCCATCACCTCTTGTAGTAATTATATCTTTTAAATTCCACTGTAGGATTTCAATTTCAGGAACTTTAGTTTGAAAATATTTAATTTTTATTTCTTCATGGAGAGTTGTATACGTTTTCTTTCTTTGTCTACACTAAGAACTCTTACGTCTACAACGTCTCCTACAGAAACAACATCCAACGGATGTTTTATAAATTTGTTACTCATTTCTGATATGTGTACAAGTCCGTCCTGATGTACACCAATATCCACAAAAGCACCAAAGTCTATTACATTTCTTACTGTGCCTTTTAATTCCATTCCTTCTTTTAGGTCATCAAAATCTAAAACATCACTTTTCAAAACAGGCTTTGGCATTTCTTCTCTCGGATCTCTTCCCGGCTTTTCCAATTCTTTAATCATATCTCTTAATGTTATGGGATCAGTGCCTATTTCTTCAGCAACTTCCTTAACATCTTTTATTTCGTCAGTTAAATGAATATTTCCGCCAAGAATATCCTTAGTTGAAAATCCGTATTTTTTTAAAAGTTTCTTTGCTGATGAATAACTTTCAGGATGAACACTTGTATAGTCAAGTGGTTCTTTTCCTTCTCTTATTCTCATAAATCCGGCACACTGTTCAAAAGCTTTAGGTCCAAGCTTTGCTACTGAAAGCAAATCTTTTCTGCTTTGAAACTGTCCGTTTTCTTCTCTATACTCAACTATGTTTTTTGCAATAGTCTTACTAATACCTGAAACATATTCAAGTAACGGTGCTGAGGCTGTATTTAAGTCAACGCCTACATTGTTAACGCAGTCTTCAACAATGTTAGATAATGCTTCATCCAGTTTCTTCTGATTCATATCGTGCTGATACTGACCAACCCCTATTGCTTTCGGTTCTATTTTTACAAGTTCAGCCAATGGGTCCTGTAATCTTCTTGCCATTGATGTGGCACTTCTTTGTCCAACATCAAAATTAGGAAATTCTTCTGTTGCAAGCTTACTTGCTGAATAAACGGAAGCTCCCGCTTCATTTACAATAATATATTCTACCTTTGTAGGGCATTCTTTTATAATGTCAACAATTACTGCTTCTGATTCCCTTGAAGCTGTACCGTTTCCAAGGGAAATAAGACTAACATTGTATTTCTTAATTATGTCAAGAACAATCTTCTTTGATTCAGCCACCTTATTCTGCGGTGCTGTAGGGAAAATTACCGTTGTATACAATACTTTTCCTGTGTTGTCTACAACTGCAAGCTTACATCCTGTTCTAAACGCCGGATCCCAGCCCAAAACATTTCTTCCGGCAATAGGAGGCTGCATAAGTAATTGTTTAAGATTCTGTCCAAATACAGTTATTGCTCCATCTTCAGCTTTTTCCGTAAGCTGACTTCTTATTTCTCTTTCAATTGCCGGTTTTATAAGACGTTTAAAACCATCTTCAATCGCCTCTTTTAACAGCGGTTTAAATTGAGATTCGCCTTTTATAATAACTTTGTCTAAGGATGCAATTATATTTTCTTCCGGCATTTCTATTTTTACATTTAATACTTTCTCTTTCTCACCTCTGTTAATGGCAAGGATTCTATGCCCCGGAATTTTATTTACCCCTTCGCTATAATCATAATAATTTTCATATGGTGTTTTTTCCTCAGGATTTTTAGTATTGGAAACAATTAAACCATGTTTAACAACTATATTTCTAATAGCCTTACGGAACTCATCATTATCTGATACCATTTCTGCAATTATGTCTTTTGCTCCCTGAATTGCTTCTGCAACATTGGCTACACCTTTTTCCTCGTTAACAAAAGCTTTCGCCTCTTCTTCCGGATTTTTGTTTTTTTCCTGTTTTAAGAAAATATCAGCTAAAGGTTCAAGTCCTTTAGCCTTTGCCTCTGTGGCTCTTGTTTTTCTTTTAGGTCTGAAAGGTCTGTAAATATCATCCACTGCAACAATTGTTTCTGCCATGGCAATTTTAGACATTATTTCGTCTGTCATCTTGCCCTGCTCTGTTATAGAATCCACAACTGTTTTCTTCTTTTCTTCCAAATTTCTAAGATATTTCAAACGCTCATCAAGTGTTCTTAACTGCTCATCATTTAATTCACCTGTTACCGGTTTTCTATATCTTGCAATAAACGGAATGGTGTTTCCTTCATCTATAAGTTTTATTGCTGCATCAACTTGCCAAAGCTTAACTGAAAGCTCATTTGCAATAATATGATTAATGTTCATTACTAATTTCTCCTTTTTCATTTTTGATGTTTTGTATCATTTCTTTTCTTATACGATTTATGTGTCAAAACACTCAATTTTGATTTTTTTATATTCATTGTAAATGTCTGCTTGTATTTTTTCACAAGGATGTTATACTTTTTTTTATGTGTTTCTAAAGATATGTATATGTTTTTTTCAAATTCTTTAGTATTATAACAGATTTTTAATAATTTGTTTTTATTTTATGATATTTTTCTATGTAAAATATTGTGGCAGTTACTCATTTAGTTTCTGCTATTTTCATACAATTTTAGAAGGTGAGTTATGAATAGAGTAAAAAAAGAACTTCCAAAGTACAAACACGCCTGGCCTTTATTGTATTTTTTTATATATTTGCCATGGTTTTTAATATTAGAGCAAAAAATAACTCCGGATTATGCCGGATTACATATTATACATTGTCCCCTTGATGACATGATTCCATTCTGTGAATGGTTTGTAATACCATATCTGATTTGGTTTCTGTACATACCTGCTGTTTTTCTTTTTTTGTTTTACCATTCAAAGAAAGAATTCTATAGAATGTGTGCCTATGAGTTTACAGGAATGACAATTGCACTTATTGTATACACAGTATTTCCTAACGGACTTAATTTAAGATTGACAGATATTGGTCGCAACAACATTCTAGTAACTATCGTTCAGTTCCTTTACGCTAGCGATACACCTACTAATGTTTGCCCAAGCATTCACGTTTTTGCCACAATTTCTGCTCATCTTTGTTTGGTTAAAAGTAAGCATATGCAGAAACTTAATTCAAGAAAACGCATTAAGAAAGTTTCATGGGTTCTTACGGTTCTCATTTGCCTTTCAACTGTTTTCCTGAAACAGCACTCAGTCATTGATTTAATCTGCGGAGCCATACTTTCAATCGGATTATATTTTGTAGTATTTAAGTGGTGGTTCGGCAAGGTTAAATTCCCTGCACCAAATGTAAAAGACCCACGAAAACATGAAGTATTGTACTTCTTGAATAAGAAAAAATAGATAAAAAATTACAAGGGACCAAGAGACAATGTCTTTAAGTTAATTTGTAAAAACTACCTATTACTTGCAGACATTCTATCTCTTGGCCCCTTTTTTGCGCCCTGTACCCAGATATAATTATTTTCTTGATTTTTGAGGTACATAATCATCATTTTTTAAAAAACCTGCATCAGCAAAGCCAATGCAGGTTAATATTTTTAATGTATTTATTTCAAGTAAGTTCTTACTGAGCATCCTTAATTGAGAAGCTGATTCTTCCCATCTTATCTTTTCCAAGACACTTACATTTAACCTTGTCACCAAGTGTAAGGTAATCTTCTACATGCTCAACTCTTTCCTTAGCAATCTTAGAAATGTGAACCATTCCTTCCTTGCCAGGAGCAAATTCGATGAAAGCACCAAATTCCTTAATGCTTACAACTGTTCCTTCAAGAATCATTCCTTCTTCGAAATCAGTTACAATTGTCTTAATGTACTTAAGAGCCTTATCAATCATATCCTTGTCAACGCCACATACTGAAACCATTCCTTCATCAGAAATGTCAATCTTTACGCCTGTTTCTTCGATAATGGCATTGATAACCTTACCACTCTTACCTACAACATCACCAATCTTATCAGGATTAATCTGGATTGTTTCAATCTTTGGTGCATATGCGTTAACTTCTTTACGAGGTTCAGCAATTGCAGGTTTCATACATGTATCCATAATGAATAATCTTGCTTCTCTTGTTCTTGCAATAGCACCTTCAACGATGTCTCTTGTAAGACCGTGAATCTTAATATCCATCTGAATAGCTGTGATACCTTCTGTTGTACCTGTTACCTTAAAGTCCATATCGCCGAAGAAATCTTCAAGTCCCTGAATATCTGTAAGTAAAACATAATCATCATCTGTTTCGCCTGTAACAAGACCACATGAAATACCTGCAACCATTGACTTAATTGGAACACCTGCTGCCATTAATGACATACATGATGAACATGTACTTGCCATAGATGTTGAACCGTTTGATTCAAATGTTTCAGAAACAGTTCTGATAGCATATGGAAACTCTTCTTCTGAAGGAAGAACCGGCATTAATGCCTTTTCTGCCAAAGCTCCGTGTCCGATTTCTCTACGTCCCGGTCCTCTTGATGGCTTTGTTTCACCAACTGAGTATGATGGGAAGTTATAATGATGCATATATCTCTTTGTCTTAACATTTTCGTCAAGTCCGTCAATCTTCTGTGCTTCTGATAATGGTGCTAAAGTACATACGTTACAAATCTGTGTCTGTCCTCTTGTAAACATAGCTGAACCGTGAACTCTAGGTACAATGTCAACTTCTGCTGCAAGTGGTCTAATCTGGTCTAATGCTCTTCCGTCAGGACGCTTGTGATCTTTAAGAATCATCTTACGAACTGTCTTCTTCTGATACTGATAAATTGCTTCACCAAGTACTGCAAGCCATTCTTCATTGTCAGCAAAAGCTTCTTCTAACTTTTCTGTAATTTCCTTAATATTTGCTTCTCTTGTCTGCTTATCGTCTGTAAATACAGCAACTTCCATTTCTGCTGGAGGAACAATTTCCTTAATTGCTGCAAATAATTCTTCAGGAATTGCACAACTTTCATATGTGTGTTTTTCTTTTCCAACTTCTGCAACGATTTTTTCAATAAATTCAATAATTGTCTGGTTGATATCGTGTGCCATATAAATAGCTTCAATCATCTTTGCTTCAGGGATAATGTTTGCACCTGCTTCAATCATAATAACTTTCTGTTTTGTTGAAGCAACTGTAAGCTGCAAATCACCATTGTCCCAAACTGCCTGACTTGGGTTAACAACAAATTCTCCATCTACCATTCCAACCTGTGTCATTGCACATGGGCCATCAAATGGAATGTCTGAAATACATGTTGAAATTGCTGAACCAAGCATTGCAACTAATTCAGGTCTGCACTCAGGATCAACTGACATTACTAAGTTGTTAAGTGAAACATCATTTCTGTAATCCTTAGGGAATAAAGGTCTCATAGGACGGTCAATAACACGTGCTGTAAGAACTGAATTTTCTGATGCTTTTCCTTCTCTTTTATTAAATCCACCAGGGATTTTTCCTACTGAATACATCTTTTCTTCAAACTCTACTGAAAGTGGGAAGAAATCAACACCTTCTCTAGGCTTATCTGATGCTGTTGCTGTTGATAATACTGTTGTATCACCGTAGTGCATAAATGCTGCACCGTTAGCCTGCTTTGCTACACGTCCTACATCAACTGTAAGTGTTCTGCCTGCAAGCTCCATACTAAAACTCTTATACATAACTCTCTTTCGTTACTTTCTATAGTAACTTCTCCTTTTTATTTTCTCTCTGCAGAAGAATCCGAAACTACTGTAAAAATCACTATGTAACTAATAATTACAATAACTAGCTTAAATCATAATAATCTTTACAGTGGCTTCGGCTAGGTTCTTCTGCAAAATGTGTATTGCTTTCATAAAGTATATTTTCATAAATATACGCAATCCTTTACATTATAAACAAAACAATAATAAAAAGCAAGTACGCATAACTGTACTCGCCTTCATTTTTTAGTATTTTTCTATATTTTTATTGTTTTATTTTTATCTTTTACTCTATCTTCCAAACAAAGAAAACTTCTTCTTATCCAAAAAAAGAAAAACAGAATATGTATTTCTACACATTCTGTTTCTTTGTTCATAAAAACTCTCAAATAAAATTTATTATTATTTACGAATTCCTAATTTTTCAATTAAAGCACGGTATTCTTCAACATCGTTTTCTTTAATGTAGTCAAGTAAACCTCTTCTCTTACCTACCATCTTAAGAAGACCTCTTCTTGAATGATGATCTTTGTGGTTTGTCTTTAAATGTTCAGTTAAATCTTTGATTCTGTATGTTAAGATTGCAACCTGAACTGCTGGTGAACCTGTATCTGTAGGTGTCTTACCATATTCTGCTGTTAACTGAGCTTTTACTTCTTTTGAAATCATTTATATTTCCTCCTAAATTTTAAAATATCCCCATACACTGAAGTATCGGATGGAGTATCCAAGTACTGCGTGTAGGTTAAACATACTCGTTTATACTAACAAAGGTAATTGCAAATGTCAATAATTTTTATATGATTTTACAATATTTTTTTTGCATAAATTTTTGTATGTTTTCAAATATCAATTATTAGATATTAATCTATTTTTCAAAAATCACTCTAACACATTGCTTCTATATTCCCTATGTTCTTCCTTTACTTTTTCAAGTAAACCTTTCTCAAATGCCATTTTTTCAATTATCCTTGCCATAACTTTTGCTCCGGTAACCATTACGTGTGTACCCTTTTCTGTCTTCATTAATTCTGCAAACTCTTTTGAATAAAGTTTTGTTTCCGACACTTCTGTTGCTATAACAGGATTAAACACAGGTATTATTGTATCAAGATTTCCAACATCACTGGAGCCTCTTGGTTCATCTGCTATTTCCCAGTTAAGATTTAACTCATCCATTATATCACAAACAATTTTCTTTTCAGTATTTCCAATAAATACTTCTGCATAATCAGGATTATTCTGTGAATAATCATACTTATTATCAACAGCCATTGCACACCCTTTAGCGCATTGTTCCACTTTCTTTTTCAACTTCATAAGTCTGTTAATTGTTTTTGAACGAAGATAAACATAGGCTGTAGCCTTTTCAGGTATTACATTTGGAATTTTTCCACCATCTAATATAACTCCCTGAACATCATCGCCCTTTTCAAGGCCCACACGAAGCATATCAAGTCCGTGGAAAAATAATTGAACTCCGTTAAGTGCACTTACACCTTCCCACGGATTCATTGACGCGTGAGCCTGCTTTCCATAAAAATTAATAAGCATATCACTTGATGCTAATGTTCTAAAATATGGCTGATTAACGGAGTTTGCCTGAATCACCACTGCAAACTCATAATCATCAAAAGCACCATGCTCCATCATTTTTATTTTTCCACCACTTATTTCCTCATCTGGTGTTCCTATTAAGTCTATTTGAAACGGAAAGTCCTTATATGTTTCTTCCATTGCTAACGCACAAATAATGCTTGCTGCACAACTTGCACTGTGTCCACATCCGTGACCTATATCTTCCATTGCATCATATTCACATATTATTGCAACTTTTGGAAGATTAAGCTCTGATTTTTCTTCTTTTGTTGCATAAAAAGAATATTTCATTCTAGCTCTTGGTGATACAATTTTATATCCCTGTTCCTTTAGAATATTAATAAGAAATTCGCTGGTTTTCTTTTCATTGCCTGAAACCTCTGGATTTTCGTTCATCCAGTCAAGAATTCTCTGTCCTAACGGCTTATACTTATTTAATATTTCATCAAACCTTGTTTCTTCTAAATTATTATTTAATTTTTTATTCTCCATTTTACCCCCTCTTTATTCTAAAACAAACCCGGGAGGCAGGGGCGTTCCTGCTATTCCCGGGTTTCATATTTATTTTAATTATTTATTTGCCTTTCTTACAGGTTTAACATATTTTGCATAAAGGTATGAACAAATTACAACTACGATTACACAAAACGCTGCAAGTATGCCAAATATCTGGAAGTATCCACTTGCTCCTGATGACTTATCAAGAATGTTACCAAAAATTGTGTTAAGGAACATATCAGGAAGGTAACCTACGATTGATGCAATACCAATTGCCGTACCTGCTACTTTTACAGGAATGTTTATTTCATGCATTGTAGAGAACATTACTCCATAAAGACACATACTGAATAATCCGGGAATTAATGTTAATACTGCAATTAACATTGAAGGTGCACCTGTTCCTACTAATATAACAAGAATAATTGAAATTGCCAAGATGACTCCACCACATCTGAACCAAGCAAGTGTTGATTTAAATACTTTATCTGCAAGAATGCCACCAAGAGGTGCTGCTACAAGCATTACTATGTACTGACGAAGAATTGCACAAACACCTGCTGCTGTTGTTGATAATTTTACTATGTCTGTAAGGTATGGTGTAAAGTATGATGAGCAACTATATACACCGTACACACAGAAGAATACTACTGAAATCATCCATACTGCCGGATTCTTTAGTACTGTAACTACATCTCCAAAATGGAACTTATCTTCCTCTGCTGTTGATAAATCCTTATCTGACTTTCCTTCTAAGAATATTGCTATTAAAATTGTTGCCAATAATGTAAATGCTGCCATTGAAACTACTGCCCAGAAGAAGCCTGACTTCATATTGGAATCTCCACCACCAGCATTGTAAGCCCATAAGTTTACTGCCGCAATAATTGCTGCTGTTGTACCATTTGCAGCATAATAAATTCCATACATTGTACCCTGTTCTTCTTCAGTTCCTATTATTCTTATAGCTTTAAGAATTGCTGTCCAGAATACAAATCCTGACGCAAAAGCTATAAGCAACCATATTACTAATGAAATACCATAAGCAACGCTTCCAGGTAAATCTAACAAAATTGTTACTGCAAATGCACCTGTTAATATTGTTGCCACTGCCAACGACAACATCAGTGCTTTTTTAGGATTCATCTTATCTGCTAAAATTCCTCCTGGAATATAAAGAATTACACATCCTATTGCATACATTGTAAGTAACAAACCAGACTGTGTATCTGAAATGTGCAATACCTGAATTAGTGGGTCATAAAATACATATTTTAAATAGGGGAATATGTAAATTGAGCCACCTGCCAAACCAAGTATTATAAGGGTTAAATACTTTTTAAAATTATTGTTCATAATTTCAGTCCTTCCTTTCTTTTTGTACTCTACGTACTTTTTTATTGTGTACCTAATTTATTAAAAGATTTTATGCTTTCTGGCATTTCATCTTTTTAATAGTTTTCTGTTCCCGTTTTTCATCTCTTGTTGCTTTTAATGGTTTACTGTTTCCATCTGTACTCTTTGCTAATTTAATCTCTGTATTTTCTTCTGTTTCATTTGTTTGTGTACTTTCACCTGTGCCCTGACATACAGTTATAATTTCTTCTTTTGTCATCTTCCCAAAATCCTGTTTCATGGCTTTTATTGCCGAATATGATATTAAGAAAACTATAAATATTAGTGGAAATCCCAGTACTATGGCAAACTTTTGTATAAGTTTTAATCCTCCAACTGTTGACAATCCGATGGCTATGGCAAATATTGCTATTGCCCAGCTAAAACGATTAAGCAAATGAGGATCTTCCTCAGGATCTAAGTTTTTAGACGTTGCCGTTCCAAGTACCATTGCTGTTGAATCTATTGTTGTTGCCAGAAATACAAAACAAAGAATTACAAGAAGTACTATCAATATTTTGCTAAAAGGTAAAGTCTGCATTATTGCAAGAACAACTCCTTCATTACCTTCTTTTTCAAGAATTGAAACTAAGTCTACAATTCCGTTTTTCTGAAGATATAATGAATATCCTCCAAGGATTCCAAGGAATGTGCAACATCCAAGACTTCCCCAAACCATTTGTCCTAAAATAACCTGTTTTAATGTCCTTCCTCTTGAAATCTTGGCTATAAAAATTCCCATAATCGGTAAGAAAGATAACCACCATCCCCAGTAAAACATTGTCCAATCATGAACAAAATTCTGATTGCCAAATGGGTCTGTATAAAATATCATTCTTGGAAGATTCTGAAGATATAAGCCTATGCTGTTTAATTCCATTTCAAAAATTTTTGATATAGAAACAAGCACTCCTACAACTCCAAGGAATATGAAAATTATTAGCATATTTACATCTGTTAATTTCTTTATTCCTTTTTCAAGTCCTCTGAAAACACTCCAACCGAAAATCATAAACCATATAAGATATACAGCTATCTGTAATGATAAGCCATCCTTTATATGTAATACGCTTGAAATAAGTTTTGACATTACCGGAACTCCCAAACCTAATGAAGTGGTTATTGATGCAATAATTCCGAAAACTACTACAATGTCAATTATCTTTCCAATTATTCCATCTTTAAATTTTTCTCCAAATATTGGAGTTAGTGTTCCTGACAATTTTACATCTCTTGTTTTTCTTACATATAACATATATCCGATTGCGGTAACTGCCGGGATATAAAAAGCCCATGCACTGAATCCCCAGTGAAACTGTCCATACATATGAGCATATTCATAAGCCTGCGTTGACATTGCCTTTATATGAAATGGTGTATTTTTTAGGTAATATATTGGCTCTGCAAATCCAAGAATTACTGTACTAGATCCTGCTCCTGATGTAAAAATCATTGCTGCCCAGCTAAACGTTGAAAATCTTGGTTTATCATCAGGATTTCCAAATTTTATGTTGCCATATTTTCCAAAATAGAGATAAAAGAAAAGTCCGAAACAAAAAACACTTACAAGTATATACATCCAACCAAAGTGGTTTATGCAAACATTAAATGTACTTTCGATTGCAATTTTTACTGTGTTTGGTATGAAGATTAAAGCCAAAACCATTAAGACAACAATAGCCAGACTTGTGAAATATACTTTTTTATCCATTTGTTCCAATGCTTTTCTTATCTCTAGTTTCTTCATTGTCTTTCGTATGCCTTTCCTTTATTTTGCAAACTTTGTAACATCTACATCGTTAACCATTCTAAATACCTTGTCCTGCTCCCCTCTTAAGATGTAACATAAGTTTTCTGCACCTATTCTCTGACATTCATATAATGCAAAGTCTGAATAAAATGCTGTATGTGGTGTTAATACTACATCTTCACGTCCAACAAATGGACACTTTAATGTATTTTCATTAGTTTCTTCAACCAAAACATCAAGTCCTGCGCCGAAAACCTGACCATTATCTAAAGCTTCAAGCAAAGCCTCTTCGTCTATCATGCTTCCTCTTGAAACATTCACAATAATTGGTTTCTTTTTCATCATTGCAAAGGCTTCACGGTTTAACATATTTTCATTTTCAGGTGTAAGTCTCATATGAACACTAATTACATCGGATGTTTCAAATAATTCTTCTTTGCCTACAAGTTTTACTCCTAAGCTTTCAGCTACTTCCGGTTTGCAGCTTGGACTATAGGCTATAACATTCATTCCAAATCCCTGTGCTCTTCTGGCAACTGCTTTTCCGATTTTTCCTAAACCTAAAATTCCAAATGTTGAACCTTCAAGTCTAATCATTCCTGATGTTGAGTTGTAATCATATACATGTTTGTATTCTATTTCTCTATCATAATGTTTTAATTTTCTTGCAACTGCAAGCATTAATGCTATTGAATGATCTGCAACTTCCTGTGTACAATATTCTCCGATAACCGCTACTGCTGTTCCCTGTTCTTGTGCTGCATCCGCATCTACGAAGTTGTAACCTGTAGCTTCAATTGAAATTCCTTTTAAATTCGGATTGCTGTTTATTATTTCTTTTGGAAACTCCAAATATGATGTAAGTATTCCATCTACATCTTTAATTGCTTCTTTAAATTTCTCATTATCACCTTCATGTACATAAAGAGAAATTTCTGTGTCTTCTCCAAGGAATTTTTTAAAAACTGATTTTTCAATTTCCAAGTCTCTGTTAAGAGGTTCTTTATAATCACAAATTGCTACTTTCATATTTTTCTCCTGTTTTTTGTTGATTGAATTTTTCTACGATAATTCAATTTTTAATGTAAGTCTAATTCCAATTTTCATATGTTTAATATGGATTTCTATTTGCTTAATGTTTCAAGAACCTTCTTAAATTCTTCAAGGAAAATCTTGTTCTGTTCTGTTGTACCAATTGATACTCTAAGATGTTTGTTGTATCCCCAACCACCGCAAGGTCTTACAATAACACCAACTTTTAATAACATTTCTGCGATTTCACCGGCATCATATGGTGTACTGAAGAATACGAAGTTAGCCTGTGATGGGAAACATTCACATCCTAATTTTGTAAGTTCTTCATTTAACATTTCTCTGTCAGCAATCATCTTATCGCCATATTTTTTACATTCAGCCTGTCCTTCTTCGCTCATTAATGCAACTGCTCCGGCAAGACCGATTCTGTTAGCATTAAATGGTTCGCTTACTGTGTCATACCAGTTTACAAATTCAGGATTTGCTACAAGGTAACCAATACGTCCACCTGCTAAACCATAATATTTTGAAAATGTTCTAATGTTAATTACCTGCTTACCTGCTTTAATATATTTCATTACATCAGGTAAATCATCAGGATTAGCAAAATCAGCATATGCTTCATCAATTACTAACCAACATTTTTCAGGAAGCGCCTCTACGAAATCATCAAATGTATCTTTGTCAATTACTGAACCTGTTGGATTGTTTGGATTACAAATCCATACGATTTTTGTTTTATCTGTAAGTTTTTCCTTAAAATCTTTTAATTCCATTGTGTAGTTATCATTTAATGGTACTTCAATTACTTTAGCACCCATAATTTTTGAAATTTCACGATACAATCTGTATGACTGCTGTGGTACTAATACTTCATCTCCATCTTCTAATAATGTCTTTGCAACCTCATCAAGCACATTTCCTGCACCATGTCCAAGGCTTACCCAATCACCGTCAACACCAAATTTCTCTCCTACAACTTTTTTTAATTTTATATAATTCTTTTCTGGATATATATTAAGCTTTTTAACTTCCTCTCCCATTGCATTAAGTGCAACATCATATGGTCCATACATATTTTCATTTGAGCCTAACTTTACAACACTTGTAAGACCATAGTCAGCCATTACATCTTCCATGCTCTTACCTGATACATACTTTTCACAATCAAATGCCTCATGTCTAATACCTTTTACTTCCATCTCGTTTCTCCTTTGTCCTAAAATATTTTTCAGTAAAAGAAAAAGGCGCGTACAAAAATCTCTGTACGACGCCTTTGTCTTATGTGACCCATTATAAAAAGTTGCAAAAAAATGTCAATGTATTTTCTTTGTTTTTTTAACTTTCTAAAGTTTAAAATTAATTATTTTAATTTTGTTTGCCATTTTTATTAATATAGTTAATTTTTTGTGAATTTTAAAATAGCATTTTTGATTACAGTGTGCAAGGTCATGGATGTGTCTGTGCTTGCACAAAGGCACATCTATGACCTTGGCACACGCCCCACAAATGAGCATAAAAGCAAAGCTTTGCTTTGCGATATGCGAATTTGTGGGTGGATTGCGAGAGTGCGTAGCACGTAGCAATCCGTGTAACCAAACTTTAAACTATATCATTAATTCATTTTATGCTTGTTTTTTATTTAATTTACTTGCGTACCCAGATAGTTTCTCTTAGAAACACATTACAATTCCTAGCATCTACTATGGACAAAAGAAGCTACGCATTACGCGTAGCTTCTCACAACATTTTATTATTAACTTGTTACAATTTATTTACTTATTTCTTCCCAACAATTCTTCTACAGGTTTCTATATCTGCTTCGATTTGCTGTTTCAATTTCTCTAAACTGTCAAATGTTCGCTCCGGTCTTATGAAATCATAAAACTGTACCTGAACGATTTCATTGTAGATATAGTTCTCATAGTCAATTATGTGGGTTTCAACTTTTATCTTTGTACCTGTTTCAACTGTAGGATTTACGCCTACGTTGCTTATGGCATTAAAAGTCTGACCTTCAACTACCACAACTGTTCTATAGACGCCATTAGGAGGCAATAACTTAGTTTCATCAGGAATGATATTAGCTGTTGGAAGTCCGATTGTTCGTCCCAAGTGCTTGCCCTGTTCAACCTTACCGATTATCCTGTAAGGATGTCCAAGCATTTCATTTACATCCTGCATCTTACCTTCTGTTATTTTTTTTCTAATACTAGTACTGCTTATATCTTTGTTGTGATACTGTTCCTTCTCTACAACTATAAGATTATAACCATATTTTTTCTGATTGTCCTTCAAAAACTTAACATTTCCGGAAGCCTTTGTTCCAAAATGGAAATCCGGTCCACATACAATTGTTGTGGCACCTATTTTATCTTTTAAAATTTTTGATACAAATTCATCCGGAGAAAGTGCAAGAAACTCTTTCTTCATAGGCATTTTCATATACACATCAACGCCCTGCTGTTCACAAAGAATCTGCTTCTCCTCTTCTGTCACAATTGTTTTGTTGGCATTATTTTTAAGGAATGCTGAAGGTGTAGTTTCAAAAGTAAGAACTACTTTCTGTCTACCATTAGCATTGTTAACTATAACTTCAAGAAGCTTTTCGTGTCCCTTATGTATTCCATCAAACTTTCCAATTGTTACAATTGTATTTTTTAATTTTATGTTATCATCTAAAGAAATGCGTTGCATAATTTCTCCATTTCTATAAGAAAATCTTAATTGGTTTGTATATCTGTTTTTCTGCAATATACATATATAAACCAATGAATTTGCCATCGTGAGTATATACTCTTACTGTCTGACCATCCTGATGATTCATCTTTAACAATGTGTTTCTCGAAGTAAAAATATTACCGTTATAAAGTAACTTTTCAGCTTCCTCTGAAACCATACATTTTGAATACATATCCAAAATCTCGTCAACAGGAGTAATATACTGTTCCAAAACTCCCTGGTCCCTAATTTCTTCTATCTGAGATAGAGAAATACTGTCCTTTATGTCAAATCTTTCAACTCGTGTACGTGTAAGTTTTTCCATACATGCCCCAACACCTAAATCCTTTCCTATGTCGTAGCAAAGGGTTCTTACGTATGTACCCTTAGAACATGTTACGTGAAAACTTACTCTTGGCAAATCAATTTTTGTTATTGTAATGTCTATAATTTTGCAATGTCTTGGAGGTCTTTCTATTTCTTCTCCCTTTCTTGCAAGATTATATAATTTCTGACCATTTATTTTTATTGCTGAAAACATTGGTGGAATCTGGTCATATTCGCCTATATAGCTTTTAATCACATCAAAAACCTTTTCTTCGGAAAGCTTCATAACTTCCTCTTCAGGTGTCTGATTAGTAATCTGACCTGTTGTATCCTGAGTATCTGTCTCTGTTCCAAGCAACATTGTAGCTGTATAAGTTTTGTCCTTTTCAGACAATAAATTGCAAAGCTTCGTTGCTTTTCCAAGACAAACCGGCAACACTCCTACAGCATTGGGATCAAGGGTTCCCATATGGCCTATTTTTTTCTGTTTTAGGATTCCTCTTAACTTTGCCACTACATCGTGAGATGTATAGCCGGGTTCCTTATAAACATTAATGACTCCATTAATCATTTATACCATCAACTCCTTCAACAGTTTCATTTTAAATGTCCTGTTTTATTCTGTTAAGCAGTTTGTTTATTATATCGTTAAGTTCGCCGTGTATCTCTGCTCCTGCAGCCCTTACGTGACCGCCACCACCGTTTTCAACGGCAATCTTGCTTACATCCACGTAATTCTTCGAACGTAGACTGACTTTGTATGAATCCTCACTTAACTGGTACAAAAACATAGCCACTTCAACACCGTCAACATTTCTTATTGATGCCACAACTGCATCTAAATCTTTAGTTGTAACACCGTACTCCTCCATCATTACTGATGTGCAGTAACCATAAATACATTTTCCATCTAATGCCAACACTGCTTCACTTTGAATCTTCGCAGTAACCATCATCTGGTTATATGTTTTTCTAAAAAATGTTTCTTCAAGAATCATATTCACATTAACACCTTTTTCAATCATGTTAGCAGCGATTCTCATAGTTTTTGGTGTTGTACTTTGAAATCTGAATACACCTGAATCATGTGCGATTCCCATATACATTGGTTCTGCAATTGATTTATCAATTAAGTCTTCATCTAACAAATCATATAATACTTCACTTGCTGAACTTGCCTTTGGCAAAATATAATTATAATCTGCATATCCGTCATTACTTGCATGATGATCAATGCAGGCTGTTCTTTTGGCATTCTCATAGAAAGGCAAATTAAGTCCTAATCTGTCAAGACTTGCCGTATCGAGTGATATAAACAAATCAAATTTAGTACCGTCATATCCTGTTGTGATAATCTGGTCTGTATTTTCAATAATATTGAACTTTTTGTCCACAAACTCTAAAAATACCCTTACATCTAAATCCGGTCTGTTCTTTTTAAGATAATTATACAAAGACATACATGAACCCATGCAATCTCCGTCAGGTCGCACGTGACCTGCTATACCAATAGTCTTTGCATCTCCAATAATATCGTTAATCTTCTTCATCATTCAAATTAATTCCTTTATGCTTATTCGTTATCCTCTGATTCTTCTTTATTATTCCCATTAACTTCGTCTATTAATTTTGACATCTTCATACCGTATTCAATAGACTGGTCCATAACGAATTTTAATTCTGGTGTATTTCGAAGGTTAACTGTTCTTGCTAATTCACGGCGGATAAAACCGGCAGCACTTTTAAGTCCTGCCATTGTTTCTGCCTTTGCTTCTTCGTCACCTAATACACTAATATATACCTTACAGAACTTAAGATCAGGTGTAACTTCAACACCTGTTACACTTGTCATTATTCCAATTCTTGGATCTTTAAGTTCTCTGATAATTACACTTAACTCTCTCTGAACTTCCCCGTTAATACGAGTGTTCTTTATACTGTTTTTTCTCAATTTTTAATCCTTTCCGGACTAGGTTAAAGTTCCTATCTTGGCACTTCTACCATAATATATGCTTCAACCTGATCGCCTTCTGCAATGTCATTGAATTTTTCAAATACAAGACCACATTCGTAACCGGCTTTAACTTCCTTAACATCATCCTTAAATCTCTTAAGTGATGCAACCGGTCCTTCATAAATTTGTTCTCCATCTCTTGTAACTCTTGCTGAACATCCTCTCTGCATAGCACCATCTAAAACATATGAACCGGCAATGTTTCCAACACCTGAAGCCTTGAAAATCTGACGGATTTCTGCATGACCGATAACTTTTTCTTCGTAAACAGGTTCAAGCATACCCTTCATAGCTCTTTCAATGTCATCAATAGCGTTGTAGATTACAGAATAAAGTCTTAAGTCAACTCCTTCTGTCTTAGCTGTTTCTTCAGCCTGTGCATCAGGTTTTACATTAAATCCGATAATAATTGCGTTAGATGCTGATGCTAAGATAACGTCAGATTCGTTAATTGCACCTACACCACCGTGGATAACCTTAACTTCAACTTCTTCATTTGAAAGCTTAACAAGACTCTGTCTTACAGCTTCAACTGAACCCTGAACATCAGCCTTGATAATAAGGTTAAGTTCCTTAAGTTCTCCTGCTTCAATCTGTGAATTAAGATCATCAAGAGAAATTCTAAATTTATTTGATTCCATAAGCTTAGCCTTGCTGTCTTCAACGAATGTGTTTGCAAAGTCTTTTGCTTCATTAGCTGTTGCAGTTGATACAAATACTTCACCTGCGTTTGGAACACCACTAAGACCTAAAATTTCTACAGGTGTTGATGGGCCTGCTGTCTTAATTCTGTTTCCTCTGTCATCAGACATAGCTCTCACTTTACCGTGGTTAGCTCCTGCTGCAATATTTGCTCCAACCTTTAATGTACCTTTCTGTACAAGAACTGTAGCAACAGGTCCTTTACCCTTATCAAGCTTAGCTTCAATAATAATACCTCTTGCCTGACGATTAGGGTTAGCTTTTAATTCTAATACATCTGCCTGTAAAAGAACCATTTCAAGAAGATCATCAATACCTTCCTTAGTGTGAGCTGATACAGGAACCATTTCAACGTTTCCGCCCCAGTCTGAAGCTAATAATCCATGTTCTGCAAGTCCCTGCTTAACACGGTCAATGTTTGCTCCCGGTTTATCAATTTTGTTAATTGCTACGATAATTTCAATTCCTGCTGCCTTAGCATGGTTAATAGCTTCTACAGTCTGTGGCATAACACCATCATCTGCTGCTACAACAAGGATTGCAATATCTGTTGACTGGGCACCACGCATACGCATTGATGTAAATGCTTCATGTCCGGGTGTATCTAAGAATGTAATAGTCTGGTCATTAATTTTAACAACTGAAGCACCGATATGCTGTGTAATACCACCTGCTTCTCCTGAAATTACATTTGTTTCTCTAATTGCATCAAGAAGTGATGTTTTACCATGATCAACGTGACCCATAACACATACTACAGGTGGACGCTTAACCATTAAGCTTTCATCTTCTTCATCTTCCTTTAAAAGTTCTTCAATAATATCTACCTTTTCTTCTTTTTCACACATAATGTCATAGCCTAAAGCTATTTCTTCTGCGCTGTCAAAGTCGATTTCAGTATTAACAGTAACCATCTTGCCTTCAAGGAAAAGTTTCTTAATAACTGCTGATGGCTGCATTTTCATTCTTTCAGCGAGCTGACCTATTGTAATAAAATCCGGAACCTCAATTACCTTGATTTCTTCCTTCTTTTCTTCTTTCTTCTTAGGTTTTTCCATTACAGGCTTAGAGAAATCTTTCTTTCTGCCATTCTTGCCCTGTCTGTTATCGTCATAATTCTTCTTATTTCTTTCCTGACGGTCCTGACGAAGTTTATTCTCTCTTGACTTTCTATCCTTATTCTGAATTGGTTCAGCAGGTGCCATACCGCCTCTTGAATTATCATTTCTTCTAAAGTCATTTCTTCTGTCGTCATTTCTGCCCTGGCCGTTGTTGTTTCTGTCTCTGAAATTTCCGTTGTTATTTCTGTCACGATAATTTCCGTTATTGCCATTATTATTTCTATCTCTGTTATAACCTCTATTATCGTTTCTGTCATTTCTACGGTCATTTCTCTGACCATCATTTCTACGATCGTTTCTCTGGCCGTCATTTCTGCCCTGACCATTGTTGTTTCTGTCTCTGAAATTTCCGTTATTATTCCTGTTGTTACGGTTATCTCTGTTATATCCGCCTTTGTTGTCTCCTCTGTCGTTTCTGCGGTCATTTCTCTGACCATCATTTCTACGATCATTATTGTCTCTGTTAAAAGGCTTATTTTGTCTGTTGTTATTCTGTTCTGTTTTCTTTTCTACCTTTGTATCCTTCTGCATATCTTTTGGCTTTACCTCTTCCTTCTTTGGTTCAACCTTTGGTGCTTCAACCTTTGGTGTTTCTGTTTTTTCAGGTTCTGTTTTTGCTACCGGCTTAACTTCTTCTTTCTTAACCGGTTCAGCCTTAACTGCTTCCTTAGGCTGTTCTTTTTTTACTTCCGGTTCAGCTTTAACCGGTGCCTTTGGTTCAACTTTCGCTTCTACCTTAGGCTCAGCCTTCTTTTCAGTAGTAACCTTTGCTTCCGCACTCTTTTCCTTCTTATCTGATGAATGATGATGTTCACCATCACCGTGTCTTCTGCGTCTCTTTTCTCCATCACCCTTAGAATGTCTTTCGCCTCTTCTAATTACACCTTTGCTTGTAATTATAACTCTTGGCTTTGACTTTTCTTTCTTTTCATCTTCAGTAACTTCTCCACTGCTTTCCTTCTGACTGTTCTTGAATTTTGTTTTTACAAATTCAATATTGTCATCGTCAATGGAACTTGCTGCCTTTACATCTATGCCCTTTTCTCCAAGTGCCTTTACTATGTCAGCACTTTTTATATCTAACTCTTTGGCTAATTCATGTACTCTCATCTTTGCCATTTAACTACCTCCGCTTATTCATTTTCTGTTAACATCTTCACAATCGACTTGCTAAATCCGGGATCCAACACTGCTATGGATGCTCTTTCTTTATTACCTGTTGCCATGCCTAACTCAGCCTTAGTACCATAAATAAATACAGGAATCTTATAAAACTTGCATTTATTTTCAAATAGTTTTTTTGTATTGTCTGAGCTTTCTGTTGAAACAATAACAACCTTGGCTTTATTACCCTTAACAGCCTTTTCAACTGAAAATTCACCTGCCACGGTTTTCCCTGCTCTTGTTGCAAGTCCTATCATAGAAAATACCTTATTCATTTATCTCTCCTAATTCTTTTTCAAGCTGACTATAGATTTCTTCGCCAATACCTGAAATCTTAAGTGTTTTTTCCAAACCTTTATTCTTAATTGCTTTCTTCAGGCATTCTTTATCCGGACATATGTAAGCTCCACGACCGTTTAATTTTCCGGTTGCATCAACACTAACATTTCCCTCTTTGTCACGAACAACTCGAATCAAATCCTTTTTGTTTTTTGCCTGTCTGCAACCTGTACAGGTTCTTACAGGCATCTTTTTTGTCTGTCCCATAGCATCATCTCCTAATCCCTGATTTGGTCTGTTATTCTTCTGTCTCTTCAGTTGTAGCTTCGGATGTTTCTTCTGTTACTTCTTCAGATTCTTCTGAATCAGCCTCTGACTCTGAATCATATTCATCATCATAATACTCGTCATCATATTCTGCATCGTATTCATCATCGTAGTATTCGTCATCATAATATTCATCATCATCGAATAAATACTGGATTCCTTCTTCTTTTGCCTGTGACTCACTCTTAATATCAATCTTAAATCCTGTAAGTTTTGCAGCAAGTCTTGCATTCTGACCTTCTTTACCAATTGCAAGTGAAAGCTGGAAATCAGGTACTACTACTAATGCTTCCTTGTTATCAGGATCAGCAAGAACTGCAACAACCTTTGATGGACTTAATGCATTTTCAATTAAGATTGCAGGATTTTCGCTCCAGTTTACAATATCAATCTTTTCATCACGTAATTCATCAACTACTGCATTTACTCTTGCACCGTTAACACCTACACATGCACCTACAGCATCAACGTCTTCGTTATTTGACCATACAGCCATCTTTGTTCTTGAACCTGCTTCTCTTGCAATGCTTTTAATTTCTACTGTACCATCCTGGATTTCTGTAACTTCCTGTTCAAAAAGTCTCTTAACTAATCCCGGATGAGTTCTTGAAACAACGATTCTTGGTCCTCTACCATTGTCTTTTACTTCTGTAATGTAAAGTTTTATTCTTTCAGTTGGTCTGAAATGTTCTCCCTTAGCCTGTTCTTTTTCCATAAGAACTGTGTCAACCTTACCAAGGTTTACGCTAATATTCTTACCATTGATTCTCTGAACAATACCTGTAACAATGTCATCCTGCTTTTCAAAATACTGTTCGTAAAGGCTCTTTCTTTCTTCTTCTCTAATCTTCTGAAGGATACCATTCTTTGCACTCTGTGTTGCAATACGTCCAAAGTCCTTTGACTGGATTTCAATATTTACAATATCGCCAAGTTCATATGTTCCCTTAATGCTTCTTGCATCTTCAAGAGAAATCTCTGTTACAGGATCCATTACTTCTTCAACAACTTCCTTCTGTGAATAAATGTGGAAATCTCCTGTTTCTCTGTCCATTGTAACTGTTACATTGTCTGCTTTGTTAAAGTTATTTTTGTACGCTACTACTAAGTTATTTTCGATAGCTTCAAATAATGACTCTTTGCTAATATCTTTTTCCTTTTCTAAGATATTCAATGCTTCAATTAATTCTTTGTTCATTTGTTTTTATCCTCCTAAAAAATTAAAAATCAATTGTTGGTCTGACAAGTGATACATTCACTCTGTCTATATCTGTTTCACTACCATCTTCATTTTCAATGGTAATTGTGTCTGCATTATATGCTTTTAAAAGTCCTACAAGCTGTTTCTGTCTGTCAACAGCTCTGTATAAATGAACTTCAATTTCATTTCCCATATTTCTGTCAAAGTCCTTATCCTTCTTTAACGGACGGCCAAGCCCCGGTGAACTTACTTCCAAAATATAAGCATCACTGATAAAATCTTCTTCATCTAATTTGTCACTTAAGATTCTGCTAACAGATTCAAGGTCGTTAATAGTTATACCACCTTCCTTGTCAACATATGCTCTTAAATACCAGTTGCTGCCTTCTTTTACATATTCAACATCAACTAATTCAAAGCCCTTTTCATCAACTATAGGTGTAATCAGAGCTTCTGTCTTCATTTCATATTCTTCTCTTCTTGACACTTTATTCTCCTTTAAACTTTCTATTAGACTTTCTTTGTCTATTCTATACCTACAACAAAAGAGTGGGCCTTTGTGGTCCACTCCTTTGCTATCTAGTCAATATTTACGTTTAATAGTATACGGCTGTTTTTTTTGTGTGTCAACCCCGTATTACCTATATTAATGTTATATTTGAGTTATATTTTTGTTAAATTATTGATTTTACACAATTATCAACAAGATTATTTTTTAATTCTAATCTTTTTAACCTTACTCCATTCACCGTAGTATTTTGTCTTGCCAACTACCTTTACAGCTGTCTTTGTTCCATTCATTCTAAACAATGCCATCGGACTTCCCTGTGTCATTGTTGTCTTCATATATTGTGATGAATCAGACGCATTCTCTAATACCACATCTGTAGACCAGTCTGTTTCCCTGTCAACTTTTACCTCATTTGAGCTAGATCCTGTCTTAACTTCAAAGTCAATTCCATACATTTTAAGATAATCCACATATCCTACTGGATAAGAAGATGCTCTTTTATAATCTATTCCTAAAAGTGAACCTGATGCTATTACATCAAGCCATTTCATTTTCATCCCATCCTTCTTATAATTCCCCCTCCTTCTTTCTTTAACCATCCAACTGAATCTTTATAGTTTGGAAGTATTTTCTCCACTTCTTTCCAGAAAGCTTTTGAGTGGTTCATTTGCTTTCGATGACATAACTCGTGAACCACAACGTAGTCTATTACTTCAGGTGGCATCAGCATAAGAAGGCAATTAAAATTAAGATTTCCTTTGCTGCTGCAGCTTCCCCATCTGGTCTTTTGATTTCGTATTGTTATTTTTCCGTATGTAACACCTATAATATCCGCATAATATTTCACTCTTCCCGGAATGTAATTCAATGCCTTATCTGCCAGCTTGCTAATTTCTTCTGCTGTAAAATAATCAATTTTAGATAACTCTTCATTTTCTCTTTTTATCTGTTCAATACATTTAGAAATCCACTTTTCTTTTGACTTTAAAATTTCTCCGATTTCTTTATCAGAAGTAAAAATAGGTGCTCTTACTGTAACTGTCAAATCATTATTTACCTTAATTGATATTGTTTTTCTTTTTGTTCGTATTACTGTAATATTATTCATTACTTTATGCAATTTTCTCCGTCATAATTTTCAATTTGATATAAAAGTTTCTTCATATATTCCTTTAACTCTTCATTATCTTCACTTGCATACCAAACATTTGCTCGTCCAAAGCCAAACTTCCATCCATTTGCTTTTCTTGGCACCTGCCATTTAATCTTTCTTGACCTTTCACCTATTGGAAGCAAAACGCAATCTTTAGCCTTTGCAATTGCGTTATAACTTTGCACATAACCACCATTAAACTCCACATTCTGATATTTTTTTACAAAATCCATTATAAATTTGTACTTCTCATGCTAATTATTCAGCAAAACAAATGTTCACAAATAATAAAGAGTATAGCATATATGAGTGCAATATTCTATAAAGATTATAAAAGTACAACGCGCTGAATTTTACCAATCCCCATCATCATAGTCATCCAACGCATCATCTACTCCATCTGCATAATCTGAATCACTATTATATCTGTCATCGTCATAATCATCATCCATATAAACATCTTCATATCCATCGTCATAAGACTTGTATGGATTGCTATATTTCTTCTTTGAAGAACTACCTGAAGAATTACTTTTATATGAATTACTACTTGATGAACTGTTACTATATGTACCATTTGATGAACTACTGTTTGAGTAACTACCTGAATAACTGTTGCTATTGTCTGATGAACTATTATCATAACTGCTGTTTGAATCATTCGAATCATCTTCGGAATAACTATCTGTTGTTGCCTCCTCTAAAACAGTAGTCTCATTCTCCTGACTGTCTGTTTCGGTTTCATAATTTTCATCATTAACCCTATGCTGATAGCAATAATCGCTACCATAAATCGGTTGGTCCTTACATCCCGGTGCCGCACAAATTCTTTTCTGTTCACTGTTAAGCTCATAAATAAACATTATTAGGAATAAGCCTCCTAAAACTATTGCCATAAATTTTATAAATGGTTTCAATGAATTACTACTCATAACTTTCTCCTCCTAAAAATTTAAATATATCTGTCCCGCTTTTTTGTATTTTTGTTTCTAAATATTGTCTTTTTTCTTGCCTTTTTTCTTATTGTTAAGTAGATTCTACTTTTTTAGCTGTCCCAAAAACACCCCTTGCAACGCTAATCTTGCAAAATCTTGCAATTTTTTTGAGCTTTTTCAACATTTTTCTCGTTTTTTTTGATTTTGTACTCCAATAAAAAAGCCAATCTTTATATGCCAGACTAATTTCCAACATTTAAAGATTGACTTGTTTTTCTTCATAAATTATTATTTTATGCTATTCGAATATTAATTTTCTATTTTGTGCTTTTCTAATTAATTGGAGTGCCAACTTCAATCAGGTTTCCATCTAAATCGTAAAACCTAACCATTTTCTGTCCCCAACTATGTTCCATCAATTCATTCACATACTGAATTTCATATCTGCTATTATTAAGCTTTTCAACAAAATCCTCAATGTTCTTTTCTTCAAAATACAACTCAGTCATATTATTTTGTGGAACAACATCTTTCTCAAGAAAATCTTTCCAAATATTCTTGTCCTGAAGTACCAAACCTTCTGTCATTATTACGTTTCCATCATTGTTAAGTACAACTTGAAGTCCAAACAAATCTCTATAAAAATTAATAGATTCTTCTATATCAGAAACCACAATAAGTACATTTCTAAGTTTCATTTTTTTATATTCCTCTCACTAAATCTACTTTCATTATAGCAAATCTGTCCGGTGTTTAAAATATGAATTATTCTATTCTGCTTCAATACACTCTGCATTTGCTCGCATTTCTGCTGCCATATCAATTGCCTCGCCTGCATTCATACCTTTCTTTGTCAACTTCATAGCTGTGTTAAGCTCATAAATATCGCCCATTGTTGCATTATCTCTTTCTAATTCACTTTCAATCTTTCTAATTCTGTGGTCTGCTACTGCATTTTCAATAAATTTAAACATATCAAATCCTCCTAATAATACTGCTTTCTATAAAATTTCAATGATTCAATCCAAGACAACTTCTTAGCATCTGCGGGATTTGGTTAATTCCTGCGTTATCTTGTAATTCCAATATATCAGGAGAAAATGACATTATTTGTCATTTTGAAATGAAAGTTTGAAATTTTTTGAAATTTGTACCATACATGATATTTTTCACTTGTATTGTTCAGATTTGTTCTTCTCCGAGCTGGAACAAGCTCTCATTTGTACCATATATGATGTTTTTCACTTGTATGGTACAGATTTGTTCTTCCCCGAGCTGGAACAAGCTCTCATTTGTACCATATGTGAATTTTTTCTCTTGTATGGTACAGATTTGTTCTTCCCCGAGCTGGAACAAGCTTTCATATGTACCATATACGAATTTTTCTTCTTATATGGTGCATATTTCTTCTGCTCTGAGCTGGACAAGCTCTCTATCTGTACCATATATAAAATTTTTTGCGTATATGGTACAGATTTCTTCTAGTTTCAATTGGAGAATAAACTCAAACTTATAATCTGCCTCATAACAAACAATTCTTTAGTTCCATGGGGTAATTATCATTTAATTTCAATAGATTCAATCTTATAATCTGCTCCATAACAAACAATTCTTCAATCTTATGGGGTAGTTCTGCGTCAGATTAGCCAGAACAAGCTTTATAACTTATAACAAAAAAACTGTTGCATTAATCTCTCACTAACACAACAGTTTTATTTATTCCGTAACTCCCTATGTAATTATATTTTAAGTTTCATTATTTGTAATTTCCCTATTTACTTTCCTGTTTCTTTTTTTCAAAGTGTTCTTTTGTTTCTTTTGCAACTACACCACTTAATGTAAATAATGCAATAATATTTGGTATTGCCATTAATCCGTTAAAGATATCGGCAATTGTCCATACTGCCTTTACAGTCATATATGGTCCGATAAATACTGCTAAGATGTATAACCATCTGTAAACGTTAACTGCAACTTCGCTCTTGTTTGATAAATATTCCAAACATCTTTCTCCATAATAATTCCAACCAAGGATGGTTGTGAATGCGAAGAATACCAAACATACCATTAAGATAAATGATGAAACTTCAGCAGGTAAGAAACTTAAACCATTCTGGAATGCATGTGTTGTTACCTGAACACCTTCAAGTCCCACTACTTTATATGAGTCCATCATTACAATTGAAAGACCTGTTAATGTACAAACAATGATTGTATCAATAAATGTACCTGTCATTGTTACAAGTCCCTGACGAACAGGTTCTTTTGTTTTTGCTGCTGCAGCTGCAATAGGTGCTGAACCAAGTCCGGCTTCGTTAGAGAAAATACCTCTTGCAATACCTTTCTGCATTGATATTGCTATTGAAGACAATACACCACCTGCCACTGCTTTAACACCAAAAGCATATTCAACAATTGTTGCTAAGGCTCCCGGAAGTTTTTCAATATTAGTTACAATCAAAACTAATACTGCAACGATATATAATATAGCCATAAATGGTACTATAACCTGAGAAACACTTGCTATTCTCTTAATACCACCAATTACAACTAAACCTACACAAATAGCTAATGCAAAAGCTGTAATAACTATTGCAATTGAATAATCATTTCCTAAAATACTAACTGTATCTTCTTTGTTAGGATCAAAAAAAGACTGAACTGCCGATGCTATTCCGTTAACCTGTGTAAATGTTCCGATACCGAATAAACCTACACAAGCTCCAAAAAACGCAAAAACTTTTGCAAGCCATTTCCACTTATGTCCCATACCATTTTCTATGTAATAGAACGGTCCACCAAGAACATGACCTTCCTCATCAATAGTTCTGTAACGAACTGCCAAAAATCCTTCTGCATACTTAGTAGCCATTCCAAAGAATGCTGCTACCCACATCCAAAATAACGCTCCCGGTCCACCTACTGCAGTACCAAGTGCTGTACATCCGATGGCTGTTGCTACACCTACAATGTTACCTGTACCGATTGTTGCTGATAATGCTGTACATAGTGCTCCAAAACTACTAACTTCCCCATGTCCGTCTTCTTCGTTCTTAAACATATACTTAAGTGCCTTAGGCAAATGCACTATCTGTAATAGTCTTAAACGAAAAGTAAGGTAGATACCTGCTGCAAGAATCAACACAATAAGTGGGATTCCCCAAACCAAATCATCTACCTTAACCAAAAAATCTGTGAACTCGCTCATAATATTCCTCCTGTCCTTTTGCCTGAGAGATTAGTGATACTTCTAAAAATTTAAATATCACCTTACACCTTCGGCGCCTGAGTTAACACTGCTATATTCAAAATCTTATTTCCTGCACTTCTTTAACTCCCCTATCTAATCTAAAGAATCTCTCCAAAATAAATTCTGAAACGTTTGTGTCATCAGACCTCTCCAGTGGTTGTCTATTCTACTTTTTTTGACAACGCAACTATTATTGTAAGACCATATGGAAAATTATGCAATATATTTTTAGCAATTCTTTAGCATATTAAAGTTCTACAACATTACATTGCTATTTTGACTGCTATTTAATACTTGAACTTAATTTTTTAAAGTTGATTTTGTAAATTTTTAACTTTTTTATTATTTTTATAGTTTATAATTTAGATTTTTAATCACCACTTCACATTAAAATTCTACTGTAATTCTTAAGCTCTTTCCATCATCACTTATAGTCAAAGAACAAAGGCTGGCTTCATAAAAGGCATTAAACGAATTACACTCTTTATTCCTTAAATAAGAAAACTCCTTCCAATATTACACATAATAATGCAATACCTAACCCAAAGAAATTACACGTATGTACATTATATATACCAATAAAATTTCCCAATATTTCACTTAATGCAAAAGAAGTAACAATAACACATTCAATAACAAAATGATTACATTTTCCTAATTTATTCTGCTTTCTTTATTAGCCGACAGTGTTGTTAGTTCTTCCGGTAACTCCACATTATTGCACTATTTATTTATATTACTGTTAATTTTGGGAATAGGATTGATTGTACATGGGCTAATGCACATTGAAGATAAATAAATTTAAGGGAGCATACTACAGCTGCTTGTAAATCGCTAATGTAGTATGCTCCCTTTTTTAATTATAGTGTCTCATCGTAAATTGTTTTTTTACCTTTATAGCCAATTACTTTTACCTCTTTTGTAACTGACAATTTCTTTAGATTCTTGTACTTTTTCAAATTAACTTTTTTAATCTGTGTATTGCATATTTTTAGAGTTTTTAATGTTTTTGGATTAAAATTACATTTTTCATAATTGCTAATAAATGTGCAATTTAGATTAGCATTTTTTATTTTGTTATTTTTTCCCAGTGTAATTTTTTTAACTCCGCTTCCGTATAAATTAATCTTTTCTAAATTTTTATTTTTTGTAAGATTAATTTTTTTCAACAAAGGATTATATGCAAGCTTCAGATTTTTCAATTTGACGTTCTTAGATAAATTCAGTTTTTTAAGTTTTGTACTTTTTATACATAACCTCTCTAAATTATTTAATTTTGTGAAATCATAATTACTGTTATTAACACTACTAATTTCCAAGTTCTTTATCTTCGTCAATTTTGTTAAAACTTTGATATTTTTTATGTTGCCATACTCACTTACATAAGTATCACAATATGTTGTAAGTTTTACTTTTTCAACATTTGTAAAAATTTCTAAGCCTTTGCAGTCTATTATTTCATAATCTTCTTTTGGCTTCTCTTTATTCTCCCAATACAAATTATTCTTATCAATAATGATTGTTTTCACTGCTGATATTTCTTTTTTGCTAAGGTAACCGTCATTATTTTTGTCGATTTTTTCTGACACATATTCTCTTACTATTGTATCTGGAAAATTCTTTGCGTTAATTTTTACATTTCCGCTTTCCTTTGCCTGGCATGGAAATGTAGTTAACATTATACCTGCACAAAGTGCTGCAATTGCAATTGTTCTTTTCATATTCCTTCCTCCACCATCAATGCAAATAGACACCTAATGCCATCAACGTTACCATTTGTTCACTCATAAAGTAATTTGAAGAATATGTTGCTGATGTTTTAATACATTTTTTCATTATATTTTCTATAACTTTCTTTGCTGCATCAATCTTCTTTGTAACTAAATTTTCATTAAAAATAAGTGATAAAAATAACATGCCTACCATAACCCAACTTAAAGTTTTCTTTAACATGTTACTACCTCCATTATCAGATACATAACATATTCCTAATAGTTACAAATATTTTAGTTTTTATATCATCCTCCTTCCACTGCTATTTCATTTTCTAACCGAACTATATCTATACTTTTATAATATCATACTTTTTTATTTAATATTAATTATTTTATATGATTTTACATAATTTTTTCCGATTTCATACTTTCTTTTTTTATTTATCTTAAATAAAAAAAATGAACTTTAAAGTTTGCATAGTTTTTTGAGAACTTTTTGTGTTTTATTTTGGATTTTTTATTGCCAATTAATTGCGTCGATTACTTTTTTCTGCTATCATATTAAAGTATTTGCGTTTACAAAATCCGACACGCATTTTAGAGAGGTTAATATGTTAGAAACAATTGAAAAAATCAACTCTGCCGTCAACAACTTTATTTGGGGTGTTCCGGCAATGATTTGTATTATTGGCGTTGGTTTATATTTAAGTATAAGAACTAACTTTTTACAAATCAGAAAATTTCCATATGCCATCAAAACTACAATTGGACGTATGTTTAAAAAGAAAGAAGCAAGTGATGGTTCCATTACGCCATTTCAGGCTGTTTGTACTGCTCTTGCGGCAACTGTAGGTACGGGTAATATTGCAGGTGTTGCAGGTGCTATTGCCATTGGTGGTCCGGGTGCTGTTTTCTGGATGTGGATTTCAGCGCTTCTTGGTATGTGTACTAAGTTTACGGAAGTTACTCTTGCTGTTCATTTTCGTGAAAAAAATGCAGAAGGCGACTATGTTGGTGGTCCTATGTATTACATCAAAAACGGGCTTGGCAAGAATTGGCAGTTCCTTGCTGTTTTGTTTTCAGCTTTTGGTGTTTTAACTGTTTTCGGTACAGGTAATGCCACACAGGTTAACACTATTACTACCGCCATTGATTCTGCTCTTTTAAATTATAATGTTATTTCACAAAATGGTGTTTCAACACTTAATTTAATTATGGGTATTGCAATTACTGTTCTTGTTGGACTTGTTTTATTAGGTGGTATTAAAAGAATCGGTAAGGTTGCCGAAAAGCTTGTTCCTTTTATGGCTTTGTTTTATGTAATTCTTGCCATCGGAGTAATTATTTTAAATTACAGACATGTTCCTACTGTTTTTGCTTCTATTTTTGAAGGAGCTTTTAAACCTTCATCTGTTACAGGTGGAGTTGTTGGCAGCATATTTATTTGTATGAAAAAAGGTGTTTCACGAGGTATCTTTTCTAATGAAGCTGGTCTTGGTACAGGTTCAATTGCTCATGCATGTGCCGACACAAGAAAACCTGTAAAGCAGGGATTCTTTGGAATCTTTGAAGTTTTTGCAGATACTATTGTTATTTGTACTTTAACTGCCCTTGTTATTCTTTGCAGTGGCGTTAACATTGATTTCGGTAAAGCCGCCGGAGCAGAACTTACAATTCAGGGATTTACTTCAACTTATGGTAACTGGGTTTCACTCTTCACTGCTGTTGCAATGTGCTGTTTCGCATTTTCAACAATTATCGGTTGGGGATTGTATGGTGCAAGATGTATTGAATTTCTTTTCTCATCTAAGGTCATCAAACCTTTTATGGTTGTTTACTCATTGGTTGCCATTCTTGGTGCAACAGTAGACCTGGGACTTATCTGGAGCATAGCTGACACATTTAACGGACTTATGGCAATTCCAAACTTGATTGCCTTGTTCTTATTGTCAGGTACAGTAGTTAAACTTATAAAAGAATATACTGAATTTTAAGGATTTAAGATTTAATAAAAAGTCGGCTTCTCGCCGACTTTTTATCACTGCATCATTCCATTAAAAATGCCTAACAATATTATCACTAAAAATATAACAAGTGTAATTCTTGCTGCCCATACATAGGTTCTATCTATCTTTGTTGTGTTTTTCTTCTTTTCGAAGCCATTCTCTTTCGCTATGCTTAGTGCTCTGCTCCAATCTTCATCTCTAACTACAACTCGTTTGAAAATATTAAAATCTGCACCTTGGACTCTAAGATATCCACCTGCTCCATCTGCATGTACCTGTGCCAAAATCCCCTGACTTTCCAAAAGACCTACAAGCATCTGAATCTCAACTTCGTTGTTTGTTGCGTATACTTCTTTCATATGTTTTTCACCTCATTAATTATGTACATTCCACTACTTTCAATTAGTAGTTGATTGTTAAAGCTTAAGCAAATTTGAATCCCTTTAATTTGCTTTTACTTTATTTACTTGTTGTTTTGTTCATTATACAATTCCTGTATTTTTTTGTCTACGACAAAATATAATTAGTAAAAACACATGCCAAAGTCAAAACAGTTGATAATCAATCAAAACTTGTTGGCATTTTAGGATTTTCATATGCTTCAAAGCACATCAGCACTTGCTCTCTTGTACATTTTTCCACAGCAAGATTTTCAGGTATTTCATCTTTTCCGAAGAATCCTATCTCTGTTGTTTCGATGTTTTTCTCAAACTCACCGCATACATATTTACACTGAACAAAAATCTTGATTACACCATAAGCATAATTTGTTACATTGTGCTTTCGCCAATCCTGAACAGCAATAAGCCTTTCTGATTTTACAGTTAGTCCCGACTCTTCCTTAACTTCCTTCTCCGTATTAGAAGCCACCGACTGATCAACGTCACACCATCCTCCCGGCAATGACCATGTGCCATTATTTTCGTTAACAAGAAGAATCTTTCCGTCAACGAATACTGCTGCTCTTGTGTCAACTTTCGGTGTTTGATAACCTGTTTCATTGCAAAACAGATTGTAAACTTTTTCTGCCGAAATGTTTGTTTTAGCTGAAATCATTTCTGCTGCAATACGTCTTATTTCTTCATAGCGTTCTATGTCATATTTGTCTTTTCCATATTGCAATCCTGCTTGTGCTATACTTTGAAGGCGAATTGCAAAATCAATCCACTTGTCGTTTATTGTTGTCACCTCCTGATTTAAATTATTTCCCTTGTTTTTTTTTAACAGTTTAACATAATTTTTTTACTTAATCAATCCCATTACAAGTGTCGCAATTCCCACAGCTCCGTTTCTAATTCCAATTGCATTTTCCATAAAAGAAAAAACGAGTAGCAAAAACCGGATTTACGCTAGTTCGCTACTCGTTCAGTAGTTTATTATATTTATCATTTTCAAAAAAGTCAAACGAATTTTTTATTCATTATCATATGAATGAAAGAACTTTGACAGATTATTCAGGCTTTTTAGAAGTACCTTTACTTCATCTTCGCTCATTTCACTAATAGCTGCCTGTGACATTTTCTCATGAAACTCTTCATGATGTTTATAAGCCTTTATACCTTTTTCTGTTAAAGTTATATTAACAATTCTTCTGTCTTCCTCGCTTCTGTTTCGCTCAACATAGTGCTTCTTTACAAGACTGTTCATAGAAGTTGTAAGCGAGCCCACCGTTATCTTCATCTTCTTGGCAATTGTTGTCATATTGTTGCCTTCGCCAAGTCCTACGGCCTCAATAATATGCATATCATTGTTTGTTATATCTTTAAATTCTTCAGTTATAATCGCCTTTTCTTCCAGTTCCCATATTTCCTGGAACAAATGCACTAATACATCATTAATTTTTTCAAATGTTGTCATCAATCTCTCCATTAAATTTATCTACGGTTTTGCATCTACTTTTAATATTAACATTATTTAAGCCTATTTTCAAATAAGAATTTAAAATAAAACAATTCAAAATGCAAACTTCCAAATAAAACTTTCAAAATAATTCGGTATACAAAAATAAATCAATTTAAACTTCTTTTTCTTCCAGCAGTTCTTTAAATACCTTCTTTACAGTTGTAATTTTATTAACTTTGTACGCATCTGCTCCGCAAAATAGTAACGCCTCATCTGTTTTTCCCTTTGCTGCATATATTAATCTTTCCGTTATGCAATAAGGAATTTCTTTAGGATTACATCTTGCAAGGCAACCTAAACATTTCTTTGGTGTAAATTTTTCACCATTTATTACTTTTTCCATAAATTTATTTTTTATGGCTCGGCCTGGCATTCCAACAGGACTTTTTACTATTACTATATCTTCTTTTTTGGCCTTGATATATTCTTTTTTGTAATTTTCATCTGCATCACATTCTTTAGTTGGCACAAATCTTGTTGCTACCTGAACTCCTTGTGCCCCCAAGTCAAAAGCATGTTTCACCTTATTTTTGTCACTTATTCCACCGGCAACAACTACAGGAATGTCTTTGTTGTATTTTTTTTCATATTCTTTTACAACATCTATTATTCCTTGAATTTCATTGTCATAATCAAGTTCACTTTCAAGTTCTTCCACCGAAAAACCTAAATGCCCTCCGGCTTTTGGTCCCTCAATTATAATCATATCTGCTGTTGCGTTATGTCTTCTGTCCCAATATTTTAAAATAACTTTTGCCGACTTTACACTTGAAACAATTGGAGCCATCTTCGTTTTAAAACCTTTAAGATATTCTGGAAGTTCTGTTGGAAGACCTGCCCCTGACACTATAATATCTGCCCCTGCTTTTGCAGCTTCAATAACATGCTCCCTGTAATCTTTCAGGGCAACCATTATATTAAATCCTATAATTCCATTTGGTGAAATTCGTCTTGCTTTTTCATATTCTTTCTTTATTGCTTTTTTGTTGGCAAGTCTTGGATTATTTTCAAAATCCTCTTCCTTAAACCCGATTTGTGCAGAAGAAATAATTCCCACTCCACCTTCTTTTGCCACGGCTCCTGCAAGATTTCCAAGGCTGATTCCTACCCCCATTCCACCTTGTACTATGGGCCTTTCTGCTATTAAATCTCCAATCTGTAAAGGTTTATAATTCATCCATAACTCCTTATTTAAACTGCTTTCTAATATCCATTGCTAAAAAAGTTGTATCTTTCATCTACTAATTGTTCCTTAGTAATTTTTGTTTTTTCAGCAAGGAATTTCACAATTTCTTTATCCATTTTTTCCGTAATTTTAGGTAACGTATCCGTTGTATATTTTTCAGGTTCAAAGAAAACCTTCTTAATTATTCCCATTTCTTTTAAATCTTTTGCAGTCATTTTCATTGCTCCTGCAGCTTCCTTAGCCCTCTTGCTGTCCTTCCAGAGAATACTGGCATAACCTTCCGGAGACAAAATTGAATAAACTGCATTTTCCATCATCCATACTTCATCTGCAACAGCCAAAGCCAACGCACCGCCACTTCCACCTTCTCCAATTACTATTGAAAGAATCGGTGTTCTAAGTGATGACATTTCAAAAAGATTTCTTGCAATTGCCTCTCCCTGACCGCGCTCCTCTGCTTCCAAGCCACAGAATGCTCCCGGTGTGTCCACAAAACAAATTACCGGTCGGTTAAATTTCTCTGCCTGTTTCATCAATCGTAAAGCCTTTCTGTATCCGTCAGGTGATGGCATTCCAAAATTATGTTCAAGATTCTCTTTTGTGTTATGACCTTTTTCCTGTGCAATTACCGTAACCGGCATTCCATGAAAAGATGCAATGCCACCGATTATTGCCTGATCATCCTTAAAATATCTGTCTCCATGAAATTCTACAAAATCATCAAAAAGCAAATCTATATAGTCGCTGGCAATAGGTCTATCATTCATTCTTGACGCCAAAACCCTATCCCAAGCTGACTTTTTAACTGACTCAGTAATCATTTTAATCGATTCTCTTTTCTTCTGAGCCATTGTTGATTTTTCTTTTTTTATGTTAAAATTATCTGTGTAAGACTTATCATCTTTTTTATGCAAAGTAAGAATTGTTATTAACCTATTTCTTAAATCTTTTCGCTCTACTATCCCGTCAATAAAACCGTGTTCCAAAAGAAACTCTGACCTTTGAAAACCTTTAGGCAATTTCTGTCCAATAGTCTGCTCAATTACCCTTGGCCCTGCGAAACCGATTAACGCTTTAGGCTCCGCCAAAATAATATCACCAAGCATTGCAAAGCTTGCAGTAACGCCTCCTGTAGTTGGATCAGTCAAAACTGAAATATATAAATTTCCTGATTCACTATGTCTTTTCAACGCTGCTGAAGTCTTTGCCATCTGCATAAGAGAAACCATTCCCTCCTGCATTCTTGCTCCACCTGAGCAGGCAAAAATAATAACCGGAATATTTTCTTTTGTTGCATACTCCACAGTTTTTGCAATCTTCTCCCCTACAACTTCACCCATACTTGCCATAAGGAAACGCCCGTCACAAACGGCAATAGCCACCGAATTGCCACCAATTGTGGCTCTTCCTGTTGTAACAGCCTCATCAAGCCCAGTCTTATCCCTTAACGCCTGAACTTTTGCTTCATAGCCTTTCATCTTCAATGGATTTCTTGTATTAAGTCCTTCAAACATAGGCTCAAAACTATCCTTATCCACAACCATCTCAATTCTCCTGTAAGCATGAACCCTGAAATAACCGCCACACTTAGGACAAATATAATTATTATTCTTCACATCTTCAGCCAAAACAATAGAGCTACACTTCTTGCACTTTCTGAGAAGACCGTCTGGCACATTGGAAGTGTTGACCTTAATTGTAACGTAATCTTTATTTTTTCTATCAAATAACTTTTTAAATTTCATAAACCTCTCCATCTGCTACTTTTTTATCCCTTCTCGCGGAAGAATTTTTCTGACGCAAACACGTTGAATTTCTTATTTTGCTCCGCCGCCTATTGTACAGTGAAAACTTAAACTCGCCTTCGGCTCAAACAGTAAGTTTATCACTGTACGCTATGCTCGCAAAATTGCAAAATTCTGCCTATTGTTTGCTTGTCAGGAAAATTCTTCCGCGAGAAATAGCAAAATAATAGCTCCATCAATTTTTATGCTATGTTTTCAATGTTTTTGTTGAAATTTTCTATAAAGTTTACATCAAAGTGTCCGCTTTGGAAAACTGAATCATTGAGAATACCATACAAGTAGTCCACGTTTGTGTCGATTCCTTCTACGATTACTTCTCCCAGTGCGCTTATCATTTTCTTTATGGCTTCTTCTCTGTTTTCTCCATGTACTATTAGTTTGGCCAGCATTGAGTCGTAGTATGGTGTTACTTCATAGCCGTTGTATACTGCTGAGTCTATTCTGACTCCGTTACCTCCCGGTAGGTACAGGTCGGTTATGACTCCCGGTGATGGTCTAAAGTTTAGTAGTGGATTTTCTGCATTTATTCTGCATTCTATGGCATGACCATTTATTTTTATGTCTTTTTGTTTGTATGATAGTGGTTGCCCATCTGCTATTTTTATTTGTTCTTTTATTAGGTCTATTCCTGTTACTGTTTCTGTTACAGGATGTTCAACCTGTATTCTTGTATTCATTTCCATAAAATAGAATTTGTCTTTATCCAAAAGGAACTCTATTGTTCCTGCGTTTTCGTATTTTGCTGCTTTTGCGGCACGTACTGCTGTGTCGCCCATTTTTTTTCTTAATTCATCTGACAGAATTACACTTGGAGATTCTTCTATCATTTTCTGATGATTTCGCTGAATTGAACAGTCACGCTCTCCTAAATGGATTACATTGCCAAATTTGTCTGCTAATATTTGAAATTCTATATGTCTTGGATTTTCCACAAAATGTTCTATATACATTGTTCCATCATCAAAAGCTGCTTCGCTTTCTTTTTTGGCTGCGTTAAATGCCTGTTCAAATTCTTCAGGGCCATACGCCACACGCATTCCTTTTCCACCGCCACCTAAAGCTGCTTTTATGATTACCGGATATCCAACCTGGTCTGCTATTTTCTTTCCTGTTTTGCTATCATATATCTGTTCTTCACTTCCTGGAATTACAGGTACATTGGCCTCTATCATTGTTTTTCTTGCAACTGACTTGTTTCCCAGATTATACATTACATCTGATTTTGGTCCAATAAAAATAATATTGCACTGCTCGCATAATCTGGCAAATTTGCTATTTTCTGACAAAAAACCAAATCCGGGATGAATTGCATCTGCACCTGTTGCAATTGTTGCGCTAATTATACTTTCCATATTTAAATAACTTTCACTTGCCTTTGTTTCCCCTATACAAATAGCTTCATCTGCTAATTGTGTGTGAAGTGCATCTTTGTCTGCCTTTGAATATACAGCTACAGTCTCAATACCCATTTCTCTACATGCTCTTATTATCCTTACTGCTATTTCACCTCTGTTTGCAATTAAAAGTTTCTGAATCATATCATTCTCCAATTCCAGGCGGGTTAAAGTTGTTACCCAACCATAAATGTAAGTTCTGCTTTTGCCACAACTTTTCCGTCTACGCTTGCTATTGCCTGGCCTATTCCCATAGGTCCTTTCTGCTTAATAATTTTTGTTTCAAGTTTTAATTTGTCCCCTGGCACTACTTTTCCTTTAAATCTACATTTATTTATTCCACCAAAGAATGCTGTCTTTCCCTTAAAACCTTCCTGACTAAGTATTGCCACCGCTCCAACCTGCGCAAGGGCCTCTATAGTAAGTACTCCCGGCATAACCGGCTCCTGTGGAAAATGCCCCCTAAAAAAATCTTCTCTAAAGGTTACGCATTTGTAACCAACGGCATACTCCCCCGGCTTATAGTCTTCAATATAATCTATTAAAAGAAAAGGATGTCTATGGGGAATAATTTCTTCTATTTCTTTAATTCCTAACATTTTTTAATTCCTCTTTTTCTACTCTACTTCAAATAATGGCTGACCATATTCTACTGTCTGCTCATTTTCAACTAAAATTTTTGTTACAACGCCATCAAATTCACTTTCGATTTCATTCATCAGCTTCATTGCCTCTACTATTGCAACTACCTGACCTTTTTTCACTGTGTCTCCTACCTGAACAAACGGCTTTGCCCCTTCTTCCGGTGCAAGATATACAGTTCCAACCAATGGAGAATTAATTACATTGCCTGTTAAAACTTCTTTCTGTTCGATACTTTCTTCTGTATTTTCCTGTTTAACTAAAACATCTTGTGCTACAGTTTTTGGTGAAGCAATAACTTCAACTTCTGTCTTTTTTTCCAAATGCAGTTTTGCTCCATTTTCTTCATAATCAAATATGTCAATTTTAGAATTTGAAATAGCATTAATTAAATCTTTTATTTCACTTATATCCATTTTCATCACCTATTTTTCATATTTTTTAACTGCTAATGTTCCATTATGTCCGCCAAAACCTAATGAATTGCTTAAAGCTACTTTCACAGTGCATTTTTCACCTGAACCTTTCATATAATTAAGGTCGCATTCTTCACCTTCGTTTTCAAGACCTATTGTCTGATGTATGTAATTGTCCTGAATTGACTTAACACATGTAATAAATTCAACTCCACCTGCTGCACCTAAAAGATGTCCAATCATGGATTTTGTAGAATTAATTTTCACAGACTTAGCTGCTTCTCCCAATGCCAACTTTATTGCTCTTGTTTCAAATAAGTCATTATGATGTGTGCTTGTTCCGTGAGCGTTAATATAATCTACTTCCTCAGGTTTAACTCCTGCTTCTTCCATTGCAAGGGTCATCGCCTTAGCTGCACCACTTCCATCTTCTGCCGGAGATGTAATGTGATAAGCATCACATGTTGCACCGTATCCCACAACTTCTGCAAATATGTTTGCGCCTCTGTTTATTGCATGTTGTAATTCTTCTAACACAACAATTCCGGCACCTTCACCCATTACAAAACCGCTTCTATCTTTGTCGAAAGGTCGTGAAGCTTTTGTTTTATCTGTTTCTTTTGTAAGTGCGGTAAGACTTGAAAAACCTGCCACGCCAATAGGTGTTATGGCACTTTCTGTTCCACCTGCTACCATTACATCAGCCTCGCCATATTTTATTGTTCTAAAAGCTTCTCCAATACAATGAGTTCCTGTAGCACAGGCTGTTACAATGTTTACGCATTTTCCTTTAAGACCTAAGTCTATAGCCACATTTCCTGCTGCCATATTTGTAATCATCATTGGCACAAGCAAAGGTTTTACCCTTGAAGGTCCTTTTTCAAGAAGCTTGACATGTTCCTCTTCCATATCTCCCAGGCCTCCAATTCCCGAGCCCACACTTACACCTACTCTGTATGGATCTTCCTTTTCCATATCTATACCTGACTGAGCAAAAGCTTCTTTCGCAGCAGCTACTGCATATTGTGAAAAAGGTGAAAGTCTTTTCGCCTGTTTAAATCCTAATACTTCTTTTGCATTAAAATCCTTAACTTCCGCTGCAAGTTTTGCACTATAATCTGTTGTGTCAAACTTAGTTATTTCGTCTATTCCAAGAACTCCTGCCTTAACGTTGTTCCAGAAAGTTTCTACATTATTTCCAATAGGTGTAATTGCACCCATTCCTGTTACTACAACTCTTCTCTCCATTACCTATCTCCTATAATTACATTACCATTCCGCCATCTATGTTAATAACCTGACCTGTTATATAATCGCTTTTCTCTGAACTAAGAAAAAGTGCCAATTCTGCTACTTCCTCAGGTTTGCCAAATCTTCCAAGTGGTATTTGTCCTTTAGCTCCTTCTTTAACTTTGTCTGATAATGTAATTGTCATATCAGTATCAACAAAGCCCGGTGCAATTGCATTAACATTAATATTCCTTGAAGCCAATTCTCTTGCTGCCGACTTTGTAAGCCCAATAATACCTGCCTTTGATGCTGAATAATTAGCCTGTCCTGCATTTCCCGTAACTCCTGATACAGAAGAAATATTAATAATTTTTCCTTTTCTCTGCTTTACCATTGTTCTTGAGGCAAATCTTATAGTATTAAATGTTCCTTTTAAGTTAACATTAATAACACTGTCAAAATCTTTTTCTTTCATTCCCATCAAAAGTCCGTCTCTTGTTATTCCCGCATTATTTACAAGAATATCGATTCTTCCATATTCTTTAACAACATCTCCAATAAACTTTTCACACTTGTCAAAGTCTGAAACATCGCATTTATATGTAACTGCTTTACCACCATTTTCTCTAATCTCTGCTTCCAAAGCTTGTGCCGCCTGAACTGAGCCCTGATAATTGATGATTACAGTTGCACCATTTTCTGCCATTTTCTTTGCTATGGCTGCGCCAATGCCTCTTGACGCTCCCGTAATTACAGCTATTTTTTCATTTAACATAAAACTCTCCATACTGTTTTTATTTTAATATGCTCTCTCCATATGATTTACAAACTTTTCGTCATAGTTTTTTATCATAATATTTATAAACTGATTTCCTTTAGTTTATCTAAATCATCTACCGTGCTAATATTGATGCATTTAACATTTCTGTCTATTTTTCTAATAAATCCTGCTAAAGTTTTACCAGGGCCTATCTCAACAAAAGTATCAACACCATTATCAATCATATTTCTTACACTTTGCTCCCATTTAACAGGTGAAGAAATTTGTTTAACCAAAAGTTCTTTTGTTTTTGAAATATCGCTCACATATTCCCCTGTTACATTTGTAACATATGGAATTTTTAATTCTGTTAAATTAATTTTTTCCAACTCCACAGACATTTTTTCTCCGGCAGTTTTCAAAAATTTTGAATGAAACGGGCCGCTAACATTAAGTTCTATTACTCTTTTTGCCCCACTTTCATTTAAAACTTTTGCTGCTTTTTCAACTGCAGGTTTTAAACCTGTAATAACAATCTGCCCCGGGCAATTGTAATTAGCTATGTCCACATCTTCTATGTCTAAAATTAATTCTTCTATCTTAGATGTTTCCATTCCTAATACTGCTGCCATAGCTCCTGCTTTTTTAGGATTGTCCGTTGGAACCGCTTCATCCATAAAAATTCCTCTTTTTCTAACAGCCACAATCGCCTCTTTTTCTGTCATTCCATGGGCTGCTACAATTGCCGCGTATTCTCCAAGGCTTAAGCCCGCTGCTACATCAGGCTTTATACCAAGATTTTCAACTTCTTTTGTAATTGCAAGACAGGTTGTAACCAAAGCCGCCTGTGTATATTTTGTGTTATTTATAAGTTCATTTTCTTCAAAACAAATATTTTTTATGTCAAAATCCAAAACTTTATCAGCTTCATCAAAAATTCTTCTTGCATTAGGTTTTGTTTCATAAAAATCTTTTCCCATGCCAATTTTTTGAGCACCCTGTCCCGGATAAATAAATGCTATCTTTCCCATTTTATGCCTTTCTTAAAATCTTGTTTTAAACATTATTTCAAATCAATATTTAATTACAATCTTCGTTATATTGTAATTGCTTTGTATTTCAACTTCTTTTTATTGAATTAGAATTTTAATCAAATCCTTTGCTTAAAAGTTGTTCTCCTTGTGTCATAACTTTTGTAATCAAATCTTTACAGGAACATATTTCTTTAACAAGCCCTGCGCTTTGACCTGCCATTACACTACCATTATCTACATCTCCGTCCACAACTGCTTTTCGCAAACCGCCAAGCGTAAGTTTTTCAAGCTGTTCCAGACCTGCACCTTCTGCCTCAAGTTTAAGGTATGTATTAGTCTGTTTGTTTCTAAGATTTCTTACGGGATGTCCTGTGCTTCTGCCTGTAACCTTTGTGTCAATATCCTTAGCTTTTACGATTTTGGCTTTATAATTGTCATGAACTGTTGATTCTTTTGTTGCCACAAAAGAAGTTCCCATTTGAACACCACTGGCTCCAAGCATAAATGCCGCTGCAAAACCTCTTCCATCTGCAATTCCTCCTGCCGCAACAACAGGAATGTTTACTGCGTCTACAACCTGTGGCACAAGAACCATTGTTGTTATTTCACCAATGTGTCCTCCGGCTTCTGTTCCTTCTGCAATTACCGCATCTGCACCGCACCTTTCCATCATTCTTGCCATGGCTACTGAGGCAACAACAGGCATTACTTTTATTCCTGCATTTTTCCACATTTCCATATATTTTCCCGGATTTCCTGCTCCTGTAGTAACAACCTTCACATTATGTTTTGCTACTACTTTCGCAATTTCATCAGCTTGCGGATTCATAAGCATTATATTCACGCCAAAAGGCTTATCTGTTAATGTTTTTGCTTTAATAATCTGATCTTCAACCCACTTAGCATCTGCGCCACCGGCTCCTATAATTCCAAGCCCGCCTGCATTAGATACTGCCGCTGCAAGATTGGCTTCAGCAACCCAAGCCATGCCTCCCTGAATAATGGGATATTCAATTTCTAAAATTTCTGTTAAAGCTGTTTTCATAATTGCCTCGTTTTGTTTTCTGATTTTTTAAACTATTTTCTAATTATTCTTAGTTATCTTCTATTTTTTTTCTAGATTTTAATTATCTTTCTGACTATTTTTATTTGTTCTTTTCAATGTAATCACAAACATCTCCAACTGTCTTAATATTTTCAAGTTCTTCTGTTGGAATCTTTACTTCAAATTCATCTTCAAACTTCATTACTAAGTCAAATAAGTCTAATGAATCAGCTCCTAAGTCTTCATCAAAAGTTGTTTCCTTTGTAATTGTTGCTGCGTCTGCTCCTAATTCTTCTGCTATTAATTCTTTAATCTTTTCAAACATTTTATTTTTTCCTTTCATTTTTCATTTTTATTTTGTATGTAATCCGGCTAACCGGTAATTACCTATGGTTTATAATTTTCTAAAACTCCAAATAAACTGCTGACCATGTAAGCCCTGCGCCAAAACCTGCCATTATTATTTTGTTTCCTTTTTGAATCTTTCCATCCCTTACCATTTCGTCAAGTAAAATTGGAATACTTGCCGATGATGTATTTCCATACTCGCTAACATTTTCAGGAATTAAATCCATTGAAACTTTTAATCGTTTTCCAATACTTTCAAGTATTCTTTTGTTAGCCTGATGTAACAAAAACAAATCAATTTCTGATTTTTCAATTTTCATCTTTGAAATCAGTTCTTCAATACACTCAGGGACTTTTCTTACTGCAAATCTAAAAACTTCCTGCCCATTCATAGATACGAATGTTTTTTTAGAATCATTTATTCCCCTGTACTGTATTGAATTCTCACATGTTAATGCACCTCCCATTGAACCATCCGAATGCATTACTGTTTCAAATCTTGCTTTTTCATCTTTTTTAATAATTGCAGCTCCTGCTCCATCTCCAAAAAGAATTGCTGTTGTTCTGTCTGTCCAATCAACTATTTGTGACAAGCCTTCAGCTCCAATGACTAATGCCGTTTCAACCAAGCCTGCGTTTATGTAACTTTGTGCAATGTTATATGCTGTAATAAAACCTGTACATGCCACATTTATGTCAAAGCACATGGCATTCGTTGCCTTTAACTGATCTTGTACAATACAGGCTGTACTTGGCAAAATAGTGTCCGACGATACAGTTGATACAATTATCAAATCAATTTTTTCACAACTTATTCCGGCATTCTCTATTGCCTTTTCTGCCGCCCTGCACGCCATATAACTTGTACTCTCATCGGTCATAATATGTCTTCTCTTTATTCCTGTCCGCTCTCTTATCCACTGGTCATCTGTTTCAAAGAACTCTTTTAAGTCATTATTACAAACAACATTATCCGGCGCATAAGAACCTGTTCCTATAATCTTTCCAAACATAAACTCAAAAATCAGATTGAATTCCCAAAGTAATTCATTATCCTTTCAAAAATTATTCAAAACACTTTAATCAAAATAGGTTAAGCAATCACATTTATTTTTATTTAAAATTATTTTGTTTTAAAATTTTTTGATTATAAAGTGTTTTGACTTTCAAAGTATATTATTAAAAAAATAATTTGTCAACACTTTTTTTAAGATTTCTCTCCTTCTTTTCTGTACAAAGTCGCCCAGGGCGTTGTCTACGCTCATTGGATACAATAAATCTGCCCTTCTAGTGTCATTACGTGTCATATGATAAAAATGTTGTAGCTTTCGTAATCCCCAAGTTTCACAAAAAAAACCGGGCTACGCATTTGTACCGACCTCCAATCGTTAGATTTTTAGGTCTAACTTTTGGGGGGCGGTACAATTTTCAATGCGTCTCCCGGCTTTTTATTCTATCTGGTTTATGACTATTCCCTGCCATCTCTCCAGACTTATATTCTAATAGCCATAAGGTGTTCCCTTACCGCTTCCTTCCTTTAATCTTGCCATTGCTCTTGCTAATGATGCCTTTGAAATATGATATTCAGCAATACTTTGCTTCTGACGAAGCTGTTCTTCTGCTCTTTCTTTGGCTTCCTCAGCTCTTCTTAAGTCGATTTCTTCAGGATATTCACAAGTGTCAACTATAACTGTAGCTCGATTGTTTACCATCTGGGCAAAACCAGTCCCTGTTACACCTACAATAGTGCTACCGTCTTCCTTTGTGATTTTTATTTCTCCTACCTCAACAGAAAATACCATATTTTCATGATGAGCCTGAATGGCTTTTGAGCCATCACGAAGAGGTAAAACTAACTGAGTGCATCTTCCACTATAGAATATCTTATCGCAAGCAATAACTTTTATACCAAATGAATTACTCATAGCTCATTCCTCCTAGTTTGCGGAACTTTCTCCTGCCATTGTCTTTGCCTTTTCAATAACATCATCAATTGTTCCAACATTGAAAAATGCAGCTTCCGGATAATCATCCATTTCACCATCAATTATAGCCTTAAATCCACGTACTGTTTCTTTAAGTGGTACATACTTTCCTGGTACACCTGTAAAGTTTTCAGCTACATGGAATGGCTGTGAAAGGAACTTCTGAATCTTTCTAGCTCTATATACAACAAGTTTATCTTCATCTGATAATTCTTCCATACCAAGAATAGAGATAATATCCTGTAATTCTGTATATTTCTGAAGAATTTCCTGAACTCTTCTTGCTGTTTCATAATGTTCTTTTCCTACAACATCTTCCTCAAGAATACGTGAATTAGATTCCAAAGGATCTACTGCAGGATAAATACCCTGTTCAACAATCTTTCTTGAAAGAACTGTTGTTGCATCAAGATGGGCAAATGTTGTTGCCGGAGCAGGGTCTGTTAAGTCATCGGCAGGCACATATACGGCCTGAACTGACGTTACAGAACCATTCTTTGTTGATGCGATTCTTTCCTGTAATTCACCCATTTCTGTTGCTAATGTTGGCTGATAACCTACCGCTGATGGCATACGTCCAAGTAATGCTGAAACTTCTGAACCAGCCTGTGTAAAACGGAAAATATTATCAATGAATAACAATACGTTCTGATGTTCTTCATCTCTAAAATATTCAGCCATTGTAAGACCTGTTTCAGCAACCCTCATACGTGCTCCAGGTGGCTCATTCATCTGTCCAAACACTAGGGCAGTTTTATCTAAAACACCTGATTCTTTCATTTCTGTCCATAAATCATTACCTTCACGGGAACGTTCACCAACACCTGTGAATATTGAATATCCACCATGCTGTGTTGCAATGTTTGTAATCAATTCCTGAATAAGTACTGTTTTACCTACACCGGCACCACCGAAAAGACCGATTTTACCACCTTTTGCATAAGGTGCCAAAAGGTCAATAACCTTAATACCTGTTTCAAGAACTTCTACAACAGGGCTCTGGTCTTCAAATGATGGTGGATCTCTGTGTATACACCAATGCTGTTCACCATCTAATTTTTCTCCATTATCTAAAGTATCTCCAAGAACATTAAATAATCTTCCAAGAGTCTTTTCACCTACAGGAACAGATATACCACTTCCTGTTGCAACAACTTCCATACCTTTATGAAGACCTTCACTTGCTGCAAGCATGATACATCTTACTGTATTATTTCCTATGTGTTGCGCAACCTCCATTACACAACGCTTTCCATTGTTATCTACTTCAAGCGCATCTTTAATATATGGAAGGTTGTTGTCTGCAAATTCTACATCCACTACAGGTCCCATAACCTGTACAATCTTTCCTTTTAACATATGGTTTCGATTCCTTCCTATTTCTTCTTCTGTGCCTTAGCACCACCAATAATCTCAGTAATCTGCTGAGTAATGGCTGACTGACGCACACGATTATATTCAATCGACAACTGTTGCAACATATCTTTTGCACTATCTGTTGCCGCCTGCATTGCCATCATACGTGAGCTATGTTCACTTGCAAATGATTCAACTAATGCTCCGTAAATGAAACCTGTTACACAGTTTGGAACAATATGCTCCAGAACTTCCTTTACTGATGTATCTGTCTTGATTTCTTCCTGATACATATCTATAGGAGGTCTGTTCTTTTCAAACTGTTCTCTGTAACATGGAAGCAAACGCATTTTTTCCGTAACCATAGATACAGAATTTTCCATTTTTGTGTATATAACATAGATTTCATCTAATTCTCTTTTGTTATATAACTCCAAAACTCTCTCTGCAATTACACGGGCTCTATGAAGTGATGGATTCTGAACTGTATATTTAAATTCTGAATCAACCTCCATACCCTCTTTTGCAAAAAACTGACGACCAAGCTCTCCAACTACAAAGAGCTTATTATTTTTTCCCTGCTTAAAAAGTTCATTAGCCATCTTAATAACATTGTGGTTATATGCTCCGGCTAAACCTTTATCAGCAGTAATAACTATATAACCTCTCTTCTTTTCCTCATCAGGAATATTGGAATGAGGGTCAAAATACTTACTTCTTGCATCAGGCAAATGTCGAAGAAGTCTCGCAATTGCCGACTGTAATTCATAGAAGTAAGGCTCTGTGTCTTCAAGTTTCTGTTTTGCACTTCTAAGCTTTGCAGAAGAAATCATATACATGGCATTTGTAATCTTCATCGTATCCTGGATACTTTTCATTCGTTTCTGAATTTCCTTAGTATTTGCCATTATCTATCACCTGCTTCTAAATTCTGCTCTTATATTCTTTAGCTGCTTCAACTATTCTTTCTGTAAGTGCATCATCAAGAACTTTCTTTTCATTAATTTCATCAACAATATCCTCATGTTCTGCCTTAAAGAAGTCTAACATTCCCAGCTGTACTTCCTTAGTTTTCTTGACATCTACATCTAAGAATATACGGTTTGTTGCTGCAACCAATGTGATAACCTGTTCAGCAAGACTCATCGGATTACAAAGTGGCTGCTTTAATAATTCCATAAGTCCTTTACCATACTGTAACTGTTCCTTAGTTGTATCATCTAAGTCAGAACTAAACTGTGTGAACACTTCCATTTCACGGTACTGTGCCAAATCAATACGAATAGTTCCTGCCGCTTTTTTCATAGCCTTAGTCTGTGCCGCACCACCTACACGGGATACAGAAATACCAACGTTAATAGCCGGACGCATACCTGAGAAGAATAAGTCACTTTCAAGGAAAATCTGACCATCTGTAATAGAAATAACGTTAGTCGGAATATAGGCAGATACATCACCATCCTGCGTTTCAATAATAGGAAGTGCTGTAATTGAACCTCCACCTAATTCATCACTTAACTTACTTGAACGCTCTAACAATCTTGAATGTAAATAGAATACGTCACCAGGATAAGCTTCACGTCCAGGAGAACGCTCTAACAAAAGTGAAAGCGCTCTATAAGCTACTGCGTGTTTTGAAAGATCATCATATACAATAAGTACATCTTTGCCTTTGTACATAAAATATTCAGCTAATGCTGTACCTGCATATGGTGCTATATACTGCAATGATGCTGATTCACTTGCTGTTGATGATAAAACAATTGAATAATCCATTGCACCATGTTTCTTTAATGTGTTTACTAATTTGGCAACTGTAGATGCTTTCTGACCTATGGCTACATAAATACAAATAACATCTTTACCTTTCTGGTTAAGAATTGTATCAATTGCTATTGAAGTCTTACCTGTCTGTCTATCGCCGATAATTAATTCTCTCTGTCCTCTACCAATAGGAAGCATTGAGTCTATTGCCAAAATACCTGTTTCCATAGGCTGATTTACTGACTGTCTGTCAACAATACCCGGGGCTTCCTGTTCAATGGCTCTATAGTCATCTGCCTTAATTTCACCCTTTCCATCAATAGGTGCTCCCAATGCATTAACTATTCTTCCAAGAAAAGCATCACCTACAGGAATTCCTGCTTTTTTCTTTGTTCTTGTTACTTTTGTACCTTCTTTTATTTCAGTGTCTTTACCGAAAATAATACATCCAACCTGGTCACGCTTAATGTCCTGTACCATTCCCTTAACACCATTTTCAAAAATAACGATTTCTCCATACATAGCATGTTCAATACCATAAACTGTTGCTATTCCGTCACCAACCCAGATGACTGTTCCAACTTCCTGGTCTTTACATACTGTATCGTAGTTTTCTATCTCTGTTTTAAGGATAGAAATAATTTCTTCCGAATTAATGGAACCCACGTTATCACCTCCATGTTAGTTTTTTCTCTAACCTGTTAAGTCTTCCTCTAATGCTGTTGTCCTCTTCAATATCTCCAACTTTCAAAACAAAGCCTCCAATAAGTTCAGGCTGCTCAACCATTGTAAGTTCAACAGTTTCTTTATTGTACTTCTTTGCAAGGTAATTTTTAATCTGACTTAACTGATTTTCATTTGGCTCTACTACGTAAGATAATGTAGCTGTTAAAATGTTGTTTGCTTCATTATATTTCTTATAGTAAGCTTCTATAATCTCATCTATATAAGACATTTTTTCATGGTCACATACAACCTTTAAAAAATTCTCTATTTCTTTTGGAAAAACTTTTTCTATAATAGAATATTTTTCATTCTTTGAAATAATGGGACTTTCCAAAGTTCTATGCAACTGCTCTGTCAAAGAAAAAATTCTTTTACTCTCTTCAACTGTACCTTTCTTTATGCCTAATTCAAAAAGAACTTCTCCATAATTATTCGCTGTCTGTGTCATTTACACCACCTGCTTTAGCCAAAAACTGATCATACATTAACTGATTGCTTTCCTTTGTACCGGATTCACCCAATACTTTTTCTGCTGCTGCAACAGCAAGTCCTGCAATCTCTGACTGTAAATCCTGTACTGTCTTTTCTCTATCCAGTTCTACAGCTTTATGTGCATCCTTTATAATTCTGTCTGCCTCTGCACTTGCCACAGAAACCTTGTTATTATATTCAGTCTGCGCACTCTTTCTAGCTTTCTCGATGATTTCTGAAGATTCCTTATGTGCCTGTGTAAGCTTATCTTCATACTGAGCTTTCAAGTCATACGCTTTATCCTTTTCTTTTCGGGCATCAGCAATCTCTCCTTCAATCATCTGCTTACGCTGTTCCATAATATTAGTTACCGGTTTGATTAAAAACTTTCTAAGTGCAAGGTAAAGTACAATTAGATTGATGATGGTAAATACAACGTTCCAATCTATTCTTAATAACTGCATTCTCTACCAAATCCTTTCTTATCCTAAGAATAAAATAATTAAAATAGCTACAACCATACCGAAAATTGCAGTACCTTCTGCAAGGGCACAACCAAGTAATAATGCCTTAGTAATCTTTCCTTCTGCTTCCGGCTGTCTTGCGATTGCATCTGTTGCCTTTGATGTTGCAATACCAATACCTACACCTGCTCCAATACCTGTTAATGCTGCTAAACCTGCTCCAATTGCTACTAATGATGTCATAATATTTATCTCCTTTTACTCTATACTTTCTTTAATAAATAGCGATGTTAAAAATACAAACACATATGCCTGTATAAAACCATCAAATAAATCAAAATACAAACTTAATGGAACCGGAACCAAAACCGGCGCTACGATTTTAATAAGTTCCATAATAACGAATGCGCCTAAAATATTACCAAATAAACGCATACACAACGACAGTGGTCTGATAAACACTTCCAATATGTTCATAGGAAGCATTATTATTATCGGCTCTGCAAAGCTTTTCAAAAATCCCTTTACACCTTTCTGATGTATTCCTGCATATTCTACAAGAATAATACTCATCAGTGCCAACGCTCCTGTTACACCAACATCTTTAGTTGGTGATTTCAGTCCAAACAGACCAATCATGTTTGAGATTGCAATATAAATTCCAACTGTCATCATATAAGGAATGTATCTCTTTCCTGCCTCTCCTAACATATCGTAGAAGAAATTGCGTAATCCTCCGATAACAGTTTCCACAACCAGTTGTCTTTTTCCAACGTTTTCTACCTTTAGATTTCTTCCAAGGAAGAACGCTGCCACAATTAATACTGCCATAATAATCCACGTGACCACGACAGATTCGGCAACCGGAATTCCTCCAAAAATCGGAATTGTAAATGCTGTCTCACAATTTAATTCTGCCATTAATTCCTCTGACAGATTTCCCATTTTTGAACCTCCTCTCTTAGTATTGAACATATTTACGTGTCTGACTTATTTATCGGATATCAAACATCCAAGTTTTAATCGCACGAATTACTTCGCATCTTACACTTAAACATGTTACCTTGAAAATTGATTTCTCAGTGTAGAACCTTTGGCTGTTAATTGCCTGCACTAACATATATTATGTACAAATACCATACTTTTTTTATTATATTTACTATAATATTTTTTCTCATATAGTATAAAAGAGCAGATGTCACAGCCCTTCATCCGACCGTAACTCCACTCCCTTGTGTATATGTCATTGCCTATGCAATTATTGTCAAATATCTCTCACAATTCGCAATTATACTACTTTCTCCAAATAATGGTAGTCTTTTTTTTACTAATTATGATTTTTTGTCAATTTGTCAATTATGTATATTGGCTATATTTCACATTTTTAAGATTATAAAGATACTTTTTTTAGTGTATTTTGTATATTTTGTACACATTTTCATTATACATATGTCTAATTCTTATTCTTGTGATTATGCTTTTTCCGTCTATATTTTGTGAATTTTTTACAAAAAAATTAATGGTTTTTTATGTTAAATTACTGCTAATGTTTGCCATCATAATAAAAACATTGAACTCTCCATTGGTATGGTCTACTTCCATTCTGCCATCATATTTTTCAACTACGGCACTAACCGAAGACAGACCTATTCCTGTATCTTTAAACTCCCGTTTTCTTGAATAATAACCCGAATGACCTTTCTTAATTTCACCATTGTACAAGTTCGAAACTAACATACATATATACTCATTACTTCTGTTTATTCTTAATTTTATTCTTTTATTTTCTTCTTTTTTGCTTGCTTCAATGGCATTTTCCAGAAGATTTCCTATTACAATACATAAGTCTGTATCACGTATCTTTAATTCTTCCGGTAATGCCACATTTAAATGTACCTCTATTCCATTATCTTTTGCCAGCAAAATATAATGATTCAAAATTGCATCAACTGTGCTGTTATTACAATAAACCATTGGCTCTTTTGTAGAATCAATCTTATTATATTCTTCCAAATATTCTATTAACTGCTCTATTTTATTTTCCTTTGCTAACTGATAAACAACATTAATATGATGATGTATGTCATGTCTGCTTTTTCTGGTTTTTTCTATTTTTTCAGTAATCATATTGTATTGCTCTGCCTGCATTTCAATTAACATTCTGCTGCGCTTAGCCTTTTCTTCTGCTCTTACAAAGCTTTCTTCTGTTCTCACGGCCCTAAACTGCATCACACTAACAATTACAACACCTATACTTAACGTAAGCCTTGCAAGAACCTGATGAAGGTGCATATAAGTTATTTCAAAATTGTTCTCACAATAAGACAGACTTACTATTGAAAAAATCATTGGAATTATCCAACCATATTTCCACTGTCGCTTATTATCTGTTTTTACCACAGGCACAATATATTTCTTCCACAATATATACATAAAAGGAAAGCATACACATGATATTATTATTCTTAAAACTGCTGTATCCAGATACGTTGCTGACTGCTTAATTGTTATATAGTTATTTGTGTGACTTGCCCATACCAAAACAAAAACACTTATTGGTAATAGTTGGCCAAACACAAACAAAACTTTCTGTATAAAATCATTTATAAAATAGATACATAATATCAAAACAACAAATATCTGCACCATACGATATGCCAGCATAATATCAAGATTGTAAAAATCTTCTCCGATTATTCTTTTGAATGAAATATAATAAAGTGTTAGCACCACAAAATTTGCAAGTACTGTTGTAATCCGTGAAAATCTCAACCTGTCCTTAAAAGGCATATATAAAAGGAAAATCCACGGAAAAGCATCTAAAATAACATTTATTATTAACCAAAAATCACTCATTTTCCCCCCTATCTTCATTACTGTAACCTTGCTTTTATTTCATCACTTATTTCTAAGAAACACTCAACCAGGATAGGATTAAACTTTCTGCATTCCCTATCCTTTATCATATTAACTGCCTGTTCATGGCTTACTGACTTCTTATTAGGTCTGCCCATAACCAATCTGTCATATTCATCTGCCAGTGCAACAACCTGTGCACCTATAGGTATATCATCACCTTTAAGTCCGTCAGGATATCCTTTGCCATCATATCTTTCATGATGTCCCCTACATATTCCATAGGCAATTTGCATAAGCTCCTCATCCTTATACTCATCAAGATTTTCTATCATGCCTGCACCAATTAATGTGTGCATTTTCATTTCATTGCTTTCTTCTTCTGTTAGCTTCTCCGTTTTGTTTATTATTTTTTCTTCAATTCCTACCTTTCCTATGTCATGAAGAGCAGAGGATGTTATAATCATCATTCTCTGTGACCAGCTAAGATTATACTTGTCCGTTTTCTGCATTAGCTTGTCCAATAACATTTCAGTTAAAATTTTAATGTGTGATACATGAATTCCACTTTCACCATTTCTATATTCAATAACCTGTTCCAGCACGCCTATTAACATTCTGTTATTTTTCTCTTTTTCAACCATATTCCTGGCAACAAGCTTTTCCAAACGGCGTTGTTTTGCATAAAGCTTAATAGTATTAAGAACTCTTGTATATACTGTTTGAAAATCAAAAGGTCTTCCAATATAATCAACTGCTCCAAGATCATAAGCCCTTCTAATAAATGACTCTGACTTTTCATCTGAAATCATTATTACCGGAATATTTTCTGTAATCCCACTATGCTTCATATAAGTTAAAACCTCAAATCCGCTCATTCCACAAATTTTAACTTCAAGAAGCAGCAATGCAATATCCTCTCCGTATTTATTAATCATTTCTATCCCCTGCTTTGCATCAGAAGCATTAATCACATCGAATTCTCTCTTCAGCATTTCTGTTAATTCTCCGCGATTTTTCTCAGAATCGTCAATAATTAAAATTTTAAATCTTTTGACCTCACTGGTATTATTATTGCCTTCATTAATATCGTTTTCCGTAACAACCATATTTTTTCTGATTTTCGCCTTATACATCAGCTTATCAGCCTTATCTATTGCATATTCAATAGGTCGTCCGTCTGACACTACACCACCAATACTTACTGATAATTTAAGTTCCGGATATCCGGACACCTTAGTATTATCTATTTTCTCTCTTATATGTCTTATTTTCTTAACAAAGCTGTTTTCCTCTATTCCGGGCATAACAATAAGAAATTCATCACCACCATATCTGATTATTAAATCTATCTTTCTTATTTCTTCTTTTATAACTCCTACAACAGTTTCCAATGCCACGTCTCCGGCCATATGACCGAAAGTATCATTATATAATTTAAAATCATCAATATCTAACATTGCAATGCCTGACACTCTTGTTGACATCTTAACATTATCTTCATAATACTTTCTGTTATATGCGCCTGTTAACACATCCAAATATATTTCTTTATCAAAGCCTGCAATCTTTCCAATTAGCTCTTTTCTTCCATCCGAATCTATTAATGTATCACTGTCTAAGCAGTTAATCATTTCAATAATATGAGGCACATTGTCTATTTCAATATATCTTGAAATAACCTGGTACATATCTGAATCTATAAACTCAATCTTTGTTCTCTGCTTCTTATCTGCTAATACTCTGGCAGATATACAATTCTCACAACGTGTATCTCTATTCCAAAAAGAATAGCACTGGCATGGATGATCCGGCATCTTACCTTTATTAAAAGAATTAGCTGTTTCAAGTCCTTCTACATCCAAAATTCTTACTATTGAAAAAACTTTTTCAAGCTGTTTCATCATTTCTTCTGTTTCCTGTTTAGTCATACTTTTTTCTTTTTCCATGACATTCCTCTTTTCCGATTTTCCTTTTAGAATACAAAAGAGCCGGCATTTTTTTTAGCTCTTTTAATCTAAAAACAATAACTGGCTCTATTATAATAAATTATTCAACTTTTTGAAATGCTTTTATATAATGTTTCCATCTTTTATTATGGATTTTATATTTAAATCCTTATCTAAAAGTACAATATTGGCTACTTTGCCAGGGGCAATACTTCCGAATCTGTCATATATACCTATAGCCTTTACCGGATTAACCGCTGCACATTTAATGGCACTTTCAAGTGGAATTTCCATTTTTTTAACGGCTGTTCTTACACAGTTCATCAGATTGGTAACTGAACCTGCTATATTTCCTTCTCCCGTAAGTGTAGCCACATTGCCCTTTACCGTAACGTCTAATCCGCCAAGAGTATACTGACCATCGTCAAGTCCACATGCCATCATGCTATCACTTATCATAATTATTCTATCATCGCCAAACATCTTAAATGTAGTTCTTACTGTAGAAGGATGGCTGTGAACACCGTCCACTATTAACTCTACTGTTACATTCTCATTATCACAGGCTGCACCAATTACTCCCGGATTTCTATGGTGAAATGCATTCATTCCATTATATAAGTGGGTAACATGCTTTGCTCCGTTATCAAAAGCTTCTTTGGCCTGGTCGTATGTTGCGGCAGTATGTGCAACTGATACTCTTACATCATCCTTTATTTTTTTGATACAGTCAATAGCACCATCAACCTCCGGTGCAATATCAACAAGCTTAATTAACCCTCCTGCTTTTTCCTGTAATCTATAAAACATTTCAGCATCAGGTTTGTGAATGAATTCAGGATTTTGGGCTCCCTTTTTCTCCATTGAAATAAAAGGTCCCTCCATATTAATACCAACAAGCTCTGCTCCGTCCTTTCCGTCATATTCCTTAGCTGTTTCGAAAATCTGCCCAAGCTTTTCCTCAGAAAAAGTCATAGACGCAGGACAAATTGTAGTAATTCCGTTTTCCAATTCATAGCGTGCCATTTTTGAAATAGCTTCCTGGGTTCCATCACAAAAGTCATAGCCTACACATGCATGGAAGTGAATATCTGTTAATCCCGGTATAACATACAAGCCCTTGGCATCAATGACCTCACCTGTAGCTTCTGTAGAAATTCTATCACCATCTATGAATACATCTTTTTCCTCAAATCTTCCTTCTTCGTTAAATACTAATCCGTTCTTAATAATCATCTTTATTACCTCAATATATGTGTTTCTGTAAGCAATGCCCTACGCATTACACAGCTAAACTACTTTTTCGAATTTCAATCTCTATAATATTTCACACAATGCATCTCTGTCTCCAACTAATGTAACATCATTATGAAGCTGTAATACTGAAGCCGGAACCTCCGGTGTAACCGGTCCAAAAAATGCTTTCTTTACTATGTCAGCCTTTCCCTTTCCTGAAACAACTATCAAAATCTTCTTTGCCTGCATTATTGATTTTATTCCCATTGTGTATGCCTGCTTTGGAACATCCTCTTCTCTTTCAAAAAACCTTTTATTTGCTTCAATAGTACTCTTTGTCAGATTAACACAATGTGTTTCCTTTTCAAAAGCCTCACCCGGTTCATTAAATCCTATATGACCATTATGTCCAAGTCCCAAAAGCTGCATATCAATTCCGCCTGACTTTTCAATAATATTATTATACTGCTGACATGCCTTATAAGAATCCTGTTCAAGACCATCCGGTACATATGTTTTATTCTTATCAATGTTAATTCTATCAAACAAATGCTTATTCATAAAATATCTATAGCTTTGATCATTGTCTCCTGATAAACCTTTATATTCATCCAGATTAATTGAAACTACATTCGAAAAATCCAAATCACCCTTTTCGTACCATTTTACAAGTTGATCATATATGCCAATGGGTGTTGAGCCTGTTGCAAGGCCAATTACGCTATCCGGTTTTAAAATAATCTGGGCTGACATAATATTTGCCGCCTTTCTGCTCATCTCTTTATAATCTTCACCAACATAAATCTTCATATCTAACACCTCTTATGAATTTTTATAATCCACTTTCCATTACCGTTATTTTTATATTAACTATATTATTTTTCATCATTAAACAAATCTGATATAGTCATATTTCTTGCCATTAAAGTATCACTAATATATCTCTGATTCCAAAGGTCATCCTTCTTGCATCCGGACGCATCAATATAGACCTGTTTTCCTTCAAAATCCACATTTACTAATGTATAGCTTCCTGAATATTTCCAACTTCCAATAGTCATATGAGCAGAAATTCCGGCCTTATTACACAACCTGGTTAATACCTTTGAATATCCTGTAGCTACAGCCTTACCCTCTACTACACATGAAGTGCAGCCTTCAAAATAATTTTTTTCGAAAACCTCTGTCATATTTGAAAGTTTATCCGTGTTTTCCATTGTATCACTATCTAAAATCAGATTCTTATCCATCCAATCCAGAAAATAATCGATTGCCTGTTTTTTCCCATATTCCTTAGGCATATCACTAACTACCTTATTAAGTATTTCTTCTGACGCCTGCTGCATTTCCAAAACCGTCGACTTTTTATCTTCATTCATGGTTGCCAATGGATTTTTTAAATCTTCCAGATTTTTTACGTATCCCTGATCGTCTATATCACCTTGTTCATTGATTCCCTCTGCAGGATACAATAAAATAATGCATTTTACTATTGTCTGTTCTTTTATATCCGTAATATTTTTTGTTACTGAGCTTACGCTTTGATTATTTTCTGTCATTGGCACATTTACAATTGCGTAAAACAAATCATCCTCACCACAATACAATGCCTGAGTAACTCTTGAGTATTCTTTTCCATTCAATGGACTGTCAAATGTAAGTTCTCCACCTTTAAAATTAACTATTGCATCCTTTATTTTTTCATATGCTTTTTTTTCATTATCAGTAAGCTTTTCATAATAAAAGTTATCATCAAATACTTTATTTTCTCTCGGAGGATTTCCTATCTGCTTTTCATACGGATTAGCCTTATATTTCTGTTTCTCATAAACAGACAGTATGCTTACCACGATTATTATAATTATTACTGCCCAAAAAACCTTTGGATGCTCTCTTACTACTTTAAACATTTCATCCTCCCTGTGTCTATCTTATAAGTTTTATTTTTGTTAAAAAATTGTCTTATTAAAGTCAAAGGGATGCCTAAATGACACCCCTTAAACTTTAATTATTTACTTTTATTTGCAAAGTTTCTTAAATTCATCAGCTACAAACTGTACTTTTGTTCCAATAATAACCTGAACATTATTCTTGCCCGGTCTGAGAACCCCTGCTACGCCTGCTGATTTAATCTTCTTTTCATCTACGATTGTATTATCTTTTACTTCGAGACGAAGTCTTGTAATGCAGTTATCAATTTCAACTACATTTTCTTTTCCACCGATACCTTCTAATATAATAGAAGCAACCTGTGTATAATCATTATTTCCAAGTTCTGCCTGCTTTTCAGCTTCAACATCGTCATCTTCACGACCTGGTGTCTTAAGGTCAAACTTTGTAATTGCGAATCTGAATACTACATAGAATACTATAAACGCTGCAATTCCCAAAGGAATGATTAACCATGTCTTTGATGCTGCAGGAAGTGTTGATGAGAATACTAAGTCTGTACAACCTGCTGAGAATGAGAATCCTGCTCTAAATCCTACATAATATGTAATTACTGTAAAGATACCGTAAAGGATAGCATAAATTAAGTAAAGTACAGGTGCTAAGAACATAAAACCAAATTCAAATGGTTCTGTAACACCACATACGAATGCACAAATTGCTGCTGAAAGTAAAAGACCTGCTGCTACTTTCTTCTTATTATCCTTTGCACAGTGAAGCATTGCTAAAGCTGCACCCGGAACACCAAACATCATACATGGGAAGAAACCTGACATATACATACCAAGTGACCAGCTTACATCTGCTGAAGTCTTGCCACCCCAGAAGTTTGTTAAATCACCAAGTCCGATTGTATCGAACCAGAATACATTGTTAAGTGCGTGATGTAATCCTGTTGGAATTAACAATCTGTTAAAGAATGCATATAAACCTGCTCCAACACCACCTAATTTAACGATTCCTTCACCTAAAGCAATAAGTACACCGAATACTAATGGCCATACAAATAATAATACTACTGATACAAGAATTGAAACAACTCCTGCAACAATTGCTACACATCTCTTACCACTAAAGAATGATAACCAATCAGGTAATTTAGTATCTTTAAACTTGTTATAGCATGTTGAACCAATAATACCTGCCAAGATACCGATAAATGGGTTTACAATCTTGTCAAATGCCAATGTCTTATTAGCATTTTCAGCAATTGCCGGCATAATAGTTGTAACAAATCCTGTGTTTAATAATGTTGTTATCATTAGCCATGATGCTAATGCTGCAACACCACCTGTACCATCATTATCCTTGGATAAACCAACACCAACACCGATTACAAATAAAAGTGCCATATTATCAATTAAAGCAGCACCGGCCTTAACCAAAAATAAACCAATCAAAGGAATAAGTCCTTTGATATCACCACCCTGCATTGCTGCAGGACATAATGCGTAGCCAATACCCATTAAAAGCCCACATATTGGAAGTACGGCTACTGGAAGCATTAATGCTTTACCTAATTTTTGAAGATATTTCATCATAAAAACATCCTCCTTTCTCATTATTATAATATTATTTTTAAAATCCCGTCTTTTAGGACTTTATTTACTTTATTTTGTAAGTTCAATTATTGTGTCACCCACATTAACTTCTTGACCAACATTTGTTTTCACTTCTTTATAGATGTCCGAATTGCAGATTATAATAGGGGTAATTACATCAAATCCTTCACCTTTAAGTGCATCAATATCAAACTCTAAAATCAAATCTCCTTTTTTAACCTTGTCTCCTACACTAACTTTAGGTGTAAAATACTTTCCTTTTAATTTTACAGTATCAAGGCCTACATGCATTAATATTTCTGCTCCATTATCTGAAACAATACTTAGAGCATGCTTTGTATCAATAACTACTGCCACGCTTCCGTCTATTGGGGAATATAGTTTCCCTTCACTAGGCTCAATTGCCATTCCTTTTCCTAACATTTCCTGACCAAATGTTGGATCGTTAATACTTGAACTTGGAACAGCCATTCCTTTTATTGGTGCTACCAAAACATCATCAGGCGCTACCACTTTTTTTTTCAAAAAATCAAACATTTAATAATCCTCCTATCGCTTATATTTCAATATGTGGCTGAATACGTTTAATGTAAACTGCCAAATATACTTTTTCCTCTTTAGGAATATCATATCCATATTTACTTTGTACAAACTGACTTATTTTCTCACTTATATCATATTCCTTAGGATACTTATTAATAATCATATCTAAAAATTCCTGATCCTGATTGTCCAACAATTCTCCGGCAAACATACGTTGTGCAAAGAATTTCAAATGTGTTATAAACCTTGAGCAGTGTAAACCTAATTCATCAAGTTTTATACCTAATTCTTTTTCAACAATACTGATACATTCCCTAATCATTGTTGTAGCATTAACTGTATCACTCATTCCCATATTGTACTCTGCAATTACAAAATGAAGTGCTATAGATGCAGCTTCATCTTGTGGCAATTTTATTCCTGCCTCACTCTCAATAAGTTCCAGTGCCTTTTCACCAACCAAATATTCACTAGGATAAAAGCTCTTAATCTCATTAAATAAAGGATTTTCAAATAATTCTCCTTTGGTTGAACGTTCAAGTAAGAAATTAATATGATCCGTCAATGAAATATATATACTTGGACTTAATCTTTTAGACATAACCTGCTGTGCATATGAAATAATGTCTACAGAAAGATTCAAATAATTATGTGGAATCATTTCAATCAATTCACTAAACTTACCAACTTCATCTTCACTATCCAAAACGAATCTCTTTTCAATCTTATCCTCAGCTACTTCGTCTCCAACCTTCTTTTGAAATCCTATTCCTTTCCCCATAAGAACAATCTCCCTATTGTTTTCGTCATGGGTACTTAACACATTATTGTTTATTACTTTATTTATTATCATAATTTTTCCTATTTTATTATCTATATCATATAATAGCTTTACTAAATCATTTGCTTTTTTCATAAAATTGTTTTTGTAAAAAAAATAGACCTGGTCTCACAAAAAATAACTTGATTTGCGAAAACCGGTCTTGCCTAACAAAATAGTAACAATCCATAATAACGTTCTCTCAACTGTTAAAATTATTTTAGCATTTATTTCCAAATATGTCAACAATTTTTCAATTTTTATTCACACTTTTGCACAATCATTCAAAAAAAGGGTCTGACATTGCCAGACCCTCAAAAATTCAATTCTTCCTAATTTAATTTTTCTATTATTTTTACTATTTTCTTACTTTAACTTTCTTAATTTTACTCCAATTACCTGTTACTTTCACATTGCCTGACTTAACTACATATGCACGTACCTGAATATAATAAGTTTTCTTCTTAAGCTTCTTCAAAGTCTTTTTTACAGATTTTGTTGTTACTGTTTTAGCCTTTTTCAACTTTTTGTTTGTTGAATATTTTATCTGATAGCCTGTAACACCTTTTACCTTCTTAATATTTATCTTAATATTTCTGTTGTTCTTTGAACGTACTACCTTTTTTACGCTTACTTTTCCCGGTCTGCTTACTACAACCTTAGATGTAGTTGTCACTCCATTATTAGTTGTTGTCAGTCCGTTATTAGTTGTTGTCACTCCATTATTAGTTGTTGTCTTTTCTTCACTTGGTAGTGTTGGTTTATTTGTTGTGCTTTCTCCTTTATTATAATTAGGATCAGGAATCTGTGTTGTTGTCTTAAATGATACATTAGATAAAGTAATGTTTGCTGCTGAATTAGTTGCTGCTGCATCACCATCACACTTTCCCATTCCAAAGTATAAGTCAAGAACGCCTTCCATATCTTTAGCCAAAGTTACTTGTCTTGAGAAGTTATAAGGCACTCCGGCTTTTAAGTCAATATATTCACCAAATATTTCTTCGTCGCCATCTCCAGCTACTTTTACAAAAACCCTCTTATTCACATCAGATTTCATTGTAAAACTATAGTTATATGTTCTGCCCGGATAGTAATGTAATCCTTTTAAGTACTGCTGAACTCCCCACTGTGAATTACCTATTGATGTAATGTTCATTGTTGCGCCTGTTACTGCTTTGTCTGTAGATTTTAATGTACCTGAAGCTCCTGCCCAGTCAGAGCCAAAATAAGAACCCCATTTTCCACTACATGTTTCAACAGCATCTTCTGTTACAGTAATCATAGGTCCCGTATACTTAGTTGTTGTTTCTTCAACTTTCTTATATGCTCTAACCCAGTCAACTTCCATTGTTGCCGGGAAAGCTGTTTCATCAATGTTATATCCCGGCCACTGACCGCCAATTGCCATATTAAAGATAACAAAGTATTCCTTTCTTACCTCGCTAAATGAGTCGTTTGAAACATCCATCGTTCTATAAACTTTACCATCCACATACCATCTTAACTTGTCTGCTGTCCATTCAACTCCATATACGTGATATTCTGTTCTGTCAGCCACTGCTACTGAACTTCCTGAATCTGCGTTATTATTTCCCGGATCATTAAACCAATGCAATGTTCCATATACAAGATTTTCATCATTGATTGCTTCCATAATGTCTATTTCACCACATTTAGGCCAACCTACAGAATCCTGATTTGCTCCAAGCATCCAAAACGCAGGCCAAACACCTTTAAACTTTGGCATTTTAATTCTCGCTTCAATCTTTCCATATTTGAAGTTCTTCTTATTCTTTGTTGTAATTCTTGAAGATGTATATTTCATTCTGCCATAGTCTTCACGCTTGGCTGTAATCTTCATAGTACCATTACTTACCCTAATATTTCTGTCAGTATAATACTGCTGTTCGTTATTACCCCAGCCCCAGCTTCCTGTTCCTATTTCATAGTTCCATGTGTTAGTGTCAAGAGAATTACCATTAAACTCATCTGACCAAACCAATTCATAATTGTCTGCTGCTTTAACAGTATTACTAAAAGCAAATACCGTTCCAATGACAGAAAATGTCAACAAAGCCTTTGTCAATAAACTCTTCTTCATATCATTCTCCTTAATTTTAATTATACGTTCCAAGGTCTTCGTCCACCATTATTCAAACATAGGTAGTACAATACCTTTTGATTCCATAATATATCTAAACAAATAAAAATGTTTTTCGCAAGAGTTTATTGTTATTTTGCACAAAAAAATAACACGCAGGTAATTTCCACGTGCTATTTTACTTAATATGTAATTATTTTAATATTATTCTATGATAAATCTATGTAAATAAATAAATAAATAAATATATATATATATATATATGAATAAATCTATATATACAAATCTTTGTAAATAAATCAGTATGAAAATTAATCTACTGAATTAATAATCCACTGACCATTCTTAGTTGTAGCAGATACTGTAAAACCATCATAATAGAAGAAGCCATCATACTCACCTTCTTCAAGACAGCTCTTATCCTTATCCATACTCTTATACTTTCCAATTGCAGCTACTAACTCATCCATATTCTTTCCAATATACTTTTTAGCAGTACTCCTACCGTTGCTATTTGACTTAGCCTTAGTTGCCTTTTCAGAACTCTTCTTTACAACCTTCTTAACCTTCTTAGTTGTGGTTTCAACCTTTTTAGTTACCTTTTCAGTAGCCGTCTCTGTTACCTTCTCCGTTGTTTCTTCTTTATTTTTTTTCATAATGGCTGTTTCACCCTTATCAGCCTTCTTCTTTGTTTTCTTTTTTGCCTTTGTAGTAGCCTCTTCCACAGCTGTAGTTTCAGCAACAGTAGTTGTTTTCTCCACAGTAGTCTCCTGCACAGTTGTTTCTGCAACCGTAGTTGCTGCAGCTGTAGTTGCCTCTTCCTTCTTGCCATTTCCACAACCTACTGTTAAAACCATGGCTGCCATAACAGTTCCAATCATAAAATACTTTCTCATTCTCTATTATCTCCTTAACTTTCAATATTTAACAACTTAATATACGTTATTCCATATTCCAAAACATTTTTTAACGCAAACACGTTGATTTTCTTATTTTGAAATATACCGACGTATATTAAGTTTTTTATTCTTCTAGTTCTAATGATGTTTTTACACCGGAAGAATAGTATTTGTTATCCTTTTGGGTTATTACATCTATGTCATATGTTCCTGCTTCTACTTGGGATGTGTCTAAGTACATACCGTAGTCATATCCTTCGTTTTTTGACGTTACGTCTATTGGTGCCGGAAATGCTTCATATATGTATTCATTATCTTCACTTTTTAGGCGTACATAGATTTTGCTATCGTCATCTATGTATTTTGAATCCACTTTTCCACTTATTGGTACATATTCTTCATCGTCGCCAATTTCTGCAGTTGTGTTGCTGTTTACTTCCATTGTGTTTAAGTTACCTGCTCTTAATGGGGCTGCCATATATGGTGCCTCTTCTATAAGTGAATGTATATGTCTTTCTACAAGCTCAATTACTACTTTGTCTGCTTTTTTTTCATTTTGCAGATTCCAGTTGTATGGAACTGCCTTGGTAAAATAGCCATTGTGAAATTCATCTGCCACAAACGGTATTAACGCATTTCCAAATGAGTCACGGTACATTACAATTGATTCTTTTTTGTCTTTGCTTTCTGTTTCAATTGATATATCTGTAACTTTTTTGTTGTTTGAAGTTACTTTGTACGAACTTTTTTTATTGTAGATTACATTTGTATCTTTTTTGTTTCCTTTTGGAAATAACATTCCATACAAGTCCCCTGAAAAGTTTTTCTTTATGGTGTGCCTTTCATTAGTATAATCGTAGTGGTCTTTTCCTAAATAGTTAAGTATGGCATTACAGCCCATTGCCGCTCCCTGATTATTCCAATGGCTATCAAGCTTGTGATATACTTCTTTTCCAGAATCAATGAACATTTTCTTTAAATCAACTGTGTTTATATTTTCTTTTTTCATTTCTGCCTGTAATAAGCTGTAATTATTCTGCTCACTTGTTTTTATGTATCGTTTTGGCATATATTCAGGATAAAGTGAGTTCTTATTTGGTGCTATTACAAATAGAAACTGTCTGTTGTTCTGTTCCACATTTTCCTGCAATAAAGATAAAACTCTTCCACAGGAATAGATTTCTCTTTTTGACAAGGTATTTTGTCCAAGATAATCATCTAATGTTTCACTGAAAAACAAATAGCCTTTACTGCCAACTATAACTTTCTCATTTCCTGATTGTCTGAAAACATTCTTCTTTATTATAGCATCTGCTTCAATTAAATTCTGCCTAAAAGCAAAATTGTCTGAAAAATAGTCGTTTAACTGATCAAAAAACTTTACATTTAACTTTCCGCCTGTATTAATTGACGGGAAAATCTGTACCTGTCTCTGCTCCACGCTTACATCTGTTTTAAAAAATAACATTCCAAGAGATGGTAGACACAGTAAACAGAAAAATATTATTATAAATATTCTTTTCTTCATTTCGGTCACCTCTTAAAATCTAAAATAAATAAACGGATTATAGGTTGCTGTTGCAAGGCTTATAATACATACAAGTAGTAATCCTATATCTGCTATGTGAATTATTGTTTCATTTATGTTGCTGCCAATCTTTTTAGAAATGGCATTTTCCAACTTCTGTCTTAACGGATATGCAAAAATAATTGCCATTATTATAACAAATATATAATATGGACTAAGAAGTCCTGCCACAAAGCTGATTGACTTTACTTCCATATTAAAGCCGGTAAACATTGTTTTTAACATCGTAAGACCAAGTCCTACTGAATCTGCCCTGAACATTACAAATCCGCAAACCACAACTATCCATGTAATAATATTTTTTATAATGTTATTTTTTATTTTAATTATACTGCCCAATGTGTCTTCTATTACATTGGCAACTCCGTGGATTAATCCCCATATTACAAACGTCCAGTTGGCTCCGTGCCATATTCCTGTCAGAAGAAATACTATCATCTTATTGAATTCACATCTAAACTTTCCTTTTCGATTTCCACCTAAAGGTATGTAAACATATTCTCTAAACCAAAGTGATAGGGAAATATGCCATCTTCGCCAAAAATCCTTTATTCCTTTTGCGCTGTATGGGTGGTTAAAGTTTTCATTAAACTCAAAGCCAAATATTTTTGCCATTCCTATTGCCATATCAGAATATCCACTAAAATCATAATAAATCTGAAGTGTATAAGCTATTGCTCCAACCCATGCCACAAGAAAATTATAATCGGTAATCTTTAATGCAAATATTGAATCCGCCATATATCCTGTGGCATTTGCAATAATAAGCTTCTTTGTAAGACCTCTTATAAATCTGCTAATTCCTTCAGTTGTTTTTTCAATACTGCTTGTTCTGTTGTTAATCTGTTTTGCTATTTCATTGTATCTGATAATAGGTCCGGCAATAAGTTGCGGAAAGAATGATACATAAAGCATCAGGTTAAATAGATTCTTCTGAACCATTTCAGGATTTCTGTACACATCAATTACATATGACAATGCCTGAAATGTAAAAAATGAAATTCCTATTGGCAGGGCAATTCCGGGAATTGTTATATTAAGTTTTCCAATATAGTTTACATTCTCCAATATAAATGCTGTGTATTTAAACACACACAGTACTCCAATATTGCAAATAACTGCTAATATTAACACAATTCTCTTTCCGGTTAAATTATTGCTGTTACTAAATTTTCCCTCAAGTAAGCCAAATATATAATTTACTATTATGGAACCAATCATTAACAAAACATATATTGGTTCTCCAAATGCGTAAAATATAAAACTGGCAATAATCAGTAATCCATTCTTTGCCCTTATTCCCGGCACTATAAAATATAATGCGCAGACAATAGGAAAAAACAGGAAAAGAAATATTGCTGAACTAAAAACCATTATTTTTCCCTCTTTTATTTCTAATTAAATATTTTTATTTACAAAGTTTTACAGCCACTTATGAGAAACCAAGTGACTGTAAAACATAAAATTGTGTTACTTTATATCTTTCTCTTGTCTACCGGATGACAATTGTAATTCTTATACGATAAATTATAGTACTTGTTATAATCCTTTGCTCTTGCAAATAAAGCATCATATACTTTTCCGTTTAATTCAACCCATGCATGTTCTGAATCATGTGCCACATAAACATCCTTGTATCCTGCTTCGTGAAGTAAAAATGCAAGTGCTGCTGATTCTGAAACACAACAACCATCTCCGTGGATAAAAATATCGTCTGCGAAAGTTGACTCCCAACCTTTCTGCTTATAAATCTTTTTAAGGAATCTATATCTCTTATATGGACGTTTTGCAATCCAGTCAAAACATTTTCTTAGTTTCTGCTGCTTTGTATCTGTATATTTGCATAATTCATTTAACTGCTTTCTTGCTCTCATCATTGTTTTGATTTTGGCAACGCTAAGGTCAGTCTGCTTAGCCTTTCCGGCTTTGTCAAGTTTAATGCCGTCAACAGTACATTTCTTAGCCATCTTTCCATTAGTACGTCCTAAATAATAATAGTCCTTTTTGTACTTAGCCCAACCTGTAACCATTACTCCTTTTTTATCAAAAAGGTATGTTTTATTCTTTACTGTAACTAACTGGTTCTTTATTTTTTTGCCTGATATCTTGCAATAAGTCTTGCCCTTTTTAGTTTTAAATTTTGCAACAGGGGTTTTCTGTTTCTTACTTTTTGCTTTTATTGTTTTATTATTTGAATCTGTGTTATTTTTGTTTACAGTTTCTTTATTGTTTAAATCTGTATTGTTTTTGTTTACAGTTGTTTTCGTTACGTTACTTTTGTTTTCCGCCTGATTTGTTGTAGTTGGTGTTTTGTCATTTGTTACTGCTGTCGTCGTTACTGCGCTTATCATTCCTACGCAAATCATTACTGCCAGAAAAATCATTATTTTCTGTGTCATCTTTTTCATTCTTGTGTTCTTCTCTTTCATCTTTCTGTGCTCCCTTCATTTTCCATAACCTTAGTTATCCCGTTATGTCAATCGTAAAATATCAGATAACCTTCCCCATATTTTAATCAAGTAATATCATGTGATGTCATTGTGATATTTGCTATGTACATAATAGCACTAAAAGTTTTATTTTCAAGCTGTTTTTTCCGTAATTTTGTAATATTTTTATATTGTTTCTTAATGTCATATTTTAACTACATTTAGGCTACATTTTGGAATAATCTTATTACATTTTCGTTACATTTTTAACAAAGAAAAAACTATTTTCATAACATTTATTTAATCTGACTTCGATGTTCCAAAAGAACAATCTATGTAATCAGATTTACCTTATGAAAATAGTTTTTCTATAATCATTTAAATTATATTTTTACGATATGTTTTACGGACGCTGTCCAAGTCCACCTTCCAATGTTATTGTTTCGCCTGTCATAAATTTAAAATCCGGTGAAGCAAGCTGAACGCAAACACGACCGATTTCTTTTTCTACATCGCCATAATGTCCCATAGGTGGCATTTTAACGTTAGCCTTAAATGCTTCCGGATAAGCTTTTTCAAAGTTTTCAAGTTGTGCTGTCCATGCTAGTGGGCAAACAATGTTAACATTAATTCCATCCGGTCCCCATTCTGTTGCTGCAACTCTTGTCAAACCTCTGATTCCTTCCTTAGCCGCCGCATATGCGCACTGGCCATAATTTCCAAACAAACCTGCGCCTGATGCAAAGTTGATAACTGCCCCCTTAGTTTCTTTCAAATATGGATAGCATGCCTTCATATAATGAAATGTTGCATATAATCCTGAGTAAACTGCTAAATCAAACTGTTCAGTTGTATGGTCTGCCAATGTTACACCTGAGGCAGATGCCTGTGCATTATTAATTAACACATCAATTCTTCCAAAGGCATCCATTGCCTGCTTTGCAACGCTTTCAGCTAATGCTTCATTATCAGCACCTGCACTTATGTCTGCCTGGACCGGAAGAACCCTAATTCCATATTTTTCTTCTAATTCTTCCTTGGCATCAGTAAGCTTTTTAACATTTCTACCTGTAATTACAAGATTGGCGCCTTCCTTGGCATATGCTGTAGCTATACCATATCCTATAGATCCACAACTTCCGTCGCTTAAGACTGCTCTTCCTCCGCCTGTAATAATTGCTGTTTTCCCTTTCAATGTACCCATATCATTACCTCCTACAAAATATGTTACTATTACTTTATATTAATTTTTTTGTAAGAACTCCAGTCACCATAATAATTCTTATTGTCTGACTTATAATATGCTCTTACCCTTAACTATATCCTTCACTTTGTCTCTCCTTCATACCCCTGATTATAACACATTTATGGTACGTTTTCTTTATTTTTGTTGCATATTTTTTATCATTTGCAGTAGCGCCATATCCTCAGCCTGTACCTTAATATTAGCCTTTAATGGTTCACCGTCAGGTGGGGTAACAGTTAGTTCGATTACACTGCCTTCTTTTACTTCCGGCTGGATTCTTGCAAAAAATTTTGGAAGCATTGGATGGCGTGTGACAAACTTTTCAAACATGCCTTTAAATTTCATCATATCTAATGGATTCATTGTTTTTCTCCTTTCCGCTAACTTTTCCAAATAAGTTCAGATTTTTTTATGCAAACACGTTAATTTACTTATTGTTTGCTAATAAAAAATTTCTGAACTTATTATAAATCTTAACAGTAAAGTTAGTTATGTGTCAACGATATTCAATCTAGGCTATGCAATATGAATAAGATTTGATGGTATGATAGTTTTGCGAATGTACCTAAAAAAACGGGCAACTTGAAATAGCGGGGTACGTTTATTGCAAACTCAAACTATATGTTGTATTAATTTGATTGCTTTTTAGGTGAGTGTACCCCGAAAAATAGCCTTTTTGAAATGTCGGGGTACATAACGCAAAAAGGGCTCCAATGCTGATTAGCATATTGCAATAAACTAATTAGCATCGTGCCCTTTTAATTCGGATTGATTATTATACAATATTTATTCTTAATTCTGGTAGTGTTTTGCCTGTGTATTGTACATATTGTAATAGAAGCCTTTTTGGTTTTCCATTAGTTTGTCATGGCTTCCGTCTTCTATTATTGTACCACCATCAAATACTATTATTCTGTCACAGAATCGGCATGATGATAGTCTATGTGATATGTAGACTGCAGTTTTGCCTCCTACCAGTTTATCGAAGTTGTTATATACTTCAAATTCAGCAATTGGATCTAGTGCTGCTGTTGGTTCATCAAGTACTACTATTGGTGAGTCTTTGTACAGGGCACGAACTATTGCAAGTTTTTGTGCCTGCCCGCCTGACGGCTCTATTCCCGATTCATCAAACATCTTGTATAGATTTGTATTTTGTTTGTCTTTCAATGAGTTAATCCAACTGTCTATTTCTACTATTTCACATAGTTCATTTATCTTATTCTCAACATCTGGATATTTGTTTTGTCCCATATCTATGTTGTCTTTTATGGAAAATGCCATAAGTTTGTAATCCTGAAATACTACTGAAAGCAAATCAAGATATTTGGAGTATTCTATGTGGTTTATATTCACTCCATTTACAAGTATTTCTCCTTCCGTTACTTCGTACAGTCTGCAAAGTAATTTTATGAAGGTTGTTTTTCCTGCACCGTTTTTTCCTACTATTGATAAGTGCTCTCCTGAATGAATTATTGTATTTATGTTTTTTAGAATATAAACATCTGTATTAGGATATTTAAAACTTACATTTTTAAATTCAATTGAAACACCATTATTAATATTAGGAACTACTGCATTTTTGCTTTCTTCGTATTTTCTGTCGATTGCTGCCTGTTCTATGTAATCAATATAATATTTCAAAACTGATGCCGTATATTTTAATTCCAACAAGCCTCTTGAAATACCGTTAAGTGCTTCCGTAAACTTAAGTATAGCCTGTACCAAACTGCTGAAATCACCTACTGTAATCTTTTCTGTCAAAGTATTTATGCCAAGAATAATATAAACTACAATATCGCAGACTTCTGTTGTCGTTACTGCGGCTTTATCCTTATTCCATATTTTCATTTCACTTTTCTTTGACAGATTATAAATGCCGTTGCTCTGCTTTTTCTGGTTGTCTATAATCATATCATCTGAATGATATATTCTAATGTCCTTAGCATATTCACCTGTTGTAAGTTCATCAATATAATAATCAACAACACGGTCCATTTCCATAGCTTCTGAAAAATATTGTTCCTTTATTTTTGTTGTTTTCATTGTTATATATGTGTTAACTACGAAGCTTAACAATACAGGAATTATCAGCCACACAGAGCATTTAACTACTATGTAAATAACACCTGCAAGGACTAAAATATTACTTAAAAGTCCTACTATACCATCTGTAAGTCCCTGAATTAAATTTGTCTGCTCAAATGCACGTCCTGCCTTATTTATACTGTCTAACATTTCTGAATTTTCCGTGTATTCAAACTTCATTTTCATAGTGTTAGAACTAATTTCCATATGAAGCATTCTGTCAAACTGGTCGTTACAATAATTCTGCTTCTCATTGGCAAACTTGTTTCCTACTACGTGAATGTATGTACCAATACATATGAACGCAACCCAGAATATTATCATATTCATGTTTCTGTTCTGCTCATATACAATCTCATTAATTAAATACTTTGAGCCAATAATTGAAACAAAAGGTCCTGCCGTACTGATTATGACTGACATTAATATGTATAAATAATATATAGGAAGATGTTTCCATGCAAACTTTGCAAAATATTTTGTGCAAAACCAAATATCTTTTATTCCGCCAAAAAATTTGTTTAACATACCTCACCCTCCTTATCTTTGTAATATTGAGCCTGAACCTGGAACATATTTCTGTATTTTCCATTGGCTTTAATTAGTTGTTCATGAGTGCCCTCTTCAATAATTCTGCCATCTTCAAACATAACTATTTTGTCACAAAATCTTGTACTTGAAAGTCTGTGTGAAATAAAAATAGCAGTCTTTCCCTTTACCATTTGATTAAATTCCTGATACATTCTGTCTTCTGCCAATGCGTCAAGTGCCGCTGTTGGCTCATCCAAAACAAGAACTTCTCTGTTCTGATAAAGCGCCCTTGCCATGGCAAGTCTTTGTCTTTCTCCACCTGACAAATCAACACCGTTAGGGTCAAATATTCTAAGAAGCATAGTGTCTATTTTGTTTTCATATTTGTTAATCTTTTCATCCAAACCACTTCTTTCCAAAGCCTCCATTGTTCTGTTTTTGTCCGTCTCATTTTCAGGCTTCATTGAAATATTCTGCCATACCGGAAAAGCAAAAATTTCAATGTTTTGGAACACAGGCGCAAATATTTTAAAATATGTATCTCTGTCATACTTTTTTACATCAACTCCATTAAGAAGAATCCTTCCCTCTGTTGGCTCATAAAGTCTCATAAGAAGCTTTGTTAAAGTTGTTTTTCCTGCGCCGTTAATACCAACTACCGCCAACTTGCTTCCCGCTTCAATAGTCAGATTAATATTCTTTAGAACATATTTTTCGTGTCCCGGATATTTAAAAGATACGTTTTCAAATTTAAACTCAAATTGCTTCAAGCCTATATTCTTACTTACGCCCTGGCCTTTTTCAATGTCAGGCTTGTCCTCATTCCAGTCCATAAATGTTCTAAAATCGTCAAGTTCCATTCGGTTCATATTCATCCAAACCATATTGCAGAACATATCTGTCATAGCTGTGGAAAATGATGCAACCAAACCTATGTATAAAACAAAATCAGAAATGCTCATTCCCTTATTTAAAACCATATAAATCAATACTACGTATAGTAATAAATTCTGAAAAAGGCGAAGAAAACTCATCTTTGCCTCGCACATTACCCATTTTCTGTGATTTTTTTTGCAGGCTGCATAATAAACTGTATTTATGTCTTTCCACGTCTGTTCAATAAAATCCTGCATTTTAAATAATCTTATGTCTTTAGCATATTTAAAATCTCTTGCTGTGGAAGAAAAATAATAATTTTTTCTAAAATTAGATGACATTGCATCTCTAAAATTTACTTTCGTCCACTCCATTGTTGAATCAAGGATTTTATATATAAAATATGAAATAACTACCAGCACCAAAATTATCAAAGGATTAATTACTGCTATTGCCGCACCTGCTATAACTACAAGTACAATATTTGAAAGAATATTACTTCCTCTTTTACAGTAACCACTAATTCCCTGATAGTTATACATTGCATGTTTTGATCTTTCAATCAAATCAAGGAAATCCGGATTTTCCATATTTTTAAAATCTGTTGTAAATGATTTTCTAAGATATTTTGAAACTAACCCCTTATATACCTTGTCCCATGCATACTCGCCTACATATTGAGCCTTTGTGTTAATAAGCTTTACTACAAGAATTATAATTCCCACTGCTACCAACACTTTAATCATTATGTCTGTTGTAACTTTATTTTCTACTAATGCCAATACAATCTTTGGAATATAAATTCCAATAAGCATATACAATGCCGACAATACTCCCATTACAATCATTGCTATAATAAACTGATTGTTTAACTGCCATGTCAGCTTTACTGCATATACGAAATTGTTAAACATTCCATGCTTAGTCGCCTGTATTCCTTTTCGCTCCCTTTCGTGAGATGCAGAAAAGAAATTCTTAATTGCCTCCAATATTTTCTTCATATACATTCCCTCTTTTACTTTCATTGTGGGGTTCTATGGTAACTATTGCAACTCTTTTAATTTTCGCAACTCTATGCAACTTTTTTTGCAACTCTTACAACTCTTTTTGCAACGAACTTTTCGGGGATAAATAATAGATTTTAACAAATTTAGAATTTGATTAGAATAAATTATTGATTTTTCAATACTCCCTCTTTTCTACACTAAAAACAGTATAACATAATATCTATGATTTTGGGAAACTATTTAAACTTCCAGTTTATGTAGTTTGGTAGAAGACAAGGTTAATTCAATTCAAGTAGGTAATTACCCCATAGAAGCAAGTTTATGCATACTATGGGGTAGATTTCAAGATTCATTGTTATTGAAAATAATATGAATTGCCCCATATGATTAAGTTTTCTCTTTTTATGTGGCAGATACAAAGATTCATCATATTCAAACTAATATGTAACTACCACATAGAACCGAGTTCTCATATTCTGTGAGGTAAGGTTGTACCATACGAACAAGAAATTTCAAATATGGTACAGATATTAGCTTGTTCCTGCTTAACGCAGAAGAAATCTGTACCATACAAGCAAGAAATTTTACATATGGTACAAATACGAGCTTGTTCAATCTCAAATCAGAACAAATCTGTACCATACGAGCAACAAATTTCATATATAGTACAAATACAAGCTTGTTCAATCTCAAATCAGAACAAATCTGTACCATATGAGCAAGAAATCTCATATATGGTACAAATATAAGTTTGTCCCAGCTCAAATCAGAAAAAATCTGTACCATACGAGCAAGAATTTTCATATATGGTACAGATATTAGCTTCTTCCAGTTCAAACCTGAACAACTCTGTACCATATAAAAAAGAATTACCGTATATGGTACAAATATAAGTTTTACGCGATGTTTATTAGCTTCACTCCAGTCCACATCTCCTTGTCCTTTGGACAAGAAGCATTCCTTGCATTCAGCTCGGTCAAATATAATATGTTTATATCCTTTCCATAAATGCAAAAAAAAGAACTATGCTACAATAAATTTCCAGTATCAAACATAGTTCTTTATTACTCTGATTTAATTTAAATTTCTTATATTATAATGCTTCCTTGATTGCAGCCATTAATTCATCATATGTTTCAAAAGCTGGAAGTTCAGGATATTCTTTCTTGATTTCATCTGTGCTTCTGAATAAAAATCCTGCCTTACTTGCCTTAATCATTCCAAGGTCATTGTGGCTGTCTCCGCTGGCAATTGTGTCATATCCGATTGACTGCAATGCCTTTACCGTAGTAAGTTTTGAGTTTTCAATTCTCATCTTAAATCCTGTGATTTCTCCATCTTCTGCTACTTCCAATGAGTTACAGAAAATTGTAGGATAACCTAACTTCTTCATTAAAGGTCCTGCAAACTGTGTAAATGTATCACTAATAATAATTACCTGAGTAATCTCTCTTAATTCATCTAAAAATTCTTTTGCACCAGGCATAGGATCAATCTTTGCAATTGTTTCCTGAATTTCCTTAAGTCCTAATCCGTGCTCTTTTAAGATGTTAATTCTATAATTCATAAGCTTATCGTAATCAGGCTCATCTCTTGTTGTTCTCTTAAGTTCAGGGATTCCTGTTTCTTCTGCAAATGCAATCCATATTTCAGGAACTAATACTCCCTCTAAATCTAAACAAACAATATTCATTTTCTCGTTTCTCCTTTAGTCCATTAAAAGTCGTACATTCACACTGTACAGTTCAACATTGTAGCATACTTTTTTTGATTTGTCTAAAAGTTATGATATGCTACTTTGTAACTCATTTGCTTTTTTTATGATTTTACAAACTTTTACCTTTTACAAATCTACTAATTTAAGGTCAAAAAATGGGCATAGTTTTTACTACACCCATTTTCATTTATAGCATTTGAAAGTTATTAATGTATTTACAGATTATTTTTTATGTATTCTTTTACTAATTCTGATGCATTATCTTCATTATAACCATTTACTACAATAGTTATTTTTTGACCATATCTTGCTCCAAAAGATATAACCTCTGTAATGTTTTCAACATTTGTTATTTTTTCTCCTTTAAGAATAAATATCTGTGTTCCAAGTTTTTTCGCAATGTCAGCCAATTCTGCTATTGGTCTTGCATGCAATCCGTCCACATTATTTATTATATGGTCTATTTGAATCATAACTACATCTCCTTACACTTATAATTTCCGTAATTACTTTTATTCATACTTTCTTAGTCTTATAATTCCTTTAATGCTTCATCAAGGACTTTCTTTGCATTCATCATTCCAAAGTCCTGAGCTGCAATTGCCATTACAGGAATACCTTCTGCCTGTTTTTTAATGTCATCTAATGCGAATCTAATCTGAGGTCCTAACAAAATAATGCTTGTTTCTTCAAGATTATCGCCTAACTCTACCATAGGGGTGGCATCAACACTTGCTTCTAAACCTCTTGCCTTAGCTTCCTGCTCAAGTTTCATTTTCATGATACCCGTACTCATTCCTGCATTGCAAACTAATAATATCTTCATGCCTTGCTCCTTTCCACATAATTAAATGTATTTATGCCTGAACACTTTCTTCCAGCTGTTCTTCTTTAATTTTCTGTTTCTCATAAATTTTAAAGAATGGTAAGTATATAATCATATCTATAATAATTAATACGCAAACCAATATCAACGCCTTAACGTCCATTGTATCAATTAGACCACCTATTGGACAGAACATATTCCAGCTTGCATATGCAAATGTTTTTGCTACAATTCCTGTACTCATGGCGATGTATGTAATTACACCATTTAAAGGCATTACTACTATAAATGGCAACATCATTGTTGAATTATACATAAGTGGCAATCCGAATATTAACGGTTCATTAATATTGAATAATGATGGGATAATTGCAAGCTTACCAATTGTTTTAATCTGTTTTGACTTACTGAATAATGTAAGAATTGCAAGTCCTAATGTTGCACCACTACCACCGATAGCCATAAATGTCCACCAGAAAGGTTCTGTAACAATATATGGAAGTGCTATTGCTGCTGTTCCTGCTGCAAATGCGGCCTGGTTTGCTGTATAATTGTTCATTAAGAATGTATCCAATGGTCCTGTGATAACAGTATCATGAATACCGAACCACCAGAAAATCATTACAATTACTGCTAATATAACAACTCCCCAAACACTGTCTACCATCTTAACAACAGGTGTCATAATAAGCTGCATAATTGTCGGAATCCCTGCACCTGTAAAGTTTAATAATATTGCGTTAACTGTTCCAACTGCTACCAAAACAATTACGATTGGCACAAGGTTTCCTATTGATTCAGCTAATGCAGGAGGTACTCCGCCACCTTCCAAGTTAATATATCCGATTTTTCTATCAGATAAAAATCTATATAATTCAAATGATACAATAGTTACCAAAATCGCTGTAAACAATCCTTTTCCATCTAAATAATCAAAAGATAATGCTCCATCTTTATTCATAGTTGCTGCAATCATAAAAGATGCAACTGAGACAGCAATAGTTACCCATGACTTTTCCATTTTGTAATGTTTGCTTAAATTAATTGCTAACCCTATTGATGACCAAAGCGCAATTAACGACATTGTTACCGAGTAAACATACCCCAAAGCCGGTCCTGTAAATGCGGCAACATTTGCCCATCCGTGCATAATTGCTTTAAGTACACCTGAATCCATGGTTGTATAATCCATTGGTGGTGATATAATAATAAGAGCAAAACTTCCTATAGTAAATAGTGGAATTAAAGCTAGGAATGTGTTTTGCAAAGCCTGAAGATATTTCTGTCTTGCTAATTTATTTGCAAGTGGAGATATCTTCTTTTCAATCCAGTTACTAATTTTTTCCATTGTAACTTCCTCCTTTTTCATTTATAAATTTTTTATACCAATGATAACTGTCTTTTGGAATTCTCTTACAATTATCATCAAAGTCTATGTATACTAAGCCGTAACGCTTTTTGTATCCGTTTATCCAACTATACACATCCATTGTTGACCATACAAAATACCCTCTGCAATCACAACCATTGTCTATAGCCTTTTTAATCCAATCTACATATCCCTGTAAGAAATCAATTCTATATTGATCATGGATTTCTCCGTTTTCCACCTTATCATATTCACCTAAACCATTTTCTGTAACTATAATAGGTGTGTCAGGATATAGTTCTTTAAACTCCATAAGCATATCATATACTGACTTAGGATAAATTTCAGTTCCCCAAGGAGTTTTTTCTGTATTTGGATCATCATCTAAAGCACACCAATCCTTGATTTCCATCTCTTCGTTTTTAGATGAATCACCTGTATTATTTGCTTCCATTTTTGTTTCTCCACCTGAACAAGGTTTAACTAAAAATCTGCAATAGGCATTAACTCCAAGGTAATCAACTGTACCTTCTTGAAATACTTCCTTATCTTCCTCTAACATATATGATAAATCATATCCTAACTTTGCAAGATGTGACACGTATTCATCAGGATAATATCCCTTTATGCAAGTATCATTAACAGATGTATTAAAGAAAATATCAGCTAATCTTTTAGCTTCTCTATAACCTTCATTATCTTTTAAAATCTCAATAGGATAACTGTCACTTACAAGTCCAATCATTCCCTTAAAGCCCATATTTCTATATGCCTTAATGGCTCTTGCACTTGCCAACATTAAGTGATACATTGCTTTCCAACGTCTTTCCAAGTTTTTAACATTAGGAGGGTAGTTTCCAAAACCATAACAGCAAAGTGTTTCATAATTTGGTTCATTAATTGTTGCCCAGTAATTAACTTTATCTCCAAACTCTTTAAAACATACTTTTACATATTCTTCATATGCATCAACTGTGGCTCTGTTTTCCCAGCCACCCTGTTCAAACATTGGTTGTGGCAAATCGTAATGATATAAAGTAACTAAGGGTTCAACATTATATTTTCTACATGTATCAATTACTCTGTTGTAAAAATCTATTCCCTCTCTGCTTACTTTGCCTACTCCATTTGGAATAATTCTTGTCCAGGCTATTGAAAATCTGTAAGCATTCTGATTACCTTCCGCTAACATTCTAATGTCCTCTTCGTATCTGTGATAATGGTCATTTGCCACATCGCCGGTAACAGGATTAACATTGTTTTTTTCACTGTGGCAGAAAGTGTCCCAGTTAGACATTCCCTTACCGCCTTCTTTCCATGCGCCTTCACATTGATATGCTGCAGTGGCACTTCCCCATAAAAACTTTTTGTCCATTAACTTAATTTCTCCTTATACAATGTTATAAACTCTTTTGCCACACGTTCATACATTATTGTTGTCATTAAATGGTCCTGTGCGTGAACTAACATTATGCTATACTCAATATCTTTTCCCTGAGCTTCCTTTGCCAGCAACTCTGTCTGTGCATTGTGAGCATTTGTTAATTCACTTTCTCCTTTTTTGATTAACTCATCAGCCTCATCAAACTCACCATTTCTGGCTTTTTCAACTGCTTTAAAGAATGATGAAAATGCATCTCCTGCATAACTTATAAGCTGAAAAGCAACCATCTGTGCTTCTTCTCTATTCATTGCTTTCTCCTTTCGTTTTTTGTTTATGCCATTATTATATTTTATAAATTTTTCATTTACAAATCATCTTTTGCGGTGTACACCGCACCTATATATTTGCCTGTATTTTTCTAATGTTGTATAATTTAATTACTTTAATAATTTATGATTACATTTTATATTTTTAAGGAGATATTTGTATGAATAGATTTACTGATCGTCAGAAAAAAATAATTAAGGAAATACATAATTCCAATACTTTCATTACAGGTAAATCTCTAAGTCTGATTCTTAATGTTTCACTTAGAACTATTCAATCTGAAGTTTCTGCCATTAACAAAGTACTGCATTTAATACTTTCTACTAACAGAGGCTATAAGATTGATGATAATCTGTATAAAACAATGGATTTTACCGCCATTGAAAAAGAGCAGAATTTAGAACATATTATTGTCAAAAAAGTATTTTTCCATAATCCTCATTATAACATTGATGATTTGGCAGAGGTTCTTTACATAAGTACCACAACTTTAGAAAAATACTTTAAAAAGATTAATGATACTCTTTCTGATTTTGATTTAAAAATAGTCAGAACTAATAATACTGTTTTTGTTTCAGGAAATGAATTAAATAAGCGAAAATATTTAAACAAAATTATTTTTGATGAAATCAATCCTGCCTTTAACAGTATTGATAATTTGAATAATTATTTTGAAGGAATTGACGTTGACAAAATTAAAATTATTATTCTTAATTCAATCAATAAGTATCACTATTACGTCGACAATGCTTACTACAACAACATAATTGTAAACATAACTATTGCTCTTTACCGTATGCGTACCGACCACTATGTTTCAGAACCTTTAAGAAATATTAGTGATAAGGCTGAAACTGTAGAATCAAAAATTGCTACAGAAATATGCACTCAGTACTCAGCCCATTGCAATATTGATCCTTCTGAAGATGATATTTTTTATATTTCATCACTTCTTGAAGGCATAATCAAACCTATAAGCAATGATGCACAATCTGTTTCACAGGATATTTTGACATCTGATTTTATTGAAGAAATCCGTGAAATTTTGTTAAATGTATTTTCTTCTTATATGTTGGAAATTAACTTTGATGAATATCTTTATAGTTTTGCCCTACATATACATGGTTTAATTAAGAGAGCAAACAGTATACAGTCTTCAGGCAATGACTTTTTAAATAACATAAAAAAGAATTGTCCTTTTATATATGATGTTTCTGTTAGCATTGCTCAGAAATTAAATAAAAAATATAATATTAGCATTGCTGACTCTGAGATTGGATATATTAGCATACACATAGGTTACTTAATTGAATCTTCCAACAGTGATTCAGATAAAGTTTCCGTACTGCTTTTATGTCATGATTACCATCATATTAATTCGAATATTGAAAAGAAATTATTAGACAATTATCAGAATTTTATTACTTTAAAATTATTTACAACTGATAATCGTTCTGCTTTGATTAATGCTTATTCAGATTTAATTGTAACAACAAAACCGTTAAACCTCATCGGCAAAGAAGTTATTGTTGTTTCTCCATTTTTTACAATGATGGACCAAATAAATGTTGATAATGCCATTCACAAATGTTTGGAAAATAAGCAAAAAATTAAACGCAACAATATTTTGTCCTCTTTTTTCGATGAAAAACTTTTCTTCAAGTCTAATGATTTTGGAAATAAAGAAGATGTTATTAGATTTTTAGGACAAAATGTTATTGATTATGGATTGTGTGAAGAAGGTTTTGTTGAATCTGTTTTAGAACGTGAGCAACTTTCATCAACTTGCTTTTTTGATACTTTTGCAATTCCACATGCCCTTGACATGAATGCTACCCATACAATGATTTGCGTTCTCACAAGTGAATCGGGTATACAGTGGGATGACCATGTTATACATATTGTTCTTATGCTGGCTGTTCAGCAAAATGACAGAAAAAAATTTATGGAACTTTATAATGGTATTGTTCAAACTCTGGAAAAACCTGAGAAAGTAAATAAATTAGTTTTGTCTGACAATTTAATGGATTTTTTGAATCAGCTTCTTGAAAAATAAAATTTTATAAGATCACAGTATTCCAAAGACATTATTCAACCTGTGCTTAAGCAATGATTGAATAATGATTTTGGGACACACTAATCTTCATTTTTAAAATTATTTATATAATTTGTCGTATATCTCCCTATCCAAGTCTTTATACACGCAGAAAATAACTCTTTCTATATTATTTTCCTTTTTCATCAAAAATCTTTCCACTGTGTCTTTTGCTATTACTGCCGCTTCTTTATTTGGAAATCTAAACTCTCCGGTTGAAATGCAACAAAAAGCAACTGTTTTCAAACCATTTTCAGCACAGCAATTTAAAACACTTTCATAGCAGTTCTTTAAGTCATTGCATAACTCATCATTTAAACCAAAATAGCATATGGGACCTACTGTATGTATTACTTTTTTACAGGGCAGATTATAAGCTTCTGTTATGGTTGCTGTTCCTGTTGGCTCCTCATAATTTGTACCATATTTTATTTTTCTCTGATTCATAATTTTGTTGCATTCTTCCCTAAGTTCCATTCCTGCCCCACTGTGAATGGCATTGTCTATGCATCTGTGACACGGAACGAAACATCCAAGAAGTGCTGAGTTTGCCGCATTTACTATCGCATCAACCTTAAGCCTTGTCATGTCACCCTGCCATATTGAAATTTTATCTGCCAGTGGGTTATTACTTCCATGCTGTTCCTTAACCGTTGGAATCATATCTAATGTAACAATCCCTTTTTCAAAAGTCTGATTCTGCAAAAATTCATCCTGAACTTTCAATATTTTTCTGTCAATGTACCTTGGCATTCTTATATTCATTAATGAACGGACTGCTTCTTTTTTTGCAGTTTCATTTTCTTCCACCTGAAGATTTTTGTATTGAACTGAATCTTCTTTTAACTTTTCCAACAAAAAATCCAATCTTTCCTGCTGTTTCATAATTGCTCCTTACTGATTTCCTCTATAGTTTGTTTTAAATCTGCATTTATGCCTATTGCTCTTTCCCCAAAGCTTTCCGGTACAATTGCCTCATCTTCCACGAAATATCTCTCTCATCTAAGATTCATAGCCATTGGTCCACCACAAACAGGACATTTAGGAACCATATAAGTTGGTATAACACAATTTTTTCTCGCCTGATTCATTTGATTGAAAACGAATACATATCTTTCATTCCGTATTTTTCTATAAATTTAGGAAAGTTCTTCTTAAATCTTTCCCCATCATTCGTTAGTCCTGCTGCTGTAGAAAGACCTGCTCCAGCTCCTATCAAAATATAATCTGCTTCTTTTATGTATTTTGCTGCTTTTTTAATCTTTTCCACTGCATTATTAGGACAAACTTCCATGCAATTACCACAATGAAGGCAATTATTTTCTCTAATTCTAAATGGTATACTTAAAGTATCAATGCAATTCTGTGGACACTTGCTTGTACATAATCCACAACCAATACATTTTTCATTTATTCTATATCCGTATTGTTTTTCTTTTTCCGCACCAATGGCAAAGTTTGCTCTTGTTATTGGTTTCATTATCATTTCTCTCCGTTGTAATATTTATTATTACAATTATATATAACAACTGTCAGTTGTAATGTCAATAGTTACAATATTATTTGTTTTTTCAAAAAATTAAACCGGCAAGATAATTCCTGCCGGTTTCTTTATACTTTAATCTTTTAGAATATTGTATTGCACTACCCTATCAATTTCTGTATATCCATTTCCACATCTTCCAATGTTATTGAATTAAGTTCTTTTTCCATTGCCTTCTGTACCTGCTCAAGTTTTCCATCCAATACCGTGTGGATGCTTCGTCCAACTGGACACTGTGGATTAGGATTTTCGTGAAAATGGAATAATTCGCCACCTTCCACACATTCTACAGCCTTGTAAACATCAAGTAATGTTATCTCATTTAGAGGTCTTGTTATTTTAGCTCCGCCTGTGCCTCTGGCAACTTCAATTAGATCTGCTCCTTTAAGTTGTCCTAAAATCTTTCTTATAATAACAGGATTAACATTTGTACTTCCTGCAAGAAAATCACTTGTTATTTTATAGTCATTTTCAAATGTTTTAATACATGCAAAAATATGCACTGCTATTGTAAATCTACTTGAAATCTGCATTGGTTTTCCCTTCTGTTAAATATTATATATGATTACAGTGTAAAAATATCTTATTCTTCCCGTGCCTGCACAACAATTTGTGTTTTGACACCCTAATCTTAACAATTTATGCAATTAGCTTTCATATATTGGCTCAAAATCATCTGCTCCATGACCGCATAACGGACAGGCATAATCTTCCGGCAACTTATTTCCCTCATAAACATAATTGCAAATCTTACATCTCCAACCAACAATTTTTTTGCCATCTTCTTTTGCAGATGCTGCATTGTTTTTCGGCTTTATTTCATTTTGATATTTTGCATAAGTTATAGGTTCTTTATCGCTTAATACCTTTGCATCAACAACTTCTGCAATAAATAATGTGTGTGTTCCAAGATCATGTTGCTCAACAACTTTTCCACTAATAACTGCGCAGGATTGCCAACCAAGATATGGTACATCATTACAATCTGTAGGTGGTGTAATGTTTCCAAACTTGTCCACATCTCTTCCTGACTGAAAGCCAAAATGCTTTATTGTTTCAAATGTACAATCATTGTCCAAAATGCTTACTGCAAAAATACCACTTTCTTTAATCAAATCGCAAGTGTAGTTACTGTTCAATACCGAAATTGCTATTCTTACAGGATTGCTTGCTACCTGAATACAAGTGTTTGTAATACAACCGTTAGCCACTTCACCTGCCTTAGTTGATACCATAAATACTCCGTAACTTAAATTATATATTGCTTTTTTGTCCATATCTAATCCTCCATTTCACTATATTGATTATTTTCCGTTTCGCTTTTTATTTATAATATCATAACATTTTTATGGTTCCAACATAAATACTTTGGAAAGCAATTTTTTATTTATAATTATCTATTGACTATTGTATTATACCCGATTTATTATATTTGAGAAGAAAAAGAAAGGATTTTTTATTTATTATGGACCAACAAAAGTACAAAACGGAGAACAAAATTTTAAGGCTGTCACTGGGAGGCACCATTACTTTTACAGTATTTGAAATCATCGCTTCCTTTGTCTTAGGTTCAAAAACCGTAATGACTGACGGCATATTTGACTTGTTTGACTTATTACTATTGCTTCCAATGTTTATTTTGGTTCCTTTTCTATACAAACCTGTTTCTGAAAAGAAACCTTATGGTTTTTCTCAAATTGAATCATTACTTGTTCTTGTAAAATATATTGTTTTACTTATTGTAGTTATCAATATGATTACAAACAACATTACAGTTTTACTTCACGGTGGACACACAGTTAATGCCACAAACGTTCTTATATATGAAGCTTCTCTTTGCGTGTGCTGCATAATTATGTACCTTGTCCTTCATTATCTTAGCCGTAACTATTCCTCAATGATAATTAAATCAGAGCTTTATTTGTGGAAGGTTGACATTGTAAGTACTCTTGGAATTTCAGTTGCATTTTTGTTCCAGATTTTCCTTACACACAGCCCAATTAATTTTATTATCCCTTACATAGATTCTTCTGTGGCAATTATTGTTGCACTATTCCTTGTAAAAGAGCCGATTGTGCAGATTATCAAAAACTTAAAGGAATTGGTTTTATTCTCGCCTGACCAACAGATTATGGATGAAATCAGAGAAGTTGTAAATAAGGATATTAGCAATTATGAATATAGTCTTGATTTCTTAGATGTTACACAAACAGGGCGTAAAACATGGATTGAAGTCTACGTTAAAAGCAAAAATGACACTATAAAAATCAAGGATTTCAAGAAAATACAGGAACATATTACAAAAGATTTGATAGACAAATTTGACCAGATTTATGTTGAAATAGTTCCTGCTCTATAGCTTGTAACTATAATTTACGATTAAATTTCAAAAATACTTTTCACAAAGGAGATTTTAAATGAACCTTATAAAAGAAAAATACAAAGGCTTATTAGTTTGCCTTGCAATCGCAATTCCTGCCTGGATACTTGGCAAAATCTTTCCTATTATTGGAAGTGCCGTTATTGCTATCATTGCCGGTATGGTTATTGCTTTATTCTGGCAACCGGGTAAAACTTTCAAACCGGGAATTACTTTTACATCAAAAAAAATACTTCAGTATGCAGTTATTTTATTGGGCTTCGGTCTTAATCTTAACGTAATATTTAGTACCGGAAAGCAATCACTTCCAATAATTATTTGTACAATTTCCACATCTTTGATTATAGCATTCGCACTTCACAAAGCTATGCACATTGATTCAAATATCAGTACTTTAATTGGTGTAGGATCTTCTATTTGCGGTGGTTCTGCCATTGCTGCAACAGCACCTATTATTGATGCAGATGATGACGAAGTAGCTCAGGCTATTTCTGTTATTTTCTTTTTCAATGTTTTAGCTGCTTTATTGTTTCCAATGTTTGGACATTTCTTAGGCTTTGATACAACATCCGGTGAAGCCTTTGGTATATTTGCCGGCACTGCTGTTAATGATACTTCATCAGTTACAGCTACTGCTTCTACTTGGGACAGTATGTGGAACCTTGGAACTCAGACACTTGATAAAGCCGTTACAGTTAAGCTTACAAGAACTCTTGCAATAATTCCTATTACTTTGGTTCTCGCTTTATTTAGGGCAAAACAGTCAGGTAGCAATTCAAATGAAGGTGGATTTAGTTTTAAGAAAGCTTTTCCTATGTTTATTTTGTGGTTTATTGTTGCTTCTCTTATTACAACAATTGCCATAAGTCTTGGTGTCCCATCATCAGTATTTGCACCACTTAAAGAGCTTAGCAAATTCTTTATTACTCTTGCCATGGCTGCCATCGGTCTTGGCTGTAATGTTGTCAAGCTTATCAAAAATGGTGGCAAACCTATTTTGCTTGGCGGCTGTTGCTGGATTGGTATAACTTGCGTAAGCCTTTTACTTCAGCACGTTTTAAGCATTTGGTAAATATAGAATTTAGTGAGCATATAATTTGGTAAATAACGACACTTATTCCAATGACCTCCTATTGCTTAAATATTACAAAATTGTTACAATTCTTTTTGTAATTGGCCAGTACAAATCTTAAAATAAGGAGGACGAAACTATGTGTTTTAAATTCAATAGTTGCGACCAGTTATTTAACGCTATTTGCAAATTCTTTAACTTTGGTTGTTAATTAGTTATTTTTATAAAATAATATTCATATGTGCTTTGACACAAAAAAACAGAGGACGATGTTTTGTTTGCTTGTTAGATGTTTAATCTAATGAAAGCAAGACGCACCTCTGTTTTTTATATACTTATTTAAAAATATTTTCTATTATTTCTTCACTTCTAGTTTTTTATTAATATTAAAATTCAAGTCTCATTTTATACTTTATTAAATTTTTTTTTGCTATCAGCCTTAAAGCAATTTCATTAATTTACAGTTCTCAATGCCTGCGTCCCAGAATTTTTCCAAAGGAATATTTTGCACCTGACACACAATGCTTGAATCCATTGCTCCATGTCCCACAATAATAACATCCTTACCTGCATCTAACTGTGGCTGAACTACTTCTTTAAGAAAACTTCCTGTTCTGGCAAACAAATCATCAAAAGTTTCTCCATCTTCCACACCCGGATAATTAGCCGGATCCTTAAACAACTTTCTAATAGGGCTTCCCTCTATCTGAGACGGATGTGTTACACCTTCATACACGCCAAAACACATTTCCATAAGCCTGTCGTCATATACAATAGGAATGTTTCTTCCTTCCAAAACAATTTCGGCTGTCTGCTTTGCCCTGACAAGCGGTGAGCAATAGCATATGTCAAAATTAACATCTTTATATTTTTCTTTGGCTTGCTCTGCCATCTGAATGCCTTCTTCATTTAATGGAATATCTGTACGACCTTGAAGCTTATGCTTGGCATTCCAATCTGTTTTTCCGTGTCTCATAATATATAACATAACTTTTCTCCATATCTTTTGCTAATCTAATATAATTTATACGGATATAAGCTTAACTCATTCAGGTTATTTTCGCAACTGTGACTTCATTGGAACAAATTCAATTTTCAGCTGCATTCCCATACCTGCTACAAGTCTTCCTAATAATATGGTAAAAATACCATATTGTCAATTACTAACATTCTCTTTTTTATTTTTATAAATTGTATTTTTTCTTACTATATGTTATGCTTTCTAAATACACCTAAAAAGGTAATAAGAAAGGTAAAAATATTATGAAAAAACACAATGACAAAAGAAGCTCTTTCTCCGGAAAGCTAGGCTTCGTTCTTTCAGCTGCAGGGGCTTCTGTAGGACTGGGAAATATTTGGAGATTTCCTTATCTTGCTGCAAAATATGGCGGTGGTATTTTCCTATTGGTATATATTATTCTGGCCCTTACTTTCGGATATACAATGATTGTAGCTGAAACTTCTATTGGTCGTATGACTAAGAAAAGCCCTGTTGGTGCTTTTAAATCATTTAGTAACTCTAAGTTTGTATCTTTAGGCGGATGGATTAATGCCATCATTCCTATACTTATTGTTCCGTACTATTCTGTTATCGGTGGCTGGGTTATTAAATATCTTGCCGAATATATTATTGGTGACAGCAAACTTTTGGCCGGAGATGATTATTTCACCGGTTTTATTTCAGGTGGTTTTTCCGCTGAAGTTTGTTTTATTATATTTACTTTTATAACTTTAGCAATTATTTATGCCGGAGTTAGAAATGGTATTGAACGTGTTTCAAAATTTATGATGCCTATCCTTGTAGTTCTTTCTTTTATTATTATGATTTATTCGGTAACAAGACCGGGCGCTTTGGCCGGTGTAAAATATTTTCTTGTTCCTAATGTTAAGAACTTCTCATGGATGACCGTAGTTGCAGCTATGGGACAGATGTTCTATTCACTGTCTATTGCAATGGGTATTTTGATTACATTTGGCTCATATATGAAAAAAGATATATCCATAGAAGAGTCTACCAGAAATGTAGAAATCTTTGACACTGCCATTGCTATTATGGCCGGACTTATGATAATTCCTGCAGTTTTCGCCTTCTCAGGTGGCGACCCTGAAGCCTTAAAGGCAGGTCCTTCACTTATGTTTATTACAATTCCTAAGATGTTCGAAAGCATGGGACTTAGCATGGTTGTTGGTATTCTTTTCTTCACATTAGTACTATTTGCTGCACTTACAAGCTCAATTGCATTAACAGAAAGTGCTGTTTCAACATTTGAGGACCAATTCGGATGGAACAGAAAGAAGTCAACAATCATTCTTGGTGGAATTATGCTTGTTCTTGGAAGTCTTTCATCATTAGGCTATGGTCCTTTAGGCTGCGTTAAGATTATTGGAATGCAATTCTTAGATTTCTTCGATTTCTTAACTAATTCTGTAATGATGCCAATTGCTGCATTTGCTACATGCTTACTTGTTTCAAAAGTAATTGGACTTAGGAAGATTGAAGAAGAAGTACTTCATGGGGAAGGTACATTCCGCAGAAAGAAGATTTTCAATTTCATGATTAAATATCTCTGCCCATTATTTGCGGCAATAATACTATTAAGTTCAATCGCAAATGCATTTGGATGGATAACAATATAAAATTGACATTTGTTAAATAATAGAGGATGTTGTGATAGCATCCTCTATTATTTTTTTACTTTTGTGATGGATTTAATTGATAATGTGGTTTAAACTGGGCTGTTTCTTTGATGTGTTATCAAAAAGATGCCACATTTCTCTTAAATGTAGCATCTTTCACTCTTATTATTTAATTTTAACTGTTTTACTCAAACCTTTTTTGGTAAGCATCTTTTTGTAAGATTTCTTCTTACTCTTTGGTACGCTTATCTTGGCTTTCTTATTAATCTTTTTAAAAGCAGATTTTCCAATCTTCTTTAAAGTTAACTTCTTTGATTTAATTTTAATCTTTTTAAGTTTTTTGCAGTTGTAGAATGCTTTATTTCCTATCTTACTTATATTATTACCTATTGTAATGCTTGAAAGATTCTTGCACCTCTTAAATGCATTATTACCAATCGAAGTAACCTTGTAAGTAACATTTCCTATCCTAATCTGTGATGGTATTGTTGCTTTCTTAAGCTTCTTATCAATTGGGCAAATATATTCAACCTGCTGATTAATTACAGTTATGCGATAAATAGCGTTAGTTGAAATGTCCTGATAGGTACTTCCAACTGTATATTCCATATTTCTTTTTGGAATAACTTCAGTTTTTGTTGCGCCACAAGCTGTACAAGTATAAGTTTTCACTCCTTCTTCTGCATAAGTTGGCTCTGTTGTAACTTTGCCATTATCCCATTTATGACCCTTTGCTTCTGTCTTTACTGTTGTTCTGCTTAACTCTTTATTGCAGACTGTACAATAAACTACTTCGTCATAGCTTCCACCTTTTTCGCATGTTGACTCTGTGGCATTCTCGATTTTCTTCTCGCCTGCTACGTGTCCTTTTGCTGGAATTGTTGTTATTTCTTTTCTTTCATCACAACGTTTACAATGAATTGACTCTACTCCTGTTTCTTCACAGGTTGCTTTCTTGTCTACTGTGAAGTCTTCAGCCCAATCGTGACCTAAGGCTGATACTTTCTCTGTCTTGGTCTTTCCACATACTGTACATTCAAATGTCTTAACTCCTTCTTCTGTGCATGTTGGTTCTGTGGTTACCTTGCCCTCGTTCCACTTGTGACCTTTTGCTTTTGTCTTTACTGTATTTCTGCTTAGTTCCTTATTGCATACTGTACAGTAAACTACTTCATCATAGTTTCCACCTTCTTCGCATGTGGATTCCGTGACATTTTCAATCTTTACTTCGCCTTTAACATGTCCCTTGGATGGAATTGTTGTTATTTCTTTTCTTTCGTCACATCTCTTACAATGAATTGACTTTAAGCCTGTTTCTTCACAGGTTGATTCCTTGTCCACTGTAAAGTCTTCATTCCAGTTGTGACCTAAGGCTGATACTTTCTCTGTCTTGGTCTTTCCACATACCATGCATTCGAAAGTTTTCACTCCTTCTTCCGTACATGTTGGCTGGGTGGTTATCTTTCCATTATCCCATTTATGGCCTTTGGCTTCTGTCTTTACTGTGTTTCTGCTTAACTCTTTATTGCAGACTGTACAATAAACTACTTCATCATAGCTTCCACCTTCTTCACATGTGGATTCCGTGGCATTTTCAATCTTTACTTCGCCTTTAACATGTCCCTTGGATGGAATTGTTTCTTTTTGTACATCAGTTATTTTTTGGTCATTGTATGTTCCGGTTGCTGTGTGTGTTATATTTCCATCCTCCTCGCATGTTGCTTCCGTTCTGGTTGTTTCCACATCACAATCCACTTTAATAACATGCTCACTATTATATTCGCATGTGTACACAGCCTTACATGTACTATAATCATCTGACCACTGAAAATCCGGTCCTATGTAATTATGAATACAGATTTTGTTTACTTTAGTTGTTAAATCTGCAATATTGTATTCCTGTTTTGTAGCGTTTGAATCTGTAAGTTCATCTACAACAAGCTGGAACTTACCTGATACATTCTCATTCTTTATAGCCTTAAAGGTCAATTTAATAACCTGTCCGTCAGCCTTTATATCGTCTGTTGACATAAAAGCAAATTTAACTTTTCCTTTATTAGATGTTGAAGCATTTGTAAATGAATTCTTCAAAATGCTCTCTGAAAATGATGCACTTTGAATCTCAAATATATCACTATCATATTCAAGGGATGCTGTCATTGCAGCTATTCCTGAATTGCCTGCCAAATCTATTGTTACATCAAATGTTTCCTGTGAATCTATTGAATCAGGTCCATTTACTGTAAAAAGATTATCGGACTGACTGTCTAATGTTGATATTGAAGTCTCATAGCTTCCATCAAAAGTACATTCCTGCAACTGCTCGTTTGTTATTGTTACATCTGATAATGAAATGTTACTAGATGTTGATTTCTCTAAAGGTATAAACTCCATATTCAGAAAATTCATCGTTGTTGTAGAACATTTATTAAAAGCATAGGCTACCTTAACAGTTCCTTCTTCAACCTTATTATATGAAACAATTAAGCCTTCAACATTTTTGTTAGCTGTGACTTTCTGAAATCTTACCTGCTCCTCATTATAATGTAAAATAAAGCTTCCGGACATTACTCCTGCATTGTGACTAAAGCCAAACCTGCACTGTACTGTATCATTAGTATTAGCATCTGTAGTTCCTTCTAGGTTAACCTGATAATTATCACTAAGTGGGTTATCAACATTTATGGTTAATTGTGAATCAATATTAAAGTCTATGTTAGAAAGATTTCTGTCATATGCTTCATTTATATTCGTATTAAATACACACTGTTCGCTTCCTACGAAGTCAGCTGTATATGTAATTGCAAACAATTCTTTATCACTTACCGACAAACCATTGCCATTAATTAATGCTATTTTAACTGTACCCTGACTCTCTTTAGCTGATGTTATTGTTGATCCAAGCTCACTGCTAAACTTGCATTCTTTATAACTAAGCTTCTCATTGTCATATTTAATTAACATTTGATAACTGCTTAGATTAGTTATTCCTGTTCCATAATAATGTATTGTAACAACACCATTGCTCTGTTCATAGGATGTCCATATTGTTGGATTGTTATCATCTGCCTTTACTATTGTATTAGCAGGGACTATTGTCCCTGCTAACAATGAAACTACAAGAATGATGCTTACAATAAAATGATAAAATTTATTCTTTATTTTCATCTAAACACCTTCCTTATTTAAACTGCGTTATTTCTCCTGTAGCGTATTGCAATATTCTCATAGCATCTACCGCTGTTATCTTTCCGTCTCCGTTAACATCAGCAAGTCCTGTTATTGCATCTGTAGGATTGTCAATTAATGCTAATTTCAAAGTAAGCATAGCATCTACTGCCGTTACTTTTCCGTCCATATTTACGTCGCCTAATTCATAGCTTGTGGCACTTGAATTAACAAGAACAATAATGCTTGCCTTCTGGCTGCTCTTTTCAAGCGATGCAGAAACAACTGCATATCCATTACCTACGGCTGTAATAGTTCCATCTGAATTAACTGTTGCAACTGCCGCATTACTTGATGTCCACTGAATATTTCTCTTCTGGTTACTTGTTTCGTTTCTAATCTGTGCATCAGCTGTATATGTTTCATCAGCATACATTGTTACAATATCCTGTCCAAATTCCACATATGCTTCATCCTTAAATATTTCAATTGGGATTTCACACTTAGCATTGTTATAATATGCTGTTACTGTAGTAGAACCAGTTTTAGTTAATTCAAATACACAAGTTCTACCATTGTCTGTTGACTGAACAAGTTTAACTGAATCGTTATAAGACCAGTTAATAGTTGCTATTGACTCTATTGGCTTAGCCTGTAACTTGATCGTAACAATATTGCCTACAGTTCCTGAATACTTGTTTTGTTCAGAAGTAATCTCTTTAACAGGAAGTTCGTTAACCTGAACATCAATATATGTTGTTTTTCCATCACAACTAACCGTAACTGTAGTACTTCCACTCTGAATTGCCGTAAATGAACCATCATCATTCTGTTTAAGTACACTTGAATCATAGCTATAATCTGCATAATCATGATATGTGGCATTATCAGGTAAAACTGTTACATTAGGTGTAAATGAATCTCCTATATCTAAAGTAGCACTTGATTTTTTAACTTTAATATCATTTACAGGAACGTATTCACTCTGTTCAATAAATGATATTCTTTCAGAATCATAATCTAAGTTTTCTACTTCCACACCATTAATCTTAACACTGATTACTTCAGGTCGAACTTCGGTAGATTCGTTATAATATTCAAAATATCCCAGTTTTCCACCATTTATACTCTGATTATTAAATTTATATTTATAAGTATTTCCTGAACTATTTCCACTTATATAACTTAATGATGAAGAAAAATATTTGTCACCGTCTTTTAAAGTCACCTCTAAACTATTAATTTTTCCATTAAAGTTAGTCTTTAAATATGAGTTCTGTGATTTTGCTAATTCTTTAGTTATAATAGTATCCTCATTATAAACTTTCACATTAGAATCCGTTACATCAAATGCATCATCAATACTTGCCACAACTACCTGATTTTCTGTTAACTCTACCTTCTTCTTGCCCATATATTCAGGTTTGAAAGTAAACTTAAGTTCCTTGGCAGATACATATTCTGTATCAACTTCTTTATCATCTATTACAACCCTGTCTGACTCATTAAAGTTTACACCTTTGACTATACCTGTCATGCTCTTGCCAACTTCTCCGTTATCAGCTTTAACTGATGACACAAACGCCTTAGACTCTACCGGTATAACATTTGGTTCAGTTACACTTCCGTTGTATGCATAATTAATTCCATCTGTAGCTTCAATATAGTACTGAAGATTTCCAACAGTTATATCTTCTGCATTAATATGAGCATTATAATAATTACCAGTAGTATTGTTCATTGGAACTGATTTAAAATTATCTTCTCCTTCCATTCGATAAAACAATGTAACACCTTCAACACCTATGTTATCCTTAACTGTAGCTGTAACAGTAGCACCTACTCCATTAATTATGGACTTAAGTGGTGTATGTTTAATAACCGGTGGTTTATCATCTACTGCTGTACTATAAGTAATATTAGAAGGTCTTGATTCAGACATTGCCGTATCTACTACTGTAAAGTAATAATAATACTTCTTTCCTGCCTCGACTTTTTTGTCTTCATATTCTTTCTCTTCTGATGACAAAATAGATGAATTAATCTTCTTAAAGCTTCCTTCCTCCCCTGTTTCGCTTCTATAAATGTTGTAACCTGCCATTGTATCGTATTCATCCTGTGTCCAGTTAAGATAAATACTTCCAACTCTTCCTTCTGACTGAAGTGTTAAAGCTTCCGCTCCACTTGCTGTAACATCAAACTCAAATCTTCCCCAGTCTGTTCCTGTTGTAAGCCAATGATCATCTGCTGCAACAGCATCTTTAACTCTGAAATACTGATGTCCCTGATTAATAAGAACCTTAATCGGCATCTTACCAACCCATTCTCTACTACTATTCCACTGTCCTTTCAATGTATAATCAGTATATAGAGCATCCGGTCCGTAAGAAACCATAGGATCTGTGTTCTTATCCATATCTCTGTTAAATAATACATGAACATCATATGTTCCGTTACCAACAGTGTCTACCTTATCACCATTCTTATCTGTAATGTAAATATCAGAAACACAAGGATAAGTTTCCTCTGATGGCTTATCTAAATATGGGCTTGTAATAATATCTCCACAATTTGTATTCGTATCAAAATCAATAATCTGCTTGTTTATCAGTCTTTCATCGTTTGTTCCCCAATAATTATTTTGTGCTGAATATACAAAGTCTCTAGAATTACTGTTAAACATTTTCATCCATTCAGATGTATCTGTACAAATTAATCTATTTAGCACTGTATTTCCCATAAAGCTTGTGTTATCTAGCTCACCTAAATATTCAGGATCTGTATTTATTTTTTTAATTTTTGAATCGTCTATATCTGCTGGATACTCTGCCAAAACATATCTTGTAATATTATCAACTGCATCATTTAAGATATGTGGTAAATATACATATTCTTTTTCATTAGTTTCTGTATTTATTTTTTCTGATTTTCTAAGATATACGCGATACACAGCAAGTGGATTTGACACTGATGCATTGATTTCAGCACCTGGTTTTTCCCCATTAACAGATGCTGTATCTCCACTTTTTGTATCAAAATAATAACCATTTATCAATTTCAAATATTCATTAACATCATTACCATAAATGTCCTTAAACATATCTCCCAATAAATTTGTGATTTCTTCATCTAAACCTACGGTTGACAAATGACCTCCATTCATACTTATTGCTTTTTCTATAGCATTATAGTTGAGCATATTTGAGCCAACATAATTATACTCATAAAAATATTGATCCAAATTATATATCACATATTTTTTTCCATTTAACGTTCCTATTCTACTCGCTACTTCCATATACGGTCTTCTGTATTGAAAACTATTTACTGACATTTGAGATGGAAACATTTTAATCCCAGCAGAAGTATTTTTTTTTGCTTCATTAATTAAAAAAGTACAATTATTTGCCTTAATGTTACTATAATAATTTTCGCAATTATCAAATAATACATTGTTAAATTCTCCACTAACAATAGATTTCGTTCCAACCCATTCATTTCTTGTTGCGCGCAAATTCGATATTTTAGATTTTTCAAGATAGGTCGCATTTATTTTAGGACTATCTTCTTCTTCAACTGTACCACCATCATTACTATAAGCACGTTTTTTTACATAGTCGTAATTTTGTGTAAAATTCAAATGTGAACCACTACTTATATCAATATAGGGATTTTCAATATTTACATAATTCATATCTATAGTTCCCGGAACCACCTTCTCAACCTGAACCCTATAATCTTCAAAATTTTTTCCAGTGAACAATTCAATTGGTTTACTTTCTGTTCCATTAAAATTCATTCTTCCTTGTACAGATATATATGCTATATCGTTATCTCCATACACTGAATACTGATCTGATTCCCAGAACTGTATTTTTGTTCCCTCTTCTACATTTACAGTTACTCCTTTAGGAATAAAAAGAGAATTTTGAACTATATAATAATTGTCTTCCGTTAATGTAACATCGTTCTTTATTTCTCCTGAAAGAATTATTCCCTTTACTATATGTATGGTATATGCTGTATCTTTTAATTGGGTATAAACAGTACCGTCTTTTTCATCTAATCCATTCTTTGCCCTATAATTTATATTAAATTTTATGTTTAAATCATTAGGTGCATTTTCTTTTATCTTTACTCTTATAGGGTGTTCTACTCCTATTACTGTTTTTGAGCCATTGTATATGAAACCATTATTCTGGGTTCCAAAGCTTCCTATTTCATCTATTGCTACTTCATTATCAGATATGAATTCTACATATTGGTTATCCATTCCGTTAGTTGTAGCATTAACTGTTATGGTAACATCCTTTGCTGCTCCCCACTGATTACGAAGACCTATTGCCAAGTCTATTGTTTCACCGGGCTGAATTATTCCGTCACCATTATTTGACTTTGATATATCTTCTGAATCAAAAGCATATATTTCATCTACTGTAATATTAGGTTTAGGCTTATTAGTTAATGAAGCTGTTAGTGATAATTTCTTATAGTTATATGTTTTTTTAACATCCTCATTGTAATAAGTTATTGTGTCCTCTGTGGCTCCCACTAACTGCCCCATTATATATCTTGATGAATATGTATCTTTGTCTTTTAATGAGCTTCTAAGTATGGCTGCCTCCGCTGATACCATAGGCGCTGCCATAGATGTACCATTCCATGATGCATAACGTCCGTTAGGAAGTGTACTATATACGCTAACACCCGGAGCTACTACTTCATACTCTGCATTGGCATTAGGTTTATAATCCCAGTTAGAGAAACTTGCAAATTTATTATTTTCATCATATGCCATTACACCTATTACATAAGAATATGATGCAGGATACGTATTTTGCCCTCCTAATGGACAATCTGCTGTTGGTATTCCATAATTTCCTGCCGCTGCAACAAGTACGCAACTATTAAATGCATCCTGTAATGCATTCTCTATTAAAGCTGAATGGGCATATGAACCAAATGACATATTAATTACATCTGCACCATTCTTATATGCATATTCTATTCCCTTTGCGATATCTGTAGAATTAAATGTTCCATCTGAACCCCCTGCCTTAATTGGCATTATCTTAGATTTGTAGGCTATACCCACTCCTCCTACATTGTTGTTTTCCATGGCAATAATACCTGCCACATGTGTTCCGTGACCATGGTCATCCATAGGTGTTTCATTAGGATCTATTAGGTTAATTCCGTGTACATCATCTACATATCCATTGTTGTCATCATCAGCACCTGTTGTTCCGCTTACCTCTGCGCTGTTAGTCCATATATTATCCTGAAGGTCTTCATGGTTGTAATCCACACCTGTATCAATAACAGCTACTACTGTTCCTTCACCTGCAGTATTTCCATAGTCTTCATTGCCCCATACTGACTCAAGTTTCTGGTCTTTTAAGTACCACTGCTTTTCCATACCTTTGTTGTATTCTGCAGATGGAACTGATTCTTCACTTGTATAATATTTGTACACAGGTTCAGCTATTTCTACTGCATTCTGATTGTTTGTATTATCTACTATGCTCCAAATATCTTTTTCTTCTGTTGTTATTTTGTAAGATACCTGCTTAACTTCTTTTCCATTATCATCCTTTACAGTATCTTCCATAATAACTTCACTGCCTGTGGCTTTGGCATCTTTGTACCACTGTTCTTCTTCTATAGGCTTAGTGTTCTTGTCTTCTTTTCTAATTACAACAAAGCCGCCTTTTTTAACCTTTACGATTTTTCTGTAATCTTCGTCCTTAGTCTCACGGATAATCTTCTGATAGTCAACCTTCTTGTCCGGGTCTCCTATCTTATTATCCAAATTGTTTTTGTTCTCAGACACATTAGGTTCTTTAGACTTTTCAGTCTTAGTATCCTTGGTCGATACAATGTCTGCCTTTGCCACATCTGACTTGTTATCATTTGTTTTAGAAACTGTTGTTTCTTTTACTACTTTGTTACTGTTGCCATCCATAAAAGTCGATGTTGCAAAGCCTGTTACAATCAGTGCTACTGCAAGTACAACAGCAAGTACTTTTTTCTGCCAATTTTTCATAACAAAAAACCTCCTTCTACTTGTATTTTAATGTTTCTACTTTTGATTCTAGTTATCCACTGTTATTAGAATCTTTCATAGTTACATTATAATACATTGGAAGGAGGCTTTTTTTCACAAACTGACCCCTATTAAGTTTACTCTTCATATCATCAGCTAGCTAGTTTATTATTGACAGTCACTTTAATAACTGTTATAGTTTTAAGCAGTCACTTCTATGACTTTTTTCTATTTTTTTAACTACACAATAAGGAGAATAAAAATGACTGTTGGTGAAAATATTAAGCGCATTAGAAAGCAAAAGAGATTAACTCAAAAACAACTGGGCGAATTATGCAATCCATCTATTTCTGCCACAACAATAAGAAAATATGAACTTAACATTTTGAATCCTAAACTAGAAACTTTGCAAAAGATATCAACCGCTTTAGATGTTTCAATTACTGATTTAAATGATGATTTAGACATGCTACTTAGTCGCTCATTAAAATATTATAATGCAATTACATCTAATGAGAAATCATTCAGTAATTATTTTAATCAATTAAATGAAGAAGGAAAACTTAAAGCAATTGAAATGGTTAAGTTGTTATTAAAAATACCTGAATATAGAAAATAGAATATACAAAATATATAGGAAACAATATACTTACCCAAGGGGCAAAAAGGGGCGTTATGGCTAATCGCCGGAAAGGAGGTTAGCTCATGGTTACATATTCCGACTTGTTTACTTACACCATTGTTATTTGTACCGTTATATCGCTAGTTTATAATTTGACAAAAAAATAAACGCCCTTTGCTTTGGATGGTAAAGGCGTTTATTTGAACATCTTACAAACAAGGCGGTTAGGTTTAATCTAACTTTTTTGCCCTTTTGTTAAGTATATTGTAACAGATTCTTGAAAAATTTCAAATATTAATTTGCAGTTATTACTATCCCCAAACTTCTTCTGCGATTTCTTTTACAAATTTAAGTTTAGCCCACTGTTCTTCTGCTGTTAATTTGTTGCCGATTTCACAAGAAGCAAATCCACACTGAGGACTTAAGTATAATCTGTCTAATGGAATGTATTTTTCTGCTTCATGTATTCTATTTATTACTTCCTCTTTATTTTCTAACTTAGGTGACTTAGTTGTAATAAGTCCTAATACTACTTTTTTGTCTCCTGACACTTTTGCAAGCGGTGCAAATCCTCCTGAACGCTCGTCATCGAATTCAAGATAATATGCATCTACATTTTCCTCACCGAACAATATATCTGCTACCGGGTCATATGCTCCGCTGTTAGCATATGTTGAATGGAAATTTCCACGACATACATGTGTGTTGATTACTATGTCTTTAGGTGCATTTGCGATAACCTTATTATTAATATCCTTGTGTGCTTTCTGGATTTCAATTAATCCTTCCTGTGTTGTTCCGTATGCAAAATGTCCTGACTTATCTGCCATCATTCCCCATGTACAGTCATCTAACTGTATGTTTCTGCATCCTGCTTCATACAAATCATTAATAACCTTGCCGTATGCTTTTACAATATCCTCTGCTAATTCCTTATCTGTAGCATAATATTTTAATGTATGTTCTCTGTTAAATGGCATTGTAAACTGTGCCAAAAACTGTGCAGGTGATGGCATAGTCTGCTTTGCAACTGTGTTTTCATCTTCAAACTGTTTTACGAATTTGAAATGTTCTACGAAAGGATGCTCTCCTTTTATGCCAACTTTTCCTACCAAATATGTGTCATCAACCATTGCGTCTTCACCGTGGAAAGGTAAACCTGTCTTAGTTGGTGTATGTCCCACTCCGTCGAATCCCCACATAAAATCAAGATGCCATGTCGCACGTCTGAATTCTCCATCTGTGATTACGTGATACCCTAATTCTTTAACTTTTGTAATTAAGTCTGTTATACTTTCATCCTCAACCTTTTTCAGTTCTTCGTACCCTATCTCTCCATCGTCGAACTGCTTTCTTGCTTTCTTAAGTTTCTCCGGTCTTAAGAAGCTTCCTACAAAATCATATCTAAAAGGTGTTTTTATATTGCTCATATTCTTCCTCCGTTAAATCCTATATATTTTTATATTTTTACTGCTTAATTGCCATGGATAGATTCTAGCATAAGAGATTAAAATAATATAATATCTGTTTTTTATGTTTTGCCATAGTTTTAAGCTATGAATAACATGACTTTTGAGAATTTTGATATGATTGTTTACTTTAATTCATTGGACAAGCCTATAAATTATTAAATGCGCTACAAGTTATCTTGTTTTCCTACTTATTTGTGGCGCATTTCTCTAATATTGCTTATTTCAATTTATTGGGCAAGCCTTTAATTAAAATACTTATTCAGTGCTTCCAGATATGTTGTTCCCAATCTACTGATTCGTCCTTTTTTATGTGTAATGTATCCGATTCGCATATCGCTTTCATCCGCCAATGGCGCAGCAATAATATCCTTTCCATTTAGTTTTTTGTCAATTACACCGCTACACACTGTATATCCGTTCAAACCTATAAGAAGATTAAATAAAGTTGCTCTGTCTCTTACACGAATGTTCTTTTTTCGCTCTGTTGCTGAAAAAATCTCTTCAGAAAAATAAAATGAGTTATGCTCCCCCTGTTCAAATGACAGATATGGATATTGTTCAAGTTCTTCATTGGTAATCACCTGATTCTGTGCCAAAGGATGTTTTCTGCTTATGAAAACATGAGGCCTGGCAACAAATAACTGATGAAATTCCAAATCATATGATTTTAAAATCTTAGTTATAACCTTTTCATTAAAATCATTCAAAAAAAGAATTCCTATCTCACTTCTCATTCTGGCTACATCTTCAATAATCTCATATGTTTGTGTTTCCCTTAAGCTGAAATCATATTCATCCTGACCAAATTTTTTTATTAAATCAACAAAAGCGTTAACCGCAAATGAATAGTGCTGTGTTGAAACGCAAAATTTCTTCTTGCCACCATTGTCGCCCTTGTATTTATCCTCTAAAATAGCAGCCTGCTCTAACACCTGTCTTGCATATCCCAGGAAATCTTCCCCTTCCTTTGAAATGCTGATTCCCTTGTTAGTTCTGTTGAATATTATAATATTCATCTCCTTCTCCAATTCATGTATAGCATTGGTAAGGCTTGGCTGAGAAATGTACAGCTTATTGGCTGCCTCTGTTATAGTTCCTGTTTCTGCTACTGTTATTGCATATTTTAATTGTTGTAATGTCATATTTAATTTCCTCTATTTGCATACAATTATTTGTATGATAACATTTTTTGTAATACATATAAATATGTTTTTTAACTGATTTGTTTTCATAATATGTATCTGTTATAATACTCATCAGTTAAATTATATTAGTCACTTAAGCTTTTCACTAAAAACTTAATATTAAATTAAAAACTTAAACTTTTACAGAAATCTTAAAATATATAAATTTTTACAAAAAATTTAATAATATATTTAAAGTTTAAATTTATACTAAATACTTAAAGGAGGACTTTTTCAATGTCTTTATTAATTACTGTTCTGGTAACTTTTTTTGCTGGTATGGGGGCAGGTCTTGGTACCGGATTTGCTGGTATGAGTGCAGCAGCTGTTATTAGCCCTATGCTTATTACTTTTCTTGATATGGATCCCTATATGGCTGTGGGTATTGCACTTTCTTCAGATGTTCTTGCCAGCGCCATTTCCGCTTATACATATGGAAAAAATAAGAATCTTGATATTAAGAACGGAATCATTATGATGATTAGTGTTCTTGCATTTACAGTTGTTGGAAGCTATGTTTCAAGTCTTGTACCTTCAACTACAATGGGGGGATTTTCAGTTTTTATGACTTTCATTCTTGGAATTAAGTTTATTGTAAGACCTGTTATGACTACTAAAGAAGCTATGGCTGGTGTTTCTGCCAAAAAGCGTGCACTACAGTCAGTTATATGTGGTGTTTTAATTGGATTTATATGTGGCTTCATTGGTGCCGGTGGTGGCATGATGATGTTACTTATTCTTACATCAGTTCTTGGATATGAATTAAAAACTGCCGTTGGAACCAGTGTATTTATTATGGCCTTCACTGCATTTACCGGAGCTGCATCTCATTTTGCCATAGGTGGAATTCCAGATATAAAGGTTTGGATTCTATGTATTTTATTCACATTAATCTGGGCAAGAATTGCCGCTGTCTTTGCAAACAAGGCCACTCCGAAAACACTAAATCGTGCAACAGGTATTATACTTGTTGTGCTTGGAATTGTAGTAATGGGATTCTCTTTTTTTAGTTAAGTTCTAATATTATTTCATACCCCCCTATTTATCGTGGGCATACCTTATGCTCCTGAAATTTCATTTGGGTAGGATTTTTTTGAATTCATAAAAATAACTAGTACCCAAAAACGCAACAAAGCGGCTGCATTAATAACAATGATTATTTTTGCAGCCGCCTTTTTTATATTTAGTTTTTCATACTTTGTATTTCCACTCTCATAAACTATGGTTCTCTCTATTTTATACTATAAACTGTATAAACTATCTTACAATCCGCCTTTGGATTTTTTTCACCCGAATTTAATCCATCCGAATCCAAGTCTGAAATTTTTCCAATCTTAGGTGTTATCTTTATTTTCTTTGTTTCTTTAGTTTTGTCTTTATAAGTTACTGTACAGCTAATCTCAACGTTCTTGTATAACTGTTCATATACTGCTTTTTCATCTTCCAAAGTTCCATTAAAAGCATCTAGTTTTGCTATTATAGCCTTTTGTTCCTTTGATAGATATTTAGAATCGTAAGCTATTCCAATGTATGTTTGTGCATCTTTCTGTTTATCATAATCAACCGTAAGCGATGTGTACTGAGATTTAGTGTAATCTTCTTCCTTTGTATTTTTATCATCACAACCTGCTATTGAACCAGGCACATTAAGAAGTTTTGATGTTTTCTTTCCTTCCTTTACAATACTATTTCCTTCAGGATTTGTTATTTGAAAAACCGCATCTTTTATGTTATAAGTAATTTTGTCAATGTTCTTACCCTTACATGTTACCGGAAATTCTATGCTATAACAAACCTGACTATTTTCTTCGCTGCCACACATTGCTCCGGCAAATCCGTTTGTGTCATCTATTGATGAATCACCTTTTGTCAATGTTTGTGCGTTTACCCTAATAGAAAAACCATACTGGCTATTTGTTGTAGCCTGATTATTTCCAAGCTGGCTAATACCAACAACAAGTGCCATGCATGCTGCAACAGCAACTGTCGGTTTAATAAAATTAATTTTTCTTCTCATATTATTTTTTCTGAATAACTGCTTCATCTCTTCCTTTTTATTCTGTTCAAGATGAATTTTGTCCAGTGCACTTTTATAATCGCTATTCATATTCAACCTCCATTATCTCTTTTAATTTTTTTCGAGCTCTTGTAAGTTTTGAATTAATTGTGTTTTGTTTTTGTTTTAGGATTTTTGCAATTTCCTTTATTTTATATCCTTCATAATAATACAAATAAAGGACATTTCGCTCATCCTCCTTTAGCAATTGAAGTTCTTTGAGAATTTCTCCTTCTTTTTGTTCAAAAGGAATTTCCATATTCTCAATTGGTACCGTGCTCTTCTTTGTTAAAGATTTCTTATAGTCCAGACATTGATTAATAGTTACTCTGATCAGCCAGGATTTAATATGCTCTTCATCTTTAAAAATAACTCTTTTAGTCAATAGCTTTACAAAAACCTCCTGCACAATATCTTCAGCGTCATATTTATTAAACAAATATTGATATGCTATTCTAAAAATCATGTCAGAATAATTTTCTACTATCTCGTTATATCGTTGTTCTGTTTGAATGTTTAGCATCTTAACTCCTTTCATTAACTAACACGATTTAGAATAGTATTTTAGTGCATTTAAGTTTTAATTTTTTTCTTTTTGTATTTTCTAAGCTATTTCCGGAAGGCTAAGCATGATTTCTACCTCATAGATTAGATTTGATTTATTCTGTGGGGTATTTCCTTGATATTTCCCGGGAGGCTAAGCATGATTTCTACCTCATTGATTAGATTTGATTTGTTCTATGGGGTATTTTCTAGCTATTTTCCGGGATTAAAAACATGATTTTTACCTCATAGAATTGCTATTCTCATAATAATCTCATCCTATTAATCTATATATTCCTTCTTCATCTGCCATAATTGCTGTTTCATAGAATTTCTTTACAGCTTTTATCATATACTCTGTATCCTTTACCCCTGCAGTTTCATAAGGTGAATGCATTGCAAGCTGTGCAAGTCCTATATCTACTGTGTTAAGTGAAACATGACTGTTTGAAATATTACCAAGTGTTGAGCCACCCGGAATATCTGAACGGTTAACATATGACTGAACTTCTACTCCTACTTTCTTGCATATTTCTTTAAATATTGATGCCGATATTGCATCTGTTGTGTATTTTTGATTTGCATTATATTTTATTACAATTCCTTTATTCATATATGGTCTATTAGTTGGATCTGCTTTCTCCTTATAATTAGGATGAACTGCATGGGCATTATCTGCTGAAAGCATAAATGATGATGCACACGCTCTTATAAAATCCTCACTGTCTTTTCCCATACACATTGAAATTCTTGAAAGTACATCATAAAGAAATGACGAATCTGCTCCCTGCTTTGTTGTACTTCCTACCTCTTCATTGTCAAAAATAGCACATACATTAACACTTTTGCTATTTTCCTTATTATCTGTTAAAGCTTTAATACAACTAAAAGCACACATTACATCATCCAGTCTTGGAGCTGACATAAATTCATTATCTGCACCCCAAATTTTGCCTACTTCTCTGTTATATAAAAACAAATCTGCACTAACAATAGAATCCGCATCCGTGCCTGCTTCCATTGCAATTATTTTCTCAAACTTATCTTTTGAAGCAATCTCACCAAATAGCGGAATCATATCTTTCTGTGGGTTATATTTAATTCCATTATTAACATCCCTATTCATATGAATTGCAAGATTAGGTATTACACACAAGTCCCTGTCCACATTTACAAGAACAGGTTTAAGACCACTATCCTCTCTTACAATAACACGTCCTGCTACAGACAACGGTCTGTCAAACCAAGGTGCCATAAGCATTCCACCATACTTTTCTACATTTAATGTTACGTAATTATTGTCTTCAACCATTTCAGGATTTTCTTTTATTTTAAATGCAGGCGAATCGCTATGTGCTGCTGCTATTTGAAAATTGTAAAAATCCATATTATCAGGCACTTGAAAAGCAATTATTGATGAATCATTTCTTGTAACATAATACTTTCCACCCTGTTCAATCTTCCATTTATTTCTCTCGTTTAATTTTATAAATCCTGCCTTCTCCAGCATTGTTGAAAAATTCTTAACAACGTGAAAAGCTGTAGGACTTTCCTTAATAAAATCCATTAATTCTTTTGATATATCTATTTGATTATCCAACAACATAATTCCTCCTAAACTGATTTTAAAAACTTCCTATAAAAAATATACCCTACTCCACTTGTTATTGCTTCCGTCACTGGAAATGTTAGCCAGAATACATTTAATCCAAATCAGCTTCATTGTAGTATTACATTTTTTTAATGTCAACGAAAAAAAGGCAACTCCAAAATTAATTTGAAATTGCCTAATTTTATAATATTTAATTAACTTAAATATCTTATATAAATTTTTAAATCTTGCTTATTAACACATCAAGAAAACCTGTTGACTGTAAGAACAGAATCACCATTATTACAGGCATAATATAACGAATCATAACATTGTACAATTTCTTACGTGAAAACTTCTTGCCATTTAGTTCCATTTCTTCTACAATCCATGAAGGCTTGATTATCCAACCAATAAGAATTGCTGACAACAATGAAATAAAAGGCATAAGGAAGCTGTTACTAATGTAATCCATAATATCCAAAAGCTGACCTGTGCTTCCGTTTGGAAGTTTTACTTCCACATAGAAAATACTGTAACCTAAAGCTATAACTGCTGTTGCAATTAAATAAATAATAGATAAAACGCCTGTTGTTTTCTTTCTCTCTGTATGGAAAAGTTCCATACAGTTAGCAGCAATTGATTCCAGTACTGAAATACAGGAAGTTAATGCTGCAAAACCTGCCAATAAGAAGAACAATAAACCTACTATTCTACCTGCCATTCCCATTCTGAAAAATACATTTGGAAGTGACACAAACATAAGTCCCGGACCTGCTGACATTCCATCAAGTCCTGAGAAAACAAATACGGCAGGAATAATCATCATACCGGCTAAGAAAGCCACTCCTGTATCCATAATTTCAATCTGTGATACTGCTTTATTAAGATTAACATCCTTTTTTACATAAGAACCATATGTAATCATAATTCCCATTGAAACGCTTAATGAGAAGAATAACTGACTCATTGCATCCAATGAAACCTGAAGGAATTTCTGAACTGTAATTCCTGACATATCAGGTGTCAAATAAACTTTCAATCCCTGAAGACCTGTTCTAACTGTTCCGTCATCTAATGTTGTCTTTAGAGTTAATGAGAAAATAGCAATTCCAACTACCATAACCAAAAGAACCGGCATGATAAACTTTGAAACTCTCTCTATTCCCTTTTCTACGCCGTTATATACAATAATTGCTGTTAAAAGCATAAATACAATACCGTACCAAACTGATGAAGGTGATGTAATAAAGTTAGTAAAGCAATTGTCTGCAACTGCTTCCTTTCCTGAACCTAAAATATAAATAGTAATATATTTTAAAATCCAACCACCTATTACAGCATAATAAGTCATAATAATAACCGGCACAATAAAAGTAATCACACCTAAAAACTTCCATTTTTTTCTCATTGATTCATATGCATAAATGGCACTTTTTCCTGTTTTTCGTCCAATGGCAATATCTGTTGTTAACAATGTAAAACCTACTGTTAAAACAAGTACCAGATAGATAATAAGGAAAAGTCCGCCTCCATCCTTTGCTGCAAGATATGGGAATCTCCAAAGATTTCCTACACCTACGGCACTTCCTGCTGCAGCAAGAACGAATCCTATCTGCCCGCTAAATCCACTTTTTTGTTTCATAATTTTTCTACCTCTTAAATTTTTTATTTTCTACTTTTTTATATTTAAAATATTAAGCCAGTGAAGTTAAATTGTACCATATTTAAGGCCTTTTAACAACATTACATAAAGTTTAATATTTGTTAATTTTTTTAATAAAGCAAAAAAATCCTGACAAGTTTTCTTTTTTACAGCTTAACCTGTCAGGATATTTTTAATAAATTTATTTATTTTTTATTTAATTTTTTTATTTGACATAATATACTCTGTTTTCTTTTCTTGGTGCTGCCTTTGGTTCATCACCTTCAACATAACCTAATGCGCAATGACCGATACCAACATATTCTTCTTTAATGCCTAATGATTTAAGAAGTTCTTTGCCCCATTCTGTTTCAAATTCTTCTTTTGCACGGTGAATCCAACAACTTCCAATTCCTAAATCGTGAGCTGCCAACATAAGATTTCCCATTACAAGACTTCCATCATAAATTCCTGTAGGCCAATCCTTCTTTGCCAAAACTATTAGCATTGCAGGTGCTCCATAGAACGGATCAAAACCTTCTTTCCAACCACCTATTTTGCAATTCATTTCAGAGATTTTGTCACGTAATTCCTTATTTGTAACCTGAATAATTATAGTGTTTTGAGTCCCTTTTCCACTTGCAGCATAAAGACCAGCTTCGATTATTTTGTCAATAATCTCCTGTGGCACCATATCTGCCTTATACTTACGAATACTTCTTCTTTCTTCCATTGCCTTTAAAACATCACTCATTCTTTGTTCCTCCTTTAAATTTGATTCCATATTTCTCATTTTAGCACATATTTTTCAAGAAAAATTTCAAAATCAACATCTGAATTAGATTTCATATGGTCAGGATTTCTGTTTTTGGAAGTGAAATTTCTCCAAGCTGTAATGTGTATCTAATGCAAAACTGTGGAACTGAAACAACAATAGCTTTTAATTTTTTGTAACTTTTTTATGTTTTGTCTTAATTTTTGTAACTTATCTTTTTATTTTTAATGTTCTTAAATATTCTTTTTGCTCTGATGTAATTCTATAGCTTTCTATCGATTTTTGAATTGCCTTATTGTGTGTCCACACATCAAGTTTTTTCTCTTCAATGAAAGGAATAATGCTGTCATATTGCTTTGCCAAAGCTGTTGCAAAATACCATGCGCGCATCATATTAACGTAATATTCTTCTGACTGAACTCCTGCAACTTTATTAGCATATTCAATTTTAAAATTGTCATCCAAATAGTGTTTCATAAGCATACTAATTCCAAAACGGATTGTGTATGGCTGGTCTGATTTTATGTATTTGTTAATTTTTTCAAGGAAGTCTTCCAAATTCTTCTTTACAATTCGAAGTGACAGCAAATCACACGTAGCCCAGTTGTCTATGTATGGAAGAAACTTCTCCAACTCTATTATTAATTCATCATAATCTTTAATCTGTTCAAGCAACATTCCATGGAGATTATTTTCTTCATAATATTTGTGGGGAAGCACCTTCATAAACTCCTTTGCTTCTTCTGTTTTTCCAAACTGCTTTGCGTAACTTCTAAGTACCGGAGTTCTGACACCTATAACCTTCTCCTTGTCTATCGTTGGCATTAATTTGGCGTGAAAATCTCTATATTTCAAGTCCTGTAATTCAAAAAGCTGTTTTTGTACTTTAACTGCTATATCTTCTTTCATAATCTGCTCCTAATACTTTTTATCTTACAAATATTATAGCATTGTTTTTTTGTGTGGTATATTATTTTCAATGTTTTGTTTGAAATGTAATGAATATATTTGAAGATTTCTCTTCACTTTTTCTGTAATTCTTAAAAAGAAGCTTCTCTAGGCAGAACAGCCCACACCAAAGCTTTCGCTTTAGCGTGGGCTGTTCCTTTATCATTATTTACAGATAGCCAATTTATTTCTTCACCTTTACAGTCTTGACTGCCGACCATTTTCCATAAACATACTTTCCGTTTACAATTCTGTAAGCTCTAATTTTTACGTATGCTTTTTTCTTTTTAATGTTGGTAATCTTCTTTGTTGTGTATGTTGTTTTTGTTGTCTTTACTGTTGCTGCCTGCTGTTTTTTCTTTTTCTTGTTTTTCAATTTTTTGTTGTTTCCATATTTAATCTGGAAGCCTGTAACTCCGGCAGTCTTTGTTAATGTAAGTTTGATTTTCTTACCCTTTGCATTTTTTGCTGTTTTAATTTTTACAGTACCTACAGGTGGATTTTGTGGTGCCTTAATAGCATTCTTTAATGCTGTTGCTGCACTGTTTACTGTTGCCTGTGAAGGATTATATTGTGATGCAACTGTTGCTGCCTGACTATATGCAGCATTTACATTAGGATATACTGTCCAATAGCCTTTGTTGCTATTTACATCACCTACTGCTCTAAGTAATTCTGTCTTGTCTGCCAAATTGATTTTTGAAACACCTGTTGCCTGGTAAGTATCAATTCCTACATCAGCACCATAACCAAATAAAGTAAACATTACTCTGATTACATCACCATTCTTTACTGTTACTTTATCTCCTGACTGATAGATGTTTCTTACTGTTGGGTTTGTGCTGTCCTTGCCGTCTTCTCTGTTAAATGTCTTACCACTATATACTGCACTGTTATTTACAGTAAATACCCAACCTGACATTCTCCAGTAATCACCTTCTCCAAGAGCTGTATCTGAATTACCAAGATTCTTGTTTGTATTTGGTGCACTAATGCCTTTTCCTTCGTGAAGTAATCCATCATCCTGACCAATATATGAATAAGTATATACATCCTGCATATTGGCAATTTCATTAGGTATGTTTGCCACTCTGCTATTGTCTGCACCAAGAATTGATGTTAAATACCAACCACTTGTTGTTGAATAATAATAGTTTAATGTATTATCATTCATATATCTGTCGATTACTGTTTTAACCGTGTCTCCATTGTTAATTGTCACCTGAACAGGTTCAGCATAAAGTCCCTGACCTATTGATAATTTTTCGACAGTAAGTGTAACTTTACCTGTTGAAGCTGCCTTTGTTTCCTTAGGCATTACAACAATTGATGTTGCCATAAGAGCTACACTTAATACTACTGATAATGCTTTTTTCATTTCAAACTTTTCTCCTTACATTTTTGACTAATCCTAACTTTATTTTTCAATAAAATTAGCTTTGTAAATATTTTATTTTAAAACCTATATATGTATATAGTCATTTATTTAACTTTCCTACATTTTAACTTTCTTAATTTTTGAATAAGCTCCATAAACATTAGTTTCTTCATCTAACTTATAAGCTCGAATTTTAAAACTATATTTATTTCCCTTCTTTAAGCTAATAACAGCTTTTACTTTTTTTGCTTTCTTAACTGTCTTTACGGCTTTGAATTTACCGGAATTAGTTTTCATATATACTACATAACCTGCTGCATCTGAAATCTTCTTCCATTTAAGTGTAACCTTCTTGCCCTTCTTCTTTGCTGACTTAATTTTTACTTTTGCAGGCTTAGTTACTACAGGTTTTGATACATTTACAGTACATATTGCAACTACCTTACCATCTGCTGAAACTGCGGATATATAAGTTGTTCCGGCTACATCAGCTGTAACATTTCCTGACCGGTCAACTGTGGCAATTGATTCATTAGCTGAAATCCACTTAATGTTTTTATTACTTGCATTTGAAGGATTTACTGTTGCATCTAACTTAAAAGTTCCACCCGGATTAAGATTTATTTCATTACTATTAAGTGTAATGTTTGTAACAGAAGTTTCCACTTCGATGAAAAATTCTGTTTTTAATTCATTATGAGTTGTTGCTGTTATAATTGTACTTCCACTATTCTTTGATGTTACAACACCATTTGAATCTACTGTGGCTACTGAATTATTACTGCTTGTCCACTGAACATTCTTATTTGTTGTATCACTTGGAGTAATTTTAACCTGTAACTGACGAGTCTGGTTTAGCCCCATAGTTACTGTTTTATCTCCAACTCTTTCAATACCTCTTGCATCGATTCCATCGACACGGACAGTGCATTTAGCTTCAAAACCACCTTCTTCAGTTGTGATAACTATATCTGCATTTCCTTCGGAAACACCTGTTACAACACCATTTGCATCTACTGTGGCTACTTTTTCATTTAAACTCTTAAAAGTAACATTAGTATTTGTTGCATTGCCTGGAAGTACAGAATATCTAATCTTTCCACTTCCACCTACAAACAAACCCATATGCTGATAGTCATTTGCCACTTCAATACCTGTTACAGGTTCAGGAATTATTACTGCTTCTGATTCTTCACTAACTGAATTGCTGTAAAGATTTGCATCAGCCTCATTTTCATCCAAAATTGCTTTTACAGTATAAACGTATTTACCTGAAGTTAAATCTTTATCTTCAAAAGCTGTATCTGTTCCTTCATATATATCATTAACAATACCTGTAATTTTGTTATATCTTGACAAAACATATGAAGAGGCATGAGCTACTTTTGTCCAGTTAACATTGATGTTTTTGTCATTTCTAACTGCTGTAACTTTAGACTTATCAAGTTCTTTTGAAACATAAACAACACATGTTTTCTTAACATTTGGATTATCCTTTGAAGCAATTGTAATATCTGCTCTTCCTACAGATTTTCCTGCTACAACACCATTCTTTACTTCTGCCACTGCTTCATTAGATGAACTCCATACAATGTCTGTCTGACTTGTGTTAGAAGGTGAAAGGTTGTACTCAAGCTCAACTTTGTTGTCTTCTTCCTTATCTAAATTAAGCTTTTTGCTGGTGTAATTTAAATTAATACTTTCTACAGGAACATTAGTCTGGTCATATACCTGTATCTCATAAATTTCAAAACAATATGCGCCAAAAGTAATACCCTGTAATCTTAAATGTGATGTTGTTACTGCTTCTTTTAATCGAATATTTCTATATTCTGATGCTATACCACTGGTTACTTCGTACATGTCTGTCCATGTTTCACCGTCATCTGAAGTCTGTAATTTGTAACCTTTCATATAGCCACCGCCCCATTTAACTTTTACTGTATCAAAAGTCTGTGGGCTGTTCCAACTTAAAGTTATGTTTTCGTTAGCTTTTTCTTCATCAGTTACTGTTTGATCCTGAATGTACTCTGTTCTCCACATAGTGCCTTCATCGCCGTCAATTGCTTTTTCTGCACTGTTTTCACCATCATCACTTGATGCTACTGCTGTGGCATTTTCTGCAAGATTAGGCACTTCTTTTTCTTCAACGCTTCCTACTGTAAAAATCTGCCATTCGTACATACAATAACCGTATATTTCCATTGTTCTTTCTTCCAATTCGATTTTTACATATCTTGCATTAGTTGGTGCAAAATCATATTTAAATCTTCCTTTTTCTCCTGCTTCTTCTGATGCAACTTCCATCCAGTCTGTTTTGTTTTCAGAAACATAAATTTTATATTTCTTTGCTGCTGCATTTTCCCAATATAGTATGACCTTATCAATTTCATAACTTCTTCCTAAATCCATACTCCAGGTTTGTGGATCTTCATAAGGATTGTCTTTATTCGAACTTACACATGCTGTCTGGTATCCTCTTTCAAGATTTCCATCTGTTAAAAAGTCTGGTTTATTGTATTCATTAGTATTGAAAGAATTAGAAACATTAACCGTTCTGTTATAAGCTACATTTCTACCTAATGGTTGACCTTCGTAAGCAAACGCAGGAGTGTATAATGTGGCAACCATTGTGGCAACACTTAATAAACACGCTACTAATTTTTTCATTTTGCCTCCTTTTTAAATATTAAAAGGCTATCTTTTTGCAGGATGATACGACATACCTCCTATGCCCACCCCTCAAAAAGACAACCTTCTAATTAGTGCTCTTTTTTGATGTTTTTAATTAATTATTTACTTGATTTTAAGTTTTTTCTTGAATACCTTAATAGCTTTCTTGTTGCCCTTAAGTTTAGTCTTCTTTGCTTTGATATTCTTCTTAACTTTACTGCTTAAAACATTTTTCTTTACAGTCTTAAGCTTTTTGCCCTTGAATGTAATCTTTTTAATCTTGTTGTCCTTTGTGAATGCCTTAGCCTTAATAGTCTTAACTGACTTGCCGATTACTGCCGTCTTAAGCTTTGTACATTTCTTGAATGCATTCTTTCCAATAGTAGTTACCTTGCTGCCAATTGTAAGCTTTTTAAGTGCCTTACATCCTGCAAAAGCGTTGTTTCCGATTGTTGTTACATTCTTGAAATTAATCTTGTTTAACTTCTTACAATTACTAAATGCAGCCTTACCAATAACCTTAACATTGGCACCAAATGTAACTTTCTTAAGCTTCTTCATTGCCTTAAATGCATTGTCACCTACTTCTGTTACATTTAAACCATATCCCTTAAAGTTAGCTGTGTTTGGAACTGTAACCTTAGTTAATTTGCTCTTCTTAGCTGCTACTACACCGATAAGTTTTGTTCTACCTGATGTAATTGAATCAATTGCTGTTACTCTGTAAATGAAATCACCTACTGTATATTCCATTCCAACGTAAACACCATACTGTGTACGAACCTGATCATCTAATGATGTCTGGTCACCCTTTGGTGTTTCAGGATAACTAGTTTTTGAAGCTGCCTGAATCTTATTCCATTCATCTGTGCAATTCTTGATTTTTTCGTCAAAATACTTATCGTCAGTATCATCTGAACCTAAAGTCTTTGAATTATCAACTGTAGGCTGTTCTTTTACGATAGTCTTATCAGCTATTGCATCATCACTTGGCTGTTTAACATTTTCATCCTTATTAGCCACAATTAAACCAGTACTTGGATCTGTTGGATATGCATCCTTTCCATCTCCTCCGTCCTTTGAATAGTCATAGCTATTAGGTAATGATACTGATGTTTTGTTACGGTAGTATAATAATCTCTGGATAGCATAACCACCCTTTTTACCTGATACTGTCTGTGAAGTTTCACCTGTTGTAATACCACAACCTGTACCATTAATAATTCTGTTAATACCTACCTTTGGTCCGCTACCGTTGGCGATTTCTACAATACATGCATTTTCAATTAATACATCATCTGCATTAGGAACTTCAATGGCATTATGTAAGAAAATTTCTGCTCCGTTAGTGTTAATGAATACATCGTAAACACCAAGACCTATTGCGTAGTGGTGTTTAACATCATTTGCTACTTTGTATGCTGAATATCCCTTAACTGTATTATTATGTGACATCCATTCTTTCTGATCCTGTGGATCATAACATTTTTCATTCTGTAAGAAGAATGTCTTACCATATTCACCTCTCCAGATAACATCGTATTTCTGGAAATGTTCAATAAATAAACCATAAGCTGTTACGTTATCGCCATTTACAACAAGACCGTGATCTGCTGTATTTTCATACCAACCTGTGTTATCACCGTGGTCTGCTCTCCAAATCCATGTTTCATCAATAATAGTATTGTTACTGTTAACAACTATACATGAACCTGTTGTTCCAAGGTCGCCTGTTCCACCTACCCTACAGATAACATCCTGTAATACACAAGGGTTATTTGAATGGTCAACATTTGCTCCTTCATATCCTACTTCTAATAATGTGTTTGTATGTTTTCCGGCATCTAAAATTACGCCTGCGATTTCAACACCACCGATATCGTAATTTTCTTCTACCTTTGTATAATCACTATTCCACTTCTTACCAGCTACTCTGATAAATGTATCAGTATTCTTATCAGATGAAGTAAATGTAGCCATACCAAGACCAAGAACTATTGTATTTTCATGTGTTACTTCAATAGCTTTGTCTAATTTGTAAATACCAGGCTGAAGAAGAAGGTTATAACCTTTTCCTAAAGCTGCATTAATTGTGTCTGCTGTATCTACATCAGGGTTAGCAATATAGAAACTGTCTAATCCTAACGATTTGCCTTTACCCATATCATTTTCTGACCATGAAACGCCTGTCGTATCTTTTCTTACTGCAGGTACAAATACCTTGTAGCTATCTGTATCTTCATCGAAGTATAAGAATGGTTTTTCTCTTGTTGCATCTGTCTTGTCTAATACTGTTGTACATCCATTAGTTGCCCAGTTTGAAATACCATTATTCTGTAATAAGCTTCCACCTGCGTTAAAGTAGTTACCACTGTTATCCTTTAATGTTGTTCCATCAACATTCTTACATCCCTGAACAACCTGGTTCCAGTTAATACCATATATAGAGCCATTTTCTGTCTGCTTTGTTGTAAATTCACAGTTTCTGTAGTAATACTGCTGCTGACACCATGAACCTACTGAATCATGGAACTTTGTATCAGAAATATATCCGCCGCTGGCCCAAGCATTGTCTCCCCATGTCCACTGAAGTAATGTCTGTCTTTCTACATTAAGTCTTCTTGCAGGAGCTGCCTGTGATACTGCCCACTTAAATGAATCTTCCCAATAGTTAGGATTTTCTGTTGTCTGTGCAATAGTAAAGTTTTCAACGTCAACCCAGAAGTTACATGTTACGTTACCATTAGCTAAAGCTGCTGGTGTTTTAATATTCTTTAATCTTACATCGTAAGGTGTTTTTCCTAAACCAATAACCTGTGTGTAGTAACCTACATCATACGCATCTGCTACTGTTTCTGTATAATCACCAGGTTTAAAAGCGAATGCGTAACGGTTCTTACCAAACTGATCATAATGCTGATATCCAAAGATTTCATTTACCTTATCAGAAATTGCATCCTTGTCATCTGCATCGTTAAATACGTATACATTCTTACCAAACTTAGAAATTTCCAATGAATATGGTTCTGATTCTTCTCCATTAACATTACCGTTAACTGCCTGAACTTTATAATAGTTCTTGTATTTTGATGTTGTGTTTGGATTTGTATCTGTATAACTTGTTTTTGCTCCGTCTATTGAATCAATTAATTTGTATTCTGCATAACGGCCTTCTGCCCTGTAAATATTATATGACTTAGCATTTGCTGCCTTATTCCATATAATAGTCTGAGCGCCTGTCTTGTCATTTCTCGTAACATCTGTTATTTCAGCTTTAGCCGGTTTAGTCTGAGATAATGTTGTTGTAAATGCAATTTCACTATCTGCATATGCACTGTATGAACCTGCTTCCTTAGTATTAGTAATTGTTCTAATCTTAAAGAAGTATTGCTTTTCTGATAAAAGATTATTTACAGTCATCTTATTCTTTGTTGTTAAACCTGCTGATCTGTAATTTCCATTTTCTGAAGTTGAATACATAACTTCAAATGCTGAATAAATATGTTCCTTTGGTGTTGTCCATGAAACCTGAACGCTATCACCTGAAACATCAGATAATGTTACTTTTCTTGCTTTCTTTGGTTCATCACCTGTATACATAATGAACTTTTCTTCATTGCCAACCTTGTCTCCTAAGTGATACTTTGAACTTACCGCAAGCTTTGTATGTTCTGTTCCTTCTTCGTCTTTGTACTTTCCTAATGTGAATATTTTTTCATCTGCACTGCTACCAAAAGAAACTGTTCCATCATCATTGTGCTGGATTCTTACTGATTCCCATCCTGTTGGTGCGTAATCATTTGCTACTGTTCTAGCGTCCTGATAAATAATATCATCAGCATTTGCTGCCCAAACTGTATTTCTTGACTTAGTAGCGAAGTTAACTACTTCGTTAGCCTTGTCATCAATTCCATTATTCTTGTATGTTCCATAATATGTAGTGAATTTTCCATCGTCACTTACATTGTTGATAGATGTAAATTTCTTATCTACCAAGATTGGATCATTCTTTACACCACTAACAGTAATTATGTTTCCGTTTGCCACATTAACAAAGAAAACTTCTGCGTGGATTGTTGTCTCTTCGGCACCGTCAATTGCATCTGTGCTTGTTGCTGCTGATGCTGCCATTACAGTCATATTAAATGTCTGTGATGTAAATAACATTGCAACTGCCAAAACAATTGACAATAAAGATTTATACATCTTTTTCATCTTCATTTTTCTTCCTCCTAAATAAATTCAAACAATAAAAACACTATTCTCTTTTTTGTGTAAGGTTGACATTAAAACGTTTTTATTTTCTTATATTTTAGCACTTATTGATATATTTTTTCAAATTCGAAAATGTTTTTAAGCACTCTACACAAATAGTCTCTTTGTTTTTTTTGCACTTTGCATATATATTTTATTGTTTTTTTTATTGTTTTTCTTGTTTTTTATTAATTTGCATTTTTTGTCGCAAAAACGTTTTTATTGGTTTTTGTTTAAAAACGTCTTTTCTTTTTACTAATAATCCTGTTTTATTTTACTAATAATGGTATTTTCTTTCACTAAACTCTCTCTTTTTCGCCACTTTTAAGCAAAAAAGAACAGCCGGATTTAATTCAAAAATCAATCTGACTGTTCCTTTTTTATAAATTTAATCTAATGCTAATATTCCATTTGTGGCAATTACTTCTTAAATTTAACTTTTCGGTTAGACCACTTACCATAATAAACTTCTCCATTTACTACTTTGTAAGCCCTGACCCTGATAAAGTACTTCTTGTTAGCCTTTAATTTCTTAATTGTAAATTTGGCTTTCTTATAGTTCTTTACCTTTGCTTTTTTAAATTTCTTTGATGTTGATATCATTACCTGATATCCTTTTACACCCTTTGCTGTTTTTAATGTAACTTTTAATTTCTTAGCACTTCTCTTCTTAGTTGCCTTTTTAATTTTAACCTTTGGTACCTTTACGGTTTGTGCAGTTTTTGTAGTTACAATTTCTGTTGTGGAAACTGTAGGTGTTTCCTTTGTTGTTTCAGTTTTAGTTGTCGTTCCTGTTTCTGACGGAGCAATTGTTGTAGGTGTCTGTGTTGTTGGCGCTACTGTTGTAGCCTTTTCTGTTGGTGCCTGTGTTGTTGGCACTACTGTCGTAGCTTTTTCTGTTGGTGCTACTGTTGTTGGTGCCTGTGTTGTTGGCACTGCTGTTGTAGCTTTTTCTGTTGGTGCTACTGTTGTTGGTGCCTGTGTTGTTGGCACAACTGTTGTAGCTTTTTCTGTTGGTGCTGCTGTTGTAGTTGGTGCCTGTGTTGTAGTTGGTAATGCTGTTGTAACTTTTACAGGTTCCTTATACAAGTAAACATCATATGTTGAGTTGTCCGCTAATGTTACTTTAAATAAATTCTGTCCTTCTTTTACAGAATCAACAGGGAATCCTACTCCGGCTCCTTCTATCTTTGCTTCTTCTGCTGTTGTTGAAGAAACTGCCACTGGAAATGTTGTATAAATAACTGATGCTCCATCTGCATTTTTTTGAATATTAACAATATTAACTTTGTCTGATTCACAATATGCTTTATATTTATTTACAAGCTTTCCTCCTTCTGCTCCATCTTCAAGATATTTAACACCTGACCAATCAACATCTATTACTTTATGTGTTGTTGGAGTTTCTGTTACTTTTTCTGTCGTAGTCGCTGCATCTGTTGGCTTTTCTGTTGTAGCACTATCTGCTTCCTGAACAGATGATATACTAATGTTATCAATAACTGTTCCTGCAGGCATACCACTCATTTCCATTACTGCAGTATTCTTTGAATCTGCTGTAATCTGAAGAGTTTTAGTATTGATTCCGGCATTTACATTGTATTGTACTGTTCCTAAATCTACGCTGTCATTTTCACCTTCATTCTTCCAATGCATATTTCCGGCATTAGTTGAATTAAACTTTAATGTTACATTATATTTTTTACCTTGCACTAAATTCATCGGATACTTAAGTTGTGTTCCCCATGTACCCGCATTTCCACTTGTACTATTCAATTTAATACTTAAATCAGACAATTTGCTTCCTTTATAACTCATTGCTCCATTGTCCCAGCTTCCTGCATATAATGTACAATCTCCCACTGTTGTTACAGCCTTATCAGGAACTGATTTGTAACCATCTGTATCCGGCTGACTACTTCCACCATCAGGATTTAACTCTCCACTTCCTGAATATGCCCTAACATAATCTACTTCCATTGTTGCTGACTGAAATGAATCATTTGGTGCTGTGTTTCCCGTATAACCTGTTGCATTACTTCCCAATGCCAGATTTAATAAAAAATAATGATTTTTTCTAAATGCATAAGCATTGTCATCATTAAGATATGCTGTCAAATAAATATTATTATCTACATACCACTTAATTGTATTTTCATCCCAAATCACACCATATGTATGCCAACCATTAATACCATTGTTGTTATCACTATAATAATAATATGCAGGAACACTATAACTTCCCCAAAATATATGATTATATGGTGTATTATAAGAACTTCCACCTGCATTCCAGTGAATTGTTCCCTCAACATAGTTTCTTGAATTAGCATGTTCCATAATATCTAATTCCCCACACCATGGCCATGCTGTTCCATCATCTCCCATCATCCAAAATGCCGGCCAGACACCATCCTGGTTTCCACCATTTACCTTAATACGTGCTTCCATTTTTCCATATTTAAAGCTTTTTTTACCTGCTGTTTTTAAACGTGCAGATGTAAATCTACAATTACTGTAGTTTTCTCTTTTTGCAACTATTTTTAATGTTCCATCTGATACATATGAATTGTCTGTACGGTCTGTATAATACTGAAGTTCATTGTTTCCCCAGCCACTGCCACCTGTTTCACGTGTCCATACATTTGTATTAAGAGAATCACCATCAAATTCATCACTCCACACAAGTTTCCATGATGATTCTGCTTTTACCTGGTTAACACAAGGTATACATGGTATTAATCCTAAAACCATAGTTGTTGTCAAAATAATTGACAAAATTTTCTTACGCATTTTTTTCCTCCTTTAAAATTTATTAATATAGCCGGACAATCTGTTACAACTGCCCGACTATTCATTTTTTATCTTTAGCTTTTTTATTATTTAGCTATTTTTTTACTTTCTTCTTACCACTCCATAAACCATATACTTTCTTTCCACCAACTATTTTATAACCGCGTACTTGAACGTAGAGTTTTTTAGCTTTTTTCAATTTACGTGCATAAACCTTTACATTAGTTTTGCTAACAAACTTTGTAATTGTTTTCTTTTTTGTAAATTTCTTAGTTGAAGAAACTCTTATCTGATATCCTGTTACACCAGATATTTTCTTAAATGAAACTTTAATCTTTGCAGATTTGTGTTTTCTCTTAGCAACTTTAATTTTTGCTTTATTAATCATAACTTTCTGATCTGCTGATGTTTCTTTTTTTGTATTATCAACACTTGTTTCCTTATTTCCTATAGTCACTGGATTTGTTGATATATCAGTTCCTTTTGTTGTTGGCACAACTGTTGTAGCTTTTTCTGTTGGTGCCTGTGTTGTAACTGGTGCTACTGTTGTAGCCTTTTCTGTTGGCGCCTGTGTTGTAACTGGCGCTACTGTTGTTGTTTTTTCTGTTGGTGCTACTGTTGTAACCGGTGCCACTGTTGTTGGCTTTGAACCTGTGCCATCTTTAAATGTATATGTTATCTGTGTAGCAGCTGACATTTTTCCGTTTTTAACAGATCTTACTGATACTGTATAGTCGCCATTTCCATTTGCAAAAACATCTGCTGTCAAATTAATTGAACTATTTACCGAGCTTCCTGCAAATACTCCATCCACATATACATTATAGTTTTCAATATCATTTGATGGTGCCTGCCATGCAAAATAATATGGAAGATCTTTGTTTCCTGCATATGTTAATCCAATTGGTGCAGGTATTGTATCATCTTCATCTATCTTTGTAGTAGGAGCAACTGTTGTTGGTGCTACCGTTGTAGCTTTTTCTGTTGGTGCTACTGTTGTTGGTGCCTGTGTTGTAACTGGTGCTACTGTTGTGGTCTTTTCTGTTGGCGCCTGTGTTGTAACCGGTGCTACTGTTGTTGGTTCATTATTTTTAAATTTTGCAAGAAATTCTGCATTTTCATTAACAAATGTATTCTTATTCTGTGATGAATCCCAGTTAATTGACCATGACATAATTCCCCTTATTCCCGGATAATTATTATTAAGCTCTGTGAACGCACTTTGAAGTACTTCATTTGTTACCTGACCACTACCTGCTGCACTCTGTGATGAAGGTACTCCGATTACTACCTGATCAGGTCTAAGTGGTGCAAAATATGTTGACTCATCAGTTGAATTTGTATAATAAGCTCCAACATGGAATCCCTTAAGAAGCATTTCGCACATTGCTACTATTCCTTCTTTTGTTCCCATATTATATGATGTTCCATCAAGTCCTGTAATAGGTGATGAATTGTATAACTGAACATGCACATAAGATGTTTTGTCTCTAAGTGCATTAATCATTGGAAGATAAACTCCCGCTCTTGTGTCACAATACTGGTTAATTCCACCATAGAATGAATAACCTAACTGTACATAAAATGTTTCAGGTGCCCATGAAAGTATGAAATCATTTCCATAGCTATCACAAATTGTACGAATGGCTTTAATCATATTTACAACTTTAGGTGATGTTGGATTATTTATATCTTTATCATTTCCACTTTCAAACTGTACTGAAGACTGTTCAAGGTCAATATCAATTCCATCAAATCCATATTCATTTATAATTGACTTTATATCACTTACAAACTGATTTACAGCATTGTCTGATGTTAATGAGAAATATCCTTCATAACCACCAATTGACAACACAATCTTCTTTCCCTGTGCCTGTAATGACTTTACGTCTTTCTTAAAGTCATCCTTTGTGTAATCACTTGTAAGACCTGATATATCAAACTTCATCTTTCCGTCAGTACTTCCTGCCTTTTCAGGTTCTGCAAATGAAATATTAATAACATCCCAGTTTTTGTCCACATCTCTAAGCTTAATAAATGGATTTCCGTCATTATTCCATGTATGGTAGTAGCCAATCATTAATCTTGATGAAAGACCTGTTGTTACTGTTCCCGGATTTGTTGTCTGTTCTGGTGCTTTTGTTGTTGTAGCTGTTGTCTGAACAGGCGTCTTTGTAGTAGCGTCCTGAGTCAATCCCTGGACTGTTACTTCTATTGTCTGCCCTTCTGTTTCATATCCATTCAAATTAGCTGTTACTCTAATAGTATGTTTTCCGTTAGTTGTAAAAGTATATGTTGTTGATGTTGCCACAGTATATGATTCAATATACTGCCCATCTATGTATACTTTGTATGTCTGTCCACTAGCAATCTGTTCCTGTGTCTGACCCCATACATATGTAACTTTTCCGGCTTTCTGTTCCTGAATTGTTAAACCGATTACTTCTGTTGGTTTTAATTCAGGCTGACCTGCTGCAGTTGTTTCGTTCTTTGTTGTAGGCGCTACTGTTGGTGCTTCTGTAACTGGTGTTTTAGTTGTTGGAGCAACTGTAGTAGCTTGCTTTGTTGTTGGTTGCTCATGTTTCTCTAATGAATCCATAAGAGATGACATTGATTTTGCCCATGTATAATTATTTGTAGCATCCCAGTTTATTGACCAAGTCATAACACCTCTTAATGTTGGGTATGCCTTTGGTGCTGTAAATTTTCCTGATGATGTTCCATTAACAAGAGCTTTTACTGCTGTTGAAATTATGTCTGTTGACACATATCCACTTGATGCAGCTTTAGATGTTGATGGTAATCCCAGTGCAACCTGATCAGCTCTAAGTCCGTTTTCTAACAATAATGTTGAAAGGGATGTTAAGAAATCTGCTGTTCCAACCTGTGCATTAAATCCATTGTATCCATTCATTGCCCCTGAATTATAGAACTGTGGATAACAAATTGTAAGAATATCTCTAATCTTATATGCTAATCTGTAATATGCAGATGTAGCCATTGTTCCGTTAGGATTTGTATCCTGGAAATAATATGTTTCAGGTGCCATTGTAATAATAAAATCTTCACCAAAATGATTACGTACAGTTCTAAGTGCTTCTGCTATATAATCTGTTCCTGATACTGCACCTCCTTCAAAGTCAATATCTACACCTTCAAATCCATATTCTTCAATTATTGAAATAAGGCTTGTTGCAAACTGATTTGCAGCTTCCTCATTTGTTATATAAGTAGTTCCTTCTGCTCCACCTACAGAAATAATTACATGCTGACCTTTCGCCTTAGCATTTTTAATATCCTGAATAAATTGTGCTTTAGTATAACCACCTAGCGCATTAGACAAATCCTTATCAAGTTCAAATGTAACTTTGCCCGGTGTCGTTGATGAGTTAGCAAAAGATACACAAATCATATCGTAATAATCTGGTACATCTGAAATCTTTAATGCTGTTGAGCCATTAAGGAAATTATGCCAATAACCTGTTACCATATGTTCCGGTAATTTAGAATTAACTGTATAGTTATTTTCTGTTGTTTCCTGCTCACTTCCACTATTTTTAGTTGTCTGAACTTCTCCTGCAACCAAATCAGTTCTTAATTTCCACAATGTTGCCGCATCTGTTGGTGACCATCCTAAATTAGATGTATGAGCATATGTACATTCATATACTTTTCCTTGATACTGAACAAGATTTCCCAATCCATATACAACACTATTTGGAGACCATTCAGGATAGTTTCCAGTTGCCTGTTTTGTTGTATCATTTTCTTTTTTTGTTGTAACAGAAGCTGTTGTTACTTGCTGTCCCTTTGTTGTATTTTGTTCTTTTGCTGTTGTCTGAGTCTGACTATTTGTTGTTTGCTGAGATTTTGTTGTAACATCCTCAGATGGTTCTACATAATCTCCATTTTTATAAACAACTTTTGTTGACAAAATTTCGCCTGCTGAAACAGCTTTTTGTCTTAATGTTATTCCTTTTATATTTTGAACATTAGCTGTTCCTTTTCCTGATTTAAGTGTAAATGTTAATGAAGCTCCCGGCTCTAATGTTTTTGAACTCCACTCAGGTGGCGTAACAACAGTTTTTCCATTTTCTGTTGTAATTGTACCTCCTGCACTCCAATCTCCTGATAAAGTTTCGCCATTTTGTGTTTCAATTGATATTGAAGGATAACTTAATGTTTTTCCGAAATATTCTGCCCAAGGCATTACTGAAATATCTTTTGAGCCACTTGCTTTTGTTACTGATGAGTTAGTATTTTTTAGTGTAATTGTATAAGAATCACCTGATGTTGTAACTGTTGTTTCAACTCCATCATTAGCAGGAGCAACTATCTTCTGATTAGGAATTGCTGCTGAACCATACAATGATTCTTTCATTGTCTTAGTTATTGTGCTGGATGCATCTAAAGAAGCCATCCATGAAATAAGACCACCTAAGTGTTTCTGTTTTACATATTTGCCTTTTTCTGCTACCGATTCTTCAGTATCACAAGTAAAGAACATTCCTGAAGATTCACTATAGTAATAGTTAGCCTTTGCAACATCATCCCAATATTTAGTCAAATTATATTTGCTTACTAATGAATCAATATCTGAATATGCATATGTTACACCATTTTCGCCTGTTGCATCTGCATATAATCCTGGATTTTTAGAATCTCTTCCTGTGTCTTTCTTTACTTCTTTCCATCCTCTTGTATAAGGTGCAACACCAACTACGATTTTTGAATAATCAATGTTGTCCCCATATTTATTTTCTAAATATTTAATACATGAATCAACTGAAAGTCCTGCATCTCCCTCGTCATAAGCAGGATTAGTATAAAGTGCTGTCTGGTGAGCTGTAAATCCTCCCCACGCACCATTTAAGTCATATGTCATCATATTAGCAAAATCTACGATTTTTAAAACTTTTTCGTATTCAATTGCTGCCATCATTTTAGGCGATGCTGACATGGCAACTGACAATTCATAGTGTTTATCATCTTTTGCTCCATAGCTGTCCAGTTCATCTCTTATGGCTTGAAGAAGTAATGTATAGTTCTGTGTATCTGCTGCTGAACCTTTACATCCTTTATCAATTGCTACACCATTTCCTTCAGGATCCGGGTCTCTGTCTGCTGTTGGGTATTCCCAGTCAATATCAACGAAATCATACCCATAGTAGTGTACAAATTTTGCAACATTGTTAGCAAAGTTCTTTCTGGTTGTTTCAGAAGCAGCAATTTTTGGAAAATCGCCTGATCTTGTCCATCCACCAACAGAAACACCTATTTTCATATTAGGATATTTCTGTCTTAAAAGTAACATTGCCCCTAATACACCTGCATACTTGTTATCTGTGCCCACTGAGAATCCTACATTAGGATTTTCATAATCAGCCCATGTGTCAGTAGTAATCAAATCACCATTTGCATCTGCATCCATAAACGCAAAATTTAAGTGTGTGATTAAGCTACCATCAATCTTGTCAGGTGTAAAATTCTTTTGTCCTGAATAAATTGACCAGTCACCATAATACATAACATTACGATATGGTGGCTGCTCTGCATTTGCAGCTTTGACTTCCTTTGTTGAAAGTTCTGTAGCTGCACAATATCCACCCATCAAATTAGCGACCATTGCAAGTGCCATTGTGAAACTAAGAATCTTTCCTGAAAGTCCTTTCCTTAAAGTTCTTTTCCTTCCTTTCATTTTCCCTCCATTTTCTCTAGTCTTTTAGACCTTTTTATAAAAACTGAACCTTTTATTATAGAAAGTAGAATTATGGATGCTTATTCCACTTCTATATTTTCAATAAAATTTTCTAAAACTTTTTATTAGTTGAAGTATTTACTTTTGAAACACTTCAATTATTTTTTTAGAAATATTTATTGTTTTTTTAATAAAAACGTTTTAAATTCTTTGTGAAAAATATAAGCTTATTTCAGCTTTTAGGTTCATTTTTTATTAAATTTTTATTCTGCCCTTTCATTTCTGCCTATTATAACATATTTTTGGTAAAAGTAACTAATTTTATTGTAATAAAAATATTTTTATTTGTGTTTTTTATATAAAGCAATATTTTTATTATGTTTTTATATTTTTTCAACTATTTTTTATTTTATTTTCCGATTTCTGTAATGCTGATTCCAGTTACATATCATATAATGTTTTTCTTTGCTGACACGTAATCGTTGCTCAAATAGCAATTATATATTGCTCAAAAAAATTCGGAAATATCATCTACATCTTTATATCGGAAATGAAGAGACTCTTTCAATATACTAAATCATCAGATTGCAAAAAGGACTGCCGGAAATGATTTACTCTCAGTATTAACTGTGTCATTTTCCGGCAGTCCTTTTTCATTTTGTTGTTATTATTTCTTCAAGCTTTCTCTAAATATCTGCTCTATTTCTTCTTTATCAAGTTTCTTGTAGCCACCTGTCATTATGAATATTCCTTTTTTATCATCTTCCCCTGAAAAATACTGTTCACAAATATGATTAAAGATATCATAAATTCCTGAAAAGATCTGGTAATGTGGTAGTGTCATTGTATATCTTGGATTCAAAATAGAAAATCTAGGCATTATTTTTTCATCTGTAAAAACATATCCACATTATGCTTTCTTGCAATTTCAACACCTTCATATAATTTTTCAACTTTTTCCTGCATAATTTTTATATTACTTATGATATATAATTATTTAAACTACTTTCCCATGTATCTCCCAATATACTCATACAATTCAATATTAGTCTCCGCGTTTTTCTCCTCCGCCTCTATATATTCAGGAAAAGGAAGTCCAATCTGGCATTCGCCACATATGTCAACGCCTATTATTTTCTTATCTTTCAAAAAGAATTTCAACAGATGTTCAAGCATACCAAGGCTCATATGCCCTTGACTCCAGTTAGTTTCAATATAATGTTTGTCCAAAATATCTTTGTCTATGGAAATATAAAAAGGTACATCAGTTTCAATCAAATCAAGTTTTTCTCTTCCACTATTGTTCCGTAATTCTTCTGCTGAAAATGTTATAAGCTTACTCTGATTTTTCACATTTATCTGCTGTATATCCGCCTCACTTGCCCCAACAAGAATCAATTGTTCAAGATTTTCGTTTTGCTCAATAACCTGTGCCGCCCAATCGCCACAACTTGTCATTCCTTCAACCATAGGCTTTTGCATATCTGTGTGATGGTCATACAAAACAAGCGAAAACTTTTTATTTATTTTGTCCGTCATAATTTTTGTTATGTAATGATAATTACCTGAATCAATAAAATGAACGCCGTTTATGCTAAAATTCTCTATTCGTTTCTGAATCTCCGCCTCCCCTTTTTTGGTGCAATACAAGTCGGTTTCTAAAATATCTGAGCAGTCAATTCTAACAATATTCTCCGTCTGCTCTATATTTTCATCAATATAAATATGTGTAAAATCTAAAATAAAATTTTCACTTCTTGTCATTTTATCATCCTCTATAAATTTTCATTTATTATTTTCATAAAAGTTTTTGCTACCTTACTTAACATTGCGTGTTTTTTCCAAACCAACGCTAACTCTGTTGTCAATCACCTGATATGTTGGCTCCTCTCCTAAGTTTTATTTTTTTATATATCTTTGATTTTTGCTATTTGGTTTGTCTGGAATTGTCATACTAACCAAGTTTAATTCAAGTGCATGTTTTAAATAATTTCTTCTAAAACCTTCTCTAGACTTCAATTCTAACTTTTCCATAAGTTGATTACTTGTATACGCAACATCATATTCCATTACATCCAAAAGTTTTCTAACACAATCAGACAATTGTTCACTGTCTTCATTTATTTGTGTTGCTATCTCTTCTAACACGCTATCAATCTGTTTTAACATAAACTCAATAAAAAATGTTGAATTTCCATTAACATGGCATTTTGATATTGCATTATAATATTCATCCTGATATTTCATTTGTAATTGTAAATGGTGGTTGATATTTTTCCATAAAATTCTCTCCTAACTTTCCATACTATCTTACGCACTAACTTCCGTACTTTCTTGCGTATTATCTTCCGTATTATCTTGCGTACTTTCTTCTATGATTATACCATAATTTTTCTGATTAACAGCAAAAAACTTGCATTAAACAATGCAAGTTTTTTAGATTATTTATTATTAGATTTCCTTTCCTACTTCAAATGCCTTGCCAACTGGTCCCCCCAGTTTCATATAAAAATTAGGGTGTCAAGACACAAAAATGTCATATACAATCGCCAAAAAATGTAATAAAATATAACTATATAAATTACCCGATAATTTATGAATTTTATACATCGGAAAAGTCTTTTTTCCTTCAACAATATTTTATTTATGGAAAGGAACGGTGAATATATGAAAAAAACATCTTTAAAATTACTGCTATTTTCCTTTGTTATGAGTTTACTTATGATAATTCCTACAAAGGTAAATGCAGAAGAAATCATTCCGGTCAATATATCTGTAAAATATGGCCAGACAGAAGCCCGAAGAATCTTAGATATGATTAATGAGCTGAGAACCAGTCCTACTGACGCATGGGCTTGGGATAAAACTGATACCAAACAAGTTGCATATCCCGGTTTAAAAGAACTTGTCTATGACTATGATTTAGAGCGACTTGCAATGAAACGTGCAGCAGAAATTGCACTATCCTACGACCACACCCGCCCAAATGGTCAAAATCCTTTTACTATTTATACTGAAGAAAATATAACCAGACTGGATGCAGGTGAGAATATTGCAGTAGCAAGTGGTAATGAATATTCTACGGCAGAAGCAGTAAATAACGGATGGCGTGAAGATAACGAACCTTATGCCGGTCAGGGGCACCGTAGAAATATGTTAGGTTATAAATTTACCTGCGTTGGAGTTGGTCATGTTACTTACAACGGCTATGACTACTGGGTGGAAGAATTTGCTTCCAGACCTTCCATTAATACAACAGAAACACCGGCAAATGACAGTGAACAAACTGTTACTGTTTCAGTAACTAAAAGTTGGATTACAAATTATAAGACATCTTTTGACCAAGATTCATATGTTCTTAGATTAGGAGAAACAGTAACTCCAAATATTACACCTATAATTTCTCTTATAAATCAATATTCAGTCGGAACCGTGTTAGATACTCCAACCGTTTCCATTAATGACCCTTCTATTGCCACCTATAGTGATGGAAAGATTATAGGTCTTAAAGAAGGTACCACCACGTTAACCACATCACTGTACGGATTGCCATCAACAACTTCGGCAACAATAATTGTACATGACTGTGATAATCATTGGGATGTTGGAGTAATTACAAAAGTTCCAACCTGTATAGTGGAAGGCGAAAGAACTTATACCTGCGCTATTTGTAATAATACAAAAATTGAAAAAATTGGCATAGATGCAACAAAGCACCTCCACTCTGAAATTCGAAATCAAAAGAAAGCTTCCTGCAAAGAGGAAGGATATACCGGTGATAAATATTGCCCTGACTGTGGAACTAAACTTTCATCAGGCAATACTATTGCAAAAACAGAAAATCATAGTTGGAATAAGGGAGTAATCACTAAAAAACCTACATGTGCAGAGGAAGGCGTAAAGACCTATACTTGTAGCATTTGTAGTAAGACAAAAACAGAAAACATTGCAAAAACAACAAAACATCTTCATACCGAAATTCGTAATAAAAAGGCTGCTACCTGTGGCGAAACCGGTTATACCGGCGATACATATTGTACTGATTGTGGCACTAAAATTTCATCCGGTAAGACTATTGCAAAATTAACTACTCATACTTGGGATGAAGGAAAGGTCACAACAGAACCTACTTGTACAGCGAAAGGTGTTCGAACATTTACTTGTAGTGTATGTGCCAAAACCAAAACTGCGAGCATTGCAGCAACAGGACATCAGCATACTGAAATCCGCAAGAAAAAAGACGCAACCTGCGGCGAAGATGGTTATACAGGAAATACATATTGCACTGATTGTAAGAAAACAATTTCATATGGTCAGACCATCACAAAAACCGGTAACCATACTTGGGATGACGGAAAAGTCACAAAAGAGCCTACATGTACAGCAAGCGGCGTAACAACTTTTACCTGCATTGTATGTAAAAAAACAAAAACAAGAAGCATAAAAGCAACAGGACATAGTTATGGAGAATATGTAGTTGTAAAAGAACCTACAACCACAGAAAAAGGATTAAAATCCAAGACTTGCAGTGCTTGTGGAAAAGTATATTCTGTAACACTTGCAAAAATTTCTTCTTCTAAGACAACTACAAAAACTCCAACGACTTCGTCTCAGAATGCACAGACACGCAAAATTACTACTAAAAAGATTAAGCTAAACCGTAAGAAACTGACTTTGAAAAAAGGCAAAACTTTTAAATTTAAAGTTACTCTAACACCGAGAAATAGTCGTGACAGAATCACTTACGTAACCTCAAACAAAAAAGTTGTCAAAGTCTACAGAAACGGTAGAATCAAAGCCTTGAAAAAAGGAAAGGCTAAGATTACAGTAATTTCAGGTACGAAAAAATTTGTCTGCAAAGTAACAGTAAAATAAAAGGCTTTATAATAAAAGCAAATTAAAAAGTCAATTATTTTTTAAGACTTTGATGATCTAATGATATATTTAATAAAATATAATTTTTCAATATATCATTACTAAAAAATCCTTTATGATATACAAGGCTTGCAAACCTGTATACATAAAGGATTTTTTGTACCATTACAATAATGGATTTATTTACTCCAATCATATTGGCCGCCATGCCTACACAAATTTCTCTATTTTCTCTTAATGTATCCATTAAATCAGTTACAACCTGTTTGTCCGCTTTTGTGGCAGGCTGCGCTTTTCTCGCAAAAATCTGTTTTCCTTTTACTATTTTCTTTACCATAATCTGTCTCCATCTGATTCTATTAATATATTGATTAGTACATCAAAACACCAAAAGTTTGATTACAACCTGATTATTTTACTCATCATTGCAAAATTTGTAAGTTCTTAATCAGATATATTTGACTGTATAAACTCCTCAATAATATCCAAAATTCTTTCTGTAAAAAACTCACTTCCGCCGTGGTCCGCACCTTCAAGCATATATAACTTCACATTTTTATTGTATTTCTTTAATAGCTTGTATACAACGACGCTAATTTTAGGGTTGACTGTGCGATCCTTTGTTCCATGGAACATAAGTATTGGAGGCAATGGTGTGTCCTCATTTATATTACACTCAACTGACATTTTTCTACACAAATCAGGATTGTTACGCAAATCAACGCCACCCATTTCCATTCCTTCCGGACTATCAGGCTGATGATGATTCAATGTACTAGGCATTCCGTCTTCAAACATTATGCTTAATGCACCATACATTGAAATAATTCCCTTAACATTTGCATCTGCTTCAGGATAAATGTTTTCATTAGAATCTTCCTTGATAAGCTGTGAAAAAAATGCTGAATGTCCTCCTGAAGAATCACCTGCAACAAACATCTTGGTTGCATCTGCCTTGTATTCACTGGCATGAACTCTCATAAATCTTATGGCATTTCTTGTGTCTATCGCCTGTGCCGGAAAAGGTGCAATGCCTGAATGGCGATACTCAACAACTGCTATTACATAACCTTTTTCAGCTAATCTTGAAAGCACACCAAGTTTGGAATTAATATTCTGCTTCAACCATGCTGACCCCTGAACATAAACTATACAAGGATATGTTTCATCACTATCTGTTGTATTTCTTGTTCTGGGAACAATAATTTGCAAATGCAATGTTATTCCATCTATGCGTGCATATTCAACATTAGAAAAAATGTATGCACCCTTCTCGTCCCCTGTAGTTGGTATTCTTTCCACTCCATCAATTGGCTCATCAAAAGATGGATATTCTTCATATGACCACTCTTTTACTTCCATAAATAACATCTCCATTTCTTATAGTTATCAGACTTTTCTACTGCTTTAAATCCTGTCTTATATTCATTAGGGCATAACCTAGTTGGTTATTTCCTTCCCTATCCACGTCATTATCACATCCACCAAATATTCCTGTTGTATCTGACTTAGCTCTCTTCCAGGTTGTATTTTGTGCCACTTTCTAATGCACTCTCTGCAACATGTTGCCGTTGCGTGCTGTGCCACAAAAACCGGATGTCCTTTCATTGGTGTCTGTTTTCCGTCATTTGGAATAACCGCCGGTGCTTCTCTTTTTGCAATAAACTCTCTGGCATGTTCTCTTATAGTATCCAAACCTTTTTCATTTATATAATCAATATCCTTCTGTTTCAAATGAAAACTGCTACGAAACTTTGACCTTCCAAGTCCCAGAAATAATTGATTATACCACTCTTCCTTTGTCATCCTCTCTGACATCTTTTTTGCTTTTTCCTTCTTTGTATTTCATCAACTTAATAACTCTTTGTCTATTATATCTCTGAATCATTACAAATATCAAATCAAACATTGCAGCCAAAATCGATGTAATAACGAAAACAGGATATTCACCAAACCAAACTCCTGCCACAATCGGCACAAAGCTTAGCACTACAATCATTTCATGTACCAACTCTGCCTGACACATAGCCTGTACAATTTCATGCAAACTATGAATTTTAGTGTCAAACAAACTTGAGTCATATGTAGGCATTCTGTTCTTCCATTTCTTCACATTTAATTTCTTATATATTCTATTTTCAAAATTGCTGACCTGATACCAACTCTTCGTATAATCCGCTCTGTTCCTCATTGTCAGATTAAAAATCAAACCTACAAGCAATCTCATAATAAAATGATATGAAGTTGTCCCTAATGTAATTGCAAAAGTTAGGATTATATCAATTGAAGTCGCATTATATAATACAACTGTTAGTATTGTTAATGTTGCAATTATCAACGTTGTTCTATGAATTATTTTAGGCATAACTATTTCGTCTTTCTTATTTTAATTTCATACTTATATGTTCTAGTCTATTAGTTCATTGAATAATTTACAATAATTTTCTTATAAATTAATAAATTTACATTACATTTAAACATTTTCGTTCCACAGTATGTTTTTAGCTGTTCCAGAACTATTAATTTTCAATTTTTTACATTATAACAAAAAGCTTTCAAGTCACAGTATATTTTAGAGCATTAAAAAATTCACACTAAAAATATTTCCACATAAAAACGGCTGTTGCATCACTTTATTAACACTATCTTCTAGTGCCTTATGCCTGCAACAGCCACTTCCTTTTTATTCACTTTTCAGGCTTATCTATCATATAATGAAGCCTTTTATGAAATTTCAAGCTTATTTCTTATATACTTAAATTTAAATACTAAATTGAGAAATTTCATTAACTGTATTCTAAATTAGTCATTAACCTACTTTGCAATTACTTTAAATTCCCACATTGAATATCCATAATTCATTGCACTCTTCACACCCTGGAATTTTACGTATCTTGCACTGACAGCATCAAAGTTTACTGTATGTTCTCCATATTTCTGATTACGCATTTCTTTAACATTTGTCCATATCTTTGCATCACCATAACCCTGACCTCCTAAGCCTTTGTTCTGAGTAAATGCAACATTCCAATTCTTGTTATCTGTTGAAGTCTCAACAACATATTTCTTAGCTGCTGCACCTTCCCAGTAAATCTTCATTCCACCAATTTTTTCTTCCTGTGGAAGTTCGATTGTAAATGCCTGTGGGTCTTCTGCTTTTGATTCCCATCTCGTGTCAAAATCACCATCAATAAACTTTAATTTCAATTTCGTACCATTCTTACAAATCCAGTTTCTTAACAATCTCCAACGTTCTGCTTGAAGCCAGCTCATTTCCATCCAATTTAAACAGTGTTTCCTTGTCTACCCATTTGTAACCAATTGTTTCTCCTTCCTGAAGAACAATTGAGTCCTTTTCAAAGTCAGCCTCACACAAATACACTACATAAAATGAATGGTGGTCATGACGAACAGCACGTCCGATTTCTTTCATTTCACCTCTTAAGCCGGTTTCTTCTTTTAATTCTCTAACTGCTGCTTCTAACTCATTCTCTCCTTTTAATGCAGAACCACCTGCTGTTAATTCCCATTTTCCACCGTGATGTTTTCCAAAATCACGTTGCATTAGTAAATATGAGCCATCTGTATGCTTTACGATAATTTCGCTTACCAGATGATACACTCCATTGGGAATGGATTCGCACCTAATCAAGGTCATATTTTCCATTTTATTAAAATTCTTGTCGTATGCATCCCATAGTTCTGCCATTGTGGAACCTCCTTAATTTTCTTTCGTCCATTCCTTATATTCGTCCAATCTTTGAATATATTCTGCAAACTCCGGCACTGTAAAATCCAGTTCTTTGTATCTGACAGGATAGATAATTCCTTTGCTTATTAATTGTGCTCTCGTTGTAGAAATGGAACTTACACTTTTGTTCAAATTTTGTGCCACATTTGAAATTGTACATGGTAATTCGCCACATTTTACCATTGCAAAAATAAACTTCTTTTCAGTATCCGAGCATCTTTCATATCGTGATCTGAAAAATCCATTATCCAACGTTGTCAAAAATTCATCAATGCATTTATCTATGTTCTCTTTTTCAATTATTTTAGAATCTGTTCTATTGTAAACAATCTGGCACATTTGCTGTATAAAAAACGGATAGCCTTTTGTAATCGAAATAATTTCTTTTACAGCTTCCTCTGTATATGATACATTTAGTTTTTTTGCAGGCTCCTCAATAGCCTTTTTTGACTGCTCATAATTCAGTGAATCAATTTGCTTATACGCAAAAAGTCTTTCTGAATATGATTTTTCATCAGATAACATTTTATATATTTTAGGCAGTCCTGCTCCAATTATCATAACCGGATAACCTAACTGATTTGTCCTATGCAATGCAGCAATCAAAGAACCCAGTTCATTTTGTTTCATATATTGAATTTCATCTATGAAAAAGCATATTCCCGTTTCTGTTTTTAATGCTGTTTCTCCAATAGTAACAAAAACCTCTGTTAAACTTTGCGTCAAATTATTTGACATATACAATTCTCTATCCTGAACAGATAATGTAAATGTATTTTCATCAGGATTAAATGAAACCATTAATGATTTTATCGCTTCTAAAGGTTTTTGAATTAAATGTTTAAATTTTTCTTTTGCACTGACCTTTCGCAAAAATGCCTGCGAGCATTCTGCTATTTGTGATATAAAATCATTTCTTTCTTCAATTTCAATATGTCTGCAAAATATATCCATATCCTCAGCTATACTTTGCAATTTATTTATAAGAACTGTTTTGCCAACACCTCTCAAACCACTAAAAATAACTGATTGAACAGGAATGTTCATATTTAATGCTTCAAACATATTTCTTACATTCTCTATATCTTCATCTCTTCCGGCAATGTAACCTGGCATTAATCCGGCTCCCGGTCTATAAGGATTAACTTTAATCATTCTGACTACCTCCGTGTATGGTTGCATTATATCGCACATTTACGCTGTATACAACAAGTATATGTGTTTTTACGTATATATATTACTATATAGTACTATAGCTTTCTTATTTTATTAGAAAAAAGCGACTAATCCGTATTCCCATTCCGGATTAGTCGCTTTTGTAAATTGTCTTTCGTCTTATCGTACATTATATATATCCTCTTCTAATCGCTTCGCTAATTAACTTAGGTTGAATCAAAGGATATGTCCACTGACGTATTAAGTCATCGCTTAAAACTATCTTCTCGATTTCACTATGTATCTCCTCAAAAGAAAAAATCTCTGCTGCATAAAGCATTCCAAAAGATTCTTTTGTTGCATTATCATTCACACGCGTTTTTCCCTTTACTGAATATACACAAACGGGTTTTATGTTAAAATCTACAGCTCCTGTTTCTTCTTTTAATTCTCTTACTGCAGTATCTTCAATTTTCTCACCGTTTTCTCTGTGTCCTCCCGGTACTTCAAATGTATCTCTTTCTTTATGCTTGCAAAATACCCATTTACCATTAGATTTTGAAATAATAACAGCAAATTCAAGTAAAGAATCATCTACTTCATCATAAAAATTTACTTCAATCATTTCTTCCCTCTTTTCCATTTATAATCTTTTGCTACCAGAATAGATTTATCTTTTTTTACTGCTCTCAATTCTTCCAGCATCACAGGCACATATTCTTCTATAAATTGGTCCAACATATTTTCCGTTACAAAAACTGTTTCACCCTGAGTTTTATCTGAAAAATCTCCTGCAAAATCTCTCAAAAATCCTTCTATTCTAAACTCTGCAATTTCCATGATTTTTTCTGAATCAAGGTTAATTTTGTCCTGTAAAATATTTTGACAATTGTATTTACTAACTATATAAGAATTTAAAATATGATAATCGTTGTGTAACATTGAAACTTCTTCCTGACCTTTCGGTACTCTAAACTCATCCCTATGTATAAATTGTCTGTAAAAAACGTCTTCAACCAAATGCATATAATAGCCAAGATACAAGCTATCTTCATTAATCTGCCTGTCAAACTTCTCCCTAAATAAGTTAAAATCAAAGTATGTTGTTTCTTCTGTTCTATTGGCAAAATGGGTTTTGTCTCTGTCCTTTAAATCCATATATGCATCAGGTATTATGCTTCCCAATAGAAATCTTTCCTTGCTTTTTAGTTCAATTTCTTTTGAAAAAATTTCTCCTAATAAATAATGTATTAATCTTTGTGCCATATTTTCTCCTTGTGCTGCAATTGATAACAATCAATCGTCAATATTATAATAAATCAAACTTCTTTTCTCATAACACAATCTTCAATTTCAACATAACCATTCTTCGGATAAAACTTCCATGACTCAAACCATTGTTCTTTCGGTTTACCTAAGTGTACAAGCGTAGCAGTTTTTCCATTTTTCTTAGCGTATTCTTCCGCAGTAGTCAAAAGTTTAGTTCCTATGCCGTTGTATTTTTGATTGTATTTCACAAACAAACGATGGATATAACATTCTTTTGAATTATCAATCATACTCACACCGACACTTCCAATAACCCTGTCATTTTCATCTACGGCAATCCAGAACATTCCACCCTTATACATATAATTCTTTTGGATATCTAACAAATCTTCATTTAGTCCCGGAACTCTTCCCAAAGCATCTTTTGCTTCCAAAATCATAAAAATAAGATCGTCTCTATACTTTTCTTCAAATGTAATTATTTTCATATTATCTAAAAAACCTGCACTTTCTTAATTATTTCATTTCAAAGTGAAAATTACCCACCATAGTATGATGTTGTTCCTGTTACTCCATTCAAAGCTCCATCTCTTAAAACACAAACCATATATCCTTCGTCTCCCCATTTTTCCCTATCTTTATGATAAATCCCATATTTACAGGATGATTCAAAACCGTATCTCGAGTAAAGTTTTGAATTGCCTCCAAGGAATACTGCAACAAGCGATAAATCAGGAATGAAAGTTTCTTTTTGACGCTCTTCTACAAAATGCTCCATCATAAATTTTCCTATTTCCATTCCGTGTTGTTCAGCAAATGCTTTATAAATTACTTGATTTACTATTTCGTATTCATTTGGAATTTCCGGTCTTATTATAATTTTAGATTTTTCACTCATCATATTTCCTCATTATAAGATAAGTTTTTAACAATAAAAAATTGCTTTAATAGCTTTAAATATAACTATTGTCATAATTTTATAATAAAACTCTAAAGCGATAAAATTATCTTTTTTATCTCATCAGCCTTCTCATCTAATTCCTTCGTCCCATCTATCACATAATCAGATGCTGGCAAAACATCTTTTAACATTTGAATATACGCAACTCTGGCATATTTAAGATACATATCCATGTCTTGTCGAATCTCTTCACCCGTAGCATTTTTCATATCTCTCAAAACTCTTCTGGCCATCGCAATATCTAGTGGCGTATCTATAAAAATTGCACAATCAATATATTCCCTTAAACCTTCGTGGCAGTATGCGAAAGGATAATCTAATAACAAATACTCACATCCTGATTTTTTTATATCAATGATATCTTCCACCAACGGACTCAGATTCCACACACTATAATCCGCTCCCTGCTTCGTCCATTCATAAAAATCATCAACTTCACCTTCAAAAGAATAATCGTCAAAATGCAAAACTTTAGTATTTGCGATTTGCTTTTTCAATTCATTGACTATAGTTGTTTTTCCGCCTGCTGTAACAGCCGCAATTGCTATTGTTTTCATTTAATGATTTGCCTCCTTTAAACGCTTTCTTTTTTCTCTTTTTAGTATTTTCCTTATTCACCATTGAAAATGGAATATTCTTCTTTTGTTTTAACATTTGATCAAATACTATATGTTCTCTTTTCTTTTTTGCTATTTGAAACCTCCAAATTTATTATCTAGTTTTCAGATTTCCATTACTGATTACCTCCACTATACATTTTAATCTAACAACACTTTTATAAATGCTCTCTTTTTATATAATTTCAAAATCGTCAATTTCACCTTTTTTAACATAATCTATTATCTTCTCTACTTCCCCTATCGCTCTAACTCGTCCTTTTTCATTTGTAAACCAGGTTGTTCTTCTTGTAGAATTATCTTCACCGGGCAAAGCAACTATATTAACACTATCATCGCTAAAAACTCTTTCTGCTATCATAATACTTCGTCTCATATGAAAAGATGATGTCACGATTGCAATTTTTATACAAGTTTTAAACATATTATTTTTAATCATTAATTCTCGAGATAATTTCATATTTTCCCAAGTAGTCATTGCCTTGTTTTCAACCAAAATATCTTCCTTTTTAATTCCAAACTCAATTGCCTTTTCTTTAAGATAGTCAGCCTCAACCATATTTGCATTTCCGATGTTGCGTCCACCTGACACTATTATCTTTGATACTAATCCATTTTTATAAACCTCTACCGCATATGGAAGTCTATATATATGTGCCTTGTTACTTCCTAAAATAATGGCAACATCAAGAGGTTGTTGTTTATATTCAATCCCTTCATATAATACTTTGTCCACTATGTCTTCAGTAAGTTGTCCTTTAATTAATTCCGATATTTTCATTATGCAAAACAAACCTGCACTTTCTTATTTAATGTGTCTTAAATTAGTATATCATAAAGAAATCAGGTTCACTACTCAACTTCTATATAATCTTTGTTTAATCCTATAAAGCCACTTATTTTTCCTAAATTTTCATATACATATATTTCCGCTTGGGGAAGTATATCCTTAACTATTTCAAAATTATCCATCCAATATTTTTCTGGAATAAAACTATGTACTTCTACATTTGAATCAACCCATATTTGCATAATTGATGGTAAATCATTTTCTCTGAATTTTCTAATCATATAAAGCCCTCATGTTTATAAAAGTATGTTTTTTATTTATATCCCATTGTCACTCTTACTTCATATGTTTTTCTTTACCTATTAACATTTATAATAATGTAAACGCCACCTTAGGCGCTGTTTGAGGACAATACGACGTTATAATATTTTCATCAACTACAACAGGATTATTTTCAACAATCACTCCATATTCAGCCAATTCAATTATATCCATTATCTAGCCATATAGAATCACCTTCAAACCATATTTTTTCAATTATAGCTTGAAGGTGATTATTTTTAAAGTTACTATTAATTTTAATAGTGATTGTGTATCGGATGTAATAGTATTTTTTGTCTTTACCTTTATCGCCTTCAAAACTGTTGAAAGATGTCCACCTGATACATATTTAATTTCCGACTTATTCATAAGCAACCTGTTCTTTGCTTTCATCTCTAACGTGTTCCATATCAATTTTAATCAATCTTGGTTTTAGTTTTTCATAATTACAATGTCTCATATATAAAAATATAATCGGTGCAAAGAAATATTGCTTTTTAAAACTTTTGAGTATTGCCACATCCATACAGCCATTTCCTATATTCTCTCATTTCTTCATTATCTTCTACCGATAATACATAGTTAATTCTTCCCATTAAAGAATTAATATACTGTTCTTTTGATATTTCCACATCAACATCAAAGTTAATTTGTCCTTTTAGCAAATCTGATAATTGCCTGCTTTTCTTTTTTAATACTGAATGTTTCATATGGTTCTCTATTCCATATTTTTTACAATAATATATTTCCTGTCTTATTTCTTTCTTATATTTTCTTGGTGCTGAAAGTTTTTCATTTACAATAATTCCTGTAACATTCTTTGACTGTCCTGAATGTAAATATGTTGTCTTTCTGTTGTTTAGATAGAACCCCATCTTTCTAAGTTCTGATTCTACTTTTTCAATTACAGGTTCTTTATCGAATTTTCCCGAAAAAGTCATATCATCACAGTAACGCGTATAATTAATGTTGCGTTCCTTGCACCAATCTCCTATTTCTTTATCAAAATCTCTCATAATTATGTTAGATATATCAGGTGATGTCGGTGCTCCCTGGGGAATACTATGTTCATACACACATAAAATGCTTAATAGTATTCTAATGGGTTCTGAAAAAATGTCTGGTTTGAAAACTTTTTCTTTCACCATTGGATACGTAATATTATCAAAAAAATGTCTGATATCAAGTTTTAGTATGTTCTCAGCTCCAACGTGTACTTTAGCATTATTCACTATTCCCTCACCTCTAATATAGGCTGTTGCATAAATTGATGTAGGCATTTTTCTTAAAATATAAAATCTAATTTTTCTTTGTATTGATTTAAGATCGTCTTTCGGAACATGTAATGTTCTGATTTCTCCATTATTTTTCATAATTTCTACAGTTTTATAGTTTGAAAAAATATTTCTACTAAACTTGTATAATACCTTGCGTGGAATACGTATGTCCTTTTCAAGTGTTGATAAATCTTTATAATATACCATTCAACATCTACTCCTTTCACATATGCAATGCAAAACATTGAGAATTTAGAAACTGGCGCAGATGTAGTCTAGCACATGTAATGTGCTCCACCTACATCGAGCAAAGATTCTATGGTGTATTCGATTTTATCGAATACAAACTGTATTAATAACTATCAATAGCGACTCCCTATTGACTTCAATATAAAATTGAAATGCACTAATGCACTGCATATAAATGCTTGTCTGTTGATTGTAATTTAACTTTATCACAATAGATAGGTCAAAAATATCCCATCTTTTTTATTTAAGGAACTTTATCTTATTTCTCCAAAATTATATTCCATTTGCAAATAATTATTTCTAAGTATTCCGTGTCTGTCACAATAGTCATTTATTAATTTCATCTCTTGTTCTGTTAATTTTCTATTATTCTTACCATATGTTTCAAATAACACGTATCTATTTTCACGATTGCATACTACAATAGTTATATATGGCTGTTCTATATTGTCGCTTCTTCTCATAAACAAAATTGTCCTTTTGCAGTCGATTATATTGTTCAAATACAGTGTTGGTTCATCATCCATATAAACATTGTTCTTGCATAACTCATCTACTGTTTTTGGATATTCAATTGTAATTCCATTACATTCTTCATACCATTTATTTCCACGCATTTTATTTGATTGTTCTATTTTTTTATTTATCTTTTCTTTGTCTTCAAAAAGAATCTTATTTAACTCTTTTGCTCTTTCTAATTTCAATTCTGGTCTGCAGTATCCTATAAGTGCTCTTTTTAAATATTTCTTATATATGACATCTGTTTTTTCAATTTTTGCACATATTATGACAAATTCCATTTTGTCTTTTGTATCTTTTTGATTTATAAGAATATCTACCTGTTCTTCATTCCATAATTGACTTAATTTTTCACTAAATGAAAAAAATATATTTTCAATATCTTCACAGATAAAATATGTATTTATCAGATACGCAATAAACTGACATTGTGCATCATTTAACTTTTTCTGAAAAATCTTACTACTATGTTTGTTTATTTGTTTTATTGCTATTCTGTTATTTTTACTTGAAAGTAATAATGCTCCTTTTTTACAATTTAAATTATTAAGAATTTCTATGTTGATTCCATCATATAAATCTGACGGTGTGTCTGACAATAAATTAATTTCATCCATAAGATATATATTATTTGCTAATTCATCTAACCCTGCTTTGTACAATATTTCCTTTGGTGTATTTTTCCTCATTTCTTCTATACATCTTTTTATTATCTGTTCTCTAACCTGTGGTGGTTTCCATTCATTTTTTTCCGTATTTAAATGCAACATACTTTTTCCTCTTTCAATAAAAATTTTTCAGCTTCTTATCATGCTAACTTTACATTTATTTTAATATTTGCGCTCTATAAATAGTATAAATAAAGCCATGGGATAAAATTACCCCATGGCTTTCCTAATTTCTGTCATTTTATTTATAAATTCTTTCTGAAAGACGATAATATTTTTTACTATTTTAGAATTGCACTCCAACTCCTGAATTATTTTCTCTTTTGTAATGCAATATTAATCCAATGCTCATTTTCCCATTCTAGTGGAGATTGATTTTCCGGTATTTTTATATTTTCATCAAACTTCTTTTTAAAGAGATTATAATCTTCTTCCGTCCATTTGCTCCAAGGTTTAACTACGTCAGCACTATATTTTTTCATCTTGTTTTTGTTATTTTTGCAATATATCTCTTTCACAAGCGAACTTTTATCTGATTGAGTTTCCTTTTGTTCTTCTTCTATCTCTTCCCACATTTTTTTATTTTCTTCATTCCATATTGATTCCAAAATGTAATTGTCTATTGGAATGTGCAACTGCTTTTCAATATCTTTAGATATAAATTTTTTACTTATCTCACAAAATCTATGTTGTACGTTCATTATTTCGCATAACGCACCAACTACATAAATATTTTTGATAGTCATATTTACCCATTTTTGAGCATTTCCATAGCTAAAAAGTGGTTCATTATTTTCGCTGATTTCTTTAAATTCTTTATTTTTCTCTTCAAATTTTATCTTACTATCTCTAAATTCTTCATTAAACTTTTTAAATTTTCCCATTATCTCTTCGCATAAATCATTATACCAATTATTAAATTCATCACATGTATTAAATTTACTAATTTTATTTTCTAACTCTTTCTTTGCTTTATCCTTCGCCTCGTTTGCTTTTTCTTTTAGATTATTTCCATACTCTTTCTTAATAAGTGCGTAAAACGCCCCCTGTCTTGTTGCATCCTGATACGCACTTTCAATTAACTTGTCAATAATTTCATCTTCTGACATAGCTCCTTCTCGAATAGATATTCTGAAAGTACTATATAGTAAGAAATCAACGCAACTCATATATTTATCCATTTTCATCATTTTTCTCCTAACTTTCTTCATAGTTCATCATTGCTGCTTTCAAATCGTTCCTAACTGACTCAACTAATGTCTGTGGGCTTAATACTTTTACGTGAAGTGCATATTGCATTGCCCACTTTCTCATTGATTGCTCATTTACGTATACAGAACACACCACTTCATCTTCCGTTTCATCTAGAAACTGTATGTCCTTTCCAAACCAATCAAAAATTTCACTTAATATATATTTCTTCGCCCTGAATTTTACTCTAATGCTTTCACCACTAAACATATAAATATGCTCTGTAACGTGTTTTGGAAGGTCAATTCCGTTCTCTAATCCTTTAACCTGCTTCTGTGGTTTTGTTTTTTCTTTTAATATTTTTATGTCTGTTATTCGGTCAACTCTAAAATGTGCCACGTTGTCGTATTTATCAACATTGCAGATTAAATAATATTTATCATTAACTGCGACCATCTGATAAGGGTTAATTATGTACGGTTCATTTCTTCGGGGATGAAGTTTCTTGTCCGTTCCATATTCATTGTAGGTAAATGAAACTTTTTTGTTCTTGCTAATTGCTTCATCCAAAACATCCAATGTAAAAAATATCTGATTGTTTCGTGGCATATTGTCCGGCAAATTCTGTATATGTTTAACACGGGATTTAAAGAACTCATTTGAAAGCCCCTCTATCTTAGTAATCATATCTTTACACTGGCGAGCCGGCAAATATCTGTTAAAAAGCAAACTGTCAATCAAAAGTCGTAACTCACTATCTGTAAAATCTCTTTTCAAATAAAAATCAGACAAAGTAGAACTTTCTTCTTTTATGCCACTTTTATTTTTTATAAAGCGTACCGTCTCTGTATATTCTATCTCATAGCCAAAATCAATAAGATTCATTATATTTCTCTTAATTGTTTTTCGTTCAACTGTAACGTTATATTCATTTTTTAGTATGTCAGCTATCTGCTTCTGACTTAACCTATGATTCTCATCCGTATAACGTTTGAGAATATCCAAGATGTTTATAATAATCATCTTTTTCGGTGGAATGGTATAGTTCATAAATTATCACCTCTGGATTAAACATATTTTCAATAATTTTAGACGTCTCTAACTAATCTAATTGTAACACTTTTCCCTTATAATGTAATTATTATGTTGACCTGAATATTATCTGACATTCACAATATTTGAAATTTCAAACCTTACTTTCTTAGTGCATCATATATCTTGTTAAATATTACCTGATTAGGATAGTATCTGTAATCTGCAAATATACTTATTCCATTCTTTTCGTAAAATTCCAAAATAGCTGCTGCACATGCCGCACTTCTACTTTGTCCATACTCACATTGGCATATAATATCCATATTCTTGCTATGAACCTCCTTTATAAATTCAGCCAATTCCTCTGCTTCAGTAAAAAAGCTTTCAAAGGTAAAACCGTACTCCGAAAGAACTTCTATATCAATGTCATTAACAGCCACCTGAAAAAGCATATCTGTTTTGCCTTTATAATCCACAGGCTTTGCTCTTCCACTTCCAACATTTGGTGGATCATAAAAACTAATAACTGCTGTATTTTCCAATCTATCTGCCTTGTTTAATAACTCTTCTATTGCCTTCTTGGAATAAATTTTCACATTCATATTTTCAACCTTTCACTAAACTTAACAACAACTAACTTTCAAATCATTCAAAATTGTTAATTGCAAAAATTAATTTTTAATTTACGTCATTTCTTATCTAGCATAATCTGGAAAATCTTTTGGTAACCTCTCCTGACACCATATCCCGAACATAATTAAATATAACAATTTCTTCTTCATTTATTTTCTTATCCTTATGCCAATGTCCAAAATAATGCATCTTGTATTCAACATTATCTATTACCCATTGAATAAAGTTTTGCAATTTTTCCTCTTCTGTCACATTATGTCTTGCTCCCAGCTTTTCCACAAGACTTCTAGGACACGTATGAGTAAGAATATAATCTACTTTCATATTGCTTCTTTTTAAATTCATTATTCCATTATCATATTCTTCCTGATTAGGTAGCTCCTCTTCAAAATATGTTTCATTCTTTACGCGCCAAAATCTGTCCACACTATAAGCTCCTCCAAAGCAAAAAATCTTAATGTCATCGATTCTTAAAATCTCTCCTCGCATTATATGGATAATCCTTGTCATAAGCTTATGGCTTTTTGCTCCATAAAAATTACTTACTTCCTGACTATTTAGAAATCTGTGGTTGTCATGATTTCCATCAACGAAAACAATATAAGAATTTTTGCTTTCAAGAATGTCATTTATTATTAGCATTTTCTCCTGACAAATCTTTGTATCATACCAAAACATTCCAAAATCTCCCGCAACAAATAACATTTCCTCATCACTCATACTTTCTGTCATTCCAAATAAAAGAAAAACATCTCCGTGAATATCACCTGTTACAGAAAGTTTCATACAACCACCTGCTTTCTCTTGTTATACGACTGTTATTTCAATTAATTTGTTTTGCCAAATTCAACATATCTATATGATAAACTATTGCATGGTCAAAAAATGTCTCATCCTAAAAAATAATTAAAACAAAAACGCCAATCAATGAATTTAACTAACTCACGCCAAGACAAATTACGAAAGCACAAATACAAGACGTGTGATAACGGGCTTTTTGTTTGGAATTGCATTGATGATGCTATTTATTATTTCAACTAAATATTTTTCAGTTATAGGATTCAATTATGGAAAAAGTTTAAGATAAATAAGCTCATTTGAATTTTTAAAAAATACTTTACAAGAAGGCTGTAAGTTTTTGATATAAACTTACAGCCTTATCTTTTTTGTAAATCAATTATTTATTCAGCTTTATTATTTGCTGATTTTTACTGACTTGCTCTGTCCCTTTTTGTTAAATAACTTCTTGTAAGCTTTTAATTTTGACTTTGGAACTTTAATTTTTGCCTTTTTAGAAATTCCCTTAAATGCCTTTACACCAACTGACTTAATGTTTACTGACTTAACTGTGATTGTCTTTAAGTTTTTATTTCCTGAGAAAGCATTTGCTCCAATCTTTGCAATATTCTTACCGATTGTTACTTTCTTTAATTTCTTGCAGTTTTTAATTGCATTCTTTCCAATTGATGTAACTTTATATTTTTTGTTACTATGTCTGGAATATTTACTGTCTTAACATTTTTGTTTTTAATTGCTTTTACTTCTTCTTCTGAATCAAATTTTGTAATAACGTATGCGATTGAACCTGATTCAAATACTGTTCCCTTATCTAAAGTTACTGTAGTACTTGTATTGCTATTTCCCTTATTGTTATTAGCATTATTGTTATTATTATTATTTGTTGTGTTATTTGTATTAGTGTTTGTTTTTACTTTTTCAAGTGAGTTCATAGCTGCTGTTAAATGTGCAATTGCTTCATTTACATTAGCCTGACTCTTTGGATTAGCTAATTCTTCTTTTGCTTCATTAAATTCTTCTTTGAATACTTTCCATGATGCTGCTGTGTAATCTTTTTCATTTAACTTAGATGCTTCTGCTACTAATTTTGATAATTCTGTTGTGTCAACAGTTGCGTCATCTTCTGAAAGTTTTACATTAGCTGCTGTAGCATTAAATGTAAATTCACAATCTTCATGTCCTAAAGCGTAAACTGTAACTTTCCAATACCCTGTTCCATCATAACCCTTTGGAATCTGACAACGAATTGAATCTGTAAGTCCAAGCTGAATTCCGTTAACTTTGTGCATACAGTTATCTGCTGCGAACTTTGTACCATATGAAATAACAGGTGTTTTATATAAAGCATCATTTCCATAGTATGTCCAACGTACAGCCTGCATACGTGAACCTAAATCACCATAATTTCCTTTTAAGTCGACACGCATAAATTCGCCGTAAGCACCGATATCATCACTTTCTAAAACGTTAACTGTAACTCCTTCGTCTTTAACTAATGCTGTATCTAAAACACCTGAATCTGTTCCTGTCTTTCTCTCTCCGAAAGTAAATGATCCATCTTCATTCTTTGTAGCTACTTTTAAACCATTAGTATTTTCTGTTACATTAGCTGTTTCATCATATGATTTAAGTTTATTTTCGCTATATCCACCTGCAAGTTTTTCACCATTTTCTACAGTGATATATTTTTCTTTAAATGCTTCATAATCATCTGTCTTTACTGCAACAGGAACATATTTAATGCCTGTAACAACATAGTCATCCATTGTAGCTGTTTTTTCATTGCCATCTTTATCTGTATATGTAATTGTCCCCTTTACGAAATTAATAACTCTTCCGTCTGTAAGAACACATTCTGAAGTTCCTTTTCCCTTGTCATCATTTTTCCAATATAAAACATCATATGTATTTCCATCTTTATCATAAATTGTTGTATTACACTGAAAACTTCCTCTGTGAATACCATGATTTGTTGTTGCTCTTGTTACTGCATCAAAGCCACCCTTATCGAATTCCTTACGGCTGTCAAGTTTGTCTGATGACTGAACATTTTCTGCCTCATACACTCCTTCACTCTTCCAGTATTCACTCCAAGTAAGACCTGCATAAACATACTTATATGTTTCATTGTTTTCTGCTGCATATGTGCTAACTTCTGTTACCACATTAGTTGCTGCAAATGTAGTTGTAGGACTTACTGTTAATGCCATAGTTGCTACAAGTGCAAGTGACATAGTCTTTTTTAAAAATAATTTTTTTCTCACTTTTCTTACCTCCATTTGAGAATTTTTTATATTTATTAAAGCTTTTTACAGCTATTAATGTCGGTTTGTTTTTACTTATTTTTATTAGTCTTAACTAACCCTATATTAAAAAAAGTTTTATTTTTTTAATATATTTAATACTCTATGGGAAACTACTCCTATAATCCCACCTGTAATTACTCCTGCTATAAGAAGCATTGGAACATAGTAGTAAATGCCGTTGTTTTTTACTACAAATGCTGCAACGGCTATCTGTGCCATATTGTGACATACCGCCCCTATAATACTAACTCCCATAATTCCAAAAAAATCTGTTTTTTTAATTATCATCATTGCAATAAGACTTACTATGGCACCGGCAAGGCTATAGGCAATTGACATTAAACTGCCAAACATAAATCCTACAAGAACTATTCTTACCAATGGTATTAGCCATACGTCCCCCATATCTAAGCTATACAATGCAATGACTATCACAAGGTTGGCCAGTCCCAGCTTTACACCAGGGATTCCTATATTAATTGGTATTAAAACCTCTACATAACTAAAAATTATTGCAAGAGCAACAAGCATTGCTATATTTGCTATTTTCTTTGTACTCATCTTTTCTCTCTTCTCTTTTGAAATTGCTACAAACTCCTATTTTACAATAACATCTGCCTCATTATCTTTTGTATTGTCTGATACTGCAATTTCCACAACAACCTTGTGTGGCAGACATACAATGTTTTGTCTGGTCTTTGTTATTTTTCCCTGCTTAACACAATATTTATCAGGACAATCTGCTTCTTTCATTTCCACACAATTATCGTGAATCCAAACTATATTTTTACCTTTATCAGTTTTTATCTCTATTTCCTGATTCTTTGTCAATGAATAAGTTCCATATACATTTCCGTCTGCGGTTATTTTTACTATTTCACCGTTATCTGACTGCATCTGATTCATTATAATATACATGACAATGGCAATTACAATAATAACTGCTGTCAAAATTAAATCTTTCTTTTTCGTCAATTTCAAGTTATTCATTATGATTTTCCTTTTTTATTTTTTCTACCGGATAGTCCGTAGAATAATCACTATAAATTCCTTCTGTTACATATTGCTTGTTGTCGTTAGTTAACAGTATTGCGTCAAACTTATCGCTATTGGCCCTCCAATATTCCTTAGCCTTGTCAATACCCATAATAAATAATGATGTTGATAATCCGTCTGCCAAAGTTCCATCAGAGCTAATAATTGTAACTGATTTAAGTCCTGAATCTGCCGGATACCCTGTAGCCGGATCAATTATGTGGTGATATGTTTTTCCGTCTTTTTTAAAATAACGCTCATAGCCACCTGAAGTAATAACTGCCTTGTCTGCAATTTCAATAACTCCTATATAGCTTTCATTACTATCTGGATTCTGCACTGCAACTTTCCACTTGCTTCCGTCAGGCTTGGCTCCAAGCGCCTGAACATTTCCACCAAGACTAACCAGACCGCTTTCAATTCCGTTATCCTTAAAAACTTTCATAACTTCCGATGAAGTATATCCTTTAGCGATTCCGCCAAAATCAATTTTCATTTTTTTATCTAGTTTTGCCACTCTTGTTTTGGAATCATATTTGATTTTTGATTCATTGATATTTTTTAATGTACTTTCCAGTTCTTTTTTATTAGGAACTTTGTAATTCTTTGTATCAAACCCCCATAACTGCATAATTGGATATATTGCAGGATTAAAGACACCGCCTGTACTTTCAGATATTTCCAAAGAACGCTCCATTATGTTTCCAACATCTTCCGACAACTTAAGCTTTTTCTCACTGTTTAATTTGCTAACTTCACTGTCGCTGTTTCCTGTAGAAAGCATTCCGTCTAATTCATTTATTCTGGCAGAAGCCTTTGCTACTGCTTCTTTTGCATTGTCACCATATGCTGTTATTTCCATATATGTGTCCATTGCAAAAAGTTCGCTTGTGTACTTCTGCTCATTATTCTGTGATGTCTTCTGAGATTTTACCATGTTACCATTTCCACATCCACATAGCAAAATCGCACATGTTAATAAAATAATTATTTTTTTCATCTATAGCACCTTTGTATATATTTTCACTTTATAGTTATGTATAACTTACTCAAGTTAATTTTTTTAACCTTGAATGGTCTAGCATAGGATATTTCTATTGTCAACAATCCAAATTTTGGAGTTTCAAAATAACATACACTATTAACTGCCTTTGCGGATTCTACGAAATATTTCGTATTGTCTTTTTAATTCTTCCTCTTCATTAATCGGATATCCTTTTGCCTCCAAAATTCTTTCTATTGCCTGACTAGGATCCATTGTATGATAAGCAAAAAATAATTCCCGTAATTCTTTTGGTTTTATGATTTTATAAACCTGAGATGATGATTTTTCATATGTGTATGAAAAATAGCGGTAAATATACCCTATCCAGTACATTTCATTAGGAGAATACTTTACCGAACCATACTTTGACTCTCCATACTGTTCAACTATTCTTTCAAAAATATCTTTTGGTTGAATATTAGTCTGCAAAATATCTCCACTGTCTAAACTTTTTGCAATTATACTTTGCATAAACCTTCTTATAAATATTTCTGAACTTGTAGACGTCGTTTCAATTGACATTTCAAATACTTGTCCTTGCATTTTACATAATATTAAACCATCTTTGTCAAATTTTCTCATATAATAACTGCTCCTTACAATCCTTTTTATTTCAGAATTTCATCTATATAACGACCTTTTCCTCTATATTTAATTCTGGCTAATTTGACTTTATCATCTCCAAGCTTAGCATCCGAATTTCTCATTTTCTTATAGTATTCCTTTTCTTTTTCCGAAATATAACAACGTTCCAACATTTTAAGGCTTTTGATAGCTTTGTCACTTTTAAATACATACTGATAACCTAAATTGGTAGCCACCAGACAGTGCTTACACTGCTCATCAGTTATTTCTCCCATAATAAATGAGTTAATGATCTGGAACATTCTATTATCCGCAATGGGAGCTATGATATAATCACAGTCACAGGATTTTTCTATTAGCTTTTTTATTATGGGATGATTTTCATATTCCTCTAAAGCGCCACGATAATAAGCTATAGTCATCATCCATTCCTGATTCACATTATATTTTTTCCCTTTTAAACCTTCTTCCTTAAAATCAAAAATATACACACTTGACTTTTCAAAACCTGAAATAAATGATATCGCCTGTTCGTATCTCTCACCTGTATAAAAGCCCTGTCCCAAATCATTATTCGTTCTGCTTTTGTGTATATCCAACTTTCCTTCTATCCTGCTCTTCGCTCCATGAAATAAAAGCTTATGATTCTTATCCATATGTTCTATATAGAACATTTCTTTAAGCCTATTAAGTTTAATATTATTCTTAAAAGCAAATTCATACACACGCTCTAGCAATTTATCAGATGGGGTAGTTTTACCCATCTCATTACGCGAAATAGTAATCTGTTCAACACCAATTTTTTCGGCAATCTGAGATTGTGTTAATCCCAATATCTCCCTAATTGATTTCAAATCTTCTTTAAAATTATATTCCATATTTTGTCACCTCAACTTATTTATATCATATTACTTAAATAAGTTTGTTGTCAACTTATTTACATCATATTACTTAAACAAGTTTTAAGTTATAGCTGACCCTCGCATTCAGCTCGGTCGATTATTAATTAGTTTCTTTATACTTCTACTTCTTGTTAATTATCTTAAATATTGTGATTGATGCCGGTATTCCTATAATAAGAACGTTTCTAATCATTGAAGTCGAAATCTTTGCATCGCCAATTGACACTGACAATCTGTTAGTTTTTTAATCATTACATAAACATAGTAGATATCCGCAATTAAATTTCCAAGAACCGTTGCAATTGCGGCACCTGCTGCACCCTGCTTTAATCCAAAAATAAATATTGGATCAAGTATTATGTTGGCAACTGAACCTACCATTGAACCAACTTGTCTCCTTATTTTTAGGGAACTTTTTTGTTGTTTTTCGTTCAAAAAGTTCCCTATTTAAATTTCTTATTAATAAAAAAACATCCACAATCACAGAATAAATGGATTATGGATGTCCGACCGTAGCACAAATCGTGCCCTATCATATTTAATTATTTTAATTTTCCATATTCTTCATCTGATACAGGCTCACACCATTCATTTGATGTTTCTTCACCCGGTACTTCAACTGCAAGATGGCTGAACCAACTGTCAGGTGCTGCACCATGCCAATGTTTTACTTCCGGTGGAATGTTAATGCAATCGCCCGGTTTCATTTCAATTGCTTCCTTGCCTTCTTCTTGATAGTATCCACGACCTGCTACGCATACAAGAATCTGTCCACCACCATTTTTTGCGTGATGAATATGCCAGTTATTTCTGCAACCCGGTTCAAATGTTACATTAAAGATTCCAACCTGGTCTGTTGAAACTGGTGCAAGGAAACTCTTGCCACTGAAATACTGGGCAAAACCGTCATTAGGCTGTCCAATTGGAAATGGCATTTCCTTTGCATGTGCTCTCATTGCTTCGTCTTCATATGGTAAGTCACCTTCGTTTACTCCCCATACTTCTTTTGACAAATTAAATACTGCCCAAGCTTTTGGCCAACCTGCATAAAATGCAACATGAGTAATAATTGCTGCAATTTCCTTCTGTGTTACACCGTGGTCTTTTGCATTCTGCAAATGAAATTTTAAAGATGAATCTGTGATTCCCTGTGACATAAGGGCAACTACTGTAATTATACTTCTTGTTTTAACATCTATATCCTGATTATTCCAATTTTCTCCGAAAAGAACATCATCATTAAAATGTGCAAATTCAGGAGCAAATTCTCCTAAAGCATTTCTTCCTGCTGTCTGTACAATCTTTGCCATTGTAAAATCCTCCAATTAATTTATTTCTAATTTTGATTTTGTGGATTGTTCTTTACTTGCGACTATCACAATTCTGTAATTATTATAAGCTTTTTGCAAACTTTTCAATTTCTGACTTACTATTTAAAATTTTGCCTTCAACAATTTCTGTATTTGGTGCTGATGGCTGTAATTCTTTAACTGTATTTCCAAATCCGCTTCCGCCTGATGTTGCAAACAAAACAACCTTCTTTCCTGAAAAATCAAATTTTTCTAAGAATGTGTTAACGATTGTTGGTGCAACGTACCACCAAATTGGAAAACCTAAAATTATTTCATCATATTCTGCTATGTTTGCATCCTTGTCTTCTATTTCAGGTCTGAACTTTTTGTCATTCATTTCCACACTGCTTCTTGATTTTTTGTCCATCCAGTTAAGGTCTGCCTTTGTGTAAGCTACCTTAGGTGTAATTTCGTATAAATCTGCTCCTGCTGCTTCTGCCAATAATTCAGCAGTCTTCTTTGTTGTTCCACTTGCGCTAAAATAAGCTACTAACTTCTTTGCCATAAAAACTACCTCCAATACTTTCTTCTATCATGAATGTAATAATAAAATTTTCGGACTGCCAAATAAGTTTTGCTACTGCAATCCTCTCTCATATATGAAAAAACGTGCAAAGCCTATCTCTGACCCTGCACGTTTATTATATCTCTTTTATTCAATTATTACCAATACCTATATTAAATCATAGTCTATGCCTTGTAAGCATTTATTTCTTCTATAAACAAATTAATTGCCTTAGAGTATGGTATATGCCTTCTCCAAGCTATTACTGTACTTGATTTTATTTCAGGATAAAGCTTTCGCTGAACGATTAAATCCTCTCTCCAATATTTGGCTGCGCCTGCTATTGACACTAGATACCCTAAACCTCTAGCCGCCATTACACCTGCATTTGTTCCAAGATTGCTTGTAAATGCTACATTAAGTTTTTCAAAATCTTTTCCAAACCAGTTAGCCAACTCACTTTGAACATTCAATCTTTCAGGCAAAATAAGTGGCAGATTCAAAAGGTCTTCTTTGGTTATAAATTCTTTACTTGCCAAAGTATCATCAGGCTTCATTCCAACAACCCATGTATCGCTGTCTTTTATCCTAATATAATCAAGCCCTTCCGTACTTACAGGTTCAAGAAACAATCCAATGTCAATAAGTCCCTTATTCATCATTTCCAATATTGTATCTGCCGTCCCTGTGTGTATTGCAATCTGGACCATAGGGTATTTCTTCTTGTAATTTTTTATAATTTCAGCCAAAGTTTCAATAGCCGTAAATTCACCACATCCCACAGTAATAACACCTTCTACAGCCTGACCGTTTCCATTAAATTCTTCCACAATCTTGTCTTCCAAGTCAATTATTTCAAGGGCTCTTCTTTTAAGCAAAAGTCCTTCATCTGTAAGAGTTATGCTGTGACCGACCCTATTAAAAAGGGTAGTTCCAAGTTCTTCTTCTAACGCTGCCAACTGTCTGGAAAGTGTAGGCTGTGTTATATGCAGGCTTATTGCTGCCTTTGTAAAACTTTGTTCCTTTGCAACTGTCAAAAAATAACGCAATACTCTAAGTTCCATTAATAGCTTCCTTTAGGTTTATGATTTGTTTATCACAGCTTTTTTACAATTAATAATCAATTACTATATGTATGATTATTTAATCACTTATCTATAATTTTTACAGCAGTACCATAGGCAATCACTTCTGCTGCTCCACTCATTACCTGCGATGAACCATATTTTACACCAATTACTGCATCTGCGTCCAGTTCTTTTGCCTCATCAACCATTCTCTTAACAGCAATCTGTCTTGCCTCATTTAACATTTCCGTATAACCTACGATTTCTCCACCTACAAGTGTTTTCATTCCTGCCATAAAATCGCGACCTACATTTTTGGTCTGAACAACTGTTCCTTTTACCATACCCAATGCTTCTATTTCCGTTCCCGGAATATAATCAATACTTAGCAGCTTCATCTTCTTCTCCTCCATCTATTTCTCTTATTCTGCCTATTAAAACACCAATGATACATACAATGATAACAACCGGAATTGCTACTAAAACTATCAAAAGTCCTAAAGGAATTGGATCAACACTATTTCCCCACAGGAACATTCCAATAAGAAATAGCATAAATACTATCATTACTGCCCCTCCGATTATTGCTCCCATTTTCTTCTTCATGTGGATGTCAATTTTGCTAATGTTCACAAAATCTATACCCTCCTTCTCCATGTTTTCCATCTTCTCAAGCCATTCATCTGTTTTCAGATTATTAAGTTCACATTTCTGATTTATGATTTCTTCGGTAAGATTATACATATTGGTAAGGTTAGATTTTTGTTTTTCCAAAACATCTAAATATTTTTCCAAACAATTTTCCAAAGTAACATTGTCATTTAATACTGATTTTATGTCTTCTACTGATATTCCGATTTTTCTTAAAAGTTTTATTTTTTTCAAAACTTCTATATTATCCTGATGGTATTCTCTGTAACCATTATCAGCTCTTTCAGGTGTAAGTAATCCCTGACTTTCATAAAATCTAATATTTTTGCTTGTTATTCCAACTAGTTCTTCAACCTGTTTAATCTTCACCGGATAGCCTCCATCTTCTTGTTTTTAATAACCCGATTCACTTATAACTGTATCGATACGCCTTATTTATACAGCTTCCATAAGGTGGAAGGTCAATACTTTTTTTAATTCTAATAATATTATATACCATATATTACAACATACAAAGAAAAAAAGAGCCGGGCTCCCCAACTCTTTTCTCAACAAATTATGATTTTTATCCTTTTACTGCTCCAACTACAAGACTCTCCTGTACCTGTTTGCTTAAAAAGAAATAAATAATGATAGTAGGTAATGTTGCTATAACCATACCTGCTCCTATTAATCCCCATTCTGTTGAATACTGACCTGCAAGTGACATTATTCCTACTGGAAGTGTTCTATACTGGTCACTGTCAACAAAAGTATTGGCTAACATTAATTCATTCCATGTTCCAAGAAATGTAAATATTGAAGCTGTGGCAATAGCCGGCTTAACCATTGGGAATATTATTTGAATAAAACATTTAAATATTCCACAGCCGTCAATATATGCGGCTTCTTCCATTTCTCTTGGTATTCCTCTATAGAAACCAACTAATATCATAATACTCATTGGCAGAGCTCCTGCTATATATGGAATTATTAGTCCAAGATAACCTCCCTTTAACCTAAGTTTGTCAAGAATCTGGAATAATGGAAGTAATGCTGCCTGCGCAGGTATCATTATTCCTATCATAAATAATCCATAAACAGCATTCTTTAGTTTCCATGTCATTCTGGCAATGGCATATGCTGCCATTGAAGATATTATTCCTGCCACAACAACGGTAACTACAGAATAAAAAACTGAATTAAGGAAATAACGAATTAAGTTAGATGAACTTAATGCTGTTATATAATTATCCCATCTCCAAACTTTTGGAAGTCCTATTACATTCTCGCCAAATATTTCCGTATTGCTTTTTAATGAAAAAGTTATAAGCCAGTATAAGGGAAACAACTGAGTCAAAGCAATTAAAAGCAACACTATAAATTTTATCTTGCCTATAATATTTTTCTTCTTCATTGTACCCTCCTATACTGCTGAAACATTTTGTTCTGCTTTTTTAAACAATCTGTTTACAATAAATGTAAATATTAAACATTCGATTACTATAAAAAATGCCTGAGCACTTCCATAACCATATAATCCTTTTCTAAACAAATTGTTATACATTAATGTTGCCGGAACCTCACTTATATGATTTGGTCCACCACCTGTCATTACATATACTAAATCAAAAGCTCTAAGTGAACCTGTAATTGCAAAGATTACACAAGTCTTTATTACAGGAACCAGCAGAGGTAACGTGATTTTTCTATAAACCTGCCATGTTGATGCTCCATCAATCTGTGCAGCTTCATAGTAATCTGTTGAAATTGATTTAATTCCTGCGTAAAAAATAATCATGTGATAACCTATATATTGCCATACAGATGGAATTAACACGGTCATAAATGCATTTTTTGTAAGCCATGAGTGTTCATATTCCGGTACAAAATATCTTATTACAGTATTTATTACACCATAATCACTGTTAAACATTTTAAGCCATAATTGTCCAATAACCATACTTGAAATTACAACAGGTATAAAATATATAGTTCTAAAAAAGTTATCCCCTTTTACACCTTTTGATAATATCAAGGCTAATATTAATGATATTGGTAACTGAATAAATAATGATGCTGCCACTAATATTAATGAATTTTTTACCGCCTGTGGAAAATATCTGTCGGAAGTAAATAATTCAATATAGTTTTTTATTCCAATAAATGTTTTACTTCCAATCCCATTGTATTCAAAAAAGCTATATACTCCTGATGTTATCAATGGGATTAGAGTAAATCCTAAAAATAAAAGTAGCGCCGGTAATATGAAAATCAATATGTATTTTTTATTTCCAAGCATTTTTTCCATAACACTACCCACCTCTTACTTCTTATTTGCCGTTGATTGCCGCTTTATGTTCATCAATAAATTCATTTATATCTGCGCCATCTGCAAATAATGTCTGTACCTGTTCGTTATGAACTGCTGCAGGTTCTGATTCTAAAGATGTATCCCATGCAAGAACACCCTGTTTCCCTTCTGCCAATAAATCTTTAATCTGAATGAATAATGGATTTAACTTACTTTCATCAGCTTTTGTTGTCCATCCACTGAATCCTGAACCTGTTTCGTATGATGCAACACCCATTTTTTCATTAATGTAAATACAGAATTTTGCTGCTTCTTCTTTGTACTTAGTATTGTTGTTTACCCAGAATGATTCAACATAACCACCACAGTAATCTGTTGATTCTCCATTTCCGTCAGAAATCATAGGAATCTTTAATGCTACAACTTCTTCAGGGTTAATTGTTGCTGCTTCATCTGTATATACGTTGTTCGCAAACCAGCTTCCCATAATTCTCATTGCTGCCTTGCCGTTTTCAAATGCTGCATTGGCGTCATCATTTCCCTGCTCTAATGGATTTTCTCCAAAAGCTCCTAATTTGTATAAGTCTGATACTTTCTGTGCTGCCTTCTTATATCCCTCATCACCAAATTCTTTTTTACCTGATAGCATTTCATTAACACCTGTAGCTCCTACTTCTCTCAAAGCTAATGCCTGGTATACAAAAGCTGCATTCCATCCGTCCTTTGCACCTGCTGCTAATGGTGTAACGCCGTCAAGAGTTTTTAATTTTTTAACTGCATCTACTAATTCATCATATGTTTCAGGAAGCTTAGCACCTGCCTTGTCAAATAATGTTTTGTTGCAGAATAATGTCATATACCATGAGAACATTGGCGTTGAATATAATTTTCCATCATATTCAAATGCTGATGTTGAACCTTCCACCATTCTTGATTTAACATCATCTGTTAAGTAATCATCTAATGCCATTACTTTTCCTGCGTCAACTAATTTCTTAGCTGTACCTGCACCCCACCAGTAGAATACATCAATGCCCTTTGCATCTCCTGCAAACTCTGCATTAATCTTTGTCTTGTAAGCTTCAGTATCCAATGTTTCTGTTTTGATTTTTACATTAGGATTATCTTTTTCGTAAGCCTTAACTGCTTCCTCATATCTACCCTTAAGTTCATTTGTGTCATTTGACCACTGGTGCCATACATTTAATGTGATAGTTCCGTCATCCTTTTTTCCCTCACTCTTACTATCACTGTTTCCGCATCCTACCATAGAGAATGCCATTGTTGATGCTAACGTAACCGCTAACACTTTCTTAAAGAAATTCTTTCTCATTTTGTTTCCTCCTCGAATTTTTATACTGAAAGTATACTTTAGTACAACACCTATCTCAATTTAATATTTTGACCAAAAAAGGTTAAAAATTTTACTAAAATTTCTAACCTTTTTTTTAACACTATGCTCTATATTCTTTTACTGTTTGTCCTGTCTGCTTTTTAAAGCAAATGCAGAAATAGTGGGAGTCTTTAAACCCTATTTTTTCCGCCACCTCATACACTTTAAGCTCCGTCTCCTTAAGAAGTTTTTTGCTTGCTTCTATTCTTTTCTGGGAAATATATTCAATAAAACTTACACCATATGTTTTCTTAAATTCCCTACTTAGGTAACTGTCATTTATGTATAAATCGGAGGCGACCTTTTTAAGTGAAAGTTCCGGGTTATACAGATTTCTGTTAACGTAATCCAGTGCATCTTTTATTACATTTTTTCTCTTACCTGAACGCTTTTTTTCATGATAATCACAAACCTGTTTAATGTATTTTATAACACACTCTGATGTATCATCTATGGTTCTTATTTCCCTAACATTTTGGAAAACTTCTTCCTCACTTGCCAATTGATATATGTTTGTTCCATATTTGTTTAATGTAGAGCTTGCCCTTAGGATTATTGTCATTGCCATTAATTTAAGATATTCCTCATCAGGTATTTTTTCTGCTTTAATTATTTCTGTGTAATCAGAAACATATTTTAGTACTTCTTCTCTTCTACAATTAATTATTGCATCTGAAAATTCATCCCAGTCTATTTCCTTTTTTGAACTGTTTTTCTTCATTATTTCCTGATACTCAGAAAAGGTAACAACCTTATTTCTGCCTAATAATACAGAAACACCTATAGCTTTGTTTGCCTGACCATATGCTGCCGGTATTCCATTAAATTCACTGTTTTTTTCACTAACACCAATAGTTGCCGTTATTCCCATATTGTTTAATTTATTATGCAAATCATTAGCGTAATCAATGCATTTACTTACGTCTGTTTTTGTGAAAAACATTACAATGTTATGCATAAAATGTATAAAAGAAAGGCTATTCTCATTATTTTGCTTTTGTATAAATTCATACACTTTTTTATAATTTTGATTTTCTTGGGCATCTTTGATTTTTACATTTATGCAAACACATCCATCAACTAAATCACTGCAATTATATGTTTCCAATTTTTTTGTAGCTTCCTCTTCTCCTATACGATTTTCTACTAATCTAAGAAGAAAGCTCTCCCTTAATATATCGTAATTTTTTTCCGCACTTTCTTTAAGCTTTGCTACTTTTGATTCCTCTTCATTGACTTTTGCTATTTCAGTTTTAATTTTAGTCATAACTTCACTTATTTCTTTTATGTTGACAGGCTTTAAAAGAAATTCGTCAACTCCAAGCTTAATTGCTTTTCTTGCATATTCAAATTCACGAAATCCGGTTACAATTACTACCCTGCATTTAGGATTTTTTTGTAGCAATTTTTCCGCAAACTGCAATCCGTCCATTCCAGGCATATTAATATCCGTAATTACAATATCAACATTGTGGTAGTTTATATATTCCAAGGCATCCTCTCCTGATGCAGCCTCTCCTACAATATTAAAACCGTTCTCTTCCCAATTATATCCTTTACGGATTAAAACTCTTTCTAACTTTTCATCGTCAACCAATAATACATTTAACATATGTTATTTCTCCATTTTAATCTTTTTGATTGTGACAATTATCTCCGTTCCTACACCAACTTCACTTTGTATAATTACAGGATTTTCTATTCCGTATGTAAGACGAATTCTCTGTATTAAACTATATAAACCAAATCCTGACTTTCCGGTAACTGTTCTTCCTGCAAGTATATCTTCTATTTTTTCATCACTCATTCCCACTCCATCGTCTGATACTATGAAAATTATTTCATCTTCCTGCTCAAATACCTTAATTTCAATATTACCTCCTTCACCATTTAAGCCATGATGTACAGCATTTTCTACCAGTGGCTGTAACAGTAATTTAAGCACTTTTTCATGTTTTACAACATCTTCTATATCATAGCTAATTGCAATCTGGTTTTCATATCTGGTGTTTAAAATTGTAATGTAGCTTTCAATACAACCGATTTCATCTTCTACGCTTATATAATCCAGTCCACTGTTTAAACTATTTTTGTAAAAGTTACCCAATGCCTGTATCATCTGAAAGCATTTTTCATTCTCTTCCATTAAAGCCAATGCCGAAATTGCATCTAAAGTATTATACAAAAAATGAGGATTTATCTGAGCGTAAATTATGTCTAACTTTCCTTTTGCAATTATTCTTTCCTCATCCTTTACTCTCTTCATTAATGCCTTAACTGATAAAATCATATGATTGAAAACTTTTCTTAAATTCGTTATTTCGTTATCATAGTCATCCACAGGCATTGTAATAAATTCCCCATTTTCTACTATCTGCATATGATTTTCTATTTTTCTTAAAGGTTTAAAAATAAGATACGTAAGTAGCGTGGAGCACAAAAATACAAAAATAATATTAATTCCCATAATTATTGCAATAATCGTTGAATAATACGGTGCCAAAGATGTAATATCGTCCATTGAAAAAACTCCTACCAGTTTCCAATCCTGTATTCCCATATCCTGACAGGCTACAATACACTCTTCTCCATTATTTTTTACTTCTTTGTATCCTTCATTAATATTTTCTGCTACTTTCGTATACTTTTTGAAATCTCTTTTTTCCTCCTGAGGTTTTATTACATAATTTCCTTTTGAATCAATAATATAAAACTGATTCTTTGAATCTTCACTTACCTGATTAAAATATCCCTGAAGAACAGTATTATCAAAAGTAATAAGTAGTGTTGCTAAAGGCTTATAATCTTTTTTGTCTAAAATCTGCCTTACATAACACAAATAGTTATTATTTTCATAGTATTCTATTGTGCCATCACTTCCTTTATAAAAAAATCCATTGCCACCGGCACTTTGCATTTTCTTATACCAGTCAGCTCCCTGGATGTACTTATTAACTTTTCTTGGTGTTCTTTTATATGAACTGTAACAATTATTATATTGATCAAATATATATACTCCTGAAACATAATCTCCTGATAAAATCATGTTAAAAAGACTTTTGGTTATGTTCTTCTGATAATTTAAATCAATATTAGCTGAATTAATTTGTCTTAGAGAATCCTGTACAATATCATCAAAATATAGATACGTAGAAAGCTGCGTAACATTTTCAAACACTAATGCTAAGTTTCCCTGAAGTGCGCTAACTGTCTGAACACCTGCTTTTCCGATTTCTTCCTTAGTATACTTATTATTAACAGCCCATATCATTGAAAACGTCATAACAAATGATAGTAGCAAAATTAATATATATGTAAATATAATCTGTGTTCTTATTTTGGATTTTTTCCAATATTTTATAATTTTTTTCAACTTTTTTCTGCTCCATAATTTTTTTTGTAAATCCGTATCCTTCTATACTCAACTATAGCCTATCTTTTCAGGTTGTACAACTTAAAACCAGACATTGAAATTTTTTATTTTTTTTTAGGTAATTTTTTCTTTTCCGTACTTATCTTGTTAATTATATATTACTAATTTATTTGAAACGTCTCAATTGATTTTTTTGACTTAAAAAGGTTAAAATTTTTACTAAGAAATCTGATTGGTAAAAATATCTACCTTTTTGTTTAAAAATACTCAACATATCCTTATAAATAACAGGAAGAGAGAGCCTGGCATGCCAGACTCTCCCCTGAGAAGTGTATATATTGTATTTTTACTTAATTGTAACTTTTACTTTCTTGTAAACACCATTTTGTGCATATGCATAAATTGTGCACTTACCTCTCTTTAGGGCTGTTATTTTACCACGCTTTGACACTGTAGCTATTTCAGGATTACTTGATTCGAAACTTACCTTTCTATGTTTTTTAATCTTAACATTTTTGCTGTCTGCAATCTGTTTTACTTTAATCTTGAATTTTTTTCCAAGTAAAAGTTTTACTTTAGTCTTATTTAATTTTAAAGATTTACAATTTCCTACTTTTCCACCTTTAGTTGCTACATGAATCAATTTTGATGTAGCCAAGACCTCACCTTTATCATTCTGTGCAACTACAAGATATTTGTAATATTTACCTTTCTTTAATTTATTAGCTGTAAATGTCTTCTTGCTTACTTCTTTAATCTTCTTATACGATGTGCCACATTTAGCTCCATATATAACATACTTTGTTGCTCCGGACATCTTCTTCCAAACAAGCTTAACTGACTTCTTAGTTGTTTTCTTTACTCTAACACTAAGTTTTGCAAATGTAGAATTTGCAAAATCCTTATCATCCTTCTTTTCCAGAATTTCTTTTTCCATCTGTTCAGCTGTTTTGCAAGTGCTTGATGTTTCCACAGATGTTACTGCACCATTATTTGTAGTTGTTTCCTGTTCTGTATCTTTCGTTGTTGATACTGCCGTTGTTGTTGGTGCTTCTGTTGTTGGTGCTACCGTTGTTGGCACTACTGTCGTAGCTTTTTCCGTTGGTGCTACTGTTGTTGTTGCCTGTGTTGTTGGCGCTGCTGTTGTTGTTGGTGCTGCTGTTGTTGGTGGCGCTACTGTTGTCGTTGGTGATACCGTTGTTGGTGCTACCGTTGTTGTTGGGTGATTTCCATCATCAACATAGTTATACATAATAGATGTTATTCTTGAGCGTTTGTTTCCTTTTACAGTTGCAACACCTATTTCATATTCTCCTGATCCTTTTGTAAATGCTGTGTAATCTAAATTAACATTTCCATCAACTACATTTTTAACGCAAACTCCATTAACGTAAACATTATATGAATCTGCTCCATCTGCTCTTGCCCACGCAAAATAGTATGGTAACTGTGCATTTCCTGCCCATACAAGCCCTTCCGGTGCCTTAATACTTTCATCAACACTTGGATCTACTTCCGGAGATTCTGTTGTTGAGGCTATCGTCGTTGTTGTGGCTACCGTTGTTGTTGGCGCTGGTTTTGTCTCAGTTGACACTTTTTCAACATCAGATATTTTTGAAATAACCCAATCCGTTAATTCTTTGTCATTAATATTGAATCTAAATACTACATACTGCTCGCCTGTCACTTCCTGATCAACAATTTTTTTAAATCCAATATCTGTCTTATTCATTGGATATCCTGGACAATTTCCACCATTTGTTTCTACTGCCTGCTTATAAAAAGCTTCTGCCTCTGTTTTTCCATTAAGTATTTCATAATATACAATTGCACTGTTGACATCGTCTTTTGCAATGAAATTTAACTTTCCATTTTCATCAACATATGCTCCTCTTTGTATTCTTGATTCAGGGCTTTTTTTAATATCATAATATAGGCGAAGAACTAATTTCCCTTCTGCTATTACTGTTCCCTTAGTCACTGAGTTTTCGCTAAGAATATAACCATCATACTCCTTTTCCTCTGCAGAAACCTCTGTACCGATTATAGCTTCTATTCTCTCAGTATCTTCAGTCACAAGGTCATATCCGCTTTCGTCTTCTTTCTGTTTATAATACTCTACCGTATACTGGGATATAGTTGACTCATCAAGGAACTTTGCATACAGTACTAAATTTTCTGCTGTAGAATCTGTTATTTCCGTTATCTGATTCTGATAATTATCATCTGTATACCAACCAAGGAACTTATAACCTTCTCTCGTTGGATTATTAAGTTTTATTGAACTTCCGAATCTATAACCGTTAGGGTTTGCATCATTGTTTGTTCCATCGTTTAATTCATACTGAATTGTATAGCTATTACGTTTATAATACGCCTTAACCGTAGCTGTATTGTCTTCTTTTACAACCGTTGTAAGTATATTATTGCTATTTCCATTATCATATGTAAATCCCGTAATGTTCTCTGGTTCATACGTATAACTTGTAGTTCCCTCTTTTACGCTAACCTGTTTTTCCTGCTTTTCGTATCCGGTTCCCTCATAATTTTCAAGATATATTTCCACGTTAACTTTTGAAGTATTTCCTAGCAATTCACTTTCATCAACATTTGGATTTGAACCGTTTCCTGTTTTTGGTCCAACATAGCTTGAATTAGCTGGTACATCAACATATGTATTATCTGTAAAATATACTCTCTTTACTTCATCAGTATGATTTTCTGCAACATATGTTTTGTTTCCATCCTTGCTCAATACTAGTGAAAGTGGCTCACTGCCTGTAATGGAAAAATCCTGATTTCCATACTTCTGTAATGATGTTATATATGAAAGAGTATGTGCCCTTGATTCACCATTTTCAACTTTTCCACTATCACTCATATCCCATCTTGCAAGGGCACCATCCGGATCATAATAAGCATAATACTCTGCTACTACATCCTGATTAGTCTTTGGATCTGTAAGCATGTCAACTTTATTGAAATTATTGCAAATCTGTTCTTTATTAGAAACAAAATGTTTCCACTGATTACTGTTTTCATCTATACTGTCTACAACGTTTTTGACTTTATCCCTATATTTTCCCATATAAAGTGTTGCTCCGGAAATTGGTAACATTGTAATTGTAGTTACTTCAATAGAGTTTTCTGTCCACCATGCTGTATGATCATAGCGACCACCAAATAATCTTGTAACTGTCTGAATATTATAATTACCTGCATCTTTATATTTTTCTGTGAAAATTTCATTATGTACATCATAATAATAGTCTTCAATTGCAGCTATTTCAGTTGTATACATGTAAATGCCCGCATCTCTGATTGTAGTATTTCCAACTGCTTCTCCCCATAAGATTAATGATGCCCATGCATTAATTGCCTCAGATGATGATTCCTGGTTATTTCCACCTGAAAGACCACCCTTCTTGTCAACTAACTCTCCATTCTCATCATATTCATAATTAGCCACACCTGATGCCCATGAATGACCTTCATAAATATCAAAGTTTCTAAGGAATGGATACTTAGTAGGACTGTTGGCATTATAACCTTTTCCGTCACGATTAACATTAGCAATATCACCAATCATCTCATAAACCATTCCGCCCCATTCTTTAGCCCACTGTGGATCTTTCATTGCAACTGCTGCAGCTGCCTTAATCCAATATCCATAATGGAAATGATGGTCGTTAACCTGCTTGTCAGAATCATATGATGATGGATAGCCTATTAATGTTCCATAATTTTCATCATAATAGAAATAGTCATCCTTGTGATCACCACTTATATATGCCTGATATGGATCAAACCAGAATTCAAGATAGTTTTCTACTCCTTCTACCATTTCATTTGTTATATTCTTCATATCCGCATCATCACCATCTAGCTGACCTGAAAGCCATATTGCATCTGATAATGTATTAAGATTCTTTCCTATCCAATATGTGTCAAATCCACCATACTGACCTTCCAAATTGCAAATCCACTTAGGGTCTTCTTTGTTTTTTCTATAATCATAAAGATATCCTAACTGCTGCTTAATATTTCCAATTGTATTTTCGTCAGTTGTAACCGGCAATGAAGATAAAATTCCGTTGTATTGCATTTCAGTTACATAACTTGTTCCAACAATCGTTTTCATTGTTCCACGAATTGTGTTATATGTATAGTTAGTATATTTAGAATTAGAATAACGCCACTGATGAGGATATAGTGCCATAATAGTATCTCCACCTGTGCTTCCATTCTCCATATTCTTTGTTGTTACATTATATTTAGTAACGACCTTAGAAGAATTCTTTAAATATTCCCACTGTACCTTTGTATCTGTAATAAAGTTAAATGCATATTTTTCATATAAAGAAAATGCTTCATTGCTTCCATCAGGAAGTATTGCTACAGACATATAGTTTTTTCCTGAAGGCATCTTTGCTGTAAGTTTTCCACCTGCATTAATCCATGTTGTACCTGATGGTGCTGCTAACATGTAATAATGTATTTTCCCATCTTTTTTATTTTTTAAACTTACACCGATTATATTTGAAGATGTTGTATTTTTTACTATTGCAAGGTCTGTTGCACCTGCACCAAGTGAAATTGTTGGTGTAACATTATCAAATGTATAATAGGCATATGGAGTTCCCTTTGCAATAATTGAACGCATTGAACTATTGCCTGCATTATCTGCCATTACAATTTCATAACTCCAATCTGTTGTTTTATCCACCTTAGCATCTTTAGCTGAAAAATTTTCACCACCAACAACCATTTCTACTGTATCATCATTTAATAAACTTTCTACTGTTGGTTCACCGTCAACATAAGAAGTACTATCTACTACAGCCGGTGATGCCATCTGCATACCATTACTTGCAGCTCTATATGCAAGAGGATGTGCATACAATGACTCTGAATACTGGTCAAATACAACTGAACTTGCCCAGTCATTTGTTGGAACAGTTCCAACTGTCTCTTTATAATTGTCAGTTAAATAAACCTTTGATGGAGGTAATGATTCTTTTCTATCTGTCCAGTTTACTCCCCAGTCGTCAGTTCTAACTCCAAAGACTTCTTTCTTATATCCGCCTTTGTCAATCATTACCGAATTGTTCTCATCAAAAAAATCTCCTGTTGCCGCTTTTATGTTTATTGCAGTAAATGGTATGCTTGTTGCTAACATTGTAATCGAACAACATAATGCTATTGATTTTTTTAGTGCTCTTTTTTTCATTTTAATCTCCTTTTTGTAATCTAAAAACGAAATTTTCATTTCTTCTTACATAATAATATACTTTTTCTTGTTCTCTCTCAATCTAATTTTTTGACAAAAAGGGTTAAAATTTTTACTTTTTACACTATTTTATGTTAAATAACTGGAAGTCATATAATCTAAGTGTTCCAACACCTTCATCAGGTGTAAATATTTTAATCATTATATATCTTGCCTTTTGGTTTCCTATATTAAATGAAGATACTGCACTGTTGTTGGACGGTTGATAATCTACTGATGTCCATTCATTTCCATCGTTGGATACAAGAACTTCCCATTCAGTAGTATTTCCAAAACCTTCCTTACTTCTTGTATTGTAAAGCGTGTATGTATTAAACTCTTTTTCCTGACCCAAATCAATTTTTACCCAATGCTTTACGCCATTTAATTTGTACTCACCACTAGTTACATTAGAACTTGTTGCACACCATTTTGTATTTAAATCTCCATCTATTAATTTTTGTGCATTCTCGTTATCGTTTGTATATCCGGAGCAATCATACACCTTTCCTCCAAGACAAAGATTTGTTCCTTCTGTAACTGTATTATTTAACTGAGTTGCTGTTTTATTTCCATGTAGTTTCTCACCAACCATTGGATATTCAGGATTTGGTATTCCGTCAATATTTTCAGTAAGCCAATTATCTTCATAATCAGCAAATCCTTTAAATGTCCATGTACCCTGCTGCAACTCTTCTACATATCTCTTTCTTAAAGACTCAATACAATCATAACCTGTAATCTGTTTTACTACATTATTAAATGGTGTTGTTGTATTATAAGGATCATCTGTGTAAGTACTTCCGGTGTTATTGTCTTTAATTAATTTATTTATACTATCAATAAGTCCATATTTTAATGTTCCATCTGCATTCTTTCTTGTTGGATACTTTGAGTCCATATATGCAAAGAACCATTTATTATTTCCGTACTGTTCATAACCCCAGTCCTGAAGTGATGTATCCGTAGCTTCATAAACCTGTACATATTTAGGATTTGACCAATGGAAGTATCTGAACCCTCCATAATTTGCCATATTTTCTGTCCACCACGCTACATCATCACCATAATTAAGTTTTCCACTATATTGCTGTACCGAATGAGTTATTTCATGTGAGAAAAATCCTATATCTTTCGGATGACTGTTAGCGTACTTAGTTGAAACACATACTGTAGTTCCCTGACAATATGCTACGCCATCATAATTGTTATCAGCCTTAAATGTAATAGTTGTAGGTTCTGTTCCATTACCCCATCTCTGGTATAATCTTGGATAACTGTTGTAGAACAGTTTTGTAAGTTCTTCCAAATAACCATCTACTGTTACATCTTTCCAATCGCCTGTAAACAAAATATCATATTTACTTGGGCTTATATAGGCTCCTTTCAATGATATTTCTGACAACTGTACTGAACTTCCATATCCCGCTTTAACATCTAATTTGTAATATCTATATGAACCAACCTTATCCACTGTGTAATTGTATGTCTTAAAGTTAACATCTTCCATTCCACTATTATTTACAGTGTCAATTTTTTCCCAATTAGTTCCATCTGATGATCCATATAATATCCATGATTTTGGATTTCTGCCCTTATATGCTTCATTATCATTAGCTGTTGTTAAACTGTAACTATATAATGTTGTATCCTGTTTCATTTTCCAGGCAATGCTAAACTGATTTGAAAATTCAAATAATTTTGATTCTTTACGTCCATCAAATAAATTAAATGGTGTTTCATCACCATTACCTTTTGCAGTTGTAGCACTTGCAAAAATGCTGTCATAGTAAGAAGATAAATCTTCTCCCATTTCCTTATCAACATCTGCCACATCACCATTAAGTGAAATTTCTGCCAACTGGAATCCATAATAATTTGTTCCATTTCCTTCAAACTGTATTAAATAATACTGATAGCTTTCCTGAATATCTGTTTCATATGTATAAGATTTTGAATTTTTTGCTTCAATTCCACTATCTGTTACAGTATCTATCTGTGTCCATGATGTTCCATTATTTGAGCCATACAAATGCCATGATTTTGGATTTCTATAAGAATAAGTCTCACTATCATTGGCTGTTGTTAATGTATATTTTTTCAATATAATTGGCTTTTTCATCTGCCATGATATTCTTAGTGGAAATCCATCTGATGTACATAACTTTGTATTTATATCTCCATCAAAAAGTTTTTCCATTCCTTCATTTGCACTTGTTTTAATGCTAGTTGAACTTGAAGTATCTATCTGCCTCATATAATTGTCAACATTTATGTTCTTAGGATGAACTTCTGTTTCCGGCTCTTCATAAAACTCTTTTTGTGTAGTTGTTGTAACTTCTGTTATTTTTTCTGTTGGAGCCACTGTTGTTACATGTTGTCCTTCCTTATTATAAGTATACTTGATTGATGTTGAATTAGATTTTTTATTGCCTTTTACTGCTGCAACTGAGATTGTATATTCTCCTGAACCTTTTTCAAATACACTTTTATCCAAATTAACTGAACTTACTTCAACATTTGTTACATATTTATTATCTACATAAACATTATATGAATCAGCTCCATCTGTAGCTGCCCAAGCAAAATAATATGGTAATTCCTTATTTCCTGCCCATACAAGTCCTTCCGGTGCTTTAATGTTTTCATCTACTTCCTGGCTTGGAGCTGTTGGCGCTATTGTTGTTTGAATTTCTGTTGTTGCTATTGTTGTTGGCATTACTGTTGTTGTAGTTTTCACTGTTGTAGCGTCTGTTGGTTTATTTGTTACTTTTTCCGATTCTGTTGTAACAAGCTGACCATCTGGCGAAAATGTATATTTTAATGATGTTGCAACAGATACTTTATTACCTTTTACTGCTGCAACTGAGATTGTATATTCTCCTGAACCTTTTTCAAATACAGAGGCATCTAAGTTAACCGCTCCATCTACCACATTTTTAATACATTTTCCATCTACATAAACATTATATGAATCTACATCACTTGCCTTAGCCCATGCAAAATAATATGGTAATTCTTTATTCCCAGCCCATACAAGTCCTTCCGGTGCTTTGATGTTTTCATCTACTTCCATGTCCGGAATAATTGGTGCTGTTGTTGATGCTACTGTTGTTGGTGTCACTGTTGCTGGTGCTACTGTTGTTGGCACTACTGTTGTCGGTGCCATTGTTATTGGCATTGACGTTGTTGGTGTTACTGTTGTTGGCACTACTGTTGTGGGTGCCATTGTTGTTGGCATTACCGTTGTTGATGCCACTGTTGTTGGTGCTACTGTTGTCGGTGCCATTGTTGTTGGCATCACTGTTGTTGGTATCGCTGTTGTTGGCATTACCGTTGTTGATGCCACTGTTGTTGGTACTACTGTTGTCGGTGCCATTGTTGTTGGCATCACTGTTGTTGGTTCTACTGTTGTCGGTACTGTTGTTACTCTTGCCTCGGTTGTAGATACTGTTGAAGATTTCTCTGTTGTTTGAACCGTAGTTTTTGATGTGTTTTCTATATTCTTTGGTGTTTCTACATTTTTAGAGATATTTTCTTTATTATTTCCCTTAACTGTCACTTTAAGAATATATTTTTTCTTTCCATATACAGCCTTTATTTTTGCTTTACCAATATTTTTACCTTTAATCTGTATTTTCTGTTTATATTTTCCTTTTTTCTTTATTGATATATTCTTTTTCCCTGATATAATTTTCCATACTACTTTATATTTTGCTTTTTTTAATTTTACTGTTTTCTTCTTTCCAACATTTACTGAAATTTTAGTTTTGCTTAACATTGATTTTTTCGATGCAGCATTAACTGTAATTGAGCCATTAGGCACTAAACATGTCATTAATGACATTGTTACTGCAACTGCTATTGCCTTTTTTATTATTACTTTCCTTTTCAAAATTCTTCCTCCTTTTTTACAATAAAATACATACTTATCTATATTAATTACATTATAAAATTTTTTAGCTTTGTTTTCAATTCAATTATTTTACTTAAAAAGGTAAATTTTTTGCCAACATTCTTTATTAAAGAAAAAAGTCATAGTTTAGTATGCATTTTTTACACAATACAAAACTATGACTTGTTAACTTAAATGTTTTTATATAAAGCTTTATTCCTGACACTGTACAGCATCATATCCTGTTTCACCTGTTCTTATTTTTGTGGCACTGGCAACAGGGTAACTGAAGATTTTTCCATCTCCGAACTCCCCTGTGTAAGCCGCTTTTTTTATTGCTTCTATTGTTTTTTCTGCCCACTCTTCTGAAGAAACAACAATCTCAAATTTAATCTTTGGCTGCATCTGTGGCTCAACTTCCATACCACGGACAATTTCTTTATAGCCTCTCTGTAAGCCACATCCCATTACCTGAGATACTGTAAGACCATTAACTTCTATCTCCATTAATGCATTTTTTACATCTTCAAATTTTTCTTCTCTAACAATTGCATCTATTTTCATTATCATAGAATATCATCTCCTCTTACTTAATTACTGATCCATACCATTAAAACTTGGATATGCATTTTCACCGTGCTGTGATATATCAAGTCCAATTCTTTCTTCTCTATCTGTTACTCTAAGTGTTGTAAATATTCTTACTATTGCTACACAAATTAAGGTTCCCACAACTGCAATTACAATTGTAATAAGTATCCCTTCTATCTGTGCTGCAAATAACCTCCATTCACCATAAACTAATCCGTCCCATTTTGCTACCGGATTAATAGAACTTTTTCCAAATATACCTGTTGCGATTCCTCCCCATATACCACCTATTCCGTGACAACCAAATGCATCTAATGCATCATCAATTTTTAATTTTTTCTTTATAAGTATAACTCCATAATAACATATTGGGCTGACAAGAGCACCAATTATAAAAGATGACCAAATTGGAACAAATCCTGCTCCCGGTGTAATAGCTACCAGACCAATTACCAAACCTGTTGAGGCGCCTACCAAAGTTGTTTTTCTGTCATTTATTATATCTAGTAACATCCATGATAACAATGCTGACGCCGATGCAATAGCTGATGTCATAAATGCATGCGCCGCAAGTCCGTCTGCTTTCAAGGCACTTCCTGCATTAAATCCAAACCATCCAAACCAAAGTATTGTAGCCCCTAATACAACAAATGGAATATTATGTATTCTGTATGTCGCTCTCTCATAACCTTTTCTTCTTCCAAGAATAATTGCAAGTACCAATGCTGTTATTCCCGAGCTGATATGTACAACATCTCCTCCTGCAAAATCTACAGAACCTAATTCTGCCAAAAATCCCCCCTGCCCCCATACCATATGTGCTAACGGATAATAAACTATTATTGACCATATTGCCACAAATATGAATAAAGCTTTAAATTTCATTCTTCCTACAACAGAACCTGTAATTAACGCCGGTGTGATAATTGCAAACATCATCTGAAATGCACAAAATACTAAATTAGGAATTGAATCTGAATAAGGTCCAGTGCCCCATCCAACTCCTTCTAAGCCAAACCATCTGAAATCTCCTATTATTCCACCATGATTTCCACCAAATGCTAATGAAAATCCAAACAATGCCCACATAACAACAGCTAATCCCATAATCATAACTATTGCCATCATAGTGTTAACTACATTTTTTCTTCTTACTAAACCTCCATAGAAAAACGCCAACCCCGGTGTCATAAAAAATACCAAAGCCGCACAAGTCAACATAAAACCTGTGTCTCCTGCATTCATGCAATAATACCTCCTTCTCTTTTAACATATTTTTCTTAATTCTCATCTTGTGTACCAAAACATTTCAATGCCATAAATTTCAGTCCAAGTATTTATGGCATCGAAAAAGGCGCCTGGCCATAAAGCCAAACGCCCTTGTTTGTTGACGTGAAGTCTATCATTTATTAATTGAAAACACAAGTATATATTTTATTTTTTTAATTATCTAATGAATTTATTTAATTATTTTAAGTTTTTACTTAATTTTGTTTAGTCCCTTTCCAATGCCTATTGCAATCTTCTTTAACGTTTTGCTTGAATGGTCGCTTCTCTTATCTCCCACTTCCAAATCTACAGATGGTATTGTTGAGTAAGAAGTCTGAGTAAGATCTATTGCCATGGAACCATTGCCATAAATTTTAACACCGGCACTTCTCATTCCGTTTACAAGGTTCTTTCCTAAATTATTGTGTTTCTTCCAATTCTTTGAAACAGGATACATACTTCTATATTTGTTGTTGTTAGGAACACTAATATAGAAAGCTCCTTTATTAGAAGATGTTGAATCATAATGTAATGCAATATGGTAATCCGCATTATTATTAGCAAAAACTGTTCTTGCTATATTATCTAATTGTGCATCATCGCTTTCTCTAACCATAAGAACATTATAGCCTTCTTTTAAAAGCTGTTTCTTAACAGTCATAGCAAGCTTAAGTGTGGCTGTTGCCTCCCTTGTTCCATCGGCTAGAGTTGTTCCACCATTAATAGATGTAGCAGTTATGGCTCCCTGGCTTGTACTTCCTCCTGTAACCTTGCTACTTCCATCAGGATGACATAAAGTTTTAACACTTTCTCCACCTTTTTTTCCGTGTCCTGCATTAACACATACTGTTTTGTTTTTCTTTTTAGCTGCATTAGAGAAATATAATGTAGGTGAATCAGTATGAATCTTTGAATTTTTTGCAAATTCCCACTTAGCATTCCATGCAATAACTTCTGCTACATTACTCCACTCAGAATAATATTTTTTATTATTCTTTTTTACGTAAGCACTAACACGAACATAATAATTCTTAGATTTATTTACTTTTGCAATCTTAGTCTTTGTCTTTGATGCACTTTTTACATTTTTGTTTTTTACGTTCTTGAAATCCTTATCATTAGAATACTGGATTCTATAGCCATTAGCCTTTTTATTCTTTTTCCATGAAACAGAAATAGTTCCTGACTTTCTTGTTACCGTGTCTATGCTAATCTTCTTAACATTAACTTTAACATTAGTCTTGTTTGTTGTCTGCTTATTTGTTACTTGTTCATTTGTCTTAACTACAACATTTGATATGGTTGGATTCGGCTTGGTAGTTTTTGGAATATCCGCATAACTATTACCTGTTTCTTGGAAAAACACTACCGTAGCTATAATTAATGTAAAAGCAACTATTTTATTAACTACTCTTTTACTCATTTGTACCTCCTGAAAATTGTAAATATCTGTAATTTAATTATACCATTTTTTTGTTTTATTGTTTATTTATTTTAATATATCTTATATTTTTTTCTTTTCTTAAAGGCAATTTCATTGTAAAATAAATATAATGAAAACCACAGAAAGGAGCGAATACATGAAAAAAAAGCTTAGTATTCTGCTATGTTTAACACTATTAATTCTTAGTGGTTGCCGTGCTTCGGGAAATACTATCCGATTCGGTGCCGCTGATATTGGTGGTATGTATTACTCTTTTGCTAACACTTTTACTGAACTGGCAAATGAGGAATATGAAAATTATAAATTTGAAGTTAGAACCACTGCAGGTTCATCTGCTAACCTGCGACTTTTATCTGACAACTATATTGAGTTAGGTATTGCCCAAGCTGATTTGCTTAACAACGCTTACAAGAAGAACAGCAATCTGCGTGCCATTGCAGGATTATATACCGAAGCATGTCAGCTTGTTGTAAAAGCTGATTCAGATATTGAATCAATTAACGACCTTTCCGGTCATACAGTAAGTATTGGAGCAGAAGAATCAGGTACTGAATTAAATGCCAATCAGATATTGGAATTTTCAGGTATGCCTTCTTCCATTGTTACAACTAAGAATATGGATTACATTGATGCTGCTAATAGCCTTAAGTCAGGTGACATTGATGCGTTCTTCTGTACAGCCGGATTAAAAACTACAATTATTGATGAGCTTTCAAAAGAATGTGACATTCGCATTATTCCTATTGATGACACAGTTATCAACAAAATGCTCACATATTCAAGTTCTTATAGTCGTTATACTATTCCTGCCGGAACATATAAGGGACAGGATGAAGATATAAACACTATTGGAGTAAAGTCTGTTCTTATAACATCAGACTCTATTTCAGAAGCTCTTGTTAAACAGCTTACGCAAATGCTCTTCAAGAAATCAAAAGAACTCCAGTATTCAACATCCCTGGATCTTCAGATTGATGAAAAATTTGCCACTGACGACATTACAATTCCTTTTCATTCAGGTGCAGAATCCTATTATAAAGAAAAAGGAATTAATCTAAATACACAATAATTAACAGAAAGGGTAAATAATGAAGATTCAATTGGATATGTACCAAACGTTAGCTGTTGCTGTTTTGGTACTTTTACTTGGAAATTTTTTAAAGAAACGAATTAACTTTTTGGAAAAATTTTGTATTCCTTCTCCTGTAATCGGAGGACTTTTGTTCGCCATTATGACATGTATTTGTTACACAACAGGAATTGCTGAATTTTCCTTTGATGACACTTTACGGGAAGTTTGTATGGTATTCTTTTTTACATCTGTAGGCTTCCAGGCAAATCTTAAAGTTTTAAAAAGCGGTGGTAAATCACTAATTGTCTTTCTTGGACTTGTTATCGTATTGATACTTCTCCAGAACGTTACTGCCGTAGGACTTGCCAAAGCTTTAGGACTTGATCCTCTTATTGGAATGTGTACAGGTTCAATTCCAATGGTTGGTGGTCACGGTACAGCCGGAGCTTTTGGTCCTGTACTTGAAGATTTCAACATCAGTGGTGCTACTACAATATGTACAGCTGCTGCCACATTTGGACTTATCTTCGGAAGCTTAGTTGGTGGTCCTCTTGGCAAACGTCTTATTGAAAAACATAATCTTCTTGATACTGTTTCAACAGAAGATGACAGCTTACTTGTAGAAGATGAAAAGAAACATGAACGACATACTAATATGTATCCTGCTGCTGTGTTCCAGCTTATTCTTGCTATTGGACTTGGAACTATTTTTTCAATGTTCCTTACACAGACAGGACTTACATTTCCTATTTATATTGGTGCCATGCTTGCCGCTGCACTTATGAGAAACATTTGCGAATACACAAACATTACTACTATTCACATGGGTGAAATTAACGACCTTGGTGGTATCAGCCTTTCATTATTCCTTGGAATGGCTATGATTACTTTAAAGCTTTGGGAACTTGCTTCTCTTGCTTTACCACTTGTTATTTTATTAGCAGCTCAGGTTGTTTTAATTTGTGTTTTCACTTATTTTGTGGAATTTAACATTATGGGAAGAGATTACGATGCCGCTATTCTTGTTTCAGGAACTTGTGGTTTCGGTATGGGTGCTACACCTAATGCCATGGCAAACATGCAGGCAGTTTGTGAAAAATATGTTCCTTCAGTAAAGGCATACCTGCTCATACCACTTGTAGGAAGTTTGTTTGCTGACTTTCTTAATAGTTTAGTTATTACATTTTTTATTAATATATTATAATTTTGAGGAGTAAAATATGTTTGAGAAATTGAGAAAATTTTTTGAAGCAAAAAAAGAACAGCATGAGTATAATTACAATGTTACGTTCGACAATGTAGCCATTCCTGAGGTTCACACTCACAAATCAGATAAGCACGAAGAGGAAAAACCTAAACACTCTCCGATAAACTATGAAAATGTAGCTATACCGGAAGTTCATATTCGTACAAAGAAAAATAAATAATATTATATGGATTTTCAAAAATCCTTAATTAAATTCTAAAAGTCCGCTATCATTTTGCGTCTTGATAACGGACTTTTTTTATTTTAGTATGTCCTTCCAACCTTCTACTATTTCTTCCAACTCATAAGAAGTTCCTTTTCATTTGTATCATTATCTAGCCATATAAAATCACCTTCAAACTATATTTTTTCAATTATAGCTTGAAGGTGATTATTTTTAAAGTTACTATTAATTTTAATAGTGATTGTGTATCGGATGTAATAGTATTATTTTTTTGTCTTTACCTTTATCGTCTTGGACCAAATTCCACCAATTTTCTTATATCCTTTTAGAGTGGATACGTCAGTTGTAATACTATATCTTATGTAGTAAGTTGTGTTAAGCTTTAGCTTTTTAATTGCCCTAAGTCCACCGCCCTTTTTATCCCATACAGTTTTAGCATTCTTAAATGATTTATTTTTTGAATATTGAACAATATCAACAGGTATCAGCATTTTTTCAAAGGATATCTGTTTTTTCTTTATATTAAGACGCTTTTTTTTCATCTTTGGTGGTCTGTTGTCCAACGAAAGAACTATCTGTGTAGCTTCTGTTGCTCCTGTTTTATAATTTGCTGCAATATTCACCAGAATAATATTTCTGTTATTTTTAAAATAAGATCTGTTTACAGTAATTGATGTTTTCTTATAATCGGTCTTTTTAAAGAAAGCTTTCGAGTTTTTCCCTATACCGGTATATGTAATGTTGTAGCCTGTACATCCAGGAGACTTAGACCATGACAATACATATTGATTATTTTTTACATTGCTTACAAAAAGATTTTTTACTTTAGTTTTCTTTTCAACCAGCTCTACATCTGTCAAATATTTGGTTCTAACATAAGCTCTTTCACTGTTAAACCATACCGTGGTCCAATTTGAATCACTTTCCTTTGGCAATGTTTCTATCTCTGCATTTGCCTGAAGAAACCCTACAACATTGTCATTATTCGACTCATCCTTTGATTTTCTAACACCAATTTCCTTTAATGTTTTCAAGTTATAAACTTTTTTCATTACCGCGTCATTTGGCACTTTTGTTCCATTTTTGTAAAGGTTTATGTACTTACTTTTTACATAATAGTAACCATATCCGTTCATTAGATAGTTGGTACTGTTGTTCCCCTGGAATATAACTTTGTAATACAAATCATCTGTATCTGGTGTATTAGAATAAAGTCTTCTTGTGGTAACTATATATATTTTTTGGTTTACTCCTACTCTGTATACATCACCACTGTCTGCTGTTCCCGGTATTGGACTAATACCAATAAATCCACATGTTACTTTTCCCTCAGCAACATATTTAATATTTGTACCTTCTGGTATACGGTTATATTCTTTGTCAAGATCAATCCAGACATTGTTTCTGGATGTTCTATAAAATCCTGGTGGATGTGAAGCTTGTAATAAATATTGGGCACACATAACCGGTGCTCCTGTAAAACTTTTATATCCGTTACTCCAAAAAGTAACAGTATACTTATCATATACTACCACCTGTAAATTGGCTGTTTCGCTTTCCAGATACGCACCGTTAATCCATGTGAAATTTTGATATCCTATAACACTTGAATACAGCACCTTTAAATTTTCAATATTGTCCTGTGGCAGATACTTAGGATCTACTGTTTTACCCTGAATCTTTGTTCCTGCAGGTACTACATCCATGGCAATATGATTTTTCCAATGTGCCACATTGTCAGGACCAACCAGATATGCCCTACCTATTACTTTTATATTTGGACATGACTGATTAATAAATTCAGTATGATATCTTGACACATCTCCCAGTGCATAGACAGACTCTCTCATACATCTCATTCCAATAAGAAAACTGCAAAAAACATAAAGCCACCAATCATCATCTTAAAATGCCTTTGGATTTTGCTCATACACATCTCCTTTCTCTACTTTAGTTTTGTGTTCCGTTCACTAATGTCTTACATCTCTTAATGCATAAACATTGTCTATTTATCTAATAATTATTATATCACTTTTATGCTACTTTTTCACTTGCTTTATTATCTATGCATGTAACCCTAAAATAAAATTTTGGCTTAAGAGATTGTCAAAGATTTTTTCTTTTTCCCAGCCTTGTATCCCGGTTTGGAATGCATGATTACGGCACATAAATTTAATTCTTTATTCATGTATTTATGCATGGTGGTATTGCTTAATTCATAGCCATAACGTTTGATGAAAATGCGCATAGCCCTATATCCTATAACACGATTATTGTTATGGTACACATATTTTATAAGTTCAAAAATGTGTTCCAAACGTTTGTGATATTCACGCTTGGCATCTTTTTCGTTAAGAAGTTGATTTAATCTTCGTATTTCCTTTGCGTCATTAGACTCGGATGTTGTATCGGTGGTATAAAGGCATTCTTCCCTGTATTCGTTAGCCCACTTGCTAACGGAACTTTTTGCAACATTGAATTCAACAGCAAGTTGATGTATTGATCTGTCGCCTGCCATATAGGCTTTAACTACTTCTTTTTTGAAGTCTTCGCTGTAACGTATTGACATAATTATGTCCTCCTTGTTTGAGTAATATTATAATATATTATTCGGACGAGGTGTTACAAATTTAGTTTACCACTACAGAAGTTTTTTTCATTTTTTAACATACTCATCTTATTTCCCATGCCCTTTCATTTCAGGTATGGGATTTTTTCTGTCCTTCATGATAACGAACTTTCCTATAAAGTAAACAAGAGCTATAAGCGCATTTTATGAACTTACAGCTCCATCAATTATCATAGAATGTCTATTTACAGACTTTATTTCACAGTCTCCTCCCATCTAGGGAGAGCTTGCAAACTCTTATTGTAAATAATTCTATTTTTTTATAACAAAAGTTCCAGATTCTCTCCATTTTCTTCACATGTGCAAGTCATAATAAAATCCATACCAACCAAATTTCCAAAATATCTGTCTCCACCAAATTCACATTCTAATTGATTTCCCCAATATATGCTCTGATCATTCAAGAATTTAACTTTTTTCACCACTTGACAACGATATGCCAAATCGCCTCTTATTACATATATTCAATGTTTTCAGCGTGTCTTTCAGGAATAATGCTTTTATAAATTTCCATAATTTTTTCAAAAAATATAGAGCCTCATTTCTGTTTTCAAAATCAAGGTCATTCAATATTACTCTATCCAAGAAATTTTTTCTCCTAAACTGAAATTTGCGCCGTTTATTCCTTATCTAATTTGCTTCTTAATTCCAAAATATCATTTCTGATTTGTTCAATAACTATCTTAAATTTCTCATCGCTTTTTCCTGTTGGATCTTCAATTCCCCAATTATCATCAAACGGTCTTCCAATAAATGGACATCCTACATTGCAACCCATAGATATTGCAATATCCGGATCTGGAATATCATTAATAAGCTTACTATGCTGTCCCTCTGCTTCCATATCTATTCCATGCAATTCCTTCATGATACGGACAGCGTCCTGGTTAATCTGTGGTTTTGTTTCTGTTCCTGCTGAATAACTTTCAAAAACATCTGATGCTAAATGACGTCCAAGTGCCTCTGCAATCTGACTTCTACAAGAATTATGTACGCAAATAAAAGCTATTTTTTTCTTACTCATAAAATGGACACCTCTCTTTTATACACTGTTTATTGTGTTCTATCTTTTGAATTATTATAGATTATAATTCAAAACGTATCAATGGCAGATATACTAGACTAGTACATACATTTAATAACTTTAACCTTAACCGTTACTGCTTCTTAATAACATAAGTAATATTTCTAAAATCATAATATCCTAATGTATAATTTGAGTAATGGAAATTTATTTCAAGACAAGCTATTAAAATGTTAAAAATGCCACTATTATCATTAATATAAGATAGTGTCCTCTTTGTTTTCTAATTATATAATTTCTACAAAGCATTTAAGGAATACTACCAGATGACTCCACGAGAATACCTAAATTGATTTATTTGACAGGTCGGCTGTTGGTTCATTTAGGATTTTGTACTCGTTAAGTAGAAATCTTTCTTCACCATTCCACAATGCTTTACTTACTTCAGAATTTGGAAGTGATAGATTTTACATATTTTCTATATAATCAATTGCCTGTGATAAGTCCTCTAAAACCACTTCTGCCTTGTCTTTGTGAACCTGACTTGGTTGTAGCATATCAGGAACGCAAATAACCGGAATATTTCCATTGTACGCTGCATCAATTCCTGCTTCAGAATCTTCAAAAACCACAGCTTCTTCCGGTGTTGCTCCAAGCTTCTTGCACGCTTTGAGGAATATTTCGGGATTTGGTTTCCCTATATTAACTTCATCTCCACAAATCGAATCATCTAAATAGTCAGTTAGTTTCATTTTGTTAATTATTAAATCCACTTTATCTCTGTTACTCGATGATGCTAAAATAGTTTTGCAATTATTTTCTTTTAAATATGTTAATAATTCAATCAACCCTTTCTTTAGGGCAACTCCTTCTTCTTTGATTTTATCTGCACACATTGAATAAACTTTTTCGATGCATAAATCTGAATCAAAATCTTGTCCATATTCATCCTTTAATAATTTCTTACAATCTCTTAAAGTTCTTCCTGTCATTGTTACATAAAACTCTTTTGTAATTGAAAGCCCTAACGTAGCCATATATATTTTATATACATCAAGTGTCAATCTTTCGCTATCAATCATTAATCCATCCATGTCAAATATTGCTGCTTTAAACATTTTTATCTTCCTTATCACTAGGTACATATCCTACAACCTTTTTACCAACATGTTCTCCAAAGAAGCTAATAAGTGGTCCTGCAAAGAATCCAAAGAAAAATGTTGCCACACCCACTGTTGCTCCAGTAAAATATCCTATTGCAATAGCTGTACAATCATATACCATTCTAACATACCTGTATTTTATTTTTCCGTTTGATTTCATTTCAAAAACCTGACCTAATCTGTCCCACGGAGCTGCTCCAAGATCGCATGACATATAAATTCCGCAACCACAAGCTGCAATTAACACTGCAACTGATAACAATATAATTCTTAGAACCATTTTGTCCGCAAAATTTTCTGCATTAATACCTAACTTATCCGTCCAAAAAACATTAAACTCGATCATATATCCCAATAAAACCATATTAATAATAGCACCAATGCCAAAGCTTCTTCTATCAAACACAAAAATAATAGCAAATAATACTATATTAATCAATAACTGATATGTTCCTAAGCTTATTGGCAAATGACTGCTTACACCTAAGTTCATGCATGTAAACGGGTCAGTTCCAAAATCAGCTGCATACAAAAATGAAATTCCGAAACTTATAATATAATTACCAAGAAAAGCCATTATTACTCTTCTTATCAGGTTATTTTCTTTCCAATTCATATATATCCTCATATAACCTAATTGTTTAATATTAAGCTCTCAGATTATACATTCCTTTCTTTTTTATAAAAAGAACTGCTTAATTAAAAACAGTTCTTTTTATTATAATGTTTATCTTTGTCTATAAGTTTTGAAAGCTTCCAATACTACATCTATGTCCTCATCTTTCAACATCTTTGGTCCACCTGCAAGTAAAGTATTATAATATATATTAGCAACAAACTCTATCTGCTCTGCTATATCCATAGCATACGAAATGTTCCCTGCACAAGCCAATAATCCATGATTTCCCAATAAGCATGCATAATTGTCACCCATTGTTTCATATGCTGCCTCAGCTAATTCATATGATCCAATCGTTTTATATGGTGTACATGGAACTTCTCTTCCTGAATATGCAATTAAATAATGCATTGGTGGAATAGATTTACCCATTGTTGCAAGGGTAACAGCATATCTTGAATGTGTATGTACAACTGCTTTTATTTCCGGTCTTTTCTGATAAAAAATTCTATGCATATCTAATTCACTTGATGGCTTAGCTGTTCCTTCAACTTTTTCTCCTTCCGGTGTGCAAATAACAACATCCTCAGGGGTTGTCTTATAGTAATCCATGCCACTTGGAGATATAGCAAAAAGATTTTCTTTTTCATTATATATGCTTATATTTCCAAAAGTTCCTACTGATAAGTTTCTCTCTAACAATTGCTTTCCGTACTCTACAACCTGTTCCCTTTCTTCTTTTAATAACATATTGAACCTCCTTTAAAACTTTCTATGCTTCTAGATCTTTTTCATTAACAATACGATTTGTAACACCTGTTTCAAAATATCTGTCTAGCTCAGCCATTAATAAAAATGGTGATTTTGGAACTGCATCTTCTGACATTCCGGCAATATGTGAAGTCAAAAGAACGTTATCCATTTTTATTAATGGACTGTCTGATGGAATTGGCTCCTTTTTAACTACATCAAGGGCTGCTCCTTTAAAATATCCTTTCTGTAAAGAAGTAATAAGTGCATCTTCATCAATCAGACCGCCTCTTGCTGTATTAATAAAGTAAGCTGTTTTTTTCATTAATTTAAAATAGTCCTCATTTATAATCCCTTCTGTCTCCGGAGTTAATCTTAAATGTACTGAAACGATATCCGCTTTTTTAAATACATCCTCCATCGTTTCAACTTTTTTGATAAATCCAAGTCCCTGTTGAGCCAATCTTTCTTCTGACACAAAAGAGTCATAAGCAATAATTGATACTCCCAAAGCATTAAGTCTTCTTGCAATAGCTGCTCCCACGTTTCCTATACCAACTAATCCTACCAGATGACCATTGAACAGTTTAATCTGCCCTGTATTGTAATATTCATGCATCCATTGTCCATTTCTAATAAACTTATCAGATAAAGTAATATTTCTTGTAATGTCTAACATTAAACCAAGTGCAAAATCTGCAACAGGTTCTGCATTTCGAATCACATTAAATACCGGAATATTGTGATTACTTGCTTCCTTTACATTAATATGTTCTACTCCACCTCTTGAAGTAAGAATAAGTTTTAAATTCTTTCCCTTCTCAATTATATATTTGGGTATGGGAGAAAAATGTGTCATCACAATATCCGCATCAACTATTGCTTCCTCTAATCCCTCAGCAATAGGTGCTGCATCAGAGCCATGATTTTCCAGATTCTGCTGATTTTCTGCAAAATGTGTTTTGTCATAATCTCCCCAAAACAATTGCGTAATCTTGCCACAATTAATTTTACTCTTTTCCAATGACTCTACCATCACGTCTGTAGACACATACATATCCCCAATCACAACAATGTTTTGTGGTGATGAAATCAAATCCTTCATTCTGTTAGCACCTCCTATTTTTTTAAATCCATTTATATTTTTTACATGCGTTATAAATTCCATCCTCTAATACTTCATCTGTAACATATGTACTTACTTTCTTAACCGTTTCGAGACCTTGTCCTAAGCAAATTGATATATCTGCTCCCTTCATCATTTCAAGGTCGTTGTTAGAGTCTCCAAAAGCCACATAACCATCCATATTATAGTACTCTAACATTTTTTCTATCCCCTTCTTCTTATTTATTCCTTTATTAACCACGTCAAGATAATCATTTTGACCATGATATAATTCAATTTCCTCTATATCCTTAAACACAGATATATCACATCCACACGGAGCACACATAACTATTCCAAAAATATCATTTCCCTTATATTCTTCATATGGTGGCATATCCATATGAAAATATTCACATGCCGTTTTTGCATATTTAAAATATTCGTTAGCCATAACAGTTCTTTTTTCTTCCAAAAGCATCATATTATACTTTTGTTCATTAACTTTTTCTATTAATCTCCTAACTACATCTTTAGAGTATGCATAATTATAAAACATAACTCTTTCTTTGTTGTAAATGCCTTGTCCGTTAAAGCACACATATCCATCCCATGGAACGTCAAAAAAGATTGATGGATTAGCTTTATTAAATAAAGGTCTACCTGTAGATATACAAATTTTGTGACCATTTTCCTGTAGATTATGTAATGCTTCTATTGTTGATTCAGGTACTTTTCCTGTTTTGCTATCTACCAATGTATCGTCAACATCAAAAAATAATATTTTTTTATCATATCTTTTGTCCATAGTCTTTTCCTTTAAAAAATATTTTTACTATCTCATATTTTGCCCAATTTGCTTTATACAAAAAATAATACCGCAAATACAACTGCACTAATCATTAACAAGCCACCAATAACTTTACAAATCTTTACTGTTTTCTTAATGTTTACTTTGTAGAAAGTTTCAAATGAAATAAATGGATATGGTAAAAAGAAAAATGCTATACCACCTAACATTTGTGAACAGCTTAATAACAATAAGTTTTGAATACTAAATAGCTGTGTAATAATATAAATAACACATGCTACAAATATAAGCATAAACATAGCTGTTTTTCTTTTTTTATCTTTTTGAATATAACTTTCAAGGGCTGCTTTACATTCGTCATTGCAAACCTTAAAGCTTCTTGTAACTGCCATTGCCCATTTATATTTATGTCCTAACTCATTTCCACAATAAACACACTTTGTCTGATCCTCAGGTCTTTCTGTATATTCTTTATCTAAGTTTAAAGCCATAACTCTTTCCTCCTTTAAAACAAATCAGGCAACTGTCTTCTTGGAAAAGCAGTCGCCCTTTTTGTACTTTGTTTTATTATTAAATTGTCATTTTTTATATACTTATAGCTGATATTTTGCTGCCTGATTTTCCATCCAATCAACGAATGTATATCTGTTCTTTTTGAAGAGAACATATAATACTACGTAAACAACAATGATAATTGCAATTGCAATATAGTTCTGGAACCAGAAAGCTGCAAATAAACCAACAATAAATGGATGACACAATACACCGAATGAAACAATTGATACACCTGCTGCATTGTAGTCTGCAAGGTTAACACCCTGTTCTATAGCAATCTGAGTCATTGCCGGACAGAACTGAGATACGATAATCATACCAAGTGAGAACCAAATTACATTCATAGCTACTGTCTTAGCAATATTACCATTTGATGTTGCACAGAATACTTCTGACATATATGGTAAAGCTACTAAGTCAGCCATAGGAAGAATAATATTTCCCGGAAGTACGAATGATAATATTAAAATTATTGGAATTGAAAGGATACCAGCTGCTAATGTGTTAGGTTCACCATAAGCTACTGCATCGTTAACTGATAAGTACCAGTCTCTATCTTTTCCTTTTTCAGCTGCTTTTGATTTGTAAGCATCTGTGATAATTGTAAAGGCACCTGCAAAGATACCCGCAACTCTTGGGAATACTGCCATAATAGCTGCTGTTGAAACTGCTGCTGTAATTATGCTACCCCAACCAGCTACTGTAGTAAGATCGTTAATATTTCCAAGGAAACCAATTAAAGCACCAACTACTAAACCGATAAACATTGGTTCGCCAAAAATACCAAGTTTCTTCTGTAATGTTGTTGCATTGATTTTAATCTTATCAAATCCAATCTTTCCAAGTATCCAGTTCATAATAACAGCAAATGGAAGTCCCTCTAAGTGGTGAGGAGCTGTCATACAGCACTGTGGATAATTGTAGAAAGTTGAAAATCTCTTAGCAAATGCTTCTGAGAATAATAAGATATAAAGTAACTGTACTAACATACAAATTAATGCGAATGCAAAACTCTTTGTATGGAAGTATACTAATGAACCCCAGATCATAAATGAGTAGTTATTCCAAAGATCTGATGCCATAAATACATCTGTAAACTTACATAAGAATAATACAATCTGTAAGATAATACAGATACCAATCCAGATAAGACCTACCTGAGTACCGTAAGCAATAACAGAAAATGCCTGCCAACCTACGTCTAAACAACTAAGTTTTACACCTGTACTGTCAACCATAGACTGTACTACCGGTGCTATAATACCTGAATAACTGTTAATAACTAATGAGAAACCTGTTAATCCAGCTGCACAAAGTAAAGCAGCTCTAAACGCTTTCTGTCCTTTACATCCCATAAATAATGCAATAATAAATAGCATTACAGGTACACAGAATGAAGATCCTAATGTTGAAAGAACATCTCCTACTGATTGAAAAAATTGAGCCATAAATTTTCTCCCTTCTTTAATTTAAATTAACGTTTACCTCTCGCTAATTAACCTTCTAAAATTTTTAGACAATCTTCGATTACCTGTTTTTCTGCCATTCCTGTTAACATGCCTACAGCGTTAACTTTTGGAATGTCGTAATCCTGATAAACCGGGCTAACACATGCGATAATATCATATTTGTTTCCCATAAGTTCTGTTTCAACACCACCCGGGCTTGTTTCAACAGTTGTACAATCCCAACCAGCTTCTCCTAACTGGTCTCTTAACTTATTAGCTACCATGTTTGAGCTAACTGTTCCTGATCCGCATACGCATAAAATTCTGCAAGTTTTCATTTTACGTATCTCCTTTCGTTTCATATTTTTTCTAGTCCTCTAAGCCAATATGCTTATAAGCGACCTTATAAAGTTCCTCGTTTGTTGTTGCATCCTTAAATTCCTTTGCAATCTCCGGTTTTTGAAATACATTCATAACTTTTGATAAAGTCTCCAGATGTTGACTAGGATCTGTAATTGCCATCATAAATAACATTTCTGCCTCAACCGGTTGATCTTCCGTTCCCATATGCATGAATGTTACTGGTTTTGCTAGCTTTGCTACACAAACGCCGGATTTATATACATGTGGTGGATCTGTGTGTGGCATTGCCACTCCCATATCCGCCAATTGTAATCCTGTTGGATATACTTTTTCCCTTGCAACAACGGCATCAATGTAAGTATCTTTTACAAATCCGTTATCTAAGAAAATCTGACCTACTTTTCTAATTGCTTCTTCTGATGTTTCTGCCTGAACATCAACCGCTATTAATTCTGGATATATTGAATTCATACTTTCTCCTTTTTGTTTTGTTATTCTCTTTTGTGTTTTTGTTATTTTTTCTTATATTTTACTGTTTTCTCTTTTGTAATTTTGTTATTTTCTCTTGTACTCTTATTGTTTATCTCTTGTAAATTTATTATTTTCTTCTATTTTTTTAAAATCGTTATTTCTATCTTTTACATTATTTCACGATATTGTCATTTTTTCACAATATGATATACTGTGTTATAAAAGAATAAATGTCTTAAACTAAAACAATATCTTAATCAGAAAGGATAACTTATGAACAATCATGAAAGTTTACTAGTTCATGTGGCCCAATTATATTATCATCAAAATCTTAATCAAAGTGAAATATCTAAAATAGTAGGTTTGTCCAGACCAACTGTTTCACGAATGCTTGAAGAAGCTCGCGAAATTGGAATAGTCGAAATAATCGTACACGATCCTATAAGAAAGAATCATGACCTGTCAGCACGTCTTCGTGATCAACTTGGTCTTAGAGAAGCTTTAATCATCTCCGGTAAATACCAACACGATGTTGCTTTAGAAAAATGTGCTAATGAAGCTGCACAATTCGTTTCTTCTATATTAGATAATAATATGTCAATTGGTTTTTCCTGGGGGCGTGCTATTCGTGCCGTATGTAATGCCTTCCAGTCTAGTGAATACTATAACGTAACTGTTGTACAGATGGCCGGTTGTCTTAGTGTCGGAGATCCAACCTATGACGGACTTGAACTTGCCACCACTGTAGCTCAAAAATTCAATGCCTCTTATACTAATATTGTTTCTCCTGTCTATGTAGACCATATGTTAGTTCAACAGGCTCTTTTAGCTGCTCCTCAGATTAAAAAAGCTTTAGCTGCTACCCGTAATTTAGATATTGTTCTTACCGGTGTCGGTACTTTAGATGATACAAATGGTTCATCTTATCTCTTTACAGGTTCCGAAAACGACTTAAAGTTGGCTAAAGAGTACGGGGCTGTAGGACACGTTTTAGCAAGATTAATGGATAAAGACGGTAACGAAGTAACATTTCCGAATCATTATCCTATTGCTGCCCCTTTAGAAGCTCTTAGGGAAGCAGATTGGTCAATCGGTATCGTAGCCTCAAAGAAAAAGGCTTTGGCTACACTTGCTGCCATTAAAGGTGGCTACATCAATTGCCTTATTGCCGATGAGTCCTTAGCTTTAGAATTATTAAAACTAACCAAATAACATTTACTCTTTATATAACATCTATCTCTTTCCTATAAGGGACAGGTGTTATTTTTTTCTATATTTAGTTTTCAATTTTCTATTTTGATTTTAATCGTTTGTTTTCCTATTCTAATTCTTCATCAATAGTTATAACCCACTTAGCACCTTCGCCTTTAGCCATTCTGTCAAAGCCATCTCTCCAGTTTTCGAGGGTTACAAAGTTCTTTGCAGTTTTTTCAGGTACTACCTTTCCGTCTGCCATTAATTCTAATGCCTTAACCCATGATGAAGGTTTCTGACTTCTTGATCCAACATAATTAATTTCTTTATGAAGAATCCAGTCTGTGCAAATTTCAACTTTTGATTTTGAGAAAACTCCCATCTGTACCACAGTTCCTTTTCTTCTGCAAAGATCAAGGGCTGTATTTGCTGCAACAACAGCGCCTGAACATTCAAAACACTTATCTGCGCCTTCGTTGTTTGTCATTTCCATAACTATTGACTTTAAGTCCTGTGTCATTTGGTCAACTGTAACATCTATTCCACATTCCTTTGCGATTTTAAATCTCTCAGCATCATTTGTTAATCCAGCCATAATAACTGTTGCTCCGCATCCTTTTGCAACCTGTGCAACCATCTGTCCAATTGCTCCCGCTCCAAATACAACGCAGATATCTCCAGGCTGAACATTTCCTTTTTCAATTACTGCATGAACACCACACGCTAATGGTTCTGTAAGAGATGCTGATAATAGCGAAACATTATCCGGTAATACATGAACACTTTCTTCTCTTGATACAACATATTCCGCCATTGATCCGTTAATCTGTGTTCCAATACCCTGTCTATTACCACAAAGATTATAATCCTTGCTTGCACACATCGAACAATGTCCACATGTTGTAAAAGTAGTTTCGCTTGTTACTCTATCTCCCACTTTAATATTTTTTACATCTGGTCCAACCTCAGTAACAATTCCCGAAAATTCATGTCCTAATATAACAGGAGGTTTTGTGCTTCCGTATTCACCTCTAAATGCATGTAAATCAGTTCCACAAATTCCCGAGTACGCAATTTTGATTTTTACTAAATCTCTTTCTGCCTTTGGTTCTTCCACTTCTTTATAAACCATGTTGTCAAAACCGACCTCTGTTTTTACTACTGCTTTCATATTGTCTCCTTTGTAATAATACATAACTCTTTAATGTATTTCATAAGAATAATATTTATGTTTACCTTTTGCATTTGTTCAAGTTGATGCACATTTGTATTGCGTTAGTCTTAATATAACATCCTTTGGTGAAAATTACAACACCAAATATTTATTGAAACGTTTTTTTTGTGAATTTTCACCAATTTTTCGCACTGTTTCTCATTTGAAAAGCTGTTTCTTCCTTTTTAATGTAAAAACAAACTTTCAAAAAATCTGCTAAAAAGTGTTGACAATTTAGTTGTTGAATGAATATAATTAAGTTAGCATTTGTTCAGGTAGACGAAATTTTGTAAATTAATTTGATTATTTGAAAGGAGTATTATAATGACACAAAAAGCTACAATTGATGAAATTCAGAAAGTTGCCAATAAGATTAGAAAGCAAATTCTGGGTGTTGCACTTGAAAAAGGTGGTTGCTACTTATCTCAGGCTTGTTCTTCAGCTGAGATTGTTGCCAGCCTTTATATGGAAATAATGAACTTAGGACCTTCAACAGGTAATCCTGAGCCAATCCCATTCCCTGGAGTTCCGGGACCGGATAATATGGATTATCCAAAGGGAGCATATTACAATGGATGTTACAAACCAACTAAGCCTGGTATGTTTGTTGGATGTGATGCTGACAAAGATCGTTTCTTTGTTTCATGTTGTCACTATGCATCAGTTATCTACTGTGCATTACAGGCTACAGGTCGTATTTCAGAACATGCTATGGATAAATTCAACGTTGACGGTTGGAATATGGAAATGATCGGTGCTGAACATTCTCCAGGATTCGAAAATACAGCCGGTTCATTAGGACAGACAATCTCAATCGCTGGTGGTACTGCTCATGCTCGTAAGATGAGAGGTGATACCGGTAAAGTATTCGTTATGCTTGGTGATGGCGAATTGCAGGAAGGTCAGACTTGGGAATTTGTTGAATCTGCTGCTTTCTATAAATTAGATAATATGGTAATCGTTAGTGATTATAACTGTCAGCAGGTAGAAGGTGCTACTGACAATCAGACATGTGTTTCTAATATGGCTGATAGATTTAATGCATTCGGAGCTAAATGTGTTGAATGTAACGGACATGACATTCAGGCAATTATAGATGCTTGTAATGTTGAACACGAGGGAAAACCTTTAGTAGTTCTTTGCAAGACAAGTGGTACAACAATGATACCACCTCTTGAGAAAAAGAAACCATTCTTACATTTTGTACGTATTCCTAAAGACTCTCCGGATAGAGCTGAATACGAAAGAATTTATGAGGAATTATAGAGAAGGGAGTTAAGAAATAATGAAAATAGAAGTAAACACACATGAAAGATGTATGCTTGATTTTGCAAACAAACATCCAGAAACATTAGTATTATCAGCTGACTTAGGAACTTCCTGTGAAGTTAAGAAATTCAGAGCTGAGAAACCGGACCAGTATTTAACAATGGGTATTGCTGAGCAGAATATGTGTTCATGGGCTACAGGTTTAGCTCGTGAAGGTTACCGTCCTTTCTTACACACTTTCTCAGTTTTCCTTTCACGTAGAATTTTAGATCAGGTGGAAATGAGTGTTGCATACCCTAATCTTCCTGTTACATTTGTAGGTTTTGTACCTGGTATTACTACTCCAGGTGGAGTAACACATCAGTCAATCAATGATGTTGGTATTATGCGTACAGTACCAAATATGGCCATTTTTGATGTTGGCGACGCTACAGATATTGAAGGCGTTTTAGATTTAGCATATGAATGGAATGGTCCTGCTTATATCAGAATGCTTCGTAAGGAAGTTCCAAGATTATTCCCAGCAAATGAGCCTATGGTATTTAATAGAGCCAGAACAATTACAGAAGGTGATGATGTTCTTATCCTTTCATCATCAATCTGTACAGAAGAAGCTATGCGTGCTACAGCTGCTTTGGAAGACAAGGGTGTATCAGTTCAGCATATGCATGTTTCAACATTAAAACCATTTACAGATCCTACTATTGTAGAAGCTCTTAAGAAATGTAAATATGGTGTTGTTACAATGGAAAATCATTATAATATCGGTGGTTTAGGTTCAGCAGTTGCTGACTTAATGGCTGAAAATGGAATTGGTAAGAAGTTAATTAAGATTGGTCTTAACGGTTACGCACATGGTGCTTCAAAGATGTACTTAATGACAAAATATGGTATTGATGCTATGAACCTTGTTAAATCTGTTGAAGAACTAATTGGTAAAGATCTTGGTATCAAAGAAGATGATCTTGACAATCAGCGTTTCGTAGACTTTTTGGAAGTGTAATCTAAGGAGGATAAAAATGAGCATGTTTTTAGAAGAGAAGAAAAAAATTATAGATGCAGGTATTAAACTTGATAGATATGGTCTTATTTCATTAGCAGGTGGTAACGTGTCCATGAGAATGCCTACCGGAGAAATTCTGGTTACACCTTCAGGTATGATTTATGAAGATATGGAGCCTGATGATGTTTTAGTAATGGATATTGATGGAGATATTATTGAAGGAACAAACAAACCTTCATCTGATACACCTGGCATATTATATATTTTCAAACATCGTCCTGATGTTATGGCTACAATTCATACACATCAGCCATATGCTACAGCTATTTCTCTTATTCAGAAAGAATTCAGAGCTGACCTTACAACTGTAGGCAATGCCTGTGGCGGTAACGTTGCAGTTACTGAATATAGTTCACCAGGATCAGTTGAAATGGGAATGGACGTAGTTAAGTACTTAGGGGATAGCCTGGCAGTTATTTTAGCACATCATGGTGTAATGACAGTCGGAAAGAATTTGAAACAGGCATTAACAGCTGCTGTTTACTTGGAAGAAACAGCAAAAGGCTATTTAGCTGCCAGAGCTTGTGGAGAAATCGAACATTTATCAGATGAACAGATTAAACAGACTGTTGAGATTTACAAATATGTAGGTCAGGGTACAGCCGATATGCCTGAGGGTTTAACTGACAGAATTAAATAAATTATAGACTATGGAATAGAATCTGTAACTATACACTCTATGATAAGTTATGGAGCTGTAAGTTCATAAAATGGATTTGCAGCTCTTTTCATATATCTAACTTATATAAATACCCATATCAAAAGCGCCTGTATGATTAACAGGCGCTTCTTCATTTACTATATTAAACTTGAATTCCTTAAATTAAAAGCTAATAATATTCTTAATAACTTCTGCATCTACTTTATATGGGCAATTAGCTAATTTTCTTTGATTAGAAAGGATTAACTCTCCTGTTTTGTCTAAAAGTTCCTGTGGAAATTTTTCATATCCACAAGCCTTCTTATAGAATTTGGAAAATTCTTCTACTGATTCAAATCCTGCTGCCTTCAAAACAAATTCTTTATCCTCATCTGTAGCTTCATTAATATAACCAGGCAAAAAATATCCAACTGCTTTTCCATGAGGAATTCCTAATTCATAGGTAATAGGATAACTTAATCCATGTGGAAGAGATGTTCCTGCGTGAGCAATGCACATTCCCGCCAACGTTGAAGCATACATCATATTGTGGAAATCCTCATCTGTAGCTTCTCTATTTCCAAGTAACACATCTTTAAATTTACTCCATGCTTCTAAGCCTTCTTTTGCAAACATCTTACTATATTCGGTTGCATTATTGTTAATACAGCTTTCAACAATATGAGCTAATGCATCAATTGCTGTGTCACAGATTACTTTCAAAGGTGCATTTTTAATATATTTTTCATCAACTAAAGCCATCCTTGGAAATATTCTATGAGACATTGATTTTTTAGTTTTCTCATTATGCACCGTTAAAACTGCTACAGTTGTAACTTCCGAGCCTGTGCCACATGTAGTTGGTACTTCTATAACCGGCAAAGATTGTGAATTGGAAACTGACTTGTATAAGAAATCCTTATTTTCATTCTTATGGTAAATCATTACTCCTATCGCTTTTGCCGCATCCATTGGAGAGCCTCCACCAATACCTATTATAAAATCACAACCTGCTTTAACACCTATTTCTCTGGCCTCCATTACAGTTTCTACAGATGGGTTTTCCTCTACGCCATCATAAACTGTATATTTAATATTCTTAGATTTTAAAGCATTTATTACATCATCTAAAGAACCGTTCTTTTTTGAAGAATTCCTGCCTGTTACAATTAAAGCATTTTTGCCCATCTGAGCTATTTCATCTGCATGATTATGTACACAATTTTTTTCCTGATATACTAAAACTGGAAGATTAAAACGCATTATACCACCTTTCTGCGATAAATAATTTTATTATTTACGATATAATCTGTTCTGTTTTTTATTTGAAATTAAGTAAATAAATTTTTCCAAATTTCTTTATTTATTGCAATAATATTTTACCATATTAAAGATTTTTTTTCATTAAAATAAAAAACTCAATCTTTATTTTTAGATTCAGAGCTTTTTATTTTACTCAATCATATTCAATATTTCTCCGTCTCTAAGCAAAATTTGAAATTTAATCTAATTTTAATCCACTAAGTAAACTTCCTAGAGAAGTTCCAATGCTTTCAACTTCCTGCATGTTGTTTTTGATTTCCTCTTCTTCCTGAATTCTTTTTTCTTCCAACAAATCTTTAATGCTTAAACTTATCTTTCCACCATCATTTTTAATGACTTTTGCTTTCACAATCTGTCCTACTTCGAGAGCCTCTTTCGGAGATTTGATATGATTCATGGAAATCTGTGAAATATGCACCAGACCTGTTACATTGTTTCCTAAATCTACAAAAGCACCATATGGCTGAATAGATTCTACTTTTCCTTCAACAACAGAACCAACCTCTATCTTTGAAACGGCCATCTCACGCTGTGCCTTTCTGGCTGCTTCACTTTCTTCACGAAGAATTTCTCTGGCGGATAAAACAAGTTTGTTTCTTTCCATATCTGCTTCAATAACACGAACTCTTATATCTCTGCCTAGCCAATCCAGAGTATCCTCAACATGATTAATGTCTAATCTGCTGACTGGAATAAATCCACGCACACCTTCTACTAAAGCAATCACACCTTTATTTACAATTCCTGAAATTGTAACCGGCAGAATAGTTCCTGCTTCCTTATATTCATTAATCTTTTCCCATGCTAACAAAGTATCGGTATCATACTCTCCATTTCCCATATGTGCATAAGACTCTTCTAATGCCTGTCCTAAATCTTCCATTCTTTCTATTTCATTTTCTGCTACATTGTCTCTTGTTTTTTCATCCATTGTGCTTCTCCTTTTCACAATTTTTTATTTATCTAAAGTCATTGTACCATATTCTCATATAAGGTGCAAAAAGGAGTTCGTTATTGTCAATCCATATTTTCCATAAAATAATAATTTATCGGGTTAGCATATCAATTGCGTCTTATACAGTATAAACAAAAACCTCAACAATTAATTTTTTATCAATGACAATATTTCAAGAGCCAATTAAATCAATGACTTTAGCCCGACTTTTCGTGTAAACCACCCAATCAGTCTCTGTGCAAATTTTAAATTAACTATTACAATAACAATTCCTATGATAATGCATAATACGCCATCCCACCACAGATTGTTTACTGTAGTAAAACATTTATATAAAATGAAAAGCCCTCTGTTGAAAAATCTTTATGTGAGTTTAACATACTGGGGCATTTCTTTTCTAATGTATCTTTTTTATTTTTTAGCCACATTCCAAACCCTATTTTTTCTTCCATGTCATGAAATATAAAAATAAGTGGGAAAAACCATATGTATTCTTTTAACATTTCCTTAAATGAATTTCGAAGTTCTGTTTTTTACAATCAACCCATAAGTTAGTTCTGCAATGATATAATAGGAATGTATCCTCCTGAGATTGGAGGAAAAATGCCTGAG
>OGYH01000003.1_pt1 | contig 177578 bp, 176 predicted proteins | sample 1576511 | NCBI WGS metagenome assembly OGYH01 (sample SAMEA3541522, study PRJEB24748) | human gut metagenome | biome: human gut; feature: human-associated habitat; material: faeces | place: China | collected 2012
ATAACATTGGATTAATCGGCGATCTGCCATAGAATAAAAAAGAATGTCTGATTTGGTTTTTATGCTACCATAATTTCTTTGGTTCTTCAATACCAAACGGGGATTCTGCATCTTGCAGAATCCCCGAATCATATGAGCAAATATACTTATCTGCCGCTCACCTGGTAGTTTTTATATAAGCGGCCACCCAGTACGATGCATGCTGCCGCGACCGCAAGGTAGACAAACGGCACCACCTGCCAGGCAGCCAGATATCTTCCGAATATCTGGAACAGCCGCACGCCGAATGGGCCTGTCGCGGAGAGGACATTGCCCGGAACCAAATCCCAGGCCTGCGCAAGCGCTCGGTACTGATCCGGTACGGTTACAAAGAGGGATACCAGCATAAATCCTACCATCACCGCCATCGGCGCTACATTGCCCCTTGCTTTCTCAGACATCAGCATTCCGGCCGCGCTATGCAGGATCGCTGCCAGAAGCCCCATCGCCATCATGATCAGCAATCGTACTCCAGCTGTCATCGCCCATGACTCCAGCGGGGCAAAAGACTGAATCGGAGCATCAAATCCTTCCAATCCATTTATCAAAAATGTAGGGATTGTTATTGCCAGAGCCAGAATCACCGTGGCCGCCAGCGAAAAGGAAATGCCTACCGCAATCTTGGCCAGATACAGCGTCTTCTTCCCCATATTCGTGCATAAGTTCAACTGATCCGTCTTTCTTATATGTTCCTCCGCGAATATGGATGGAATGCAGATGGCAATCAGAAGCGTCTGCAGCAGCCCGACAAATACCATCTGCGTGCCTGCCTCCTGGTATCCGTCTGAATATTCATATGTCAGAGGCTTTTCAATCTTCTCTTCCTGCTCTGCCATATACTTTTTTTCTCCCTTGGAAAGCCTGGCGCTCTCCCAATTTGCCTCTATATTGTTCTCACGGATCTGGTATAGTTCTTGTTCCTTTAGGCCATCAACTTCCCATCCGCCAGTGATATAGTACACCATGTTGAATAGCCCGCCGGGAATATCTGACGGGGACTCCTCCATATTTTTGAGCGTCTTCCCATCAAGCCTGGTTCCACTGGCTTCCTTGTCCTGGGCGACATGTTTTTTCTTCAGATCATATCCATTGACAGGTTCCCCATCAATGGTATAACCGGTAGCCATGTAGGAAATGCAGGACAGAAGGATGCAGGCTGCAATCATAACTGCAAGCGTTATCCATACGATCTTACGCTGAAATAATTTCTTATACTCAAAACCAGTCAGCAACCAGAAACTACGCATGTTCTCCCACCTCCTCAAACTGCTTCAAATAGAACTCTTCTAAATCTTCTCCGATCTCCTCCTGTGTTCCATTGAAAATAATCTGTCCGTCCTTCATCAGCAATATCCGGTCAGCGATATGTTCAATATCAGATACAATGTGGGTGGAGAGAATCACGATGCTTTCTTTTCCCAACGCTGCGATCATATCCCGGAAGCGCACCCTCTCTTTTGGGTCCAGCCCGGCGGTGGGCTCGTCTAAGATCAATATCCTTGGGTGGCTTAGAAGAGCCTGGGCAATTCCCAGTCTCTGCTTCATGCCCCCGGAATAAGTCTTAATCTTCTTATCTCCCATTTCTTTTAATCCCACCTCATCCAGCAGCTTTGCGCATCGCTTTTGGGCGCGGCTTTTCGTCATTCCCTTCAGCACCGCCATGTACATCAGGAAATCTCTCCCCGTAAAATTAGGATAATATCCAAAATCCTGGGGAAGATACCCCAGTTCCTTGCGGTAGTCTTCCGTTGATACATCCATATTCTCAAACATGACCGTGCCGCTTGTAGGCCGTAAAATTCCGCACAGCATACGCATCAGCGTAGTCTTTCCTGCCCCGTTTGCTCCCAGAAGTCCATATACGCCCTGATGAAGCGTCAGGGATATCCGGTCAACGGCAATCTTGTTCTTATATTGTTTCGATAATCGGTCAATGATTAATTCCATACCAGTTCCTCCGACTGTTGTAATAATTTTTTAATTTCACGCCCCGCAAGTATGGCAGCGCCCGCAAGAAGCGCAGCCCAGTAGCCGGAGCGCATTAGCCCCATGATAGAAATGTTCATCACCCCTGGCAATACAGAGGCAGCGCTCGCCAGAATCGTAATTCCAAGGCAAGAGTAGATGCTCTCCTTGCCGCTTACCTTCCTCACCAGCATGAGATTCAAAAATGTGGCCAAAAGATATGGAAGCAGAAGATAGACCCCGGCTGTCAAAAGCGAAGACCTCCTCCAAACAAAGGCTGCCAGAATCAAAAGCAGCATAAGATTGCCCAAACCGATCACGCCCATTCTTGCCATTACGATAGCCTTTAGAGAAAATCTTGATGACAGTTCCAATTCCTCCATCCCATATCTCAAAGAACGACTGTTCTCCGCTACCACAGACAACGCCAGAAACGGGACAAATGCAGATATGGGCCACAGCAGTTCAAGTTCTGCCTGCCTAAGCGCAAACAGCGCTGACAGAAAAAAGACTACTGATATCAGCCAGTTCCCTTTGCGGATATAATGTACCTGCATCCTGAGGAATTCGAGATGGGTCAGTTCCGGCTCGCCGATCCTCTGAAGGAATTCATCTTTTTTAAGCGACGGAGGCGCTTCATATATTTCCTTAAGTCCTGCTTTTATCTCTTTCTTCATAATCCTCCCTCCTTTCCCAACTCTTCTTTTAACTGCTTCAGGCATATCCTTAATCTGCGGTAAACCGCGAACCGGGAGATGCCCATGATTCTTCCGATATCATTGATTGGCACGTCATTGACGTACCGAAGCAGGATTAGTTCCTGTTCCTCTTCCTTAAGTTGTTTTACGGCCTTTCTAAGTTCCATCGTCTGTATCAGGCCATCCTGCTCATCCTCCCCCGCCAATTCATAGTCCTGCGGAAGCGGCATTTCCTTTTTCTTCCGATAATAATCCGTGCACAGGTTGCGGGCTATCGTGTATAGATAAGCAAGACATTTCCCTATCTCCCGATAAGAATGGACCTCCAAAAAACGTAGGAAGGCTTCCTGCGTAATATCTTCTGCCGTCTGCTGATGCCGAATCCGCAGGTAGCAGTATCGGTACACTTTATCATACTGTTCTTCTATATCCATGGATGTATGAAGCCCTCCTTTCACTTTATTTAACGAATCATAGCACAGAAATGTGCGGCTGTGCACATAATTATTTGCAGTTCCGACTCCTATCATTTATAATATTACTTAAGATTACTGCCGTAGAATGATTGACGGGAGGTTTGCCATGACCCACAGTTCCTATACAAGGCAACGCATTTTCGATGCCTTTAATGAATTACTAAACCATATGCCCTTTGAAAAAATCACCGTGGAAATGATCATCAATCAAAGCGGTGTTTCAAAGTCCACATTCTACCGATATTTCCATGACAAGTATGATGTCTTGAACTTTAATTCCATGGTATTGGCGGAACGGCTGATCGGCCAGCGGGTCTGCCGCAGCTGGAGGGAATTCCTGCTGCATATGTGCAGGGGAATCGCCGAGGATTCCCGGTACTATCGGCGTGCCTTCCGCTCATCCGGACAGAATGCTCATTCCGGATTCCTATATTCCTATTCTTTTGGAATCGTCGAGAAATGCTACCTGTCTTCCACGGGCCAGACTTCGCTTAGCGTGCGTGACCGCTATACCATAAGCCTATACTGCCACGGATGCGTAGGCATTCTGCAGGAATGGCTCAATACCCCGGAGGATATGACGCCGGAGGATTTGGCCGGACTTTTCTACGAGGCCATGCCGGAATATCTGAGGAATACCTGGATTGTTGAAGAAAATTAGCTAAGAAAGAGCGGCCTGGCATCCTAAGATGTCGTGCCGCTCTTAAAATCTGATCAATATGCTTCTATATTCTTTATAAAACACTCCCGCCCGGTCAGAAGTTCCAGAAAATCCTGCTCCCTACAGGCCGGACAGCCGCCGCTTTCTTTGAACTGTGCCAGACTGAAGGATTCTCCGCAGCTGTGGCACAGATACCTGGCAGGAAGAATCTCGATCTTCAGTTCTGTATGCTCAAAAAGCGGGCTTCTCTCCACAGCCGCCGGAAAGCATTTCTTAAGATAATCCGGAATCACGGAACTGATCTCCCCAATCTGCATGGTAATGGCCACAATCTCTGTAAGGTCATTGTCCCTGGCGATTTCCAGCACCTTATCCGCTACGCTAAATACGATTCCAAGTTCATGCATATGCCTCTACCTTCAATTCTGCCTTCTCTTTCTGCTAAGCGTGATGTCCTTGGCCTTCCTGGCCGCGATCTTTGCTCCCCGCTTCATCAAAGTCGGCGCCATGTGGTTTACAATCAGTTTCTCATATGGGACTTCATGGGCGTCATAACGGCGTTCCAGATGCACTGCGTCAAACTTGCATTTGGTCGTGCATATGCCGCAGCCCACGCATACATTCTGGTCCACCACGGTTGCTCCACATCCAAGACATCGTTCCGTCTCCTTTTTTACCTGTTCTTCCGTAAATGTCCCCCGCAGATCCCGCATTGTTTCCTTCGCCTTGGCCGGATCCGGCTTCTTCGGCTGCTGTCTTGGCGTATGGTCAAAACTATCCCAGTCCACATTTTCCTTATCCAGTTCATGGTACTTGCCCGCTGGACGGCCGATCAGCAGACTCTGTCCGGGCTGTACATACCGATGGATAGATTCTGCCGCCTCTTTTCCCGCGGCTATGGCGTCTATGGCAAACTTCGGCCCTGTATAGGCATCTCCTCCTACAAATATGTCTGGCTCTCCCGTCTGGTATGTCTTCTCATCCGCCATAGCGGCCTGGTTACGCCTCACTCTTACCCGCGTGCCGTCCAGCATGGTTCCCCACTGGATGGACTGTCCGATAGACACCAGTATATTGTCGCATTCCACGATGACCGTATCTGCTTCATCATACTGTGGATGAAATCGGTGCTCTTCATCGAATACGCGGGTACACCTCTTGAATTCGATTCCCTTTACCTTGCCGTCTTCCGCCAGGATCCGCTTCGGTCCCCATCCGTGATTCAGGGAGACTCCCTCTTCTTTTGCCTCTTGCTGCTCTTCTTCCTGCGCGGGCATCTCTTTTTCACTTTCCAGGCAGTAGAGCCCCACCTCGCTGCTTCCAGCACGGACGGCGGTGCGCGCCACGTCGATGGCTACATTCCCTCCGCCTACGACGACGGTCCTGCCTTCCAGTTTCAAAGCCTCATGAAGATTCATCTTCCGTAAGAATTCTACGCCTGATAATACGCCGGATGCATCCTCGCCTTCCACGCCAAGCCTTCTACCTCCCTGTGCCCCAATGGCCAGGTAGAATGCCTCATATCCCTGCATTCGCAGTTCACGGATGGTGATATCCTTCCCCACTTCCGTATTCGTCCGGAACTCTACTCCCATCTGACGAAGCACCTCGATCTCAGCTTCTACTACGTCCTTTTCCAGGCGAAATGCCGGTATTCCAAAGACCAGCATGCCTCCGGGCCTGTCGTTTTTCTCAAAGACGGTGACGTCATACCCCCGCTGCTGCAGATAGAACGCGCAGCTTAATCCGCCGGGGCCGCCGCCTACGACGGCAATCTTCCTGCCATACTTTTCCCCTTGGGGATTCTGCATCTTAGGAACATAGCGGTTCTCTTCCCTTAGTTCCTGCTCGGCGATGAACTTCTTAATCTCATCAATGGCAACCGGCTCATCCACATCGGCACGGGAACAGGCATCCTCGCACCGGCGGTTACAGATGTGTCCGCAGACAGCCGGGAATGGATTGTTCTTCTTGATCAATTCCAAGGCATCCCTGTATTTTCCCTGGGCCGCAAGTTTGATATATCCCTGTACCGCGATGTGTGCCGGACAGTTGGTCTTGCAAGGCGCGGTTCCATTCTCGTCTATCTCATCCCGATTGTACCGGAACTGGGGATTCCACCGCTTCTTATCCAGCATCCATACGTGGTCATGAGGCGTATCTTTTTCCTTTTCCGGGACCGGAGTTTTTGCGCACAGTTTTCTTCCCAGGTGCAAGGCATTTACCTGACAGTTCTCCACGCACTGGCCGCATGCCACGCACTTTTCTGCGTCTATGCTGGAGACATAGTTGGAACGGTTGAAGTCCGGAGACATGTAATACTTTCCGACTCTGAGGGAGAAGCAGGAGCAGCTGCAGCAGTTGCAGATCGCCACCGTCTTCCCTTCTCCATCCAGGTTCTGTATCTCATGCACCAGTCCGTTTTCTTCCGCACGCTTCAGGATTTCATAGGCCTCTTCCTTCGTGATCTCCCGTCCTACGCCGGTACGGATGAAGTAATCGGCGCCTTCATCCAGCTGGATGCACATATCCTTTTCCAGATGCCCGCATCCCTCTCCCATAAGGCGGCGGGAACGGCGGCACGTACAGTCGGACACGCACAGCCTCCACGCATTCTCGATATAGGTAGATACTTCCTCGTAGCTGGCGGCATGATTCTCCCCGTCAATCGCCTCTTCCACCGGAATGACGCGCATCAGCCCCTTTCCTACAGGGACATTGGGGCCAAGCAGCCGGGTCCTCCTGCGAGTATACTCCTCGAAGCACTCTGCCATCACCGGATATTTCTCTGCCTGCTCTTTATTGGCCACCATCATCTCCATGATGCCCGGCACCCAGATTGGCAGCATATAGTAGTCCGTGCCATTTTCACTATGTACGCGCATGACGCCTGCAACAGCCAGATCCCAGAGAAGCTTCTTCGTCTCCTCCAGCGGCTTTTTGCATCGTTTCGCAATTTCCTGGGCAGTCATATTCTTGCGGACTTTCGCGGCAAGCGCCACCTCTGCCATCTCGTCGGTCACCACCGGTTCCAGGATCCGGTATTCCGGGTCATTGACCGTGATGCCCGTATAGGATTTGGCCTCCACGCTTATCTTCGTCGCAAGTTTCATTATCAGCGGTCTCATATCTTCACTCCTTCCTGTCCGCATGCCATCCTGGCAGCCATCTACAGCCTGCGGTCCCTCTTGCGTCTGTCATATACCATGTCCATCGCCTTCTGCATCTGGGCCGCCAGCTTCATATCCAGATTAAAAAAATACACGATCAGGCTAAGTACGAACAGTACAGCCGAAACGATGGTTAACGTCTTTGCGATCTTCCAAATACGTTCTTTCATCCTTACCTCCCCTTTCGTTTTGCCAGGCCTTTCTGCCTTGCATACTCGGCCGCGCCTAAGGCCCCCATCAACTGCGGGTCTGTGCCCAGATCCACCACCTTCAGCTTCAGCACCTGCTGGATGGCCTTCTTAAGCCCTTCATTCTTGGCACACCCTCCGGTCAGCGTGACACTGTCTGTAGCGCCGGCTTTTTTCGCCATCACAAAGCACCTTTTAGCCACCGATCTTTGGATTCCCGCCGCGATCTCATCCATGGACTTGCCCTCGCCCACCAGCGTGATGACTTCGCTCTCCGCAAACACCGTGCACTGCGCTGTAATCGGAATGACATTCTTAGCAGTCAGGGACAGTTTGGAAAATTCCGGAAGCGACATCTCAAACGCGCCTGCCATGGTCTCATAGAAGCGCCCGGTTCCTGCTGCGCACTTATCGTTCATGGCAAAGTTCTTCACCGTGCCATCTGTATCGATCGCGATTCCCTTTATATCCTGCCCGCCAATATCAATGATGGATCTTACTTTTGGATCCGTCACATGAACGCCCATGGCATGGCAGCTGATCTCGCTTATATTTTCCTGCGCGAACGGCACCTTGTTCCTTCCATAGCCGGTACCGATCAGATACTCCAGATCCTCCGGGGTATCAAGTCCGGGAATCTGTCTGAGCGTCTCCTCCATAGCAGTCCTGGCGCTTTTCTCTGAATTCATCTTGCTCTTTATCGTGGTATGGGCTGCCATCTTTCCTTCCTCATCAAGGATCACGCATTTCGTATAGGTAGACCCCACATCACATCCGCCAAAATATCTCTTCATAGCCCTCTTACTCCTTCCTACCAGTTATTCTCATCCGGGAAATCTTCCAGAGACGGATCCAGCGGCTCTTCCTGCAGCACGGTTCTCATATACCGGCTCACCTCGTCCCGCATGTCCTTGCGGCTTGCTTTCCTTGGATCCATCAGGCCATGGGTAACCCAGATCAGATGAAGGCCTCTCTCTCTTGCCTGTTCTTCGAAGATCCCATGATATCCAGCCATTGCCTTGCACCCGATATGCTCATACATGATGACCATGTCCGCATGGAATTCCTCACAGAAGCGCCACAGGTCATCCACGCCTACTTCATAGCCTCCGTTGGAGCGGTTTCTCATGTTCATCTTCATATATAAGTCTGCCATATCATACAGCGCCTGCTGCCGATCAGTGGTGCTATATAATTCCGTAGAGGTCAGGCTCAGCATGTCGATCAGCGGCAGGATGCCCCAGCAGTTCTGAAGCCAGATCGGAAATGCCGTATAATATTGCGCCTGGACGCCCCACAGTACCGCCCGGTGACGTACTTCCGACACGCAGGAGACCTTTTTCTCATATCCTTCATATGCCAGTTCCGTAATCTTTCTGTCATTTTCCAGAAAACGGGCGTCTCTTCCTCCTCCCACCTGGTAGTAGGCATCCCGGTAAAGCGCTACGTTGTTGCCGATGACCTGCGGACGGTTCGTCTTGGAAAGATCCAGCCACTCCCGGAATAATTTGGTCTCTTCATTAAATGTCTCCATACACTGAAAGTAATGATCCCAGTCGAACGTCTCGCCGGTCTGCTCTTCGATGAATCGGATGCAGTTGGCAATCTCCTCCGCTCCGTATTCCTGCACGCTCTGCTGCATGTGACGGATCGGCACTGCCAGCTGGAAAGTAGGAATGCCAAATCTTCTCGCCTCCACGCCATTTCCCATCAGGCTTCCGTCACAGGTAGTATTACAGTTGACAGCACATACGCCTACCAGCGGATAGTCGTCATCAATGGCGCAGCCCAGCTCGGCCGCTGGCATCGGGCATACATCCGAAGGCAGCCCGAATTCTTCTGCCACATCAATGTAGTGCAGGACGCCATCCTGGGCTACAGTCGAAGGCGTGTAGACAATCGGGATCTCCCGGCATACCATGTGAAGGTTTGGGAATCCGTTCATGATCTGGGACATCATATTTTCATCAAACACCACAATCTTCTTGTTAAACTCCTGATCATTTCCACATTTTGGATCAGCCCGGAACAGATTTCCTATAGTATCGCATACGTGTTCCACGATAAAGTCAAACTCCTGATGGGCAATCCTAAGCTGAGGCCCTCTCAGTCCTTCCGTGTGCCGATCCACAAAATCCGGCACTGCCAGATAATTGCCCATCCATCTGTAACGGAAGAATCCCTTCAGATTGGCTGGCTTTGCCATGAACTTCGCCATCACCGCCCAGTTCCTGACCCAGCGCGTATAGTCATACCAGGTATCTGAGACCCCTCTCCACTCCCGGCGCTTCTTGGTCTTCTTGCCGCAGTAGAGCCTGCCCAGCTTCTCACTGTTGATCTTTCTGCCCATCTATCTCCCTCCTTGTATCTTTTTAATCTCTACGCTTTCCACAAAGGCCTGCACTCTTGTCCGCAGCTGCCCGGAACTCCCTACTACATAAGGACGGTCGATGGAAAGCACCGGATATCCATATTCTTCGTGCATGATATGGCTGGCCGCCATCCTCTCATAGCCCCAATAGTCGCAGAACTTCATCTGCTCGTAGATGATCCCGTCCGCCTTGTATTCCTTTGCCAGCCTGTCAACATAGTCCTTGCGCTCTTCGATCTTTTCTGTATTCATGAATCTCGGACATTGCCCGGTGACCATATAGTGGCGGCAGATCTGGGTCAGCAGATCTTCCCCTTCCCGGACTTTAATCTCTTCCCTTCCCGGGAAAGAGCCAAAGCAGTGCCGGTCTGCAACCACCATCGCCCCATTGTCTTCAATCAGTTTCACAAAATCCAGGTCGTCAATCTCAGACCCGGCCAGTACCACGCGGATGCGGTATGGCTTCTCCTCGTCCGGCTCGCGTTCCTTGACTTCCTCAAGCGTCTCTTCCAGGATAGGTATCAGCGCATCCTTCGGGCAGCAATAGGTTGCCAGGCATAGGAGATAGAACTCATATCCCGTAATGCGGGGCTTCTCTTCCTTCCGGAATTCTCCCAGCTGATTGATCAGGCTGCATACCCTATTGTGCTGCCTGACCGCGCTAAGAAGCGCTTCCTGCGAGATATCTATCCCATATACGTTATGAAGAGGCTCCAGCACTCTTAGGCGCATCTGTTTCACATAATGCTTAAGCGCCGTCTCATCCGACTTCATGGGAACATCCGAATACGTAATGAAGAACTTCTCTTTTTCGCAAGTTTTCAGAAGATCTATATTCTCCACGCACCGGTTCATAGCCGCGCAGGCATCCGGGGCAATGATGCAGTCCAGAAAATTATAGCCCCCTTCCACTGCCCGCTCCACCAGGGCTCGGCAATACTCGCACAGAAGGCTGGTCATGTAGTATGTGCCGATCTCTATGGAGCCTGTTCGCGGCGCGCGCAGACGCACGGAAAAGCATCCGGGCAGGTTCAAGAGTACTTCCGGGATCATGCTGCAGACGTCCCCCACGGCAATCTTCCCGTTTTCGCAGGCCTCTTTCACCATATCATTGTTACACTCCATCAACTGCTGTTCCAAAGCATACAGATGTTTCAAATCTTTCATGGACTTACCGCCTCCTTTCAAATTCCCAATGCATCCAGTATTCCGTCCGCTCCTTTTAAAAGTTCGCATTCCTCCGGAAGTTCAAACACGCTTTTCCCCTGAATGTCATTTACAATCTGGGCTTCATCATTTCGGATCTCTACAAATGGCGCATCCGGGAAGGGGTTTCCAAAAGGGATCACATCCTGCGTAATCCGGTTTACCGCTACTCCCAGCCTCTCATACATTACCAGGCGGTCTGCCACGTCCTTGATCGTCTGGATCACCTGCAGGCCTTTTCTGCTCTGATCCGTCACCAGCAGAAGATGAGTGACTTGTTCCATCACCCGCCGGTTCACCTGCTCGATGCCAGCCTCCCCGTCTATCACCACATAGTCAAACTGGCCTGCCAGCATGGAGATCACGTCTCTTAAGTAGGAGTTGATCGCACAGTAGCATCCCGATGATTCCGGCCTCCCGATCGCCACAAACGCGAATCCTTTTTCCTCATCCATCATGTCCAGCAGGCGGAATCTGGCCTCTGAGAGGATATCCTGCGTATCTTTTAACTTTTCCGAGACTCCTTGCGTAATCTCCAGCCGGATATCATCCAGCGTCTCCTTAACCTTGGCATCCAGCGCAGTCGCAAGCCCTACAGCGGGGTCTGCGTCAATCGCCAGGATCTTTGCGTCTGGATATCTCTGCGTAAGCCTGCGTACCATCCCCGCCGCAAGGGAGGTCTTCCCTACGCCTCCTTTTCCTGTTACGGCAATTACCTTTGCATTTCCTTCCATTGCTCTCTCCTTTTTCTTTTCTTGGCATTCTGTTACCTGTTCTTCTGGTGCAGCGAGCGCATCCCATCCACTTCATCGCAGATTGTCTTCAGATCGCAGGTCTTGCAATTCATCGGCATTCCCTGCAAAATATGGTTCAGCGCCCCCGTGACCGCATCCGTTTGCTGCGCCTCTTTTAGAAAGGGCTCTAGTTCCTTCATCCCCGTCAGGAACAGAACCTGCACATTCCTTACCCTGGGATTCTTCAGATATTTCCTGATATAGGCGCTTCCAAGCCTCTCAAAATTGATTCCTGCCCCTATGGCATCCTTGCTGACCCTTGCCTGCTCCCGGCTGCTCTTGGCTGATGTCCGCACCATATACCCCTTGGGGAAAATATGGTAGCGGACATATTCCAGTTCCCTTACAAAGCGATATAGTTCATCCTCTCCCTCAAAGTTATCCGCGGCGTCCGTCCTTAAGAATACGATCCTCGCAAAGGAAGTGTCCTGCTTTAACTCCGGAAGGTCCTCTCCAAACAGCAAGATCTCATTCTCCATAAGTAATTCCTGGTCTGAAGTCGCGCAGGTATAGTTGACCGATTCGCAGTTCCCTCCGCCAAGTTCGTAAGCAGCGTCCCGAAGCAGGATCATTTCTCCGGATGCCGTCTCCTTCCAGCACTTCTTTGCGTCATATGGGTATCGCCGAGGGCTGTACGCAGACAAGTACTCTCTGGTCCTTCGAATGATTGCGTCAAATAGTTCCATTCCATCCCCCTTTGTCTTTGTTTTAAGCATATTCACCGAATTTATCTTCTATTTTCATGCTATCACGGAATAATTGCACAAAAAAGGAACGAAAGCGTTCAACCGTCTCAAATTGACACGAATTAAACGATTCGTTCCGTCCATCCCGGGAGCCTGACCAGCCCAAATATAAAATAATAAATGCCCAATAAAGCCTCGCTCTTTAATCAATCCATATAGCGTTGCTCAAATTCTTCTATACTAACCGGCTTTCCAAAAAGATAGCCTTGTATTAGTTCCACGCCGAAGTCGCGCAGAATCTCAAACTGATCCTCCTCCTCGATCCCCTCAGCCACCATGCAGATCCCCAGTTTATGGCAGACCTTGGAGACGGTCTCCACAACCGCTCTGGACTTAGGGTTCGTAGTTATATGGTCAATCATGCTCTTATCAAGTTTCAGTATATCGAAGTCTACTTCCGACAGAAGTGAGAGGTTGGCGTATTCTGTCCCAAAATCATCAATTGCGACCGTAAATCCCGCGCTTCGCAGTTCCTTTATCACCGCTTTCATATCCAGACCATCCACATCATGTACTCTTTCTGTGACTTCTATCTCCATATACTTTTCCAAAACTCCATTGCTGCGGCAGATTTCTGTAAGCTGCTCTACAAAAGACGGTTCCCGCAGTGATGCGCCGGAAAAATTAACGGATACCGGAAATATTTCTTTTCCTTGTTCCATCCATTCCTTTAGCCTTCCGCAGACAGACCGGAATACGAAGAAGTCGATCAGGCTGATTATCTCGAATTCCTCCAAAAGCGGCAGAAACTTATCCGGCATCACCCGGGTATCTTTATCCGGGCAATATCTAATAAGGGCTTCTGCCCCCTCGGCCCTACAATTTGCAGACGATATCTTCGGCTGCAGATAAACGGCGAAACGGCCCTTTTCTAACTCTTTTTTCAGCGCCTGCTCGTCCGCCAGCCGGAGAATCTGATCATTGTAATGCCTATATCGGTTTGATTCCGGATGCCTGTGGTAAAAGGCCCTCTTATCTTCATACATATGGGCATCCGCAGCCGCAATAATATGGCCTATATTATCGATGGATTCCATCCATTGCGCGCCGATCGCAGCCTGATAATTCGTATCCTTGCGAAATTGGGCCTTCAATTCCCGCAGAAGCGCCTGAAAGGCCTCTTGGTCTATTCCCGGACAGATAATGACAAACTCATCTCCTCCAATCCGATAGAAGTTAGCATCCTTAAATACCACCTTCATTCGTCTGGCACACTCGATTAAAACCTTGTCTCCGAATTCATGGCCATACTTGTCGTTAATATCCTTGAGTCCGTTTACATCCAGATATACGATTCCCAATGAGGCCTCCATATGATTCAGTTCCTGCGTATCCTCTATATACCGGTTTCTATTATAGAACCCGGTCAAAACATCAAAGTAACTGAGATGAGTCAGTTGCTGCTGGCTCTCTGAATGCTGCCTGGCCAGCATCAGGAAATAACTTAGCGTCTGAAGCAGAGGACCGATATTTGTAATTCTTTCCGGGGGCGGGTTATCCACTCCCAGATAGCCAATCAATTCCCTATCCTGCTCTAATGGCGCCACCACAATGCTCTTAATCTTCTGTCCGTTAAGGATACGGTACTCTTCAGGCGCGGAATCCTTAAGTTTCTCCAGGTCCTCGATGACTACGCACTCCTTTTTCTCAAAGAAAGGAATCCACCGGTCTATCAATCCTACGGGCATTGCCTGCAAAGCCTGCTTTTGGGGAGCAATTCCCTTGGCACACCACTCGTAGTCATTGTACATCAGCCCTTCCCTGATATGGATGATATAAGCCCGGTCCGCGGATAAGAAGCTTACTAGTTTTTCCAGGACCTGGGGGATCGCTATACGGATGTCGCTCCTCTGATACAGGGTACGTACGCAGTCTGTTACCATCTGATCCGCTTCCATCGTATACTTTAACTGCATCTTCTCCTTTTCCGACTCCGTGGTGTCAAAGGCTATCTCCATTCTGGCATTGCGTCCCTCCCATTCAATCAGGCGGTCCTTCAGAAGGTAGTGCCGGTTCGTCAGCGGATTGGTGAATTCCCACGTATAGTTTTCCCCTTCTCTAAGGAGATGCGTGGTGCAGAACTCGCAGGGTGCTTCTTTTCCCTGCAGGACCTCATAGCATTTCCTGCCTTCCAAAGAATCCACATGGAAGGTTTCCATGCCTGCAGTATTCAGAAACAGAAGTTCATAGGTGTTTGGATCAGAAATGTATAAAAGTTCCGAGATTTCATTGAGAGGGTAACGAAGCGCTTCCTGCATCCGGGACAGTTTTTCCTGTTTTCTCTGGTTTTCCTCCTCTGCTTCCCGAAGGGCAGTCTGCCTTTTTAACTGCTTGCTATTATAAATGTACAGAAAGATGATCATCAGGACAAACGCGCAGTTTAGAATAAGCAGGCCTTTCTCTGCGATAAACTCGCTTTTTTCGGAATACTGCTCTGCCGCAAAGACGGCATCATCCGCCAATTCAAAGTACGCCTCGCTGTCCTTAAAAAGTTTTTCGCTGTCTCCCCCTGAACGTACCGCATAGATCTCTTCTTTTAACTGCTCCCAGTCCGCTTCCATCTTTGCTATAAGATCCTGGAATCGGCTGCTGTTTAGTCGGATCAGGCCATGCTCTCCTCTTCCGGTCTGAAGTTCATCAATGATACCGTCCAGTTTCTCAATCAGCGCATCATTGGGGAAATTGTTTAATTCCTGCTTAATAAGCCGTTGGGTTGCCCCTCGCACGACTCCCGCATAGTTAATCACCTTTGCATTGCCCTGAAGATTATGTAAGGAAAAAAGGGAGAAAATGCTGGAAAATACCAGTGCCACCGTTAATAAGACAGGAAAGATTCTCTTTTGCATGTACGCCTCCGGAATAAATTGTATTAACAAAATCTATTGTTAACTCCATCATATCAAATTGCCCTTTAAAGTCAATCGAAATAACAGTAAAAACAGGCCTCTAAAAAAGGCCTGTTTCTTTACATATATTTCTCCACCATCGTTTCTTTTAAACCTATGGACATATTCATATTGATCGGCGTGACAGAGGTAATCCGATCCACATACACCGCATAGATATCACTATCTCTTTCCAGCGTATCCATATCTACAGACAGCCTGGACTTAAGCGCAAAGGGCTCCTTTAAATTCCTGGCCTTTGGCCGAATGAATTCGAAATAATTCTGCCTGCTTAAGGATGTGATCCTAAATTCGTCAGGATGTCCGCTGCCCGCCGGCATATTGATATTGATCAGATCTACATACTCCGGCATCCCTCTATCCAACACCCGGCTTATCCATGAATGAAGCATCCTCTTAGCCGCATCCCAGTCTGTCTGCCTGAAATCATTGGATCGCTGGATGGCAAGTTCTGCCTCCAGGGATATGGCGATGGCGGGAATGCCATGGCTTATGGCTTCAAATGCCGCTCCCAGCGTGCCGCTGCATGTAAGCACGGCTCCCATATTCTCGCCATAATTGACGCCGCTGATACACAGGTCGGGCTTTCGCTCTGCCAGTTCCAGCACGCCATGCGCAACGGCAAGAGCCGGGGAGCCATGAACCCCATAGCCCCTCACTTCCTGCCCATTAATCTGTATCCATTCTTCTTCTATTATCCCGGCATCCTCGGTTCTTGGAAATGCTCTTGCCATACCTGTCTGCTGGGTGTGCGGGGCGACAATCAAGATATCCGCAAGATCTGCCGCCGCACATGCCGCAGCTGCAAGGCCCGGCGAATGGATGCCATCGTCATTCGTGATCAAGATAAGTGGCTTCATATAAAATTATTGGAAGAGTTCGTAAGACTTCTTCAGTACTTCGTCCGTATGCTTCGTTATATCCGTGTAGATTGGGAACATTTTCTCATAAAATGCCACCTTCTCCGGATCTGGCTGGAATGCGTCCTTAATCCTTACCATATTGGCAACCGCTTCGTCAAAACTGCCATATACGCCTGCCGCAACAGCTACGCAGATCGCAGAGCCAAGCCCTGCTGCTCCGTTTACTTCGTTACGCACAGATGGGATATTGAATACATCCGCGAATATCTGCATGAACAAGTCGCTATTGGAACCGCCTCCGGTAATGATGATCTTGTCGAGACTGACGCCCAGCTCATCGCACATATCATCTACATGCTTCTTCATCGTCAGTGCAACTGCTTCCAGAATAGAGCGGTAGATATGGCCTCTTGTATGTCTTCCATCAAAGCCGATCATTACGCCCTTCTTATATAAGGCGTCCACTGGTGCCAGCCAGTCAAGCACCGTCATCAGGCCGTCAGAACCTGCTGGTACTTGCTCTGCTTCTTCGCTTAGCAGTTCTTCCGCAGATAAGCCTTTCTCCTTGGCCGCCTTGATGTAGCTGTCCCCAAGGATATCCCTGAACCAGCTGATGGTCCACATTCCACGGCGGATTCCGTTGCTGTCATAGAGGTATTTGTTCGGAACGCAGGAGAACTTCGGCCATACGCATTTTGTATCCTTTAAGTTCTCTTTTCCCTCCATCATGGCTGCCGTATAGGTTCCAAGAGAGATACATGCCGTCGTATCGCCCATGCATCCGGTTCCCAGTCCTTCTACCGCCTTGTCATTTGATGTTGCCACAACCGGAAGTCCCTGTGGGAAGCCGGTGGCTTCTGCCGCTTCCTTCGTGACGTATCCAAGGATATCTCCCGGCATTACCAGGTCAAAGAGCATCTCTCTTGGCATGCCGGTTGCCTCATATGCGGCCGGATCTTCTGACCAGCCCCAGTTGTCCACGTCGATTGGCCATACGCCTTCATAGTTCGCAACCGTGTCCTTCTTCTCTCCGGTCAAGCGATGAGTAATATAGCCGGAGGATGCCACGATGTATTTTACATCTGGGTTGGTATGCTCGTAAGGGTGCGCCACGCGGATATCCATCCAGCTGAGCGCTGGCTGGGCCAGCGTGCCATCGGCCTTCAGATAAGCACGGCAGTAACGGATCGTGCACAGTCCGATTCCTACGATGTCTTCTTTATTCCCTTCGAACTTCGCCATACATTTCTTTCCTGCCTCGCAGATCGCATCCCACCAGTCGTCATCCGGATGCTCTACGATGCCCGGCCTCGGAAGGTTATATGGCTTTAATGCGTGCTTTGCCTCGCATACAATATTTCCCTTAGTGTCAAATATAAGAATTTTTGCACTCTGGGATCCTTCATCGATTCCGATAATATATTTCTCACTCATGATCCAAACCTCTTTCTTCGTGTTATTTGATTCAAATAATTATCTTACAAGGTATCCGCCGTCAACTACCAGCACGGTTCCGTTTACATAGTCGGAAGCATGGCTTGCAAGGAATACGGTCGCGCCCATAAGATCCTGTCTCTCGCCCCAGCGGTCAGCCGGAATATGATCTTTGATCTTGTTATATTTCTCATCGTTGGCGCTTCCTGTACCAGATGTCATTGCTGTCTGGAAATATCCAGGAGCGATTCCATTTACAGAGATGCCATATTTTCCAAGTTCGTCAGCATAAGCCTTGGTAAGACCCATAAGCCCTGCCTTCATAGCGGCGTATGCCGGTGATCCAAGTCCGCCAAGGAAGGAGAACAGGGAGCAGATGTTGATGATCTTTCCGCTCTTCTGAGGGATCATGTATTTCGCAACCGCGTGGCTTAAGTCGAATGCGCCTGTCAGGTTGATGGCGATCATCGGATCCCACTCTGCCCTGCCAAAGTCAAGTACGTCTGCGATCTTGCAGATGCCTGCGCAGTTTACTAAGATGTCGATGCTTCCGTAGGTCTCTACGCACTTCTCTGCTACTTTGTCGCACATTCCGTCTTCTGTCAGGTCTCCCTGCATAAATGTGTATTTTACGCCGCAGTCTTCGATCAGTTTCTTGGTTGTTCCGTCATCATCTACAAATGCAAATGCGAAGATGTTTGCTCCTGCTTTTGCAAGCGCCAGTGCGAATGCCTGTCCCAGTCCGCTGTTTCCGCCTGTTACGATTGCATTCTTACCCTTCAGTGAAAAGAAATCCATAGAAAAATCATTAATATTCAAACTCATTTTTTGTACCTCCATATACTCTTGACATTATTTTTATTAAAAAGAGCCTTCCGGATTCTACCTGCGCACAATAGAAGCCCCGAACAAAAAGAGAGCAACTTCCACCCACTTGCCGTGGGTAAAAGTTACTCTCTCTTCCGCTCTTTTAGTAACTACGTCTATTTTAAGTCTAGTTAATTCATTTGTCAATATCGTGATTGTTGTTAAAAGCGAGGGGTGGGTTTTATGCATATTGCACAATTCTTGTTTCATTACTAAGTACCGGGGTGAAGCGCTCAACCTGGAACTTCTTTACGAAAAGCTGGCACTTGCACAGGAACAGATAATATATGTTCCTGCCGCATCCCCGCAAAGTTTCAAAATTCCCCTGTCCTTTGGCAATGCAAAGATCTGCCTCATCGATTGCTTTTAAGGCCTCCTGGCTGATCTCCTCAAGAGGCGTTCCCGGGATATCCGTACCATTTGGCAGTATGCGGGCCAGCTGATCCACCCCGGCAAATTCGGCATCCTCCACCGTCGCATCATTCAGAGTCGGTACGCCGCGTACCAGCACCGTAATGTCCAGTTCCGGAAATATTTCCTCAATCACGCGGATAAAGACCTTATCCAGCACGATCTCCCCCGCATTGTCTGTAATATACACCAGTTTCTTCGCGCAGGCCAATTCCTTTCTAAGCAAGGCAGTCTCCCCGGCATCAAGGGTAACGCTGTGGCGATCTGCCAGCAGTTCGTTTAATTTCTCCTCATTGACATCCGACATTGCTCCAAAGTCAATATAATTCCCTGTAATGGCATACTGCAGGGCCGCAAAGAATGGATCCTTCTCCTGTCGTATCTCCTGGCATATTCCATCTTCTTTGCTTAAAAGAAGTTCATTGTATCTTTGCTTCGGGATATCATAGGCATCCGTAATGCCCACCTCTGATTCCAATATCCTCATAACGCGAGCCATCATCACCGGGGCGGATTCTTCTGCCCCAGCCCCTTTCACCGTCTCTAAAACCGCCTCCATGACCTGTGCCTTCTTCTCATCCGGCACCTGGTATTGTTCCAGAAGCCCTTCTGCCTTCCGGACGCAGCATCCATGACATTCAATGTCTGCTTTCATTTCATTCTCCTTCTTCCTAACAGTCCCACATTTCCCGGTTGGTGGTCGATACCGCAAATGCGCCGGCCTTCAGGGCTCCCATGACATCATCCTTGTCCAGGATCAGCCCGCTTGCTACCACCGGCTTGTCAATCTCTTCCAGTAGATATTGTATGACTTTGGGCAATCCCGCCGGCAGGAACTCGACCACATCCGGGTTACAGTTTTTGACATGCTTGACGATGTTCGCATAGGTAAGCGCGTCCATCATATAGAACCGCTGTATCGTGAACATGCCCAGTTCGTTGGCGCGCTTGATCAGCGTCGGCTTCATGCTTATGATGCCGTCCGCCTTCGTATACTTCTTAATAAAGTCCACACTGATCTCTTTAGATGACAAGCCTAAAATCAGATCCACATGTACGATTGCCTTCTTGCCCATTTCTTTTACTTTATCCACGATATCTGCAATCGTGCAGATATCTCCGTAAATGATATAGACAATCCCGCATTCCGACTCCTTGCAGCCTTCCAGCCATTCGTCATTCTTGATGGCCGGAATAACCGGGCAGGCTTCTGTTGCTTCCATAAAGTATTCTTTTGTCAAAGACATATCGTCTTACTCCTTTTCAACTGGCAGCCGTGGCGATTCAATCGGCCGCCCGCTGCTGTCATAATCTTCTTTGTGTACATCATACTTCTTCGGATTGTGGCTTAATTTCCATAATCCAATGATCATAATGATGATCAGGAACATATTCGGGAAGCCGCCAAGGTTCGATGCTGCCTTGATTCCGTCGATTCCCGCGAAACTGATCAGCAGCCACGTCATAAGCGCGATAGAGATGCCCCACACGATCTTAAGCCATGCCGGGGACTCCTGCTCATCCTGCGTAATGCCGCTCATGCACAATCCTGCCATGGCATTCGTATTAGAGTCGGATGCTGTGACAAATGATATAAATACGATGAACAGATAGAACGGGATCACGATCATGGAAAGCGGCAGCTGGTCAAATACGGCATATACCACAGACTCTGCCCCTTTACTCGTCAATATATCATACATTCCTGCGCCATTCAATTCATAATAAATGGAAGCCGTCGCAAAAAGTCCCATCCAGATAGTACTGAAAATTGCAGGAATGACAAAGTTACACTTAATCGCGTCCTTGATCGTATAGCCCCTCAGGATCTTTCCCAGGAATACCGCGGTTATCGGCGTCCAGGCCAGCCAGTTGCACCAATAGAAGATTGGCCAGCTCTTTGCCCAGCTATCCTGGAATACATCTCCTGTCATCAGGCTCAGTTTGAAAAAGTCCTGGATATAAGCGCCCCATGATTCCACGGAAAAGTTCAGCATGAATGCCGTAGGCCCGAATACGAACAGGAACAGCAGAAGAACCATATATACCTTGGCATTGATAGACGACAAAAGCCGAATGCCTTTCATGATCCCTGAGATGCTTGATATGATGAACGTGGTCACGATTATGGCGATAATCACGCCCCACGCCGCAGGGCCGCTCTTGATGCCAAACACCTTCTCGATGCCGCCCCCAATCGTCATCGTGCCGGTTCCAAGCGATGCGGCCATTCCGGCTACAAGGGCAAACAGGCAGATGACATCCACGACTCCGTTGTATTTCTTTATCTTTTCTCCAAAGACCGGCACCAGCGCAGATCCCATGGAATAGGACTGGTTCATATTGTAGAATACGAACGCGAAGATCAGGGTTGCTACGGTATAGATCGCATATGGAGACCAGGTCCATTCCAGGAACATCGTCTTCATAGCAAACAGGGCGGAACTGGCTGTTCCTGCTTCCACTCCTTCTACTGCCGCAGGCGCGTACATATGATACAGCGGCTCTGCGCATGCCCAGAACAGTATGCCTGCCGCAACCGTCGTGCATAGCGTGATCCACACCAGATCGATGAACCGCATCATAGGCTTTGCCTTGCTTCCCCCGATACGCACCTTTCCAAGCGGGGAAAAGTATACCATGATAACGGTGATCACGCAGGCCAGCGTCGTCAGGTTGAATGCCCACGCAAAGTTGCCCAGTATCCAATTTGTCACCGTATTAAGGCCTGCCATAAAGGCTTCGCCGTTCGTAAGGCTCACTACGACCATTGCCACCAGTAATAGCCAGGGCGGAAAGAATACTCCCTTCCTCAACGATAGTTTCACGGTCTTCTCTTGTACTTCTGTTTCCATCTTGTTACTCCTTTCCCGTCATTATATTTATAAATTTACTTTTGTATCGTCCAGCGATTCTTTTTATCGCCTCATACTCGTCTTCCGTCAATATCCGCCGGGGAATCGTAACAACTTCTCTGTCCAGCCGAATGACCAATACATGCTCGGAACAAAGAAACTGAAGTTTTCTGCCGGATAACTCTGTCTTTTTAGACGCATCTCCTACCACGACATATGACTCCGTGATCTCAATCCGGTATTCCCCCTCCTTGGCCGCGATCTTCCCAGCCCTTCTTTTTCTTAGGAACGCAGTCCCATATGCCATATATAGGAGCAGGAGTATGTCAAGCAGCAAAAGCAGGAACAGAAAGAACTGCCCGGGATTCCTCATATATCCGATCAGCAAAAGGACGCCAATCAGACTCATAGCCCATAGATTTATACTGCGGAAAACACCTTCCTTTCTCCAGTTCAGATCCAGCAAGGCTTCCTCTATCTCATCTTTTGTTAATTGATATCTAAGTTTCAGCAACATCATCGCCTTTCTTTGCCTTTAACCGCCCGATCATCTCCGGCACGATCTCATACAGATCGCCAAGTACAGGATAGTGGGCAATCTCGAATATTCGCGCATCCGGATCCGTATTGATCGCGATGATATTCTTGGCATGCTTCATGCCAGCCATAAACTGAACGGTTCCCGATACCCCGCAGGTAATGATGTATTGCGGGCTCACCGTATTGCCTGACAGGCCGATCTGGCACTTGGCAGGCATCCATCCCTTCTCCACCAGGGCCCTGCTTGAGGCAAGTCTTCCTCCAAGAAGGACTGCCAGTTCTTCAAGCATTGACAAGTCCTCTTTCTTCCTGACGCCTCTTCCTGCCACGACAAGAATACGCGCGTCCGCAATGCTCTCTGTAGCCTTCGCCTCTTTTACTTCCAGAATCTGAAATGCATCTTCATCAGCATGCACCGTTCTTCTAATGATCTTCGGAGCCGGCTGTCCTTCTATACACACTGGCTCCATCACCCCAGGCCTTACTGTGGCAAACTGAGGCCTTGTAAAGCGCGTCACAATGCTGGCCATCACATTTCCGCCAAACGCAGGCCTGATCTGCACCAGATTGCCCTCCTCATCAATCTCAAGGGAAGTACAGTCCGCTGTCAAGCCAGTCTCAAAAGCAACCGCAAGCCTGGGCGCCAGCGCCCTTCCTTCAGAGGTTCCACCGATCAGGACGATGGAAGGCTTAATCTCCTTAATACAATCCGCCAGGATCTCCTCATATGCAAGCGGAGTATACTCATCCGCCGCTTCGTATAGATAGAGCCTCTCAAGCGGACAGCCGCTTAACTGCCCCTCTATCTCCTCCAGATCGCTGCCTATCGCTGCCGCATAGACCGGCATACCAAGCCTTTTGGCAAGCCTTGACGCCTCTGCGATCAACTCGCGTCCTACCGGGTGTATCTTCCCTTTCCTGCACTCGATATATACCAGGATCTTAGACCATTCCTCTATGTTTGCCTGTCTCATCTCTGTTCCTCCTGCCTGTCCACAGCTAAGATATTCAGAATATATTCCGCCGCCTCTATTTTTTCCAATGCTGCTACGTCCTGACGCTTCGTACGCTCAGGCGGAAATATCTTCTTCACTCTTGTGGCTGAGCCTTTTAGGCCATAATGCTCTTCTTCCTGATCTATAAAATCATGAATCCCCAGCAGATGGATCTCTTTCTTTTTTCCACTGATTTTGAGTTTAAGCGATGGCATCCTTGGCACGAAGGAATCCTTCTCTACAGACAGCAGGCAGGGCAATGCAACCCGTGCCGATAGCGTCCGGCTATCCATATTATATCTCACTTCGACTGCATTTTGAAGAACTTTTACTATTTCGACCACCCAGCTTGCATGCGGCATGTCCATCCACCTTGCCAGCGCGCCGCTTACCTGGGCGGTATCGCCGTCGGTCGTCTGCTTGCCGCACAGGATCAGATCATAATCTCCCGCTGACTTTATGGCCTGCATCAGCGTATAGGATGTGGCAAGCACATCGGCGCCTGCAAAGGCCTTATCACAGATCAGGAACCCTTCATCCGCCCCCATGGCAAATGCTTCCCGAAGCACGCTTTCTGCCTTCTGTGGTCCCATCGTAAATACATGGATTTCTGCACCGTATGTTTCCTTTATTTTAAGGGCGGCCTCCAAGGCCGCCAGATCATATACATTTACAATTGCCTGAAGCCCTGCCCGGAGGAGCACGCCTGTCTCAGGATCCATATTCCCTTCGGAGGCCGCTGGCACCTGCTTCATGCATACTGCGATCTTCATATGGCAGCCTCCTCTTCTTTAAATATATTTCCATTGTTCCAAAGGCTGTCTTTATCCAGCTGCCTTTTTAATTCTTTACAAAGCCCTGTATAGCGCTCCGGCACGAATCCGTCCAGTATTTCCAGCTTCAGCTTGCCAATTCCGTGTTCGCCGACCACTTTTCCCTGATGTTCGCTCACTTGCGATGCCCATCTGCGTATCAACTGGATACCTGCCTCGTATTCCTCGTAATTCTCAGGAAGTATATTTACATGCAGATGGTTTTCCATCGCATGACCAAATACGCTGCCCTTTAATCCAGCATCGTGAAGTTCCTTTTCTACATAAGAAAGGATATCTGAAAATGGCGTTCCGGATATCGTCATGTCTGTTCCCAGCTTGGTGATCCGCGCATCCATCTGCCGCGCTTTCTCGATATACAAATTGGATGTCTCTGCGGCTCCATGGCGGAACGCATGCATTTTTTCCACATCCGTCTCGCCGGATACGGCCCAAGCTTCTTCCGGGTCGCTATTGCATACCATCGCCGATTCCATCAAGGACTCGGCAAGGATCTCTATTTCCTCTTCGTCTCCGTGCAGTTCTATATAGACCATGCTCTGTGTCTCTTCCCCGATATCCGGCAGTTCCTTGATCTTCGTCATTGTAGCCTTATGCTCCTCGATCAGGTTCATCGCCATCCGGTCAATGTATTCTACCGCAGCCACCTTCGCATGCTCGCATTGCGGCATGTCGAGCCTTAGAATGTCGACAAACCTTCCTGCATCCTCGCTGCTGCCAAAGAAAAACGCAATCCCCCACTGGCTCTGCGGCTTCGGGATCAGTTTCAGCGTCAGTTCGCAGATTGCCCCGGTGATTCCTTCCTTTCCCAGCACCGCATCCATCCGGTCGATTTCCCTGCCTGACGCAAGGGTCAGTTTCTGCCCTTTTTCTATCGACATCATCTCTCCATCGCTATTCATAAGTTTTAAAGACGCAATGTAATCCCTGCTTGGTCCATATAAAAGCCGACAGATGCCTTGGGCATTCGTCGCCGCAATGCCGCCTGCCGTGGCAGAACTCTCGGTAGGATCCGGAGGCCAGAATAAGGGAGTCTTCCTGAACCGCGCGGCAATCTCTTTCCCAAGATCGATCAGGTTAATACCGGGCTCCACGGTGATCAGCCCGGTCCCGTCCTCCAGCAGGACACTGTCTTTCACTTTATTCATATGAGACAGGTTCATGACATGTCCGCCTCTTGGAATGCCTGCTCCGGTAATTCCAGTCTTTCCTCCCTGAATGGTCACGGGTACCCGTTCCTTTTTCAGTTCCTGCAGCACTTCCTGCATATCTTCTTCGCTCTCCGGGAAAGAAATGCTGTCCGCATATCCGGAAAATTTTGACTCGTCTATTAAAAACTCTTCATATTGTTCTTTCATCGGATAAATCAATTGTCTCATATGCCCATCCCCTGTCATTTATTCTTACTCCAGCGTATCCTTCTGCTCTTTTACTATCTCGCGCAAGGATTGGATCACTGGCATGAAATCGTCCACGATCGCCACATCGGCCTTCTTCACGATCGGCGCCTGCTCGTCCGTATTAATTGCTACGATAAACTTGCTCTTTTCAATTCCTGCATAAAACGCCGCGGCTCCGGATACGCCCGCTGTAATGCAGACCTCCGGCGCGATCATTTCCCCGGACACGCCAATCAGCCTGCTCATAGGTGTCCAGGCATTCATCGCCACCGGACGGCTTGCCCCAAGTTCTCCGCCCAAGGCTTTTGCCGTTTCCTCAAGGAAACTTGCATTTTCTTTATTCCGAATTCCTCTTCCAGCCGCAACCACGATCTTTGCATCGCTTAGGCCTCCGGCTGTCTCTTCTTTCATGGTCTCCCTGGAAACCACAAAATCGTTTCCCTTTCTGCAGCGAAGTTCCCTCTCAATATGGAACATGCCTTCCTGTGCCTCCTTGCGCTCCATTCCTTTCGCAAGCGAGATACAGTAAGGCCCTTTCTTCATCGCAAACGCGCCTTCCATATGGTTTGCATAGACCATCTTCCTTGCCGTCACAGATCCCTTTAATTCCAAGGCATGGACGGACGTTACGGAACTTCCCCCAAGTCTTTCGGAGAGTCTTACAGAAAGTTCGATGCCGCTGTAGCCGCTCCCGAAAATATAAAGGTCTTCGGAATCCGCCTCTTGTTCAAGAACCTCCAGAACTGCCTCCGGAGAGTAGTCCGGCCCAGTCACCGTAACCGCATTTTCAGCGATGCGCCTTGCAAGCAGTTCTATATCTTCATTGCCGCGGCAAAGAATATAGGCCTCGCCCTGCTCGGCATCCTTCAGGAAGGCATCCTGGAACGCATGGAATTCCTCCATCTGGCGGATGGCATCATCAGAATATGCATTTATAATACAATGATATCTCATAGTTTTTCAAGCCTTCCTTTCAGATACGTCTCATATAGTTTCTCTGCCTTCTCCTGCGGCGTCTCTCCTTCTATCCGTATGGTATCCCTGCTGTCATCTATCGGCGCCAGTTCCATAAGCTCTACATTCCGGCTCTGGCTTTCCGCCAGTTCCCTGTCCAGGCTGATATGCTCGATCGACCTTTTCCCAAACTTCATCTTGTCTTTCAGCGTAGGTACCCTTAAGTAGGCACAAGGCGCATTTCCTACCGCCAGCACGACGGGAACCGTTACAACCTGTACCGCCGTCCTTCCATCTTCCTGGCTGGTTACCCTCAGATGCTTCTCATCTACGGGTTCCAACGCCGTTACCTGCGTGATGCACGGCCACCCAAGCCTCTCTGCAAGAAGCAGCGGCGTCTTCATGTTGCTGCCATCCGAACTCTGCGTCCCCATAACGATCACATCCTGAGAAGCAGTCTCTTTTACGTACTTTGCTGTTACATCTGCAATCAGGCCCGGGCAGAATCTTAAGTCCACATCCTCTTCTGCCTCTACCCTGACAGCATGGCTAAATCCAAGCGCATACAAGGTCTTTAAAAAGGTTTCATGACGGAGCCTGCCGACCGTCAGCGCATTCAGTTCATATACGACATCAAAGCCTTCTGATAAATCAGAAAGCTTTAACATCATTTCCAGTGCTCCTTCATCAAAACAGTTCCATAGCAGTTTTGCGTAACTAGTGTCTACCTGAAGCTGTCCATCTGCCATCCAGTCTTCTTGTGCAATGAAATCCAGATCCGGAACTATTTTGAAACACCCTAAGATCTTCATGGATTATTTCCGCAGCGGAATCAATGTTCCCATGTTCATAACGCCGTTTGGATCGAATGCCTGCTTCAGAGTCTTCAGCATATAGTAGGAAGATCCATATTCCTCTGTTACATATTTTGCTCTTGCCTTTCCGAGTCCATGATGATGAACGATGGATCCGCCGTATTTGATAACCTGCTCGCAGATAATCTGGTTGATTCTGTCATGATATTTGTTGATCTCTTCTTCCGGAGCGCAGTCTACAATATTGTAATAGTATACGAAATACATGTTCGTTCCATTGATATAGCTGTGAGAAGAGTGTCCTCCCATCAAAGTCATATCCGGTACTTCTTCCATGATTCTGTCACATGCAGTCTTGTAGATTTCATAAATATTATCCCAGCTTCCGGATACCTCTGTCGTAATGCCGATGTTCTGGGTAGCCTTGATTTCTTCCTTCTCTTCCGCGATCTGCTCTGGTCCCCAGTTCAGTCCGCCATACCATTTCTCGATCAGCTTCGGATCTACTTCTTCCAGTTCTGGATGCTTGGACATCAAAGCCTTGATGCCTTCTTCGATCGCAGGCGTGATATTTGCCGGGCCTTCTGCCATCCAGATCAGGATTGCCTTGCCTTCTTCCAGCCAGGAGCTGAAGTGCTGCTGCGCATCTGCCGCATCATAAAGTCTTGCGAAAGATGGCTTATATCCTGCTACCATAACCTCGCGCAGGCAGTCAAATCCAAGCTTCATGTGCTCGTCATCCAACTTGTATCCGATATAGCGGTTGTTCTCCGGCTGCCATTTGAAGAGTTTTAATGTAACTTCCGTAATAAAGCAGAGCGCCCCCTCGTTGCCGCAGATGATGTGTCTGATGTCCGGTCCTGCCGCACGTCTTGGTACATTCTTGATTCTGCAGATCTTGCCATTCGGGAATACTGCTTCCATTCCAACGATCATATCTTCAATTCCGCCATACAGGGTAGAGAACTGTCCGATACTTCTTGTAGCAACCAGTCCGCCCATCTGCGCAAGCGGCTTGGACTGTGGGGAATGTCCTGTCGTAAGTCCTCTTTCTCTAAGCATGTCATCCAGTTCCTGAAGCGGTACGCCGCACTGGCAGGTAACCTGCATGTTGTACTCATCTACCTTGATTACTTTATTCATAGTAGAGCCGTCAATTACGACAGAATCCTTAAGGGCTGTCTCAAGTCCGCCCTCGATCGCGGAGTGTCCTGTCCTTGGCACTACGTTAATTTCATTATCATTAGCGAATTTCAGCACTTCTGATACTTCCTCGGCGCTCTTAACATATACGACTGCTGCCGGGATAGGCTGCGTATATACTTCGCATACCTGCTCATATTTTCTGTATCTGTCGATACTGCTTTCTTTTAATACCTGCTCGTCTGTTACGACCTGATCTTTTCCAAGGATATCAACTAATCCTTCTACGATTTGTTCTCTTGAAATAATTGCCATGACTCTGGGCTCCTTTCATTATAACGCATTTTTCTTTGCTTCTTCACCGTGGGAGATAAATGGGAATAAAAAAAGAAAAGTAACACAACACGAGCAGGGAACTCCTGCCACGCTGGTTACTTTTCTCTGAAAATCTCTTTCGGTAACTGCATATAGTATAAAACCATTTTGCGCAAAATGTCAATTGGTTATTTTTCATATTATTGGATCATAGTTTTTGTGCAGAATGATTATATTTCAATTTTTACTAGTTTTTTGATTGACTTTTTTTCACAAATATTTTATGATTCGTGTTAGTTACAAAGAGTGAGGAGAGAAGTAACGCTGTCAAGGCATTACTTTTCTCTTTTTTTGTTACATTCATAACAGATAGGGCGACTGCAGCGCCATATCACCACTAAATTATTATAGTTAATCTGGAGGCGAAATCATGAACAAAGCTTTTATTAAGAAGTATGGCACTCTGCTTCTTCTAGCAACTGGTGCCGGAATCATCTTTCAGTTGCCGTACATAAGAGAAACCTTCTATGTACCGATTCAGAATGCAATGAACCTGTCTAACGCGCAGATGGGACTGTTATCATCCGGTTATGCGACAATGTCACTTTTCTCTTATTTTATAGGCGGTATTATAGCCGATAAGTTTTCAGCGAGAAAACTGCTTACTTTCTCCTTTATCGCAACGGGTGCCCTGGGACTTTGGTTCTCCACATTCCCTGGCTATACCATAAGCCGTGTTATCTTCGTACTTATGGGTATCTCTACTATTATCACCTACTGGTCCGCATGCATCAAGGCAACGCGTATGCTCGGTACTGAGGAAGAGCAGGGACGTCTGTTCGGACTTCAGGAAGGACTCAGAGGTATTATGAACGCTCTGCTTGTATTCGGTATGACGGCTGCATTTACTCACTTTGCAGATGAAGTTGCCGGAGCATCCGCAGCAATCAAAGTATGCTCTATCGTAGTTATTATCATTGGTATCCTTAACTTTATCTTTATCGAAGATACAAAGAAGGAAGAGAATTCCGAATCCTTTATAGAAGTTACAAAGGGTATGTTCAAGGCTCTCCTGATCCCGAGAGTATGGCTGCTTGTAGCAATCGTCTTCACTGCTTACAGCGTATACGGACTGATTGCATATGCAACCACATTTGCACAGAAATTCTATGGATTATCCGCTGCATCAGCTGCTACGCTCGGCGGTATCCGTTACCTCATCCAGGGTGCTGGCGGTATTGTCGGCGGTTTCCTGGCAGATAAGTTGAAATCCCGCTTTAAAGTTATCATCGGCGGATGTATCGGTCTGGCTTTATCTTTCGGCCTCTTTATCGTCGTACCATCAAAAGCCAGCCTCTGCGTCATGGTAGTAGCAAACTTCTTCGTCGGCCTGTTCTTTATCTACGCCGTAAGAAGCCAGTACTTCGCAGTGCATGACGATGCAGGCATCCCGCTCAACATGAGTGGCCGTGTATCTGGTATTGCATCCTGCTTAGGCTACACGCCTGACATCTTTATGTATACCTTAGTCGGCAGCTGGATGGATAATTACGGCAGGACCGGCTACAATATGACATGGGCTTATGCAATGGTTGCCGCAGTACTCTGTGCTATCATTACCTTTATCTTAAGCCGCATCGTGAAAAAGGAAAAAGCTGCAAAGGCACAGTAATTCCTTGAAAGCATTCTAAAACAAAAGACACGTCCCTAGGAAGCGAATCGCATCCTGGAGGCGTGTCTTCTTTTCTATCTGTCTGTTCCATATCTGGCCGTCTTATACGCAGTCGTGATGATCTCGCCTACGGAAGCGATCACAATGATTGCCAGCAGGACATTCGACAGGAAGTCTCCATCCCACCCCAGAATCATCTTATTCTGCCAGAATACTTTGAATTTAAATGTATCATCAAGCTGTGTCGCAACCTCCTGCGCGAAATTAGCATTCCAGAATGGCAGGAACTTCAGCACGATAAATGCAAGAACGATACCTATGCAATTGGTCACGATACTGCTTAGCAAAACCATCTTGCAGTAGCATCCGTAAATCAGGCGGATGATCTCATTGAAGAATCCCACCGCCATCGCAAAAAGAAGTACCGGCAATATCACATCCCACCGTCCCAGGTTAAAGACAGGCACGTATGAGACATCCCTTCCGTTTACCGAATATGCTCCGATCAATTGCGGCGCAAAAATAAGCAGGCAGCTAAACAGCGCAAGAAATATCAGGGACGCGATACAGTCTCCTCTGCTGATCCTGGACTTCTTATTTGGAATCGGGCTTAGCATATCCGGCGACCACGGCTTTTCCTGCTTCAAATCCACTTTGATCTTCTGTCTCTCCAGAAATGCAAAGATCAAGGTAACGGTTCCAACGATTGCTAACGATGCCATGACTGCGTCACTGATAAACTCGCCGGCTATCCGGATGATATCCTGATAGTCAATAAAGCATTTCACCGCCGTGGCGATAAGCAGCCCTGCCCATATGCATGCAATTGCTATCTTCATCACCCAGACATAGTTATCGTAGTATTCCGGGCTGATGACATAATTCTTATCTTCCCTGTACTTCCTGGCAAATACTGCCGGATCCCCAAGTTTTACGAACACTTCCTCAAGCGGCGCCCCTTCTGCCATATCTTCGATCAGTTCCCGAAGTTCCATTTCAATCTCGTTTCTTTGTTCTTTCGGGATCCTCTTTGTCACCTCATAGACATAGCGGTTGACTAATTCCTTCTCCCTGTCTGTCATATCTCTTCCTCCCTCAATATCTGCTCCATATTTTCTGACAGCTGTTCCCACTGTTCTTTTAAGCGCCGGAATATGTCGTCTCCCATAGGAGTCCTGCTGTAGTACTTTCTCGGCTTTGACTCGCCCACATCCCACTGGCTCGTTAGTATTCCCTGCTTCTCCAGCCTGCGAAGCAGCGGATACAAGGTATTGGGATCTATCTCCACGCCCTTTTCCTCCAGGCTCTGCACAAGGGCATACCCGTACTTCGCCTCGCTGAGCTGGCTTAATACGCTTAATATCAAGGTTCCTCTGCGCAGTTCCGATATCAGGTTGTGCATCAAATCTTTTTCTTCTCCCATAATGGCTCCTCCTTGTGTTTTCATTATACTGTGTGGCGCACACTATTGTCAATATTAAAATACTGGAGTAGCAAAAAAGAGGATGATTTCGTTCTGGTTGAAAAAATGATAATGGCGCCAATCACTTTTCATGAGTGATGGCGTGTGACTTGGCATTAAATATATGTATTTTTTCCGGCCTCAGGCGAATGTACGCAACCTGTCCGGGCTGCCCCGAGAAATCAGCATCCGTCACAATAGCAAGATCCGGCATGCCGGGCGCTGTAAGAAAAATCGCTGTCTCACGCCCCGTATTCTCCAGCATGCTGATGGTCATCCGGATTGCGCCGCATGTATCCGGCGCAACAAGTTCAATGTGTTCAGGACGAATACCACCCTTGAGCGGCTCTTGCAATTGATCCACAGGATAACTGTCTTTGCCCGCAGGAATACGGGCTTTCCCCAGGGTCAGAAAATTACGTCCATTCTCGGAAACAAGCTCTGTATTCCATAAATTCATATTGGGAGAGCCTATAAATCCGGCAACAAACATATTGGCAGGATGCTGATAGATCTCCTGGGGCGTTCCAAACTGCTGCAGAACACCGCCGTTCATGACAGCAATACGCGTTCCCATGGTCATGGCTTCGATCTGGTCATGCGTGACATATATTGTTGTTACCCCTAATTCCCGCTGGAGCGTTATAATCTCCCGGCGCATCTCAACACGGAGTTTTGCATCCAGGTTAGCCAGCGGCTCATCCATGAGAAAAAGCTTCGGTTCTCTCACCATTGACCGTGCAAGGGCTACGCGCTGCCGCTGACCGCCGGAAAGGGCGCCCGGCTTCCTGTTAAGCAGCATATTCAATTCCAGTTTTTCTGCAACCTCTGCTACCTTCGACGCTGTTTCCTGCCTCCCGGTATGGCGCATCTTAAGGGGGAACGCAATATTATCCTTTACCTTCATGTTCGGATAAAGGGCATAGTTCTGAAATACCATCGCTATATCTCGTTTCTTGGGCGGCACTCTGTTAACGACCCTTCCATCCATAATGACCTCGCCGCTGCTGATGCCCTCAAGCCCTGCAATCATGCGAAGCAGTGTAGTCTTGCCACAGCCGGAGGGGCCAACGAAAACAATAAATTCGCCCTGTTCGATCTCCATATTCATATCAATGACAGCGTGAACGTCTCCGGGATACCATTTATTTACGTTGTGTATTTGTAGGCCACTTGCCTGAAATCTATTTTCCATAATCAGCTCCTTCAATATATCAGTCCTGTATTTTAATCCTTCATTCCAGAAGATATAATGCCTTGCTCAAGGTATCTCTGCCCAAACAGAAAGATCAGGAGAGGCGGCATAAGTGTTATCAGGGACGCGATCAGGGATACTCCGGCATTGTCAGCTGTAATGTCCGCCATATAGAGCGATAGCGGCCAAAGGGTCTGGTCTTTCAGGAATGCCTGCGGCGCTTCCATCACGTTCCAGTATTCCAGAAAGCCCAACACGACAACTGAGAGGATTCCCGGAGCCCCGAGAGGCAGCCCAAGTCTCAAAAACGTCTGAATGGGTGACGCCCCATCCACAGACGCTGCTTCCGTTACGGCACTAGGTATCGACAGAAAAAAGCGCGTCATAATAAACACCGGAAGAGTAGAGGCTGCGCCGGGCAGGATAATTGCCCATATGGTATCAATAAACCCCAGTTTATTCAGCACCAGATAACTGGAAACCATAGTTACCTGAAAGGGCATCAGCATAAGGACAATATATAAGGTGTACAGCACTTTTTTCCCACGGAATTCAAAACGTGCAAATGCCCACGCTGCAGGGGCGCCTAAAACTATATGACCGAGTATGATCGGAAAAACCTGTTTACAGGAATTCCAGAATACCGTGAAGAATTGAGGCGTATCCAGCAGCAGTTCCACATATGCCTGCAAAGTCGGGTAATTTGCAATGATGGGCCACGTAGCGAAGCCGTCATCGCTTTCCAGAACCGGAGCAAGATTCGAAGACAATTCTCCGGCTCCCATAAGAGTGCCGGATAAGAGCATCCACAGCGGCACCCATATAAAAACAGCTATAAAAAGAAGGACGAGTCCGATGAACCATTTTTTCATACGCTGCCACCTCGATTCAAAATCTTCTGTAATATCATAATTAGAATGAATACCAGCGATGCCATCATCACAGCGCCTGCGCACATTTTATCCATATCCAGGTTGCTGAACCAATTGTTAAACAGATGCTGAAGCATATAAATGCTGTCATCAGGATAGCTGCCAGCGATGAGATAGGCTTCCCTGAACACTTTGAATGAATTGAGCAGAGACAGCACGGTAACCGTGAACAGAGTTGGCATGAGGTTTGGTAACGTGATCTTTACAAACCGCTTGATACTCCCCGCGCCGTCTATCTGCGCCGCCTCATACAATGCAGGATTAATGGCGCTGATGCCTGAGAGCCACAGCACCATGTCATACCCGAAATTTTTCCAGAGATATGCAAATACCAGTACTCCAAAAGAAGCGGCGCTGCCAATCCAATCAACCGGAGCAGCATCCCAAAGCGCCAGTATCCCGTTGAGCAGCCCGTTTCTATGGAATATGACGCGCCACAGGAGAACTATTGAGGCCACAGGAATTGCCATGGGTACCAGAAAAGAGGTTTTGAAAATTCCATGTTTTTCCTGAAAGGCAGTCAGCATCAGGGCAATTGACAGGGAGATCACAAGCAGCAGCGGCATGCAAACCGCTATAAATTTCGCGGTATTACCCGCTGCCAGCTTAAACGCGCTGTTGCCCAGAACGGAAATATAATTTTGTAGTCCAACGAATCGACTGCTGACAGCGTGGAAAAAGGATCGGCGAAACGCATCCAAGAGCGGGAGCAGTACCATTACGCTCACAACAAACAGGCTGGGAGCCAGAAACAGCCACGGCACGATACGTTCTTTCCATGGAGCCTTGTAATCATGTTTGTTCCACTGTTTCTTCCGTTGCCTTAGAAGTATTCTTATCATCAGAAAGCCTCCTTTCATGGGATGCCAAGTCAAATCTTCTTCCTTGCCAATAGAGCATGTAATCTATACCGATCCACAGACAAGGCACAAGGTACATCTCTTTGCAGAATGATTGTTTGCCGGATGACGCCGTACCCAGGGATATCAAGCAAAGCGTCAGTATGTATGCCGCACAGGTCAGGACCATATTCTTATAGGAACGTATAGAAGTCATCGCTGCCGATACTGCTACAAGGATCGTTGCGAATATAGAAAGCAGCAGCATGGCTGATGCCGAGCCCCAAAGTTCTTTATCTCTGAAGGTTGGCGCTGCCGACGTCCATCTCGTAACATTCTTCCAATGACTAAGAAACAGATCTTTCCAGAATTCAAAATCAGACCACTTGGAAGGGATGAAACTGGAAGGGATCTCTGGTAAATCAATACAGAGCATAAGTACAGCCAAGACAGCAAGGACAAACGGCAGATAGGAAAACAGCCACGCTTGGTAATGCCAGAGTTTTCTTGCGCGCCTTAACAGCCTTACAATAATGCCAAATGCTAAAACGATAGCAGGAAATCTAAAAAGAATACGAAATCCCCTTCCCATCAGAGGCAAGTCCAGAATTGTACCTCCCATGAAGTTTGCAGCAGTAAGATAACGCTCCGCATCCTCCCGTGTTCCGCCGCCAGGAAATGTCAGCTGCATATTGGACAGGGTTTTGTCGAACTCGGCCTGCCGAAAAACCCTTGCATTATCATCTTCAAATACACCACGCACATAGAATACTTCTCCTTCAATCCTAACTTGGACGCCGAGCACTTGCGTGCTTCCCCAAAGGGAAAATGCCAGCCCAGAACTTACAGCACATCCTTGTGTATCAGAGTTTGAGGGGAAAGCGCCATAGAGCATAGATTTTGTCGTGATATCCTCACACTCCCCAAAAACAGCCACCACATTTGCTGTTGTATTGCGCATATCCGAATCCATGATCTGTTGTGCGGAGTATACCTGCCATAATGTGACCTCCGGCTGATCTGCTATACCGTCCTTCTTGGCATTATTTTGCTGTCTGACTAGAGCAGACGGACTGACGCCTCCATTTTTCCATCGGACACTGATGCTGGCGCAAGAGTCCATGGTCGTACTGTAGAATGAACAAGCCATGCACCAGACGAAAGCAGTCAGTATTGCTGTTACTGCCAGAACCCGGCAGTGTATAGAATTGTTAGTCTTCAATACGCACTCTGTCTCCTTCCGAAATAGCCTTGTTGGAACCTGTGACCACCTGATCCGAATAATTCAGCGCATCTTCCGTGCTTTCAATGTTCATCATCTGGCTGTCCCTGTCTCTGACAATGATGTCAACCCGCGCGGCAATCCACTCTGTTCCCATTACAGTGCTTTGTTTCCGGAGTACAAGGATGTAATCGCCGTCAGAGCTGCTTCTAAGCGCGGTCAGCGGCAGGCAGTTTTGATATGTCTCGCTTTTTTTGCTCAGGGAAAACTGCGCGGACATGCCGGGCGTATAGGTCCCATCGGGCAGCGCGACTGTTACCAGAACCTTTTTGTTCTTATCGGGCGCGCTAATCGAGGTGATCTGAGCATTTAGCTTTTGTGTTCTGCCATCCAGTCTATAACTAAGTTCTCCCGTATCGCCCACAGAGAAGTTCTCGGCGCTTTCTTCTTCAAGGCTGCCCTTACATACAAAGCCCTCCCCCTTACGGGAAATCGTAACCGCGTCAACATCTTCTTCCGTTTTTGAATCCTTTTCCAAGGTTTTCAATACGATGCCGGAAGCCGGAGCTGTCACATGGCCGTCATGATCCAGGATATCCTGCAGTGTATCACGTATTTTTTCCTTATCTGACAACTCAGACTTGTATGTAAGGATCTCAATCTCAGTTTCTGTCTGTGATACGGGCGCCTGTTCCTGAGCCTTTTTCAATGCCCGCCGTGCCGCTTCAATGTCCTTTTCTGCAGCATAGAGTTCATCTTCTCTGGAATATTCAGACTCCCTCTTTGCACTTTCCAAGGCGTTCTTTGCATCGTCAATCGCAGCCTGTGCCTCCATGACTGCTGCCTCATTCGAAAAATCGGTCCGGCTCTTTTCCGCCTTCAGTTTTTCTTCTGCCTCCGTAATTGCATTCTCCCAGTACTTCTTTTGGTTCTCAAGATTCTGGAGTGCGCTGTCATAGGCAGGAGTCCCATATTCTGCTTTGGAGAGCGCCTGCTGCGCTAGGCGGATATCATTTTCCGCGGATTCTTTTACACTTTTTAGATTGTCTTCCGCTTCTTTAACAAAAGCCTGTTTTGTAGTTGTAAGTACCCTGTCTCGATTATTTTTTGCGCTCGTAAGCGCCGCCTCAAGATCTGCGCAATCATTCCGCCCGGAATTAGCGGTCAAACGGTTATACGCCTCCTGCGCATCTTCTAAGGCCTGCTGTGCTTCAAGAACACTGTCGCTGCTTCCTGTCCCCGAAAGGCTGATTCTCTGGTTCAGAATATAAATCTCGTCCTCTAGTTTCTCCCGTTCGCGTTCAATGGCTTCCTTATCAAATTCAAGCAATGCCTCTCCTTCGTTTACTTTTTTCCCTTTCTCTGCATTGACTGCGATTACCTTGAGGCCCTCTGGCAAGACGATTGATATGCCATCTTCCGCATCAATTGTTCCATCAATTTCGGCTTGAGCAGTCAATTCCCCACTTGTCATTGTTGATACCTGAACGCTTGCAACGGCAGCAGAGCCGGAAACACGGGAAACAATTGTGAATAAAAGAATTAATGCAAAGAATGAGGATATTAGACGTATGGCTATACGTTGTACGCGGTTGCTAATAAAAGGCTTACGCTTATCATCTGTGACAATATCCTTGATCTTTTCCTTGATATGTACAAGCATTGGTGTCTCATCTCCTGTATAATTAATCATAATTGAATTCGATCATAATAATTTTTTCTGCCAAGTAAGCATCATCTGCCTGCAGATGCCCGAAACACAATATAATATCACCATCTTTCAGTTCATTTTTCCCACCATCGCTTATAGAATAGGTGTTTCCATCAGAATCGACTCTTGCTTTTTGAAATATGGTTTCATCCGTATAAATAATGTCATTACTTCCTACACCTTCAGAAGACGATGTCCCATCGTCCTCAATTGAAGAAAAGGGCAATGGAGCTATGGTACATCCCGTATCCGAACAGCCATTAACTGTACCGCAAAGATCAGCAGATTTGAACATATCATTTGCATTGGCAAATGCGTCTTCCCCGGCTGGGGCCTTTTTCTCCTTATTCGTCTTATCGTTCGTATCTGCACTTGCACACCCGGCAAATAAGAATATCCCTAAGCAGATGATTACATACAGGCTGACAATACATTTTTTCATAAATCATAATTCCTTTCTTATTATTAGATTACATTTGCTCCTTTATATAAAGCGTTGCCCGGCTTTGAATCTTTTCAGCGGCTTCCTGTGCGCTCATTGTCCCAGCAAAATATTGGGCTGCTTCTTCTAATATGATATTTTCCAAAGTCAGATTATCGTTCACCACATAAGAAGCACCGCTTATCAGTCCCTTCACAGTCTCTGCATCCTCCTGCGCTGCCTTTAAGTTCTCGTATACCAGAGTCCACATAGAATTCCCATCAATGGCGGCCTGCATGACTGTATCAAATGCCCCCTTGTGGATTGGAAGCATATAACAAGATTCCTGATGTTCCTCCATCAAAAACATTTTGACAAACTCCCATGCGCCATCCTTATGATTGCCAGATGAAGATATTCCGATCTTTACTTCCGGCTTGACCGCGTGATATTCGCCACTGTCACTTGGAAGACCGAGCAAGTTCAGGTTCCCTTTATATAAATCTCTGTATCGTGCAATTTGATATACGCTGTTGATCGTTTCATAAGAAGCCAGACCCGCACTCATGTCCGTATTATTTCCAGCGATGTTATCCTGGATTTTCCCGGCAAATTCCAGCAATTCGATAAACTCTGAAGAATCGAAAAAGCACTCGCCCAAACTCCAGTCAACAAGACTGTCGCTGGTCTGCAGCATTATTTTGAGAAATGCTTCACTTGACAGATTACTTATGGCGTTCGTTCCAGAGGTTTCAAGAACATCCTCCAAGTCTTTCAGTGTCCATTCAGCAGTATCGCCAAGTGCACTTGCGTCAGACAGCATTGTGGATACGGCCACGCCATTTGTGATGTATGGCAGTTTGCCATCAATACCTATAGCATCAAATACATTTCCAAAATAATCATCCCTGTTAATTTCCGGATCTTTCTCCATGTATGTATAAAGGTCTTCCAGCAATCCCTTGTTATGGTAGATCTGGACAGATAAATCGCTCATATCCAGAATGTCTGGTGTGTCTCCAGAGATAATCTGTGTGTTAAGATTCGTTATGGCATTATTCCAGTCCTCATCGGATACGTTTTGTTCATACGGAAAATACTCCGTCAGTTCGATCTTATACTTTTTATTTGTCTTATTAAAATCTGAAACCGTCTGGACAACACTCGGATTCGCCGTCAGGCTAGTCATGCTGAGAACAGTCCGTTTATCGCTGCCCTTCGTAAGGACAGCCATCTCATATGAGAGCACGGAGGCCTGGTTGGAGGATGCGGCAAGAACCACAAATCGTCCGTCCTCAAGTTCACATAAGTGAACATCTGCTGTATTTAGTCCCATATCGGACCAGCCAAAGATACGTCTGCCTTCCTGCTCCCCAGAGTTGTATCCATACAGGCTTGAAGAGTCAAAACGGTAAAAATTGCTAGTATGACCTCCATAAATTCCCGTCACTGCACCCAGATAAATAATATCTTTATGCCAATTCTTATTATCCATATCCACAGTAAGCAGATCGTAGTTCATTCGATCCGAAGTCGTAGCGCATACTCCGATCTTTCCTTCGGCAGTCGTTATTGTAGTCATAAAATTCCCGCCATAATTGAGAGGAAATAAAAACTGTCCGCTGCTGTCAAAAAGATACGCATAGGTACTTCCACATTTGGCTGCTAAGCAGATGTTCCCCTTTGCATCTATACTTATAGATAGATCCTTGTCAACAGATGAGAGCACTGCATCGTCCAAGACCGAAGTCAAGTCAACGGATTGGACCAAAGAGTTGCTGCTGTCGAATTTTCTCAGACTGTAACCTCCGGCATGATCCCGGCAGACGGTCCATATGCAGCCCTGTTGATCTATACCAAAATCCAGAAATTCTATCGAATCCTCCGTTTGTAACGGCAGTTTTTGAAAGTCACTGCCATCCATTGATATGGATGCTATGTATGAAATCTCATCATTTTCTGAGCAGCACATATAGGCAGTCTCATCACTTGCTAAGAGCCTTGAAATCCCTTTCACCTCATCAGGGATATCAAAAAACCTTGCGACATAGGATTCCCCCGTTTCATCATCTTTGGTATTATGACTGCATCCCGTCATAGAAAAAATCGCGGCTATCAGACATAGGATTGTAAAACTTCGATATAACTGTTTCATAATTTGTCTCCATCCTTTCATAAAAATTGCCTGCTCTTTCAGGTTGATTCAGAATACCATGAAAGAGCAGGCAATTTTTTAAATTGAAATAAATGATTGTTTAAAGAATGATAAATGAAATCCTAAGAATTGTTAACACATCTCGTCGGAAACTTTGCATGGGATTGATGGGAGTTCAATACTAAACACCGTAACTCCATTACTGCTTTCAGCCTTAATGTCGCCACCATGTCGTATCACTATGTCTTTTGCGATAGCAAGGCCAAGTCCAGAACCACCGGTCGCACTTAGTCTCGAACTGTCCAAGCGATAGAATTTATCGAAAATCACTTGGAGCTTGTCTTTCGGAATATCCCCTTCATTTTCAAATTTAATCACAGTTTTTCCAGGTCGTTCCTGGGCCGATATCGTTATAACACTGTGATCCACACTGTAAGCTATGGCATTTTTCAAAATGTTATTAAATACTCTCGCCAATTTATCAGGGTTTCCGTACAACACGACCGTCTCGCTAATATTATTCTCAATGCGTTTTCCACAAGAATTCAATTGCGGATACAGTTCATCTGCAATCTGTACCATCATATAATACAGGTCGATTTTTGTCTTTTGAAGGGGCGCAGATTCCGAATTATTACGTATAATTTCAAAAAATTCATTGATCAAAGTTTCAAGCCGATTAGCCTTTTCCCATGCAATATGGATATATTCTGATTTCTTCCCGTCAGGCATGTCCGGGTTTTCATCCAAAATGCTTAGATATCCCATAACAGAAGTAAGCGGTGTCTTTACATCGTGAGCCAGATAAACTACAAGGTCATCCTTCTGCTGCTCCGCTCTCTGCTTCTCATCATCGCGTATTTTGAGCGTATGGCTTACATGAATCAGTTTATGTTCAACAACTTCTAATTCTGGAGATAACGATATCTGTCCGTCCTCATCTATAAGTTGGTCAATCCCGTTCACGACTTCATCAAAGTATTTTTTATATGAATTTAGCAGCATCCGAAATAGCAGAAGCATGAATATGATAATTACCGTTGCAAGTATATACTGCATGTTAAGGGTTATAAGATTGAAATAGGCCATCTCAGCCTGGAAATCACTTAGCGAGAATTGACGCGCTATCCATTCGGCAATTCTGTCTGCCAGATGCCCCCTGCTTAATAATCGCAGGAGAAATATGATCAGGACAGCGCCCGCCGTAATAAATACCCCTTTGATATATGTCAGACGGCTAAGTTTTGAATAGTTGTATTCTGATTTTTTAAATATCTTCAATCTTGTAGCCAACCCCCCAGATAGTTTTGATATATTTGGGATTTCCGCCGGTATCCTTCATTTTTTCACGAAGATGACGAATGTGTACGGTAATGGTATTATTGCTCTTATTATAGTATTCGTCTTGCCATATTTCATGAAACAAATCCTCCGCACTGACCACGCTGCCCTTGCGCTCCAGAAGAACCCGAAGAATCGCGAATTCCGTAGGTGTCAGCGATAGGCTTTCTCCGTTAAGCAGGCATTCATATGTCTTGATATTCATAGTCAATCCGGCATATTCAAGAATTGTCTCTGTCGCAGGGACAGCAGAGACCGTGTTGTATTTTTTGTAGCGGCGAAGCTGCGCCTTTACCCTCGCTACCAGTTCAAGCGGGCGAAAGGGTTTTGTAATATAATCATCTGCACCGAGCATAAGTCCGGTAATTTATCGGTTTCCTCATCTTTTGCCGTAAGCATGATGATAGGACAAGCGCAGCCCTTCTCCCTCATAATCTGGCAGATAGAAAGACCACTGATATCTGGAAGCATAATGTCTAATATGGCAAGGTCAAAATCTACACTCTCCATATGGGCAAGCGCCTCTGTACCTGAGTAGAATTTGTATACATTCAGATTTTCATTCTGAAGATATACTTCAATCAAATCAGCAATTTCTTTCTCATCATCAACGACAAGTATCTTCTCGCTCAAGGCATTATTCTCCTTTTTATTTAAGTGTTACATATTATATCAGGTTGACATTAATAATATATTTAATATTCATTATGAAATTATAAATAGTTTCCTAAGATATCCGTTAGGTAAAAATTTACCGCTATAACATACAGACGATTCCCCCATCTGGCGATACACATTCATTGCATCCAGAATATGGAATGGTGTTGTCTGGTGCGTTCCATCAGCTTTAGCAGTTACTAAAATGACTTCTTTCCCATTTACTTCAGCCAGGCTTGCCAGACATAATCCTGCTTCTTTAGTATATCCGGTTTTCCCTCCTATAATTTTTCCTCCAGTAAATTTTGTACTTTCTATACATTCAAACATCGTACTGTAAAATGTAACCCCCTTGGGATGCTGCTCAGATGGAAGCGTACTGTATTGACTGCTTGTAAAGGCAGCCCTAAAGATTTCATTTTTTAAAGCATACTGCAAAAGAGTGGAAATATCTTTCACAGTGGAGTAATGTTCCAAATCATGCAGCCCTGTTGAATTGCTAAAATGCGTATTCTCCAACCCTAGTTCCCCTGCCTTCTGGTTCATTAGTCTCACAAACGCTTCCTCGGAGCCGGCAATCCTCTCGCAAAAAGCCAGACAGCATTCAGCACCAGACGGAAGCAGCATGCCGTACAGCAAATCCTTTAAACGGACCTGCTCTCCCGGCTGAAAGCCAGCCATAGAAGCATTCTCTATATACAGTTTTGAGAAAAAATCCATAGGAAGTGTCATAACTTCTTCCATGTCCTGCGTATTTTCAATTGCCAGTATGGCTGTCATAATTTTGGTAAGCGATGCCGGATAAATCCGATCTTTTGCATTATGTTCAGCAAGAATGTTCCCTGAATCCAGATCCGTTAAAATTGAATAGGGGCTATATAAGTTCTCCAAATCTATTGTAGTATTAGGAGTACTTGCATTCAGATTATCCTTAGTGCCGCTGTCTTTTACATTTCGAATAGAAGCCCGCTGATCCGCAAGGGAATAAAACTTCCTTCCACCTAAAATTAAAACAGCCACTACAACAATACTAAGAACACCTCTCCATATAAAATGCCTCCTTTTCTTTTTATAGTGCTTCCTAATTCTATATTCCATGTTATACACCAATCCTTTCTAGTATAAACAAATAACTCTTGTTCAGTAATATTCTACTAAATAAGAGTTACCCATACTTTAATATTCTGTTGTTTAATTACTAAGAAAAGGTTAATATATCCTGGAATTCTCTTCATCCCATTGTAGAGTTATCTACGGAATCTCTCGACTATTCTTTCTCTTGGCTTCTCCGGCTGTATATTTGGTAAAATTCCTGTATCTGCCTGTCCAGGATGTCAAGGGCCTCCGATACGCCCTCTTCCCTGCCATTATATTTGCTCAGCAGAAAAAAGATAGGCGCGTAGAAACTGATTGCCATTATTTGCGGATCCCCTTTTGCAAAAGAGCCATTGTGTATCATCATACTGAAGAGCTGCTTCTGGTACGCAATGCTTTCTTCCATGAATATTTGCCTGTAAATCTCGTATATCTCCGGATTCTGATACTGCTCCATATTTGCCAGTCGCCAGAATCGGGAGATGAATTCATCCTTCAGATAAAAGAGAAATGCCTTACGGCTGAACTCCTGCAAATCTTCAAGCGTGATCCTGCCGTAGAACTTCGCGGCCTCTTCCAGTTTTTCTTCATCCGGCAGTCCGATTTGCTCTGTCATGCACTCCATCCTCTTGCGCATCTTTAGGACAATCGTATCAAAGATTTCTCTTTTACTCTTAAAATGCTTATACAACGAACTATCCTTAATTCCTACCGCATCTGCTATATTCTTGACGCTGGTTCCTTTAAAGCCCTTTATTGAAAACAGAGTCAACGCCTCATCCACGATTCTTTCTCTCGTTGTCATTAAAGATTCCCTCCCAGCAGTTCTTTTACTTTTTCCTCTTGCTCAAACAGCACGCACCCGCCAATGTGCTCACCCATCAGCGCTCCTTCTTCCTTAAGCCTTTTAAATAGAGGGGACCCCAGCGCCTCTTCCAAAGATACTTCTGTAAGGCAGGTATCGGAATATGGAGAAAAGGGACACGGCTCCGCGCCGCCGCTGGCATTGATATGGAAAAACCCCCTTCCGGCCGCCAGACATCCGTCGGAACTTTTCTCATCTCCTGGGAACGCTATGTACAGCATCTTCTCATCTTCTTCCTTAAGTACCGCAAGCCGCTCCTGCATGGCCTTCCTGTCAGAATCATCAAATGCCAATTCCATGCTTGCATGGTCAACCGGTACATACTCTACATAGATAACGGCTTTGCAGCCGGACATCCTCAGATCCTCCAGGAATTCCTCTGACAATACCTCCTTCGCATTTTCCTTATGTATGGTTACCGATGCCCCGAATAAGATCCCTCTTGACTTCAGATCTTCCATCGTCTGCTTTAATGTACAAAATACGCCATCCCCGCGCCTTGCATCCGTCGTTCTCTCGTTCCCTTCTATGCTCAGCACTGGCAGCAGATTACGGTTCCTGGATAGCATTTCCAGAGAATCATTGTCCATTAAAGTTCCGTTGGTAAATACAGGGAACAATATCTTCTTCTGCCGTCCCGCCGCATAAAGTACGTCCTTCCTGACAAAAGGCTCGCCGCCAGCTAAAAGGATAAAACTGATCCCCAGCCCTGCCGCCTGTTCGAATATTGCTTCCCATTGTCCGGCATCCAGAAGTTTTTCCTTGCCATCCTCTTCATCGCAGCAGCTGTGATTTGCCCGGGCATAGCATCCTTTACAGTGAAGATTGCACTGACTGGTAATGCTGGCAATCAGGAAGGGCGGAATGTGCCTCCCCTCGCTCTCGGCTTTCTGTCTCATCTGCCTTGCCCGCTTATTTTCTTTTACCGCCTGCATCATATAGACGCTGGCCATAGGATTCTTGGCCGAGGCTTTCATAACGCCTTTTACGATATTTTCTACTCCGTTGCTCAGATAGGACTCCAGATTAAACTCTCCCATTCGATGCACCTGCTTTCTGATTATTGCTAGTAAGTACTAGCCTTTTCTTCATTTTAGCAAGTGTTTACTAGCCTGTCAATGAATTTTACTGCTGATTTCTATTTTATCAATTACAGTACGCCGATAAAAAACGAAGCGGACATTCTCCATCCGCTTCGCTTCCTGTCTATGTATCAACTTATAATTGAAAATCGTGATATAGCCGCTGGCGATACTCCCTATCCCCCACTACCTTCGATATCTCTTCCTCTCTGGAATCCGCAAGCAGCCGTTTTATCAACTGGTTCAATCGTTCCTCGCCTTTTTCTATGCCTTTTTCCATGCCCTTTTCCATACCTTCTTCATATAGTTCCTCTAATGCCTTGCACATATCAATCGCCTCCTTTTCATCGCCTGCGATATCCTTCAACTGCTTTTCAGAATTAAGGAATACTCTGGCTGCGCGATAAGTTTCCTGATCCAGATTACTAAAATAGTCTTTATGCTGATTAATGTATCGAATTAATTCCCGCTTCCTTCCCCTGTATTTTAACATGCCAAAAATCTGTTGTAAATCCGTGCGAAAAAGTTCTGTCCGTTCCAGCCTTTCCGCGTCAATCAGATTAATCCTATAGTTCGGGATATATTCCTTGATACGCCTAAATTTTCCGCTGCTGTCATCCAGACGAAGCATTCCATGAATATCAAGGCTTGCATCCCAGGGCTTCGTCCCATAATATAGAACCGCGGTAATCACTGGATGGAGGTGATCTCCTTTCCGAAAGCGGGACAAGAATTCTGCATCCGACATCTTTTCCCTATTCTCGCTGCGCTGCTCCCATATCTGATTCATCTGCGAGGTATATGCAAGTCCATCATATATCATATTCCTTACTGGCATAGCATAATGAATCTTGTCCTGGTTTTCCACAGCCATCACCGCAAACGTCGCCGTATTTCCCCATCGCTTTACAATGTCTCGATAACGCTTTATCCCACTCTCCCCTCCTGCCTTGTCAGGAACAAAGATATCTGCCTCTCCCTCCATATCTTCCAAATCCTGCGGATGCACGACCGTGCTGCCTCCGAAAATCAGCATGTTAAATAAATCTGCAAACCGGTCTTTTGCAGAAAGCCATTGTTTTACTGCTATGTCGTTCTTACCCATAGACTGCTCCCTTCAAAAATATCATCATTCAAATTGAATTGGCCCGCAGAATCCGCGGAAGAGTTGCTGACGCCAGCTTACTGGCAAAATAGAATAGATAATATAGGATACGTTAGCACAGATTTCATAGAAAATCAATAATCAATTAGGGGAGACGGCGCATGCGGCCTATCCCCCCTTATGCTTATACCACCCTGGTCATCGGCAGTCTGTTGTTGATTCCTTTTGAGACCAGGATCTGGTGCAGATCAATAATTCCATTATTAAATGTCGCTGCGCAGGAAGCCAGGTAAAGTTCCCACATACGGGTAAATTCCTCTCCCTGCATTCTGGCAATCTCCGCTCTGTGCTTCAGGAAATTCTCCCGCCAGCAAAGCAGGGTTCTATTATAATGACGGCGCAGACTCTCAATATCCAGCACGTGGAATTCGTATTCTGGAAGAATATCGATAATTTCGCGCAGGCTGGGGATCGTTCCTCCCGGGAAAATATATTTTTTAATCCATGGGTCGCCCTCATGCTCCTTCTGTGCGCTGATGTAATGCAGAAGGAATAACCCTTCCGGCTTCAGCACTGCTTCCGCATTCTCCATGAATAATTCATAGTTGCCTCTGCCCACATGTTCCAGCATCCCTACGCTCACCACGCGGTCAAACTGGGCGCCGCTATGCTTCAAGTCCCGGTAATCCATCAACTCGACTTGCAGACAGTCCTTCAAGCCTTCTCTCTCGATATCCTCTGAAAACTTCTGGTACTGCTCTTTGCTAAGCGTAATGCCGGTTCCCTTTATCCCATATTTTTTTGCGGCCCGCATTAGAAGGAATCCCCATCCACATCCAATATCCAGCAGGGTCATTCCCTCCTGAAGCTGCAGTTTCTCCAGAATATGATCCGCCTTATTAACCTGCGCGTCATACAGCGTATCCTCTGCATTTTTAAAATATCCACAGGAATAGCTCATCGTTTCATCCAGCCACAGACGGTAGAATTCATTGCCGATATCATAGTGAGACCTTACCTCTTTTTCTTGGTTCTTTTTTGCTTTTGATGTAAGGATTAATTTTTTCAAAGCAGATTTATCCGTCTTAAACTTTCCCATCTGTCCAAGAAACAGATTCAAGACTTCATATAAGTCTCTGTCTACTTCCAGTTCTTCCTTCATATAAGCCTCCCCAAGCGCCAGAGAAGTACTGGTCAGCAATTCTTTCTTGTCCAGATCTTCGTTAAGCGTGACCGTAAACTCAGGCCGGTCCCTTCCTACGATCATGCTTTCCTCACCACTTTGAATCCTGAATGCTACCGGTATGATGCCGCCTAGATAACTTGTCAAAAATTCGTTCATAATCTGCCTCCCTTATATCATTATCTGCTGCTTCCTATTATTCCCATAAAGATCCGGAGACATACAGGCTTCTGTTTCCGCTTTGTCGAATTCTATATGTTTTCATAGAATTCGCTCCACTCCTTTGTATTTTCTGCCCTTTAAGTGTTATTAATAACGAAAGGAGGGGAAATTATGGATAAACGTGTTAAAGATACTTTGCTCACTCTTGGCATACGTTCTACGTACCAGGGCTTCCACTATATTAAGCATGCTCTATGCCTCTGCCTTGATGACGGAGATAAGATCCAGTCCATCTGCAAGTACATATATCCGGAAGTTGCCAGGAAATACCAGACATCTCAAGATAATGTCGAACATTGTATGCGCACCGCCATAGCTTATTGCTGGTATAATGGAAACCGGGAATACCTAATAAAAATAGCCCGGTATCCGTTGAAAGAAAAACCGACTAATAGCGAGTTCCTTGATATCCTGTATAATGCCCTTGAAGGTTAACCCGTTTCACGGGTTTTCTTTTCATCCATTATAAGGATTCTATTAATCCATATATTTCTCTATCCAAAAATTGAAAAGAGAGCACGAAGAACGTGCTCCCCATATCTCTATCTATGCTCCAGGCTGCCCAGTACGCTCCTATAAAACAGCGGATTCCTGGATAGATGCTCCATCCGAAGTTCTTTGCATATCTGCCCCATCTTCTCCTCCATGCTCCGATCTGCATATTCCAAGAATACTGCTGCCGAACACTTCTCGATATCTGCAATTATATGAAATGCGCTATCCAGGATAGCAGATATTTCGTCGCTTGCATACACCCTATCCCAGGCAGGACAATAGAAATCTATGCCTTGCATCCTCCTTATCTTTTGTATCGTCTCTTTACTCTTGCCGCTGTCCGTAAATATAGGCAGATCGCCTTTTGCAGGAATGGAATCCCCCGTAAAAAGCACTTTAACTTTCCCCTTATCCAGGCAATACGCCATAGACCCCCTCGAATGGCCCGGAACTTCCGCCGCGCTTAAGGTCATGCCTTCTTCCAGCACGATAGTCTCGCCTTCGGTCAAGATCTTATCGATTTTTACCGAAGCATTGACCAGTTTATAAAAATTAGGAATCGGGCGTTCTGCAAACTGACGGTCTATATCTTCCATCCAATCTCGCTCCCTTGCGCCTGCGTAAATCATGCAGTGGGCCAGTTCCTGGATTTCTAACGCGCCTCCAATATGATCGGGATGGGAGTGGGTAAGAAAGATGCCTTCTATCTCTTCCAGCCGCCTTCCAATTGATTCCATATAATTTCCAATCTCCCGGCTGGCGCCTGCAACCCCGGCATCAATCAGAAAACAGGAACTTCCGGTTAGCAGATATACATATACATACCGCTTTACATCTTCTGTCACATTAAAATCAATTCGAATCTGGTGCACATGATTACAAATCTCCATAGATCTCCTCCTCTATGATCACCGCCTGGGCATCAACCCACGCTCTTCTCTTATCCGCGATTTCCTGATACGCTTCTGATTGGAAACATGCATCCAACTCTTTCCTTGAAGGAAAACAGATGATAATCAGGCGATCCGGCTTCCAGACATTTCCCAGGTATTGTATCTTCTCCGAGCGTACGAGATATTTCCCGCCATGCAGTTCTACCAAAGGCTTTACTTGTCGGATATAATCCTCATAACTTCCGATCCCCTTCTCTTCATCTATCTGCACGCTTACAACAAAATAAGTCAAGACGTTCTCCTTTCTATGCAAGTATACGCTTGCATTCATATTAAAAATATATGGCACCTTTCAGTGCCAAAATAATGGTTCTCTATAGAATCCCTTTTACAAAAGTGTTTATGCTACTTTCGATATACGCTGCGCTTTCGATCGATGAAAGTTCAGAGCCGAAAGATGCCTTCAAAAATACGAACCCAAAATTCATGGACAAGAACATCATTGCCAGTTCCTCCGGATCTGCGCGCCGGATCTTTCCTTGTTCCTTCATCTCCACAAAATATTCTTTTAATGCCTTCTTGAAGGTCTGAGGAATCTTCAAGATTCCTTTGGCAGTATAAGGATATAATTCAGGCGTACGAAGCCCGATAGATACCTTTACCATTCGGGGCGTTACCTTCTGCATATAAACTTTGGAAAAACGAGTAAGATCTTCCAGCATATCTCCCGAGTATCCTTCAAAGTCTTCTGGCTTTAAATCCGGATTCCACTCTGGCTTTTCCATCGCTGCCAGTATGACTTCCTTCTTACCCCTGAATTTGCGGAAAATCGTACATTCATTGATCCCGGCGCTTCGGGCAATGTCTTTCGTCGTGGTATTGGAATATCCTTTTTCCATCACCAGTTCCATCGTCGCTTTAATAATCTTTTCCTGGGTATCGTCAAGCATATTCAATCTCCTTGCAAGTGATCACTTGCATCTTATCATTTATTGGCATACATGTCAAGTCTTACATCCCTGCTTTGATAGTCCGTGATCCCTTTCCCCGCATTGGGATGTTCCGACGAATATGCGGCATCTCCTATATAGACTCCCAGAAGTACCAAACAGGCAGGAATCACTACCTTTAGCTTCTGTCTCCGTATAAAGTTATCCAGGACAGGAGCCAGCGCATATACAATAGCCATGCCTCCCACGCCAAATACCAGCAGCCCTTCCGCGCAGATGCGTCCATTCAGGTTCAGGAAATATCCGCTATAATCCCACCATTTCTTTCCCTGGGTCACTTCCAGATAATAAGAAGTAAAATATTCCACCACTCCGCACAATACGACGATCGCCACAAATTCTGCCGCCGGGTTCTTACGAAACTTATTGAGCACGGTAAGGATCAGAACGCCGCCGCTTCCATATATCGGAAGCCATGGGCCATGGAGGACTCCGCGGTTGACAAATTCGCCGTCATTTACCAGATGAAGACTTACTTCCCATACCCATCCGATGCAGGAAAATATAAAGAATAATAGTATCAGGGACCACACCGTATAATGACGCATATAATGAACCGTCTCTACCTTCTGTCGCTTCGCCATCTCTGGAATCGGATCCAGGCGGCTGGGGTAGCACTTCCCTTCTACCGCTCTTTGCAGGGCAAAGATCCTGGTCCGCTCTGCCTGATCCTTCTCATACTCTCTCTCTTTTGCGCTCGGGAACAGCAGGATGCCCAAATAGTCCGCAAAGAACTTGCGGATGCCTTTCAGGTCGTCTATCTCCTTCTTTGGCTTTTTCATCACCGCAATCACATCAGCATATGCAAGATCCAGTGCTTCCCTCCCGGCGGGCCGATACAGATAGATATCATTTAACTGCTGCGCCTCCGGTATGTTCCGTTCTTTGGCCATTTTTCTAAGGGCAACATAATACTCTGTAAAAGACGCCACCCTGTATGGATTGGAATACAGCACCTGTGACAGCCCCATCGTAACTGCTCCCAGCATACTCCATCCAAGAAATGACAGTTCAAATACAAAGCATTCCCACTTATGCCCATTCATCATCTTCCTGGACAGCCGGATTGCGTTCTTTGCGGAAATATCCGGATTCTCCGCCACAATATATGGCACCATGTAATAAGAATAATGCTTGATGATCCCTCCAATAACCGTCAATGACCACAAAAACTCATATATGTATTTGACCAGCATGGTCCATGCCGCCTTCGTCCATTTCCGCACGCGGAACAGAAAAAGGAAACGCTGGATCGGCACGATCTCAAAATTACGCCCCTCCAGAAATATCCTTCTGGAAATCACCATATATACATTGGTAACAAAGAACCAGAAGCCCAGCATCAATGTCATGCTAAGGCCAATCAGGATCAGAAGCGCCACCTCTTTTGACTTCACCATTCCATTGACCGCAGACGCGATGGTTACAAATAAAGAGCCGGATGTAATAGAGTTCACCGCCTGGGCCAGCACGCCTCTGCTCCTGCCAAATGCGGGATTCGCTTGCCCGGACTGCTGAATCTGCGCCTGCCTGATCTGCTCGGACAGCTGCTTTCCTTCCTTCTCATTGCCGCTGAGGATATCATTCATAACATCCCACGCGCCTGCCTGCTGAAGCGCGGTGTTCCCGGAAGATGGACTTCCTTCTGCCTCTTGGGCCGGCTTTACATTCACCTGTGCAAAACTCAGAGTCCCGGAAAATTCCACATTCAGAAAAGCCGCGATCAGGCACGCAGCCAGGAAGATCCAATAGTGCTTCTTTAGGCTGCGCTTTGCTGCCTTTTTCATTATTTTTCTATTCATCATTCGTACCTTTTACCAATCCTTCATTCTAGTAATCGCATCTATTATAAGACAAATGGCCAGATTGCACAACCTTTAGGGCGGGATTCCTCTATGCCCGGGGCTGCCGGTGATATGCAAAGCGGAGAGACTTCATAGCCTCTCCGCATCGTTCTTTATATAGGTCTTAATTTCCTTCTTGCAAACACGGCCGCGCCGATCACTCCTTTTCCTACGAATTCTCTCGAATACAGATAATCGAATCCATAATACATGACATCCGTTCCTGTATTCTTGTTTACTTCTCTTTCAAATTCTTCCTTGGGAAAGTCCTTCATCTCCGGCACGCCGCCTCCTACAATCATGGTATCCGGATTAAATATAGTAGCCATGACCGCGTATATATTCGCGCACGCCTGGATGAATTCCTTAAGCGGGCGTTCATCCTTGTGCCGCGTAAACATATCTTTAATGTCTGTATCCGGGTAATATTTTTTTCGGATTTCCTGAAGTCTCCAGCCGGAAGCGTAGCATTCGCAGCACCCCTTCTTTCCACAGCTGCATTCCACCTCGCCCTGGAAGTAAGGTATATGCCCAATGTCAAGTTCCGCCCCGTTCTTTCCTTCCAGAGGCTTTCCATCTATCACCACCGACGCGCCCACTCCTGTTCCGATATAGATTCCTACTACCACCTTTTTCTCTTCCAGCTGGTTGGCGGCAATATCATACAGCATGATATTATTTACATCGTTGTTGATAAATACGGGAATCTGGAAATGCTCCCTGACGTCCTTTGCCATATTCGTATGGGAAAATACAACTTCTCCCGCCCGATTTCGTATATTAGTGGTGCAGATCACCGTTTCCTTGTCATTCTCCACGGAGGAAGGAACCCCTATAGAGATCGCTTCCACATTCTCGAGCTGATTCTGCTCTATATAGCCTGTGATAATCTCGCAGATCTTTCCAATTGGATTCTTTGCATCCGCCACAATCGAACTTTTCATTACTCTTGGAGCCAGCATTCTGTTATCCGGCGTTACCGCTCCAATCCGCAGATTGGTTCCCCCAAGGTCAATTCCAATAATTACGCTTTCCATATTACTCCATTCCTACTTTCCGATGCAATCAGCCTGCTATATGGAGTCGGCTATCCCCTCGATCCATGCATTTCTGGCCATGTAGAAGCAGCCGCGCATCATATGGTATTCATCATATTTTGCGGTCCTTGCCTCCACATGTATGGGAATCGCGTCATTCTTCATACTTTCCATAAACTGTTCAAAATGTTCTGTAATTACTTGGCTGTAATCACTATTGCAACTGTCAATTACGATCCTGGTAGGATTGTATACCCATAGAAGATTGTATAGAACACGGCATATTGTATTTAGCACTGGGTCAAATATTTCTCCTGCCCTTTTATCTCCTGCCTGATACTGTATCAGCAGTTCGTCAAAACTGCCTTCCATTCCCGCTTCCTTCATCTTCTGCTTTACCGCAGAGATGGATACGAATTCTTCCAGCGTTGCATATGCTGCCTCTCTTCCATCCATAGATACGAGCATTTTTCCTACTTCTCCTGCCATATTCCTGGCGCCGGCAACCGCCTCATCCTTATGAATGAAAAAGCCGCCTACGCCATAGCCGCAATAGAAATAAAACTGGCTCTCCATCTTGGGATTCAGACTATCATACTCTGATCTTGCCGCTGCAAATACATCATGAAGTATCAATATATTATTAATTTCAAATTTCTCTTCAAACAATGATCTGATATGCAGTTCTTTAAACTCCGGTATCAAATCATAATTCACCAGGTCCACGCTGGCATCGTATGCACTTGGCACAAATACTGCCACGCCGACGGTCAGCGATGGTATGGTTTTTAGTTCTGCCTGGATGGCCGCTATTGCCGCGGCCAGTTCCTCCCGATAAGGCCTATCTTGATGCAGCAGCATGCTCTGCTCTTTCAGAAGATTCTCATAGATATCATATATCAGGAAGCTGATCTCGTCTTTCGAGGTGAGATTCACGCACACGATATTCCCGTAGTTCTCTGCAATTTCAAGCACCTTGGGGTTTCTCCCCACATCCGAGTTACAGGAATCTTTTTCCACCAGGATTTTGGCCTCGATCAGGTCATCTACTACATGCTTTACCGTCATAAGGCTGATATTATTCTCTTTAGAAAGGACGCTTCTCGTAGTCTCCCGTTTTCTAAGAATAGATTGGAGAATATTTTCCATATTGACATTTCTGATATTCTTTACCGTCAAAACCTGTTTCTTTTCTCTCGTCATAGCGTTATGAATCTCCCTCTGAATTTATTAGATTATTGTATACAAGCCAAAAGAGATTTGTCAATAATTTCAACTGCTTCATCCACATTTTCCCTGGATGTGATCAAGGCAGGATGCATGACAACGACAACGTTCTCCAGGTTCTTCCGGCTCTCCAGTTCTGTAATCAGGCCGTTTCTGAGCATAGTCTCATAGAACTCCTGGCCCAGCACATATTTGTCCGCCTTCTCGCTCCCTTCTATCTCAATCCCTTGAAGAAGTCCGCGACCTCGTACATCCTTTATCACCTCATACTTGTCTTTTAAGCCCAGAAGCCTCTCATGCAGATACGCTCCCACTAGGTGGCTATTTTCTACAAGTCCCTCTCTCTCAATAATCTCTATATTCTTCAAAGCGCTGCGGCAGGTCATCGGATAGCAGGAATGCGTATGTCCGTGAAGGCTGATCTTGCTCATCGCCTCGCCGATCTCCTTGCGGCAGAGTACGGCCGAGCCAGGAACATAGCCGCTGGTAAGCCCTTTTCCCGTTACCAGGATATCCGGGGTCACGTCTTCATATTGACAGGCAAACATGGTTCCTGTCTGCCCGATTCCGGTTACTACCTCATCAAAAATGAGAAGCGCGCCGTACTTATCGCACAATTCTCTTACACCTTTCCAGAATCCCTTCGGCGGCACGATAACGCCGCCAGCTGCAAAGATAGGTTCTGATATGACTGCCGCGATCTTATCTCCGCCCTCATGGAGCATGGTCTGCTCCAGATACTTCAGGCACTGGAGGCCGCAGCTGCCCGGCTCTTTGCCAAAATCACAATGGTAGCAGTAAGGTGGGGCTGAGTGGACAAATCCCCTTGGAAGCAGTTCCGATATTCCCGAGTTCTCCTGGATCATCTCCGACTTTCCGGTTGCCGCAGCCGCCCCTGCCGTAGAACCATGGAATCCTCTTCTAAAAGATATGATTCTTCCGCCTCCGCGGTAATATTTTGCCAGTTTTAGCGCAAACTCGTTTGCGTCAGATCCGGTACAGCCGAACATAACCTTGTCCAGGCCTTCCGGAGATATCTCGATCATCTTTTCCGCCAGGGCCGCCCTTTCTTCTGTCGCAAAACAGGAAGTCACTGACACTAGTTTCTCAAGCTGATCTTTTAAGGCTTCAATCATTTCTTCATTTCCATGTCCAAGGGTGCATGCGGAGAACTGGCCTGAGAAATCCAGGTACTTTTTTCCGTCTTCGTCGTACATATACATACCCTTGCCTTTGGTAAATACAATATCATCCGTTGTATAGCACTGTATCAAATATTTTTTATCTTTTTCCAATGTCGTCATGCTGACCTCTCCCTCCTGTTTCATCAAGATTATCTTGTCCCTGCTTTTGCCATAGCTGCCTCGTCGGCAATGATTGTTACATCCCGGTGAAGCCGCAGCACGGATGCTGGCACCCGTGGCGTGATGGGGCCGCACATCGTCTGGTACATAGCCTCTGCCTTATCTTCTCCGCTTGCGAGCAGCAGGATTTTCTTTGCATTCATGATGGTTCCGATTCCCATTGTGTAAGCCTGTCTCGGAACATCCTCGGCGCTTTCGAAGAATCTTTTGTTGGCTTCGATGGTGCTCTCTGCAAGATCTACGCAGTGGCATTCTCCCGGGAACGTCTCCGAAGGTTCATTAAATCCAATATGCCCATTTCTCCCGATCCCCAGAAGCTGGAGATCTACGCCGCCAAGTTTCCGGATCAACGCTTCGTAGTCTCTGCACACGGCATCGATATCCTCTTTTTCTCCATCGGGAATGTAGGTATTTTCTTCTTTGACATTGATATGATCGAATAGGTTCTCCCGCATAAAATGATAATAGCTTTGGTCGCTTTCCTTTGCTATCCCTTTGTATTCATCCAGATTCACGGTACGAATGCCTGAAAAATCAAGGGTTCCTTCCTCAGACCATTTCCTTAGATATTCATAGGCGCCTACCGGGGTAGAGCCTGTAGCCAGGCCCAGAACGCTGTCTGGGTCCATGGCTGCCTGTGCGGCAATAATGGACGCCGCCTTTTTACTCATCTCATGATAATCTTTTACTATGTATACTTTCATCTGTGCACCTCTGGCCGTTTTCGCATATTATTATTGATCCCACTCGCCGTACTTGGCGATCACCTTTTCCTTGATCATCTGGCAGAATTCCTCCGTCACCTCGAAGTCGTTGACCACCGTATACCAGTATCCGTTGCTCTCCAGGAACTCCTTCTCGTACTTGATCGCCGCGAACACGTCGTCCCACGTGATCCCCATTCCCTCCGGGCGGATCTCCACTCCCGCGCGGTGGATGAGGTCCAGGATCCCGTCCGGGTCGTTCCCGCCCATCGCGGAGCCCACGAAGATCCCCAGGCATACCGGCTGGCCGTGGATGAACTTCTTCTTCGTCATGTATTCCAGCGTGTAGAACAGGAAGTGGTCGCTTCCCTCGATCGGCCTCGGGTTCCAGCCATTGTTGTGGAACGCCCCGCCGCCCCATCTCAGCCCCTCCGTCAGGGTGCGGATCCCCTTCTCGTTCAGCTCGTAGATGTCATCCAGGCCGTTCACCACGGAGTCGAACACCTCCTTGACCTCCGCCACCATCTCCTCGTCATAGGGCCACTTCTCCTCGCATTTCCCCTGGTCCGCCGCATACTTCCAGTCGAACATGGAGTTGTTGTAGCAGAGCACGTCGCACACGCCGCTGCGGTTCAGGTCCTTCGGGCCGCTCTGGATGATGTCGTAGTCCACATAGACCGCTACCGGCTCCACGTAGCCCACGTACTTTACCACGCTGTCGAAGCGCACCCCCGCGCGATGCCCGAACACCGCGTTGGTGGCGATGGAGGTCGGCACCTGGTAAAGCGGCATATGGGTCTTCCACGCCGCCATCTTGGCATAGTCCACCGCCTGGCCTCCGCCAAGCCCGATGACCGCCTCGAACTTCGGAAGCCTCTCCACCTCCGCCATGATCTCGTCGTACTCCAGCGTCTTCACGAAGTGCACGATGCAGTCGTCATCGAACTCGCCCTTGAACCGGTCCCATAAGTCCTCCATCGTCACCACCAGGTATGGCCTCTGCACGATGTTCTTAAGCTCTCCCACCAGGTTGCGTCCATAGATCGTCGTAAATAATTTCTTTGCCATATTGTCTTCTCCTTTTTCTTTTCTGATTTTAAATATTATTTCTAAATAGTGTTTATAAATATTATTTAACATTATAATACGCATATATCCATGGTTTGTCAATTCTAACAATTTTACAAATAAATCCTGATATTTTTGTTCAACATAGCCAAAAAGGAGTAGGACACTATCTTCCCACCCCTTTTCTAGTCTCGTTCAATCAATAATGGCACTCGCCTCTGCTTCTTTGCGTATTTCTGTGTATCCTGCATAAAAAGCAGCTATGCTTGCAACGATATGGCTGATCAGCACTGCCGTCCAGATTCCATCAAGCCCCCATCCTGCATGATTGAGGATCCAAGCCAGCGGCATTCTGACAAGAATATAGTAAAATACCATGAGCATCATACTTTTAAAAGGTCTTCCCAGTCCATTTAACGCCCCCAGGAAACAGTTCGTTACCGTATTCAGCACATAGCCTGCGCCGACAATCAGGAAATATCCCGCAACGATTCCCGCGACATCTTCGCTTCTTAAAAATAGTCCCGACAGCGGACGCGCAAATCCCACTACTCCGACAGACAAAAGTAGTAGCAGAATTCCCCCCATCTTCAGGGCATATATGAGATACTCCTTTTCCCGGTCGCTTCTTTTTGCTCCGGCGCATTGCCCGATGATACTCGTCAGCACCATATTGATTGCCATCGCCGGATAGAACAGGATAATCTCCAGTTTTCCCGTTATCCCGTAGGCCGCTATCGCACAAAGGCCCATGCTGCTTACCAGCGATGTCAGAAACGCTGTGCTGATGGCCGGGATGCTCTGCTGAATTACGGAAGGGACTGCCTTGGCAATAATCTCCCCGATCAATCCCTTACGAAATTCCTGGATATGGAGCCGTATTACTTTTTTCCTATACATATAGATCACCATGAACGCCAGGCAGATCGTCTGGGACAGTAACGTGGCGATGGCTGCTCCCCGAAATCCCATTCGCCGAATGAACAAAGGATCCAGGATGGCATTTAACATGGTGCAGACTAGCATTGCAGCCATCTGGAAGACCGCATTGCCGAAACTTCTGAGCACCGCTGTAAGATAGCAATACAGATATACCGCAATATATCCCAAAAGATAGATAGACAGATATTCTTTTGCCAGCTGCCAGGTCTCTTTTGGCGTATTCAGTACATGAAGGACCATCGGCAGAGACAGTTCCAGCAGGATCGTCACCAATAGGGCAAACGCCACTGCAACGATAAGCGAAGTCGCAATAATCCCGTCCGTCTTTTTACAGTCCTTCGCCCCGATTGCCTGCGATACCAGGATTGCAACACCATTGGTGGCTCCCATGGCAATCGAATTTAAGATCAAAATAACCGGTGTCGAACTGGTCAGTGCCGCATAGGCCCTCTCCCCCAGCAGATTCCCGATCCACAAACTGTCAACTACGTTATATGCCATATTCAGAAACATAGCCGCCATGACCGGCAGGAACATCATCCAGAAGCATCTGCCTGTGCTCTCATTTACAAAATCCATTTTTGTTTCCATAATTCTCTTTCCTTCCATTGAATGAATATCATTCATTATTGTTGTTTAAAGAATCCCTGCCCCTAACGGCAGGGAAAACTACTTTGCTATATCCAGCATGCCAAGCAAAAATGTCTTAATCCTTCGGACCCGTTCTTCTCCGTCGACCGTACGGTCCAGCAGAATGCCCAGCTGGCCATATACGCAGAAAGAAGCGGCTGTCCGGGTATCGCAAGGCCCTATCTCGCCTCTTTCAACCGCCCGCTCCAGCATTTGCGCTACAATAGGCATCATCTTCTCGCAGATCTTCATGGACAACTGCTGGTGCGTCTTTATGCCTCCGGCTTCATGGCAAAATTTATAATAGAAATTATCATCCGTCTCTACATCCAGGAAGGTCGGCATCTCTGCGATCATCTGCTTAAGGGAACGCCCAGAATCCAGCATTCCCCGTGACAATTGAGCTACCTGCATATCCGCGTACTGTTCCAGTGCAGTGTCAAAGATGCTTTCTTTTGACGCAAAATATCGGTAGCAAAGTCCCTGGGCCACACCCATCTCCCTCGCTATATCTGTAATCGACGTCCTTTCATATCCCTTTTCATAGAATAGCCTCATGGCCGTATCTATAATCTCCTGTCTGCGCTCCGCCGGTTCCTTTGTGATTCGTGGCATTGCCTATCGCCTCCTTTGATCTTGCAGACAGTATAGCAGAAAGGATTCCGGCTGTCAATGAATAATATTCATTCAATTATTCTTTCAAGTATTTCAGGAATCTCGCTATAATCATCTATCCATATAATATTAAGTCCTAATTCTTGATAATAACCCACTTGGATATTATTATCTATCCTTTGATATATTTCAAGGAGTTCCCGATCAGACTTGCTAACGAGATTATTATTTTTAATCTCGTTTCTTTTTAAAATTGCAAAATGTCTGGGCATCTCTTCCTTTCTTGTTGCCACGTCCAACAGTCTTCTAAGATTAGGATCTGTTAATGAGCACCCAATAAATAAGCAAGTATTTTCACGTAAGGCATTCAATTGAATTAGATTAGACCATGAATATGCATCCCTATACACTCTATGGTAATCTTCCTCGGAAAATATCAGTTCCGGCTCTCTTTTCAGTTTTTTAAAGTCATTAGGCAAATAGCCATGTACATGATATATATTCAACTTGTCAACTACCTGCCTGTCTTCTTCACAGGATATATCATTATATCTTATGTCTCTTTCGTCAAACTTTCTCTCTAGCAGGTCATCAAAATTATAAGTAATAATATTTTTCACACCACAGTAAGACCTTTGTGGAGTACAGATCTTGGCTATAGCACTTAACAATTTTGTATCAATATTGGTCTGCCTTCCATACAACACAGAATGTACCAACTTATAATATTCGTCATTCGAAAATGCTGACTTTATGTATCGCATTTGTAACAGCGGAGAATCCATTTCATTGTTAAACGCTAACTCATTCATTATTTCTTGTTCTTTTGCATTTAGTGGCCAATCTTTGTTCAATCTCTTTATCATATGGATATGTAACTGCTTAATCAATGAATCCCACAATGGTATGCCTCCATCTATCGAAATTCCTGCTCCTAGGAAAAGAACCATATCTCCGCTTTTAAATGCAATTGTAACTCTTTTGATATAGTTTTCTTTTTCTATATTTTTTTCTTCTCTGGAAACATCTGACGATACAATTTCTTCTATAAAAGTCTTTTTGGGATTAATCAGATAGCCTGCATATGTTGCTTCTGGATCTATCCGCTCTTCTAAATCTTGCTTATCCCAAAAGACTATCACATCCCTATATTTATTTCTAAAATCTTCCGGAATAATAAGATTCGTAATAAGCAGTAACCTCTGGTCTTTTAACCTTGCTCTGTGTTCTTCACAATACTTTTGCAATGTCGATAAACTATAAGACTTCTCCTCTGCTTCAAATTTTATAACACAATTCAAATGACCATTGTAATCATCTATACCATCTGGCAAGCACAAATCATATTGGGATTCGTTGGTAATCGTATTGATTGATATTCGCTTTCCTTCTGATAATGTTATATCCTTAAGCAAGGATATACTCAAATTTTCAAACGCCTTTGCAGATTGGAATTCTAAATTTCTTGCTCCCTTATTGGCCTGCTCTTTCTCGTTTTGAAGTTTTCTTACAACTTCAGAAGAATCAATATTTTCAATATCTCCATCAAAATTTTCTGTAACGGACCAAAATCCTCTCTTTTTATTCTCGATCAAGCCATAACTCTTCAAATACGTTCTGGCCCAGGCCATCCGATAAGCTACTTCGCTTCTGGTTGCAGAACCTTTATGCATAATCTTCAAAATATCTTCCGGCAGATTCATTAACTCGCTTGCCTTCCTATCGATTTCCGCAACGGTTCCTTTCCCACCTAACTCCACTAATGCTGCAAGGATTGGCTTCATCATTTGCTCATATCCCGGTATCCCATCATTGTACTCATTAACGTCAAAGAAAAAAAACATCCTCTATCTCTCCTCGCAACCTTCTGAATCTACTCTAACTTCAATATTCTCAGTATAATCAATTCAAGATGAATGTACAATATATTTTAACTAAGTTTCCCGCTCTATCTAAAAACGCATCATAACGCCCTCGTCGCCTTCCGGCTTCCTAGCGCAATAAGCACCGAGCAAATAGTAGCAGCGCCAAAAATGATATATACGTTCTTCGCCATCTCATCAAACAGGACTCCATACAGAACCTGCCCCACCGGCTGGGCACATGTAGACACCGCGATAATCCAGGCGATGACCTTGCCAACCATATGATGTGGCACGGTCATCTGGATATAAGACATAATCTGTATGGTATAGATGGCGGAAAGAGACATAATGACAAGCCCCGCAGCTGCAAGCACCCCATATGCCAGATACGCCGGACACTCTATCATAAGCACGAACCCCATGGGGATTAGAAGCATTCCTGAAGCAAGGAGAAGCTTCCAGCTTCCGTTGACTTTTAACTTTCGTCCAAAGACGCCTGCGCCAATCCCTCCAACCAGGCCGCCGATTGCAAGAATCGCCTCCATGTATCCATATAGCCTGGATGCTTCAGACTTGGAAAAGTCAAGGATATTCATCACGATAACCGGCAGGCCGATGATCATCAGCGCAGACATGACCAGGTTCACGCCCGCGCAGCAAAGCGTCAGTTTTGCAAGTTCCGGCTTTTTCTGGCCGATATAGGCAATACTCTCGCACAGATCATCTTTCGTCTGACGCAGGATGGATTCTGTGCTTTGCTTCCTCTCATATGGAATCTTAATGAATATCTCCATCACCGCCGATAAGGAAAAGCACCCCGCGGCAATGGACAGCACTGGATAGATTCCCCACAGGCTATACGCCGTGCCGCCAAGCGCAGGACCCAGCAGGCCGGATAAGGAAGATACCATATTGATAACAGCATTCGCTGGCATAATATGCTCCGGCTCCACCAATACCGGAATACTTGCCTGCACGGAAGGCTGATATGCCCCGCTGATTCCATACAGCAAAAATAGCGTCACCAGCACCATTCCTGTAATGCTTACCTTTCCATACAGCAGCAAGAATAGAACGGTCAGCCCAGAAGTGAAAAAATCCAGAAATACCATTACATTCCGCTTATTCACCCGATCCGCTATGATTCCGCCGATCGGTGACATCACCGCCAGAGGAATGAACGCGCATCCGGACACCACGCCTAAGACCGCCGCTGATCCCGTTACGTTCAGCAGATGTATGGGCAGCGCGAACCGCATAACCGCATTTCCAAACAGTGAAATGATCTGACCGATAACGACCATGTAAAAATCTTTTGAATAGCCTTTTTTCTGCTGCATTTACCTAACCTCCATATTCTTAATCCTGACTTCCATCTGATGAAATGCGATGCAGCCTGCCGCCAATACAAGAACCAGCGCTATCGCGATGCCGATTCTGGTAAACATATTTGCGGAAAACAGATTGGTCATCACTCCAGCGATAATCAGAGTCGCTATAACGACCGTCATAGTCGAGGATCTGAACATGCCGATTCCAAGGGCGATCAGGCCGATGCCGCTTGCAAGGACCGCCATCGCAAGACTGTAGGCGACAAGTTCTACCATCTCTTTTAATCCAAAAGAATGCGGCATAATATGAAATACATTCGATGTAAGCCCCGCTACCAAAAGCACCAGATAGTTTACGATAAAAGCCGCTGCCATGATACTTATGCCCGACAGGCAGGCCTTTGCCCTGAACATCCTTTTTCTCTCTATGGGATAGGAGAACAAAAGAAGCGAGCGCTTGCCTTGATATTCCTTAAAAACCGCATTCACATAGATGACTGCCCCAAGCACCGCAAATCCAAACAACGTAACGCAGGATACCAGGACGATCAGGCTTTCCCACTCCCTGATGATCATGGCGTCTCCTCTGCCCATCTCTTCATCCGGTATAAACAGAAAGAGCATTGCGATAGACAGGCTGAATGCTGCCAATCCTATGATCCCCCGCAAAAAAGGCTTTTTATTGATCTTTTTCCATTCCAGCTCCCATATCTTCATTACGCTTCTCCCTTCATGATTCCCAGAACTTCCTGACTGAACGTCTCTAAACTCTGCTCTTTATATTCCTGCATGACAAACTCCTTTTTTATCCTGCCTTCCGACAGTACGCCAACTCTATCTGCAATTTGCAGCACATCGCTTAAGATGTGGCTGGAAATCAGAATTGCTACTCCTTTATCCGCCTTTTTTCTCAGCAGCACTCTCATATCTTCTACTGCCACAGGGTCCAGCCCGTTCAAAGGTTCATCCAGGATCAGGATATCCGGCTTGTGAAGCATGGCTCTTGCGATCGCCAGCCTCTGCCTCATTCCCATCGAATATTTCGCCACCGGCTTATCATAATTCTCTGACAGACCCACCGTGCAAAGCATGGCGGATATGTCTTCCTGACAGCCCATATAGGCCTGATGCAGCCTTAGATTCTCTCCTGCTGACAGGTGCTCATAGAACACCGGAACCTCGATCAGACTGCCGATCAGCCTCTGTATGTTCTCCTTGTTCTCCCAGGCCGATGCTCCCTCTACATAGATTTCTCCCATAGAGGGCTGTAAAAATCCTGCTGCCATCTTCATCAAAGTGGTCTTTCCTGTCCCATTAACGCCGACTAGCGCATAGATCTCGCCTTTGTCAATTGTCAGGGAACAGTCATTTATTACCGATCTGTTTCCAAAGTTTTTTCCTGCCCTTTTTACTTTAATCACGACTTATCTCCTTTTAATACCAACCGTTGGTATGTATAATTTTAAAATTTTACTGCCCTGTAAAAACAGGACAGTTTTTCTTACTTTTGATTCTCCTGATACAATGCGGCATATGATTCTATCTGGTCAATCCATGAATCTTCAATAATATTAAGGCCAAGCGCCTCCAGCATATGCTGGTAGAATCTTACCTTTTTCACGATTTCTGACGAATCGCAAGGATAAACCATTGGATTGATCCATATTCCTCCCAGCAGCATCAATACCTCTGCCAGTTCCTTGGGATACTCGGTCTTTATAGACCCATCTTCTATCCCTTCTTCAAGAATACGCCTCACCATCTCTGTCGACTCTGTCTGCACCATATCGCGCAGATAGATGACTAGCAACTGCGGATTCTTGATCATATCAATCGCTACCACGAGCACATCGTTCTGCGCCGGATTGAAGATGGATAATCTGAAGACTTCCTGTAACTTCTGAAAGCCATTCATATTTTTACTCTCGCAGACCTTCTTCGTATCTATGTCTACCTGTGCGTACATCTTCTCAAAAACCGCGTACACGATGTCTTCTTTGGATTTGAAATGGTGGTAGATGGCTCCTTTCGTGAGACCGCCCAGATTGTCAATGATATCCTGGATAGACGTATGGTCATATCCTTTCTCCATAAATAGTCTGGCGGCTGTATCAACGATTAATTTTTTTGTCTCTTCCGGATATTTATTTCTTGCCATGGCTCCCTCCTGTATGTGGATGGTAAGTTCATTATACATACCGACAGTATGTTTGTCAAATACATTTTTTATTTTCTATTTCCTTATAAAATCCTGAAAAATTCCTGGTAGAATCATTTTCAAAAGATAAAGTCGATCACGCAGAAAGGAATGAACTTATAATGAAAAAATTATCTTTAATACTATCTTTGATTTTACTGCTTCCCCTATGCCTCGCCGGATGCGGCATTCTAGAAAGCGGCATTCGCCATTACGCAAAAGATAAGGAAGAATGCCTTCTAAGCACGGACAATGTAACACAGTTCACCTATAAGGGAGAAGACTACACGCTCTTGGAAAACACATTGCCAGATGAAGATCTGGGCTCTTGGATCGGGTATATAAGAAAACTGGCTGTCATAGACTCGTCCGGAAAGATACTAAAGCAGCAAAGCATTACCAAAGAGCCTTTCCAGTCTCTTGCAAAGATGGCTGATTCCATCCCCAACGCCTCCCATGTCATACCATTTTTGAATGTCTATACTGTTAAAGATGGCCCAGGGCAGGAATTGATCGTGGAGGCAGACGGTGGCTATCATGAGGCGATTCCAAGCAGTATGGTCAAAGCAGAGGATAATATCTTCCACTATGACCGTGATACAGAATCATCCGATACAGATTTCTCTGTCAATCCCCAAGACTGCACGCAGCTGCTCTGCGGCAAGAGAATCTACCAGATAACGGATAAGATGGTTCCCATAGAAAATATAGGCGAGTATCTGAATATTATCGCAGATTCTTTTACCTTTGACTGCGATACGCATCAGATTATCTCCAGAAAAGACTTGCTTGTGCCAGACTGGTCCGGAAATGAACAAAGCTGCCAGAAACGGCAGCAATGGACACTGGATAGCGTATATGAAATATGTCAGACTGGCAGGTCGGACGCGGTAGCCGTAGAGGTAAATTCAGAATACCGGCTGGCTACTGCTCTTCCTTAGGCGTTCTCGTCTGCTTAAGCAGTCGGCCGAGCAGCCGGTCACAGGCCTCCCGGACTGCCTCTATCTGTCCGGGCGTAATATCATCCACATGGATGCCGCAGGAGCAGGCCACCGTACAGTACCGCTCCTTTGCCAAGGCTTCCGCGAACAGCCGTGCGATGGCCTCATCCTTATGTCCCACGCCAGACAGCACCGAGGATGTCACCCCGATGCCCTCTCCGGCAAGGCTAGGTCTTGCTATTGATAGCACCACGCTGCCTACGTGGGGAGTATCTCCCCCGTAGACTGCCAGCGTGTAATCCTTTCCCATGGGAATGACGTCACAGTATACCGAATATCCATCAAACAATTCTTCTCTTAACATTCTTCTCCTGCCCCCGTCCATGGCACGAACTTGTCATAGGCAATTCCAAACTGCAGCAGTACCTTCCCCACGATGTGGCAGATCTGGTCCTCCAGCGTCCTTGCTCCATTGTAAAATGTCAGTACCGGCGGAACGATCACGCAGCCTAAGTCTGACGCCTCTTTCATGTTCCTGATGTGCACCTTTCCGAACGGCATCTCTCTTGGAACCAGCACTACCTTCCGGCCCTCCTTCATACATACATCCGCTGCCCGGACGGTCAGATTATCTGCATAGCCTGTGGCTATTCCGGCCAGCGTCTTCATACTGCATGGCATGATAATCATGCCATCCGTAACAAAGGAGCCGCTGGATATGCACGCTGCCAGATTATGCTCGTCATGTACGCAGTCTGCCAGTTTCAGCAGTTCTTCCACAGGAATGTCGCTTTCCAGTTTCCAAGTCGTCTTCGCCCCCTGGCTCAGAATCAGATGCACCTCGCAATTCTCTATGCTTTTCAAAGCCTTCAGCAAGTAATAACTCATCTCCACGCCGCTGGCCCCGGATACTCCTACAATGATTCTCATGCCTTTTCTCTCCATAATGCTTGTGATCTAGTCCTTCTTAAATCCATACTCTTCCCAATTCTTCAATACCTGTTCCTGCAGTTCCTTCGGATAGCCTCTGAATGACGCTTCTACCGGCTGGCGTTCTTTTGGCCATTTGTGGAAAGGGGTCAGGCAGTTATAGATGACCCTTGTGGACACTGCCTCGCTTTTCTCCTCTGCGCTTAAGTATGCCACAAGCGGGAAGATGTACTGATCCGGTATGGCTACCCTTCGGTCCGGGTGATGGCGGGTTGCCAGAGCCCATACGACCTGATTGATATTGCTTGGGTCGATATCGTCATCCACAACGATCACTTTCGGAATATAGGAGCCTCCTTTTGACGCGAAGACTGCCTTGCCAATCTCGAGCGCCAGTTCTTCATCGTCTTCATTTTCCCTGCTGCGGTCTACGGAAACTACAAACCAGTGTGCTGCCGATTCCATAGGAATAAAGCATTCCTTGATCGGAAATCCCTTCTTATCCAGCACGTTCTGGATGCTGGCGGCAATGCTGATTCCCCAGTTTGTATGATTTTCTTCGGTTGGCACGCCGGCCACGCATAGCGGCATGATCGGGTTGTCCCGGTAGGTCATTGCAGTCACGTCAAAACACGGAACCGGCTTATTCTTCCCGGACCAAACATATCCGCCGTATTCACCCATCGGCCCTTCCGGAACCATATGGTCAAGGGATGCAAATCCTTCTATGACAATCTCGCTGGATGCCGGTACCAGCAGGTCATTCGTCTCACACTTTACTACATCCACTGGCTCGCCATACCAGCCGCCGATCACCTCTCCTTCGCTGATACGGGAAGGAAGGGGGTAGCCCGCGATCATGGCGATGGCCGGATCTACGCCCAGACACAGGGCGAAAGGCATCTCCTTGCCGATCTTCTTCCACTCGGCATAGATCTTGCCAAAGTCCTGCGTCGGAATCACGACTCCCGCGATCGTCTGCGGGCCGTCAAGCATTGCCCTGGATATCGCCCAGTTTACCCAGGATCCGTCGGGCGTGCGGGCGATGAAGATGCCATAGGTATTGATGTAGCGGCCTCCGTCTCCGTAATGGATCAATGGAACCGGAAGTTTCGTCAAGTCAACATCCTTGCCGAACAGTTTATTTTCCTTGCATGCGCCCGTCTCAACTTCGCGTGGCGGGATGGGCGTAACATCCGCAAGTTCTGACCAGGCCTTTACGATTCCCGGCGCGGAAGTATCAATGGGAAGTCCAAGGGAGAGGGCCACTCGTTTGAATGGATGCTCCTTATCCGGGCTTAAGCCCACCGGCGCTCCCAATACTTCGAACCCCGGCGTGCAATCCTTGATATTCTTAAAGAGCGGCGCCGCGGATGGAAGGTCATAGGCATGCCTTGTGATGGCGCTCATCTCCAGATTCCAGTCCACCTCCTTCGTAACCGGAACGATCTCTCCACACGCTTCCAGTTTTTCTACATACTCGCGGAAACTTTTCATTAACTGCATATTCAATATCCTCCATAGATTTCTTAAACACTCTTGTTAAACAGTACCATAACTCCAGGAAAAATAACACTTTCTAAAATTTATCGAAGCATAAATTTTATTTTTGGTATCCTCTTTATGCACTCTTCCTTTCAATCCAGTCTTATCCCCATCTTCTCTTCACGGAAAATGCGCTCATCCATCCGTTTTAGATCCGTTTTCACCGCACACGCAAACTCGATATGATCAAGCACATCCTTCTGAAGATCAATACCGGGGGCAATCTCCGTCAGCATGATTCCTTCCTGCGTCATCTCGAATACGGCACGTTCGGTAATATACAGTATTTCCTGCTTTCGCTTTCTTGCCAGCCCGCTATTGAAGGTCATATGATGCACCTTCTTCACAAACTTATTGATCTGCCCTTCCCTTTGGATTATAAGCCTTCCATCCCTGGCCTCCACTTCCAGTCCTTTGGCTGTGAACGTGCCACAGAACACGACCTTTCTGGCCGTCTGGCTGATATTGATGAATCCTCCAGCGCCCGCGATTCTTAAGCCAAACTTGCTGACATTGATATTTCCAAGGCGGTCGCATTCCGCCATTCCCAAAAATGCTTCGTCCAGGCCGCCGCCGTCATAGAAATCAAACATGGATGCCTGGTCTATAATACACGTTGGCCCTGCCATTGCTCCAAAATCCATGCCTGACATGGCAATTCCCCCGACTGGCCCTCCCTCTATCGTAAAGGTCATCTCCTGTCCAATTCCTTCCTCCCAGGCCACTGCCCCTACAATCTCCGACATCCCGATCCCCAAGTTCACGGTAGTATCCTTAGCAAGTTCCAGGGCGCATCGCCTTCCGATCAGCCTGCGGACGCCTGCCGCAAGAGTATCCTGTTCTTCCCCGGACACAGCCGCTTTACCGGAAAATGCGGGTTCGTACTGGGTGTGGAAGGTCTGCATATGATTCTTCTGATCCTTCACCGGAACCACGACGTCCACCAGCATGCCGGGAATCCGCACATAGCGGGGATCCAGCGTCCCGGTCTTCACTACCTTTTCTACCTGGACGAATACGGTTCCTCCGCAGTTTTTCACTGCCTCCGCGATAGCAAGCACTCCCAGGTCGCAGCATTCTTTTTCCATAGAAATATTGCCCCGCTCGTCCGCATAAGTTCCCCGGATAAATGCATAATCCAGACGAAGATGATCGTATTTCAGATATTCTTCTCCGTCAATCTCCAGCAAATGAACGATTTCTTCTTCTGTAACGCTGTTCAGCCTGCCTCCGTCAACCCTTGGATCTACAAATGTCTGTAGCCCTATACGGGATATGGTCGGCCTTCCTGCTGCAATATCCCGGTACATCTGGGCTATCACTCCCTGGGGAATGTTGTAAGCCTCCATCCGCTCTTCCAGCGCCAGTTTCTGCAGCCTTCCTGCCAGATTCCAATGTCCGCCTACCGTTCTTTTAAGCAGCCCTTCCTCTCCGAGGTGATTCAATCCCCGCTCTTTTCCATCTCCCTGGCCTGCCGCATATAAAAGCGTCAGATTCCTGGGGCTTCCTGTTTCCAGATAGCGGTTTCTAAGTTCTATCAGAAGTTCCTCCGCAAGCGCGGCTCCTACAAATCCCTCGCAGCACAGCGTCTTTTGAGATTCTACCATCCTTACGGCTTCTTCTGCCGACATAATCTTTATACTCATTTCTCTTCCTCTATGTAGCCTCGCCGCAAAATTATAGATCCGCCAGTCCATTAGCCGAGTCCTTTTACAATTCTCCCTTACAAAAACCCTGACTTGCGGTCCATCTCCAATATCCGTGCGGCATTCTCCTTTATCTTGTCAACCATTGGTTTCAGATTCTTGCCATTCTTCCGGCTGTACCACAGGTAAATATCCCTCTGCGTATACGTTCCGTTTACCTTGATGCTCTTTCTGCGGGAAAAATAATCCCGGCCTCTTTCCGTCCCTATCCCAAAGGAACTCATGAATACCGGCCACGGAAGTCTGTCCCGCTCCGCAAAATAGGTCATATTATCAAGCGCCACCTCTTCAACAAAATCACAGCGATTGTCCCGCTTGATCTCAGATATCCAGGACGCAAATCCCAGCGGATTGACATGCCCCAGCATAGACAGTCCCTGGATATCCTGTACATCCAGCTGGTCGAATCTGGCCAGCGGATCTTCTTTTCTTACGGATAGAATCAGCTGCTGATGATAAAGAAGTTCCTTCTCCTCATATTTGTGCGTCACACTGTTCATATATCTGTCGTCCGCTATAATCAGATCGGCTATGCCGGATGTCGATATCCTTGCCAGATCCTTGTTGGATACCAATATGCCGTTCAGCCTGCACCCTTCAATATTAAAACAGCCTTCCGTCAGCAGGTTTGCAGCAATGCCGCCGATACGGTACAGATTGATGGACTGGGTCTCATTCTTCGCTCGGAAATGCTCCTGCGCCCGGTCAATGGCATCGGTGACAATCCGCGCATAATGAAGCAGCACTTTGCCATCCTCGGTCAGGGAAAGATTCCTCCCTTCCCTTATAAACAGCGGCCGCCCAAGTTCGTCCTCCAGTTTGCCCAGCGCCGTGCTTAAGGCAGGCTGCGTTATAAAAAGCAATTCTGCCGCTTTGGTAATGTTTCCACACTCCGCAATCGTCTTAAATTGCCATAATTGGTTGCTATTCATGATATGCCTCCTGGTACAATAGTTAAACCCGATTTATCAAATTATATCATGGCCATTCACAAAAAGACAGCCTTGGATAGCAAAAGAAGCGGGCAATCCAAGGATCGCCCGCCCCGTAAGGGATTCAATATACAGATTCTTTTTGTTCGCGCCAGTGCGTGTCTATAGCACGCAGACCATGCCGCCATCCACATACAGCGTTTGGCCTGTGCAGTAGCTGGATGCGTCGGAGGCAAAGTAGATCAGCGCACCATCCAGTTCCCCATCTTTTCCCCATCTTCCAAGTGGCACGCGGCCTTCCAGATACTTGGCAAAGTCTCCATCCAGAGAGTCGTGGGTCATCTCTGTATCGAATACGCCTGGCCCGATGGCATTGACCGTCACATGATAGGGCGCCAGTTCAGAAGCCAGCGCTCGGGTGAAGTTCACCACGCCGCCTTTGGAGGCATAATAGGCAATCTGGGAAGCGCCGCCTGCGTAGCCGCCTACGGATGCCGTATTGATAATCTTTCCATAATTCTGCTTCTTCATCAGCTTGCATACTTCCCGGCTCATGATAAATTGCCCGCGAAGATTGATATTGACTACCTTATCCCAGTCTTCCGTTGAAAATTCGCTAAACTCATTTATGATATTGATGCCTGCATTGTTCACCAGGATATCAATCCGCCCAAAGGCCTTTTCCACCTCTGCCACACAGGCTTTTACACTGTCTTCATCGGACACGTCGCATGCTACGGCGATACAGGTTCCGCCCATGGCTTCAATCTCTGCCTTCAGTTCTTCCAGGCGTTCCTTCCGCCTTGCCGCAACTGCCACTGCCGCACCCTGGCTGGCCAGCGCTTTGGCATATTGGGTTCCAATGCCGGAAGACGCTCCGGCTACCAGTGCATATTTTCCTGTCAGGTCAAAATAATTTTTCATTATAACTTTCCTCCATTCTTGTAAGTCACTCCCGTATCTTACAGGCTGGATGCCGCATAGAAGCCATCCCGCACTGCATCGCCGATTTTTCCCGGCTTATTGCTATCCCCAACGACTCTCGTCTTCGTATGGTATTTGGCCTTGATGGCATCCACCGTCGTAAGGTCCGGCTTCATGCCAAATGCAGTGATGACCGTGTCTGCTTTCAGCGTTTCCAAAGTTCCGTCTTTCTTCTCCAGCGTCAGGCCGTCTGCCTGCACGGAGACTACCTTGGTATCTGTAAGCATCTCTACATGATTACGGTTTAATGCGTTAAACAAGGATATCTTATTGATAAACATGGCATCTTTCGCGCATTCCGGAAGCATCTCTATGATGGTTACCTTCTTGCCCATTTCTTCCGCGATCTCCAGCGCGCCATCGCACCCGGATGCTCCGCCGCCGCATACGGCGATATGATCTCCCTTGATCAGCTTTGGATCTCGATGCGCATCCAGGATGCTGATAACATTCTTTCCGTCAATTCCCGGAATCGGAGGGACTACCGGAACCGCACCGCAGCCTATGATAATCCGGTCGCATGTCTCAAGCAGCGGGTCGTCTGCCGTGGCCGCCGTATTTAGACGCACATCCACGCCCAGTTTCTGAAGCTGCACCAGATACCATTTGGTCAGTTCTTTGATATTCTTCTTAAACTTCGCTGTACAGATCTCGCCCATGACTCCCCCAAGTTTCTCCGAGCGTTCCAGCAAGGTTACCTTATGTCCTATAAGTGCTGCCACCCGGGCCGCTTCCATACCGCCGGGGCCTCCGCCGATCACTACGACTTCCTTGGGAGAATCTGTCTTCTCCAGACGGAAACGCTCTTCTTCCATGGCCTGCACATTGATGGAGCAGCCTAATTTCGTATGACGGTTCCAGATCCGGCCGATACAATTTTCATTACAGCGCAGGCAAGGTCTTACATCTTCCCTGCGGCCTTCCATCAACTTGTTAGGTAATTCCGGATCCGCAATCAACGCGCGCCCCATCATCACCAGATCCACATTGCCGCTCTCAAGAAGTTCCAGCGCCGTATCCGGGTTATGAGTTCCGGCGTTAAGAAGCGGCACTTTCACTGCCTTCCTGGCTTCTTCTGTCACGTAGGACATGCAGGATTCTCCCAGATAGGATGGCGGGAAGATATAGTCCAGCGTCTCATAACAGCCTGCGTCAATGTCGAACGCGTCTACCCCTTCTTCTTCCAGAAGCTTCAGCAACGGAATACTGTCCGCAAGCGTGCGGCCGCCTTCAAATCGATGATCCAGGGAAATACGGAACAGAATCGGCATATCCGGCCCCACTGCGCCTCTGATGGCACGAATGATCTCTCTTGGAAACCGCGCGCAATTCTCCGGGCTTCCACCGTACTCATCCGTCCGCTTATTCCATACCGGAGACATGAACTGATCCACCAGATATCCGGCATGGGCGTGAATCTCCACCGCATCGTATCCCGCGTCCCTTGCCGCGCCCGCCGCAAAGGCGAATCCATCCATCACCTTCTGAATGTCCTCCTTGGTCATGGCCCGGCATGGTACATCGGGATTGAATACAGAAGGAATGGCCGATGCCGACATGGGGGGATTGCCAAAAGTATCCGGAAATGCGTTGCGACCGGTACCGCAGCTTAACTGGCATACGATCTTGGCACCATAACGGTGCACGCCGTCGCAGACGCTTGTAAGCGCAGGAAGCACGCTAAAGGAGTCCATGTATCCTTCCATAGAGCCTTGTGCGATCTCTTCATTCAAGGGCTGGCATCCCATAATGATCATTCCCACGCCGCCTTTGGCTCTTTCAATAAAGTAATCGATTTCCTGGGCATCCTTGCGCCCGTTGGTAAATGCCGAGTTGGTCCCCATAGGAGACATAACCAGGCGGTTCTTGACTTCCATTTTCCCTATCTTAAAAGGGGTAAATAACGTTTCATATCCCATTTTATTTCCTCCAAATTTAGTTTTTCTCCTTAACAGGAGACATCTTAAGCGCCATAAGAAGCAATACCATTCCAATGGCCGTCGTCACTGCGAACACTTTCCATGCAAGGCCCATTCCGCCTTCTGTCGCAAGCAGAAGCGCCATAACCGGGGAGGCGATGGCCTGGCCGATGTATACTGCGATCATCAACGTGGCTGATATCTGGCCAAACTCTTTTGGCCCGAAAGCCGCCGTTCCTACGAAGGATGGTATGCTGGCACACACCGGATAAGCGGCTGCCGCAAAGATGACGGTCAGCACCATCAGGTACGTCGCCCCGCTGATGGGCCAGAGCACCATGCAGACGAAGGTGAGGATAAATGCCATACAGACATAGATGACAAATCCGCCCGTCCCCAGCTTGCTCGAGATGCTGCCGGCAACCAGAAGAAGCAATCCTGCCAGCAGAAGGTACATGGCATTCCAGTTAGCCGCATTGGTGGCTGTCATGCCATTCATCTGCCACCAGGTAGGCGCATAGGCCAGATATGCGGACCCGCCTACCGTAGAAAAAAGAAGCGCTAAGATCAGCACCTTGAAAGACCCTGACTTTACTGCCTCCTTGTAGGATACTCCTGGCAGTTCCTCTGTCTCGCCTGCTGCAGCCTTCTCCCAGCCCAGAGGCTTCTGTCCCATCTGTTCCGGACTCTTGATCAGGAGAAGCACCGCCAGCAATCCGATTACCAGGACCAGGCAGGAAAATATCCGATAGCAGTTCTTATAGTCCGTCACTTTGAAGAGCTGGCCCGCAAGGAATACCCATGCTGCCGCGCCAAGTCCTGCGCCGGAAAGCACCATTCCAGTCACCTGGGCCCGTTTCTCCACGAACCATTCTGCGATAACGGAAGAGCATACCGCATGGGTTCCAAAGGTAATGGCAAAGGATGCCAGCCCTCCCGCAATATACATGAATATCAGGCTCTGGGGATTTGCCCCCGGCGTGACAAACGTATAGAATATCATATGCGCCGCGCAGGCGATTACGGATATCAGCATAGTCTTTCTGGCGCCCAGCTTGCCCAGCGCCTTTAACGCCACTACGCTTAGTACAATATTGCAGATCGTATTGACTGTGGCAATCTGCCCGACCGCGCCTACGGAATGGCCGCTGTAATTTGCCAGCGTGGCGATAAAGGTTCCAAGGGTCGTACAGGCTCCCAGGTTGGCGAATATTACCAGAAAGGCCCCGACTGCTGCTTTATATCCGAAAAATTTCGTCTCTTTCGCCATATCAATGCCCTCCCTGGACTTACTGAAGCGCCATGGCCGCATAAAAGCCTTCGCGGATTGCGTTTCCGGCCTTTGCAACCTTCTGGCAATCGCCAATCAACGTCGTCTTAAGCGGATACTTGTCTGCAATCGTCTCTGCCAGTTCGCTGTTCGGCTTCTGGCCAAACGCCGTGATTACCGTCTCCGCAGGAAGGATCTGAGAACTGCCGTCCGCATTTTCTACTTTTACGCCTTCTTCCGTGATTCCTGTCACTTTGGTGCCGGTCAGGATATTGACCTTGTATTCATCCAGCATCCGGTCAATGCTGATCTTGTTGATGCTCATGACATCCCTGGCGCAGGCATCCATCATTTCCACAATGGTAACATCCTTTCCTTCCATAGCAAGTTCCAGCGCAGCGTCGCATCCGGAGAGGCCTCCGCCGCAGATCACCACCTTCTGTCCCTTCACGCCGCAGATATGCGCCTGAGTCACGTCCATGACCTTCTCATCTTCCATGCCGCTGATGGCTGGAACGAATGGAATCGAGCCTGTTGCCACGAAGATTTCATCCGCCACGGCAAGCGCCGGCGTATCTGGCGTTACCTTCGTATTCAGCCGAATGGATACGCCCAGTTTCTCTAACTGCACGCCGTACCAGGTAATGAGTTCCCGGATCCGCTTCTTAAACGGTGCCGTCGCAATCGCCCCAAAGGTTCCGCCAATCCGGTCGGAGGCTTCATAGACAGTCACGTCGCATCCACGCAATACTGCCACCCTGGCCGCCTCAAGGCCGCCCGGGCCTGCGCCGATGACCGCCACCTTCCTGCCCGGCTTCGGAAGTTTTTCAATCTGTGTTGCGCCTTCCTGGCACACCTGGATATTGACCGTACAGGATAGCTGGGTCAGCCTTCCGAAAATGCGCCCGATACATTCCTCGTTGCAGATAAGGCATGGGCGGATATCTTCCCGCCGTCCTTCTTTCAGCTTGTTCGGGAATTCCGGATCCGCGATCAGCTGGCGTCCGAAACTAATGATGTCCGCATTGCCGGACTCCAGCAGATCTACGGCCGTCTCCATAGAATGATTGCCGGCATTGATGATCGGAATGTTTACATGCTTCCTTGCCTCCTCGCAGACATAGGCCATACACGCCTCCCCAGTATAGCGGGTCGGGAAGATATAATCCATCGTCTCGTAACAGCCAGAATCAATATCCAGGGCATCCACGCCTGCCTGTTCCAGCAGTTCGATAATCGGCATCGAATCTTTAAGGGTACGTCCGCCCTTGTACATATGGTCCAGGGATATGCGAAAGATGATCGGAAATCCCGGCCCTGTCACACTGCGGATAGAATCTACGATCTCCGTGGCAAAGCGTACCCGGTTCTCCCAGGAGCCGCCATATTCATCCGTTCTGGAATTCCACTGCGGGGATATGAACTGATCGATCAGATACCCGGCATGCCCGTGTACTTCTACCGCGTCGAATCCGGCATTTACCGCAAACTGAGCCGCATTGGCAAAGTCCTTCATAATTTCCTTGATCTCCTCTGTCTCCAATGGGCGGCAGATCATCTCCGGGTTATAGAAGGATGGATTGGCGGAAGACGAGATCGGCACCCGCTCGCCGATGTCCGGCATTCCGTTTCTTCCTGTACCGCAGCTAAGCTGAAGGCAGGCCTTGGCGCCCCATCTATGTATCCGCTCCGTCATGACGGTAGCCTTCGGGATGGCTCTCGTAGAATGAAGGGCAAGGGTAGGCCCTCCCTGGGCTGTCTTCTCGTTCAGGAACATGGCGCCCGTCATGATCAGGCCCACGCCTCCCTTGGCTCTCTCCTCATAATAGCGGATGCCTTCCTCGCTGTCCGTGCCGTCCTGCATAGGCGTAAATGTTCCCATGGCAGACAGCATGATTCTGTTTCTCAGCCGCATATTGTTGATTTTAATCGGCTGCCATAATTTTTTATAATCGTAACTCATAGCGTTCTCCTATATCCTTTATATTTCATTAATCGATAAATACAATCGGCTTCACTACCTCCGGGTGATCTTCTTTGAATGCCATCAGGTCGTACGCATCCTGGATATGCTCGAATCCATGGAACCGGTGGGATATCAGCTTAGTAGGATCCAGGCGTCCTGCCGTCATCAGCGCGAACAGTCTCTCAAGCCGCCTTCTTCCGCCCGGGCATAAGCCTCCGTTGATGTGCTTATGGCTGCAGAAGCCCAACGTATAGGCATTGGGAATCACTGCATCAAAGGTCTGCGCATTTAAGTTGCTCACATAGCCGTTTGGCTTCACCATATTAATACATCTTGCAAAGGAATCCGCATTACCGCCTGCCGTGATCACCGCATCCGGCTGCTTTCCTCCCAGCAGTTCGATTACTTGGTCGTCAATCGGGCCATCCTTATACTTCACGATATCTGTCGCGCCATACTCTTTAGCCAGGTCAATGGTATTCTGGCGGTTGCCGATGGCAATGATCCGTCCCGCTCCGCGAAGGGCGCTGGCCGCGACTGCCATAAGTCCTACCGGGCCGATGCCGCATACGACTACCGTATCTCCGAATTGAATATTCGCAAGTTCCGCCCCATGGAATCCGGTGGTACACATATCCGCTGCCATTACCGCATGTTCATAAGAAAGCCCTTCCGGTATCGGGCAGGCATTTAAGTCTACCTGACGGATGCGGAAATATTCCGCAAAGGTGCCATTTTCAAACACGCACCAATTCATTCCGCCGTTCTGCCCGCCGCTATGCTGGGTCAGATTGTCCTGGATTTCCGGTGTCAGGTAATCCGGCGTCACAGCGCCTACCGCTACCACATCCCCCGGCTTGAAGCATTTTACTTCTGCACCGACCTCTACGATTCTTGCCGCTACCTCATGGCCCAGAATCAGTCCTGCCGGAAGCCCGGCATGTACCTGGTGCGGATCGGATGAGCAGGCCGCCAGCGCTACCGGCTCTGCCAGGGCATCCAATGGCCCGATCTGTGGAATCTCGGCTTCCACCGGCCCGAATTCCTTAAACGGCACTACAACTCCATAACCTTTCATTTTCCCTGTCATATTTTATCTCCTTTTTCTGAATCTTTTTTAATCTGGTTCACATTCCTTTTAAACCGCCGTCGTCCGTCCTTACGCCTAACACTCTAGACTGCTGTCCATCCTCCATCACAGGTCAGGATCGCTGCTGTCACATAGCTGGATTCCCTGGCAGCCAGGAATACGATGGAGGAATCCAGTTCTCCCTCCTTACCTGGGCGGCACATTGCGCTTCGGTTGCAGATAAAGTCGTTCATAGACTCCATTGCCTCCGGCCCATTGGACTCAGATGCGAAGAAGCCTGGGCAGAGAGCATTGACCGTAACTCCCCTTGTCGCCCACTCGATCGCTGCCTGGCGCGTCATATTGATGACTCCGCCCTTGGCTGATGCATAGGCTATAACAGGAAGTTCCTTCAATCCGCCTTTTCCGAGAATCGAAGCGATATTGATCACCCGTCCATATCCTTTTTCAAGCATGACCTTGCCGAAATGCTTCATACAGTAGAAGGAGCCATCCAGATCCAGAGAAAGCACCTTTCTCCACTCCTCTTCCGGAAGTTCCTCCAGCGGGATGCAGGAGCCGCCTCCTGCGTTATTGACCAGAATATCCACGGTGCCGAATGCATCCAGAACTGCCTGCACCGCATTCTGTACCTGCGCTACGTCCGTCACGTCGCATCCAACCGGAAGACATCTGACGCCCAGCGCTTCCACCTCTTTTGCAACCTCCGCCAGTTTCTCTTTCCTTCTTGCAAGAATGGCTACATCGGCTCCCTGACGCGCCAATGCCAGTGCGAACTGGCGTCCCAACCCTACGGATGCACCCGTAACTACCGCAACATTACCTGTCAAATCAAACATAATCTCGACCTCCTTATTGTCTCTTTCTTTTTGTTAATTATATAACGACTTTACTCCTTGTACATTAGGCAGCATTCAAAAACAAGCCGTATATTTTTAGGCAGTTGCACAAAGTTTTGTCCTCTGTATGTTTTTTGCAGTATTTCTGAATAACCTGGTGCTCATCCTGCATATTTGTATAATTTACCCTGAATTTCTATGGATTTTCTTCTTTTCATTTTATATAATACTTTTATAGGTTTCCTTATGTTGTGATATCTTACAATAGATTTTCTTATGAAACAGGAGGTGACAGATGGAAGACAGAATCGATTTTCTAGAACTTTATGAACGAATGTTTCAGCTGCTGCCCAGCGGCAATATCCAGAAACTGATGGAACTTGCCAATGACATCACAGGCGTTCCCGTACTTGCTGTTGATATCATGTACAACCTGCTTGGCATCGCTCCTCAGGTAAAGACCGGGGACTACTATTGGGACTATCTTTTGGAACACAAGGGGTATGAGACAGATATGGTCGTCAGACTTTATAACGAAGGGATCATGCAGTCCGTAAATGAAATGGAGGCCCCTTATGTGATCGACTGGGGAGAGGTGAACAGGCTGTACCCTAAGATTCAGGGCATTATCAAGGTAAATGGAATCGTGGAGGGTTACGTGACAATGCAGTGCACCAGGGAGCAGATCACGCCGGACCGGATGAAGGCCATGGAACTTATTATGCACACCTGCAGCCTGTTTTTTAAAAGCGACTCAGAAAGCAGCATGGATTATACTTATCAGAAACTGTTCATCGGAGAGTTGATGAACAACCGGATCAAGACCCCCAGGCAGTTGAAACTGTGGTCCAATGACATGGGATATCTGCCCACTCCACCCTACCGGATTGCCGCCATCAGTACAGAATCCACCCAGGAGAAGAACGTGCTTTCCTACATACGCAAATCCATCCTCCAGTTCTTCCCCTACCAGCTGGCGATGATCCAGCACAACATCCTCTACATCCTGCAATATGAACTAAGTCTTAAGCAGGACGCAGAAGCCTCGGAGCGTCAGTTCAACCATATCCTGAGCAAGTTCAATGCTCACTGCGGCTTAAGCAACCTGTTCTATGACCTGCTGGATACATCAAACTTCCAGATTCAGGCCGAGGACGCGCTAAAACTGGGCCGCAGGCCCGGTCAGAAATACCGGATCTATTACTATCAGGATTATTATCTGCCTGCCATCCTTACGCCGCGCATCGAGCAGATGCCAAAGAGCAACTACCTCTCTCCGGTCATTACGGCCATCATGGATTATGATGCCCGGCATTCCACGGATTTCCTGGATACGCTCAAGGCTTATATTCTTCATTTGGGGAACACAAAGAAAACGGCAGAACTGCTGCACATCCACAGGAATACTCTCCTGTACCGGATTAACAAGATCGAGGAATTGACCAATTCCTCACTGGAAGACTATGAGACCATGATGCACCTGATGATCAGCTTCTACATGATGGATAAAAATAATTCCCCTCAAGATTGAGGGGAATCATCGCTTAGTGTTACGGTTATATAGTCATGATGCACTGCATCCAGAAACTTCCCAAACACATCCTCCGTACGGATCTTCAGGCTGGATGTGTTCACGCATGGATGGCAGCCTACATATTCATCTTTGAATATCTCTTCATCCACCAGCAGCTGCACATGGTTCTCCGTGTCATTCATCAGTCCCATGACCGTCGCGGAGCCAGGCAGCACGTTCAGGTACTTGGCCATATCCTCTCCGGACGCAAAGGACAGTCTGGATGTTGGGATCTGGGCGGACAGTTCTTTAGTGCGCAAGTTTTTATGTCCTGGCATCATCAGCAGATAGAACGCTGTCTTCTGCCGATTGCACAGGAACAGATTCTTGCAGATCGTGATTCCAAGCACTCGGTCTACTTCCAGACAGTCCGCGATCGTGCCTGCTGCCTTATGATCCGTCCTAAAATATTCTATGCCAAGACGATCCAGCAGATCATATACTTTAATTTCTTTTTCTTCCCGCCCCTCCAAAGATGCCGGGCGGCCTTTCTGTAATTCCATAGCGATATCTCCCGTTCTGATTCAGTCCTGTCCATATTACTCCAAATATGCAGGCCCGTCAAGATAACATCAAGATACCGCCATATCTAGCAATACCGGTCCCTTTTCGGATTCAAGTCCCGCTCCACTGCCGCGATCTTCAGAATCTCGATGCCGCGATCTTTGGCGCAGGACTGGATGGTATCCAGATCTTCTTCCTCCACCATCAGCGAGATTCCGCAGCATTTGCTGGCAGTTCTGGGAGTGGGGGATATGACCGCCCGCACTCCCAGCGCTTTTAATTCCTTATAGAGACGCATGCCATTGTCGTGGTTTGGAAACAGCACATAATGCTGTAGTTGCTGCATCTGGCAATCCCCTCTTTTTTGTTTACTTATTATCTGTTGTTGAGCATCTCGATAAATGCTCCTACTCTTGTACGAAGCTGTGACGCATCGCTGTCTGTATAGTCTGTCTCGATTCCAAGTACCGGAATGCCTGCCTCTTTCATCGCCCTTTCTACCAAATAGCCTTCCGTATCATAGAGGTTGCAGAACTTCAGATTCACGTCAATGATGCCGTCCACCTTATATTCCTTCGCAAGGCGCAGGATATCATCGATTCTTCCGCTGTTCGGGGTGAAGCATGCGCAGTTGATCTTCATATAGCGCTCTGCGATTGCCTCGATCTGCTCTTCCACCGTCTCCTTGGTCTCATCCACCTGGTTTTCAAAATAGCGCGTGCCTGTACACATCTCCTCACAGACGATCACGCCGCCGCTGGTCTCGACGATATTATGTAACTTCCAGTTCGGGATGGCAAGCGGCGTACCCGTAAGCATGATTCGCTTCGTACCTGCCGGAACGACGCTTATGCCGTCCTGAATCCTCTGTTCCAGCTCATCGCAGAGTTTATTGGTCATCTGCGTGAATCTGGCCGGATCATCGTAGAACGCGATCTGGGAAATTACCAGGGCATCCGTGCCGCTGATCGGAAGGTTATCGCTCTTGCGGCAGTTATAGAGTCTCTCCAGAGCCTTTCTCTTATTATTGATCAGCTTGATGCTCTCAGCAAGTTTCTCAGCAGTCACCTTATTTCCGGTAAACTCTTCTACCTTTTCCTTTAAAACCTCAATCTCCTCAGCCCATGCCTTGACGTCCTTCGCACGCTTCATCTGCGGCAGATCCATCACATAGACTGGCACATCCTCGCTTAAGATCTCCCACGCCTTCTTCTTTCCATCGCAGGTCGTCTCTCCGATGTACATATCTGCGATCCTAAAGAATGGGCAGGTTCTGTCAAGCCTTGCGCCGACGGATGCCTTGATCAGCGGACAGGTATTCGTCGGAAGCACTTTCTCTCCTCCCGGAACCCAGAACTGGGAGCCTCCGCACAGGCCAGTCGCGATCGCGTCCGCCGCAAATATAACCTCATCCGGCACATAGACGCAGAATGTTCCGAAGACCTTTCCGCCCTTGTTCTGATGCTCGATCAGTTCCGCCGGGCGTATTCCATGGATATCCGCCACAACCATGTTATAGTAATCCATGCCTTCCGGCCTGTTCTCCTGTGATAAGAAAACATCCCCAAATGCCTGCGGCAGTACTTCGCATAACTGGTCATGCAGTTCCAGATTCATGCCCAGGTCGCTCCACATCTTGTGATTATTGTCCATATTATCGTCCTCCTTGATTTTTACAATGTTCGACTGTATTTACCGTACCATTTTTTCCTATCAAGGACAACGAAACCTGCCGGATTGGGCTATTGTTAATTTCCAACATTATCCATACTTATTTAAATTATCTATATCTTATCTATATCTTCATCAGACAAGTTCACGCAGCGTCTGAATGCAAATATCAATCTCCTCTTTGGTGTTGCTCGCGCTGAATGCGAATCGCACCGTACCCTGTGGAAATGTACGCAGCGTCTGATGGGCCAAAGGCGCGCAGTGAAGGCCGACTCTCGTCATAATTCCTGCCCGCTGCTCCAGTTCAAATGCCACGACTGCGTTATCGCCAGCCTGAAAGTCAAGAGACACCACGGCTACGCGCTGCCTTACATCTGGCCTGCCGGCAATCCGGATTCCCGGCAGTTCCTTTATATTCTCCAGAAAATACTCTGTCAATTCCATCTTCCTGGCGTGAATCTTCTCTATCCCCGTCTCTTCAAGATAAGACAGCGCAGCATGCAGTCCAATTATTCCCGGCAGATTCATCGTCCCGCTCTCATACTTGTCCGGCAGATTATCCGGCATCTCGAAGGAATCCGACTGGCTCCCTGTTCCGCCTGCAATATAGGGCTGCATCTGGCGGTCCAGTTCCTCGGATATCAGAAACCCGCCGATCCCCTGGGGCCCCAGAAGTCCTTTATGCCCGGTAAATGCCAGGAAGTCAATGCCACATTCCTGCATGTCTATATCAAGCGTGCCGGCTGTCTGTGCCGTATCTACCGCAAATATAAGATGCCTCCGGCGGCACATATCCCCAATCTCCCGGATAGGCACGACGGTTCCGCAGACATTGGATGCATGCGAGACGATGATTGCCCTTGTCTGCGGCTTAACCAGCCTCTCCATCTCTTCTACGCTTACATTCCCCTGCTCATCCGCAGGAGCAACGTCATACGTCACGCCCCGTCTCGCCATCTGGTGAAGAGGGCGCATCACTGCATTGTGCTCGATTCCGGTCACGATTACATGATCCCCGCTCTTTAAGAATCCCTGAATAAAGTAGTTCAGGGAATAGGTAACGCCCGGGGAAAATATTACGCTTCTTGAATCTGCGGCATGAAACAGCCGCTTCAGCTGCTCTCTGGTCTCCAGTACGATTCCAGCCACTTCATATGCGCCTTCATAGTTGCCCCGGTTGATATTAAACGCGCCATTCGTCAGAAGTTCCGCCATGGACTCTGCGACTTTTGGCGCCTTTGGCCAGGATGTGCTGCCATTGTCAAAGTATATTCTTTCCATCTTCTTCCCCCTGTGTGAAGTGTTTGTCCTATGCGGGAGTCAATGGTTATTACTTGCCCGCTCTAAATTAATCTTAGCACATTTCATGCACTCCATTTATTGAAAAAGGGAATAGATGGCGCGTTATATTTTTTTCATCTATAACACGAAATCAATCATCCTTATTTTTCTATAAACGTCCCCAAATACCGTTTCATCCGTTTTGCCGAAACAGACCTTAAATCATAACTCTCCTGCCTCAGATAATAGTCGAAGACAATCCCCCTGGAAAAGTCAATCAGTTCCCATGCAACCGTCCTGGTATCCTCATTGAATGAATACAATTTCTTCTCCACGCACTCGTCCAAGGCTTCTTTTACCTTCACATAGAGCGGAATGGTATCATCAAACAGATTCTCATCATAATAATGCAAGGCGCAGACGTATAACTCTCTTCCCAGTTTTGCGAACTTCAAGGAGACAATGACTTTTGCGTCAAATATTTGAAGTACCTTGTCCAGAGGATCTGCGGCCTCCTTCTGCGCTTCCAGAATCTGCTTCAGCAGTTCCTCTTCATGCGTGCTATAGCACTGCAGGATCGCATGGTCTTTATTCTTAAAATATAGGTAGAAGGTTCTGGGAGACAGTCCCAGACTGCTGCAAAGAGAGCGGATGGTAAATTTCTCAATATCCCCTTTAGCGATTATTTCCATGATTGCATCGATAAATGCCTGATATGTTTTTTCTGATTGTAGCTGATGTTTATTTTTCATGACAAAACTCCTTTATAATGTACTCATTTTAACATATTTTGTAAAAATAATATATCCTTATCCATTTAATATTGACAATTCTGCATGAATGCGATACCATGATTTTAGAATTTAGTAAACACGTATACTAAACACGTATACAATCATGAAAGGAGCCTTATTTATGAAGAAGTACAAAGTAATCGTATGGGGATTGGGAAGCGTCGGGCGTTATGCCGTGAAAATGATCCAATCCAAGAAAAGCCTGGAACTGGTAGGCGCCGTAGACGTTGATCCGAAAAAGGTTGGAAAAGACGCGGGGGAAATCTTTGGATTCGACAAGGCCAATGTTATCGTCTCCGATGATATTGACGAAGTGCTGAAGCAAGAAGCCGATGTAGTGCTAATCTATCTTCCGAACATGAGGGATGAGGGGAATCTAAGGCCCACAGGCTTCACGCCTAACGCCAGGAATATCTGCAAGGCGCTGTCCGCCAACAAGAACGTGCTGACAACCTTGCCGGTCTATAACATGAATGAAACCGCGCCCCAATTATATGATATGGTAAATAACTGCGCGCTGGAACATGGCGTGACTTACATACAGCAAGGCATCTTCCCGGGACTGTTCAACTCCTATCTTCCTGTCGTCGTATCTTCTATGGCCGGACGCATCGACAAATTAATCGTCACAGGAGGACAGGACGACTCCTATAATACTTCGCCATGGGTGCAGGTATTCGGGTACGGGAAAGATCCGAAGGATTTTAATGGAGACGTGATCAAGGATATCATCACTTCTTACTACGGGCCGACTGTCATGGAGATTGCCAGAAGATGCGGCATTGAATACGACGATTATGTTGAAGAGCATCGGCTCTTTACCTCCAAGATGGAACTGAATCCTCCTTGCGGCAAGGTTATGCCTGGTACCATATCTGCCCATGAATTTATTATGAAATGCCTAAGAGACGGCAAAGAAGTTACCGGCTTCCATTTTATCCACAAAGTGTGCCATGACGTACAGCCAGAGCCGCCAATGGCCGACAGTTATACGATCTATGGCGAGCCGGATCTGAAAGTGACCATAGAAGGGATGATTCCAGGAGTTGAATCCTTTGCTACCAGCACTGCGCCTAGCATCAATCTTATCCCTCAGTGCGTAGAGGCCGAGGCCGGATGGAAGGATGCGCTGGATCTGCCCGCTTCCAAGCCGGTACTTTAAATGTATCTTTTATCCGAAAAGCGCCCCCTGCCATTCGGCAGGGAGCGCTCTCTATTTCATTTCTTCCAAAATACCGGCCTCATTACCATCGGTCAAAATGGATTTTTCCAGCATCCCATCTGTCCTCTTCCTCTTTACTCTCATTTGGATACCCCAGCGCAATAACGGATATAGGTTCTACTTTTACAGGAAATTTCAGTTCCTTTGCAATGCGTTTCTTCCAATCAGAATTCATCACAACGCCGCACCATACGGCTCCCAAGCCCAAACCATGGGCGCACAGCAGAATGTTCTGCGATACCGCCGCACAATCCGCATATAGGAATTCTTTCATCCCTTCTGCATTTCTATCCCCGCAGACAATCATCGCACAGGCAGCATCTGCCAGCATTCTGGCATTTGGGTTGTAACTGGCAAGCGCTGCAAGCATTGTCTTATCTTTCACTACGACAATATGGCAGGGTCTTTTATTCTTCGCCGAAGGCGCCTGCAAGCCTGCGGTTAATAGAGTATTTAGCATCTTATCATCAATGGCTTTTGCCGTGAACTTACGAATACTTTTCCGGCTCTTAATCGCTGTTATGACATCCATGCTGCTCCCCAGAGTTTCGATCTTATCTCCACTCTTCTTTTCGCCTTCCCGCTCTAAATCCATGGTGATTTCTACCTGCATCTGCTCTCCATTAAAGCCTACCGCCTTCTGCAATGCCTTGTTCAAAACAAGAATGTACTCACCCTTGCCGCGCGACAGCAGTTTCCCCCGATATTCAACTTCATTAATCCTTCCAGCGACATAGATGGTTCCTTTTGGTATAGAAAAACACGCTCTTACGTCAAAAGGCACTTTTACATAAGTAAGCCTGCCTGTCTCCTCCTTTTTGATCTCTGCTTCAAAAGCCTCCATAACACCCTCCATTTTTACACTTATATTTTTGATACCCAGGGACATGCTTGATATTAAGCATAAGCCAAATACTAAGCATATTGCAAATACTTTTCGAGAAAATCCCTGATTATGAAAAAACTATTGACTCCAACGTAACGTGATACTGTATGCTATATTCAAAGGAGTTGATAGAAATGAAAACCATAAGCCAAGTTGCGGAATTAACAGGTATCAGCATACGTGCTTTACAATATTATGATGAAATCGGGCTGCTAAAGCCAAGTGAATTAACCCCTTCGGGCTATCGCTTATACGATGATGACGCTTTACAGAAACTCCAGCAGATTCTATTTTTCAAAGAATTAGGCTTTCGCTTAAAGGAGATTCGCGAAATATTGCAAAAACCGGATTTTGACAAAATAGCCGCGTTCAAGAAGCAAAAGGAACTGCTACTTCTAAAACGCAATCGCACGGACCGGCTGATCCAGCTTCTTAGCCGCTTAGAGAAAGGGGAACAATGCATGAGTTTTAAAGAATTTGATTTGTCTGATTACATCGACGCATTGGAGAATTTTAAAAGCCGTAATACAGATGATATTATCAAACACTGGGGAAGCATTGAAAACTTTGATCTGTTTATCCAGAAAGTCAAAGAGGATGAGTCCGAGGTTGCTAAGCTTGCCATCAAGCACTTTGGAAGTATAGAGAACTATACCGAAGCCATGAGATATAATCTGGAACACTTCTCTGAAATTGCGGAAACCCAATTAACAGAGGATGTTAAAGAAATCGGCCAACAGTCTGATAGACTGTATGCGAAACTCACTGCTGATTTGACGGCAGATGTTTCTTCCCCGGAAATACAGTCTATTGTTCAGGAGATATTCCAGTTTATTCAGAAGAATAGTAGCGGCGTCTCTCTTAGCAAGCCCTATTTGAATGTACTTATCAACGCCTATTCCAGCGAATATGTAAGAAACATAGCAGATGCTAAATATGGGGAAGGGGCCTCTGATTATATTGTGAAGGCGTTCCGCTATTACGAGGAGTTTTCTTAATCCCATGCAATACTCTGGTTTAGAGCCATTTTATTCTCTGCCGTGCATAATAGCGTAGACATTCGGAGATTTGTGGCTCAATTACGTTTTTTATTGTTTCTATTTCAGGTAATTCATGCATTGTTCGCACCTCTACTCTTCGCTCTGGCCGGCGCAGAACATGCGTCCGACGGATGTATTGCGCCTTTTCTTGCTGATTTTTTGATTTCACTGTGATAGAAATAATTGACAATCACGGGTGGATCGCCGAAAGGACGACTCACGCTATCGTCATTGGTCACATAGTCAAGACCGATTTTAGCGGCATATCCTTTTAAATCTATATCAAGTGCTTCCCAATAACTACGGTCATTTCGGTTATAAATCGCTTAATAGAGTGGCAGCATAATTCCTCTAAATTCAAATCTATCTAAATAAAATGCTCGGTATTTCTTGATATCTGTCAATCACACGATATATCTCTACGTAATCCTTTTTGATAAGATGCAGCGTAATATAATTCCCATGAACAAGATACTTATAATCTGTCTTGAAACTCACTAGTTTTGACAAATCTGCTCCCATAGTAGGAAACTGCTGTAAGTTCTCAAAACTCTTGTAAATCTCGTCTACTGTCTTTCTGGCTGCTTCTGCATTATCCTCTGCAGTATAATCCTTAATTGCTTTCAGATCGGCTACTACGAGAGGGTTAATCCTTAATTTCATCAAGTGTTATTCCTCCATAGCCGATTTTAATTCATCAAGGCTCAACCAACCTGTCCCATCTGCAACAGTTTCTTTTGCTTCCTGCAACTTTGCCAACAGTTTTTTCTCTGCTCGGTCTTTCTCGTAGTCCTCAATATCAAGCACTACAAACCTTCCCCTACCATTCTTGGTTAAAAAAACTGGTTCTCCAACTTTGCAATTTTTGAGAACTTCATTATAATTTCTCAAATCAGATACTGGTAAAATACTAGGCATATAATCAACTCCTTATTGCTAATCAAAATTATAAAATAGAGTCAAACGACATAAAGAAACCCCGAAAGCGCCCATTTTACAGGCATCTCCGGGGTTCTGTCCGCTATTCGAATTCAATCGTAGCCGGCGGCTTCGGTGACATGTCATAGCATACTCGATTGACATTCTCCACTTCCGCCAATATCCTGTTCGTGATCTTCTCAAGCACGTCCCAATCAACCTTCTCGATGCTGGCTGTCATCGCGTCGATCGTATTGATCGCCCGGATGATTACCATATATTCAAAGCATCTGGCATGGTTCTTCATGCCCACAGACTTAAAGTCCGGCACTACCGTAAAGTACTGCCATACTTTCTTATCCAGTCCCGCTTTCTCAAACTCTTCTCTCAGGATGGCATCCGATTCACGGACTGCTTCCAGTCTGTCTCTTGTAATCGCACCGAGGCACCTGACGCCAAGCCCCGGACCTGGGAATGGCTGGCGGTATACCATGTGCGGCGGCAGTCCCAGTTCGATTCCGCAGGCGCGGACTTCATCTTTGAAGAGCTGCTTCAAAGGCTCTACCAGTTCAAACTGCAGATCCTCCGGCAATCCCCCTACGTTGTGGTGTGATTTTACCATCTTGGCGGTCTTGGTTCCGCTCTCGATGATATCCGGGTAAATGGTTCCCTGGCCGAGGAAGTCGATTCCGTCCAGTTTTCTTGCTTCTTCTTCAAATACGCGAATGAATTCTCCGCCGATAATCTTACGTTTTTCTTCCGGATCCTTCACGCCTTCCAATTTTCCCAGGAAACGTTCTGTGGCATCCACATAGATAAGGTTCGCGTGAAGCTGGTTCTGGAATACCTCCACTACGCTTTCTGACTCGTTCTTACGCATCAGGCCATGATTTACATGCACGCATACCAGCTGCTGCCCGATTGCTTTCAAAAGGAGCGCTGCCACAACGGAAGAATCCACGCCGCCGGACAGGGCAAGAAGGACTTTCCGGTCGCCTACCTGGCGCTTCACCAGTTCTACCTGGTCAGCGATAAAGTTCTTCATATTCCAGTTTGGCTCTGCCTTGCACTCGTCGAATACGAATTTCTTAAGGGTCGCCTCATCCGGAAGCGCGTCCAGTTTCTGTGCGCATTTGGCTGTTGGATGGTCAATTGCCATCACCGGATATCCCAGATCATAGAGTGCGGGACTTACATCCACCGCTGCTCCGTCTACGACACGGTTCTCTCCTCCGTTCAAGATGATTCCCTTCACATTATCCAGCCCGTTTAATTCTTCTGGGGTGATGTCATGGGGATGAATCTCGCTGTAAACGCCCATATCGCGAATTTCTCTGGCAACTACCGTATTTTCGGTACTGCCCAAATCCAGAATTACAATCATATCCTGTTTCATTCGTTTCATTTCCTCCTGAGTATTTTTCCTATCATTAATCCTTCATTATCTATTAGCATCTGCCTGGCTGTCGCTTATTTATCGGTGGTAAAGTTGTCAAAATAGCCCTGTACCAGAATCACAGGCGTTCCTTTGTCACCAGAACCGCTGGTCAGATCGCACAGAGAGCCGATCAAGTCTGTCAGGCGGCGGGGCGTCGTTCCCTGGGAAGACATATCGCCTACCAGGTCGTCTTCCTTCTCCTGGATTCTCTTGGAGATGGCGTCTTTGAGTTCCTCGCCCTTCAGGTCTTTAAAGTCATTATCTGCAAGATATTTTAATTTGACTTCATTCGGCGTGCCGTTAAGCCCTTCGGTGTGAGCCACGGATACGCAAGGATCTGCCAGTTCCCAGATCTTTCCTACCGGATCTTTGAAAGCGCCGTCGCCATATACCATGACTTCAACATGCTTTCCGGTCTTTTCAAGAATCTTGCCCTGCACTTCCAGTACCAGGTCTGTGCAGTCTCTCGGGAACAGTTTCACGGATTCCTCTGTAGATTTATTAGATCCAAGAAGCCCGAATCGTTCATTGCATCCGCTTCCGTCCACCGGACAGGTCAGGATATTGTCCAGTCCCAGAACAACCTTGGCGCCATTCTTCTCCAGGATGCGCTTGGTCCTTGCCCTGGTATGTATGTCACAGGTCAGCACGTTCTTGGCATGCTTCAGGATTTCCTGCGGCTGGTTTGCGAAGATAACTTCCACTTCAGCCCCTGCCTCTTTGATCAGATCGCTGTAATACTGCACATAATCCACGCCAGTAAATGGATGCTTATTCTCTCCGAACAGTTCGCGGTATTTCTCAAGATCCATCACGTCGCTGTATGGGTTAATGCCTACATCATCAAGCTTGTCCAGGGAAACCAGTTCATTTCCCACTTCGTCGCTTGGGTAGCTCAGCATGAGTACTACCTTCTTCGCGCCTTTTGCGATACCCTTCAGACAGATGGAGAAACGGTTTCTAGACAGAATCGGAAAGATGACTCCTATAGTCTCTCCGCCCAATTTCGCCTTGACATCCTTGGCTATCGCATCGATAGACGCATAGTTTCCCTGCGCTCTTGCCACGATGGATTCTGTGGCTGCAATCACGTCGCGGTCACGAAGCTCGAATCCTTCGCTTTCTGCTGCCTCTAATACGCTTTCAACAATAATATCCGCCAGATTGTCTCCTTCACGGATAATCGGGCAGCGGATTCCTCTTGATATAGTTCCTACTCTTCTTTCCATGTCTTTTATCCCCTTGCATATAAATTTAATCAACATTTATCTATACCCACTTTATCATAAGAAAGAGGCTTTTACAATTCACAGTTTAATAAGAAATATATTTTATGCCAAAAAATTGAGAAATTTTCCATGATTTTTCTCCATATTTGGTGAAATTCCCTATTCCCTTTTTTTCAATCTACTATATAATAGAGGGTAAAGGGTTTTTTGGAGGCCCGCAATCGCACACGCAACCGGGCGTTCCATAAGCCATGCATGTCATATTAGGAGGATACATATGCCAAAGAGAACAGATATTCACAAAGTACTTATTATCGGCTCTGGACCGATCATCATCGGACAGGCCTGCGAATTCGACTATTCGGGTACCCAAGCCTGCAAAGCGCTGCGCAAGCTGGGTTATGAGATCGTGCTGGTCAATTCCAATCCAGCTACTATCATGACCGACCCGGAGACAGCGGATGTCACTTATATAGAGCCATTAAATGTAGAGAGGCTTGAGCAGATCATCGCCAAAGAGCGCCCGGATGCGCTTCTTCCAAACCTGGGAGGACAGTCTGGGCTGAATCTTTGTTCAGAACTTGCAAAGGCAGGCATTCTGGAAAAGTACAACGTACAGGTTATCGGCGTACAGGTGGATGCCATCGAGCGCGGCGAGGACCGTATTGAATTCAAGAAGTCCATGGATGCCCTTGGCATCGAGATGGCCAGAAGCGAAGTCGCCTACACGGTAGAAGAAGCACTGGCGATCGCTGATGACCTTGGCTATCCTGTCGTGCTTCGACCAGCCTACACCATGGGCGGCGCAGGCGGCGGCCTGGTTTATAATAAAGATGAGTTAAAGACGGTATGCGCAAGAGGCCTTCAGGCCAGTCTTGTGGGACAGGTCCTGGTAGAAGAATCCATCCTGGGCTGGGAAGAGCTTGAACTTGAGATCGTCCGCGATGCTGACAACAATATGATTACCGTGTGCTTCATCGAGAATATCGACCCCCTGGGCGTACACACCGGAGATTCTTTCTGTTCTGCTCCGATGCTTACTATTTCAGAGGAATGCCAGAAGCGTCTGCAGGAACAGGCTTACAAGATTGTAGAGTCCGTACAGGTTATCGGCGGCACCAACGTACAGTTCGCCCACGATCCTGTCAGCGACCGTATCGTCGTCATCGAGATCAACCCGAGAACTTCCCGTTCTTCCGCATTGGCTTCCAAGGCTACCGGATTCCCGATCGCCCTGGTATCCGCAATGCTGGCAACCGGCCTTACGCTTAAGGATATCCCTTGCGGCAAGTATGGAACTTTGGACAAATATGTACCGGATGGGGATTATGTCGTAATCAAGTTCGCCCGCTGGGCGTTTGAGAAGTTCAAAGGCGTAGAAGATAAGCTTGGCACCCAGATGCGCGCGGTTGGCGAAGTCATGAGTATTGGAAAGACTTACAAAGAGGCCTTCCAGAAGGCTATCCGAAGCCTTGAGACCGGCCGTTATGGCCTGGGTTACGCCAAGGATTATAACGCGAAGACTAAGGATCAGCTTCTCCAGATGCTGATCACTCCGTCCAGCGACCGTCACTTCATCATGTATGAAGCACTCCGCAAAGGAGCGACCGTGGAGGAGATCTTCGATATCACCAAGGTTAAGACTTACTTTATCCAGCAGATGAAAGAACTGGTGGAGGAAGAAGAAGCGCTTGCAGCCGGAAAAGGAAGCCTCCCATCCGACGAGATGCTGACCGCGGCGAAGAAGGATGGCTTCTCAGATAAATATCTAAGCCAGATCCTGGAGATTCCGGAAGACGATATCCGCAACCGCCGCCTGGCACTTGGCGTGGAGGAAGCATGGGAAGGCGTGCACGTAAGCGGAACGCCTGACAGCGCTTACTACTACTCTACCTATAATGCGCCGGACAAGAATCCGGTAAGTACAGACAAGCCAAAGATCATGATTCTTGGCGGAGGCCCGAACCGTATCGGGCAGGGCATCGAGTTTGACTACTGCTGCGTACACGCTTCGCTGGCTCTTAAGAAGCTGGGATTCGAGACGATAATCGTCAACTGCAATCCGGAGACGGTTTCCACCGACTACGATACTTCTGACAAGCTGTATTTCGAGCCTCTGACTCTGGAAGACGTGCTAAGCATTTATAATAAAGAAAAGCCGCTTGGCGTTATCGCCCAGTTCGGCGGACAGACTCCTCTGAACCTTGCATCCGAACTCGAGAAGAATGGCGTCAGGATTCTGGGAACCTCGCCATCTGTCATCGACTTGGCAGAAGACCGCGACCTGTTCCGCGAGATGATGGAAAAATTAGAGATTCCTATGCCGGAATCTGGTATGGCAACCACCGTTGAAGAAGCACTGGCTATTGCCAGAAAGATCGGCTATCCTGTTATGGTCCGCCCATCTTACGTTCTTGGCGGCCGCGGCATGGAAGTGGTCTATGATGACGAAAGCATGGAAGGATACATGAAGGCTGCCGTTGGCGTAACGCCTGACCGTCCGATCCTGATCGACCGGTTCCTGAACCACGCCCTCGAGTGCGAAGCAGACGCGATCAGCGACGGAACCCACGCATTCGTTCCAGCGGTTATGGAGCATATCGAGCTTGCCGGCGTACATTCCGGAGACTCCGCCTGCATCATCCCGTCCGTACATATTTCTGAAGAAAATGTAAGGACCATCAAGGAATATACAAGAAAGATCGCAGAAGAAATGCATGTCAAGGGCCTGATGAACATGCAGTATGCCATCGAGAATGGCAAAGTATACGTGCTGGAGGCCAACCCACGCGCATCCCGTACGGTACCGCTGGTATCCAAGGTCTGCAACATCCGCATGGTGCCTCTGGCAACAGACATCATCACTTCCGACATCACAGGACGCCCATCGCCGGTACCGGAATTAAAAGAACAGGTAATTCCTTACTTCGGCGTCAAGGAAGCCGTATTCCCGTTCAACATGTTCCAGGAAGTCGACCCGGTATTAGGGCCTGAGATGCGTTCCACCGGAGAAGTCCTGGGCCTGTCTCCATCCTATGGAGAAGCCTTCTATAAGGCACAGGAAGCCGCCCAGTCCAAACTGCCTCTTAACGGTACGGTACTGATCTCCGTAAACCGCAAGGACAAGGCAGAGGTCGTAGAGATTGCCAGAAGCTTCGCCGAAGATGGATTCAAAATCGTAGCTACAGGAACTACCTGTGATCTGATCCGCGAAGCGGGAATCGAGGCTGAGAAGGTAAAGAAACTCTACGAAGGCCGTCCGAATATCCTGGATATGATCACCAACGGCAAGATCGACCTGATCGTAAACTCTCCGGTAGGCAAGGACAGCGTCCACGATGACAGTTACCTGCGCAAGGCTGCCATCAAAGGCAAGATTCCTTACATGACCACCATCGCGGCTGCAAGGGCAACTGCTAAGGGAATCCGCTACGTGAAAGAGCATGGCAACGGAGATGTAAAATCATTGCAGCAATTGCACAGCGAGATCGGTTTTGTAGAATAAATCTCATATAAACCAAAGGCTCCGGGACAGTCCTGGCATATTTGCCAGGGCCGTCCCGGAGCCTTATCTATTCCTCATGGGTTAGATATCTATATCCCCGCTTAAACTGCCGCACGTATAGTACGCTTTCTGTTCTTCCGGCTTCAGGTAGACAGATAACTTTTCATTTCCTGAAGTCAAAGCCCCCTCTACCTTGCACCTTTCCTTGATTCGCTCTATAATCTCCCTCTCCAGGTACTCCTGGCCCTGATACTGGATGTAGAAGTCTATATTCTCTGCCTCTTTTGCCGCCGGCGCCTTTATATCGCGCGGTGCAGATGTGATTTCCGCCTGTCTCTTCATTCTCTTCTTGTCGATTCTTTTACTCATGATTTCCAACTCCCTTTCTGTCATTTACTATCGAATTATAGTACTTTTAGGAGCAGAAGTCAAAGAGCGGGAGGATCTCTTCTTACTCCTTCACCCGGTATTCTCCGCTGCCTATTTCCACCACCGATGTCCGGAAGAACTCCTTTGCCGCCGCGATCAGATAATCCGTATCTTTTATGCCGCCCGTCTCATACGGAGAATGCATGGCAAGCTGGGCCAGTCCGATGTCCACCGAATTCAGCGCCACCTGGGTTCCCGAGATATTGCCCAAGGTAGAGCCTCCCAGAATATCCGAACGGTTGAGGAACTTCTGCACGGGAACGCCGGCTCTTTCGCAGATCTGCGTAAATACTGCCGCAGCCATCCCATCCGTGGTATACTTCTGGTTCGCGCTGTATTTTATCACGATTCCTTCATTCAGATAAGGCCGATTGGTCGGGCAGGCCTTCTCTGGATAATTGGGATGTACGCCATGAGCATTGTCCACAGACAGCATGAAGCTGGATGCCAGCGCCTGGCGGTACTGGCCCGGGCTTCGCCCAAGCCCTTCATTGATCCGCAGCAGCGTATCCAGAAGGAACGTAGAGCCAGCGCCTTGTTTCGTACCGCTCCCCACCTCTTCATTATCATAGACACAGTGTACCGGAATGCTTTCTCCGCCATCCGCCTCCAGGAAGGCCTGGAGGGATGCAAAGGCACACTGCAGATCGTCCAGCCTTCCGATGGAAATGAATTCTTCCTGCGCTCCCCAGATGCTACCTTCCATCCGGTTATATAAAAATAGATCGCTTCCTATCATATCCTCCTGCGCCACGCCTGCTGCCCGGGCAATGTCCTCCATGAACATTCCCCCGGATCCTCCGCATCCATACAGCGGCAGCATGTCTTTCTGGACGTTGTATTTGTAGCCTTCGTTGGCCTCCCGGTTCATATGGATCGCCAGATTCGGAATCATGCACAAGTCCCGGTCTATATTCACCAGCCTTGTCACGAGGCGGCTTCCGTCCCTTACAATGACTCTGCCCGCCACGGACAGCGGCCTGTCAAACCAAGGCGCGCACAGCATCCCTCCATACTTTTCCACGTTCAGCTTCACGTAATGCCCTTCCACATCCATCTCCGGGTTTTCCTTGATCTTGAAACTTGGAGAATCACTGTGGCTGGCCATAATCTGGAATCCTGTGAAATCTCGTTTCGGAATTCGAAACGCGATCAATGCCGACCCGTTCCGGATGACATAATATTTCCCCTCTTCTTCCAGCCTCCACTCTTCCCCTTCCAGAAGCTGGGCATATCCGTGCGCGTCCAATTCCCTCTTCATATTCGCAACCGCATGGAAAGGGCTGGGACTTGCCTGTATAAAGGAAAACAGTTGTCCCGCAGTTTTCAGATTTTGCTCTCTTTGCGTATTTTCTTCCGTATTTCCTGTCATATTTACATCCATATCTTTCCTTCCTTTCCCTCAATCCTTTCCTTGCATCTCTCCTTTGAAAACCATGGGATCAATTGTTCTACCATCATTTGCTCCATTGCCTCCAGATTCTGGTCTGAATGCTCCACTTCCCTGGAATAGCGGTAGACAATCTCCACCACATCCTCAAAGTCCAGCTGCTTCTCATTCTTCCTCCACCTTGCCGCCAGCATCTCGTAGATCAGCATAACGCTGACCACAGCCATCTGGATCTTCGCGTAGGCTCTCCCGTCATAGACGGCCCCGCAGAAATACGTATAGATAAAATATACCAGCAGCTGCTCGCACTGGATTTCCCATTCCGGCATATTGGCCGTAAGCCATGCGGCGAAATCCTGATGCATCTTCCCATAGGCGTCCCGGCTATCCTGACTGTCATCCATGCTTCCATACAGCAGGTACTCCGACTCGCGCAGATGAGACTCCCAGTCTTCCCGGAGTAATTCCAGCTGGTACAGGTTCTGGAACATTTGCCTGGAAAACGCATATCTTTCTTCTATATTGTCTCCCGACTCCATAAGTTTCAGTCTGATAAATTCCCTGGCTTTTTCTTTCTGGTAGCGTTCAAAGACCTGGTCGCAGGAAAACACTTCTCCCTTTTTAAGCCTCACCTGCATATCATGGGCCAGCGCCAGCACAAGCCCAGTCCGCAACTCAAGCCCAAGTTCCCGGTCCCTTAGGATATTGAGCATGACCTCCCGTCCCTCCGCCAGTTTGGAATACACAAGCAGATCAAAATCTTCATATGCTTCTTCGCCTTCCTTCTCGTATTCCAGGAACCTTGCCGGTTCTTCTTTTTTAAGCAGGATTCTCGCCACCTCCGGGCAGGAGATGGACAGCGTGACTTCCCGCACGCCTTCGAACTCCTCGATATGCCTCGGATACAGCCTGCAAGTCCTGCAAAGGCTCTCTTTGCCAAGGGCAGAATACAGATCGCACAAATTCTCTTCATTCAGAAAGGCACATCTTCCGCCCTCGCCCTGCTTAAAGGTTCCTTCCAGCCACCGGATGGAACGGTTAAGCCTTCTTCGAAACTTCCCGGACACCTTTCCATAGCGGACCAGGGATTTCCTGTCGATGGCAATCTGCCATCCGGCGCAGCAGGTGTCCTCGCACTCATCGGCCGTGCATTTGAAATTCTGATAATAGTCAGGTATTGTGTACAGCATAATACATCTCCATTCTAATTTATGGATTATATTATAACACAAGCCTGGGGAATCGCAATTCCCCAGGCACTCTATCCAATATTCTTTCTATTAAAGCACGCCACTGACAATATAAAGAACGCCACGCCAGATGCCAAGGCCACCGCTATCGCCTTCCAGAAATCCTCAGGAGACATGCTGCCCGCCAGCAGATTACCAGCAGAGAGCAGCCGTATCGGCAGATATTCCCCAATCTTTCCGAACATTCCGGCCACATAACTGGCAATGACTGCTACGCCCGTCACTGCCAGCACCCCTGAAGCGGATTTAAGCAGCGTGGATATCAGCAGGATCAGGAGCATGACCCAGATTCCCAGCAGATAGACGCACAAGGCCGCAAAGGCCACATGCGAGGCGATGCTATTATCCCAGAAATACATATTATATCCGTATGTGATGCCATAGCACAGCCAATAGCAGACTGTCCACAGACCGATAGACGCGATGGCTTTTGCCCCCACTACCTTCCACCTGACCAGGCCTTTGGTCAGCATATTTACCAAGGTGCCCTTCTGGTATTCCGTTGTCAGGATCCCGCTGAGCATCAGAGCAAAGATGATCAGCGCCATGGATATATTTTTGTAGAACTGGTTCCAGGAAGTCATGGCATTTACCTTAACCTCCGTCAGCACCATCCCCGACTCTGCAAGGCTGTCTGACATCGTCTCTACCATCCAGGGCGTCAATTTGGCGATTGCCGGATTCATGATGCCAAACAATATGAATATGATCAGAAGAATCCAGATCTTACCCGTACGGATGAACTCCATTCCTTCTTTTCTTAGAAATGCGCTTAACTGCCTCATCTTCCTACCACCTCCATAAACAACGCTTCCAGCGTAGGTTCCCGCATTTCCATGCGAAGCGGATAGATTCCGGACTTCGACATGCCCTGCATGGCGGATGCCATATCTTTCTCATCCTGCTTTGCAAAGAAAATCAGATTCTTCCCCTTGCGCTCGCCTCCTGCCCATAACCGGAGGGCTTTTTCTGAATCCGCCGGATTCCTGAACTCTACTTCGAATCCGTCGCTTTTCCGAATCTGCCGGATCTCTTCTATAGTACCTTGAAGAGCAACCTTTCCTTCATGGAGCAGGCCAATCTCATCACAAGTCTTCTCTACATCAGAGAGAATGTGCGTAGAGAACACGACGGTCGTATGTTCCCTTACCGCCAGAAGGATATCCAGTATCTCTTTTCTTCCCAGCGGATCCAAGGCGGACGTAGGCTCATCGCAGATCAGAAGTTTCGGACTGTTAAGGAGGGCCTGTGCGATGCCCAGCCTTTGCTTCATCCCTCTTGAGAATCCCTGGATTCTCTTGTCAGACTTCTCAAGTCCTACTAGTTCCAGGAGTTCCATAGACCGTTTGCGGATCAGTGTTTTCTGCATTCCCGTAATCTCGCCGCACAATGCCAGGTACTCCATCGGCGTCATGTAAGAATAGAACTCCGGCACATCCGGAAGATAGCCAATATAGCGGTTCGTCCTATTCTGCCCATAGCAGACCTTCTCGCCATTTACAAGGATGTCTCCGGAATCTGCCTTAAGAAGCCCCAGTATCATCTTCATCGTAGTCGTCTTTCCTGCCCCATTCTGTCCGATAAACCCATAGATCGAATGTGCCGGAACCTTAAAGTTCAAGTCATCGATCACCTGATTTGCGCCAAAGCGCTTGGATACATGGGATAATGTCAGCATATCCATCTAAGCATCTTCCTTTCCCAGCAGAAAATAAAGAATCGGTCCCCAAAACTGTATCCCCACGATGGTCATCACTACCCAGAACGCGCGGGTCCCCCTCTTATAGTGCTGGTGCGTGAAGATGTGCCGAAGCGTGATAATCACAAGAATCAGCTCTACAATGACCAATGGTATCAAAAATGGCAGCATATCTTTTATATTCATAATGTCTCCCTCTTTTCCGTCAATACTCTTTTCAATCTTACCAGACGCTTATCTTCTATAAGCGGAGAAAATACCGGGTTCTCCAGGGCCTGGCAAGCGTTGTCTAAGACCAGCTTCTTATCTCTGACCATCTGCTTTCCAAGATCCAGTCCCTCAAACCATTCTTCCAGCCGGTTAAAATAACCGTCTCCATGCAAGGCTGCCTCATGATCCAGCAGATCGCAGATAATCTCCACGAACCTCTTAAGTCTTGCGAACACGCCCTCTATATCCTCCTGCTGGCACTGATAGACTGCCACCTGGTAGTGATAGACTGCCGCTATATTCTGATGCAGCCTTTCTAATTGGAATAATTCTATCAGTCCATCCATTCTGCGTATCGTCTCCTCGCAGGACTCTTTATCCTGCGCACGAAACGCAATATACTGCGTCGCTCCTTCTACCAGGGACAGCAGATGGAGGAACATGCTGATCTGCGTATAACTGACCGCCTTATCCATATCTCCCACCATCTGATAGGCCTGGATAAGAATTCCGCTGCTCTGGCTGGCAAGCCGGTAGGGACTCAGCATATCCTCCACTAAGTCCAATGCTTCCTGAGGCCTTCCGCGCTGCAGGTCCATGATCGCTTTGAGTACCGTCGCGTCATTACAGATGCTGATATCCTTGCAGTTCTCTATGATGTGCGTGCACAGTTCCACCGTCTCATCCAGAATCCCCATCTGACTCTTTGGATCTTCGGCAAATGTATAATGGTTCAGCCACAGAATACTGATCTGCAAGAGGAAGGAATAGCAGGAGTAATACTTTTTAACCAGTTTCCTGCTTGCGTCCATCACCTCTTCAAAGGGCTTTTCCGCAAATTCTGCCGCCAGATCATGATAGATCTTCTGAATCTGTTCCTTCCCCAGCTGAGGCTTATAGCCCAGCAGTTCGTCTACCGTCACGCCGTAATAGGACGCAAGCACCGGCAGCAGCAGAATGTCCGGAAGGCTTTGCTTCGTCTCCCACTTGGAAACCGACGCTTTGGTAACGCCAATGAAGCTAGCCACTTCTTCCTGGGTGACTTCTTTCTCCCGGCGCAAGCGGATCAGGTTCTCCGCCAAATTCAATGTATCCATATATCGCATCTCCTTTCTTGCTATCAGTATACGGAATAATTCCGGAAAACACCATGGAATGATACGATATTTACGGAAACAAAATCAACCATTGGTTAACTCCTTCTGCCATCCCTGACGGATAACGCGAACCGCTTTGCTGCCTCCAGATCTTCCTGATCCGGCTTTCCCATGTTTTTGAATATAAATGCGCTTCCTTTGCAGGAAAACGCCCCAGCTTCCACTTCTATGCCTTTTGCCTTCAGTTTCTCTCTTAAGGCGGCGAACTGATCCGTGCCATATCCATTGGATGAAAATAACGCCACCCTGGAAACGCTGCCGCTATCCAGTCCTTCTACAAACCGCTCCATCTCTGGCCGGGCGTTTCCGCCCAGGACTGCGCACCCCAGAAACAATAGATCGGCTTTTACCTCCTGCGCCCCGTCAATGCTCTCTGCCTCTACCCCCAGCGCTTTTGCCATGGCCTGCGCCACCTTCTTATTATTCTTCCTGCTCTTATACATGACTCTGATCATACGTCTGCTTCTCCTTTTCTCTGATTCTGAAAATACGATTCCAGATGGTCGATTCCGTGCATCAGCTTTATCGACAGCTGGTAGTACTTGCGGATCTCTTCCTCCGTAAATTCACCGAACATGGCCGCATGCACGTCATCCGTGACATCCGCCATATATTCCGCGAACTTCATGCCTTTTTCTGTCATCTTAACGCAAAGCGCCCTGGCATCCGCGTCCGACTTTACCAGTTTGATATATCCGGCCTTCTCAAGATTGACTGCCAGCTTCTTCACATTCTGGCGGGAACATCCCATGGCTCCTGCCAGCGTAGTCAGGTCAGGCGGCGCATCAAACGAAGCCGACACTGCCATCAAAAGCCACTGCTTGCTGGACATCTCATTGTAGCGGTCAAATATGGCGTGCAGCTTATTCTCCTGGATAAATACTCCCGCGAAAATCAGCTTCTTTATCCAGTCAAGGCTGGTTCCCATCCGCTCATATGTAACTGAATTCTCTTTTTTCATAACTCTCCTTTCATATTCCAAAAGCGTAACAAGTTACTTATTGTTATTTTAGTAACTTGTTACGCTTTTGTCAACCAGTTTTTCTATTCCAACTCTTCCAATTTTATCCTATACAGTTCAAATTCCCATCTGGTCTCTTCCGAGAATTTCTCATACTCATTCCCGCTCTTCTTAAGCGTATACTCATCCCTCTCCTTCTTCTGGAATTCCGTCTCATATCCGGCCCGGACTGCAGCCGCGAACCGTTCCAGACAGGTTGTCTCCAGGTATTCCAGATCTCCGTAGCAGATCTGTTCAAAGTTCTCCTTCATAATCTCCAGCAGTTCCCCATCTGTCAATTCGTCCATGGATTCATTCTTATACAGATAGAATATCTCCTGAAGCCTTGCCAGAGTGTCCACATACTCCCCGCTCTGGATGAACTGGGAATCGCAGAACTCCTTGATCAGTTCCGGGAGTATTCCGGCTGCGAATTCTACTCTCCTGCTCTCCCTTAGCGTCTCCTTCCGGCAGGCCATCAGTTCCCTAGCTTCTTCCTCCGTCAGACTAAGCCCGTACTTCGATGTCTCCTGGTTGCATTCAAGCACGCGCTTTAGTTCCTGCCTGCTTGCTTCCAAAGTCATAAGTTCAAACCATTCTTCCATAATACGCCTTCCTTTCCCAGCCTACACCACCGCTGGCAGACAGCCATGACTGGCAGCATTTTGAAGTTCAAAAGCCAAGTCTGCCATATCATATTCCAGATACCCAGACAGTTTCTCATCCCCACAGTACTTCTGCTTCACAAGCACGTGCAAAAGACACGTCAACTTTCTCTTTAGGCCTTCCCGGTCCTGGCTTTGCACTTCCTCTTTCAGCCGCATATAGTCCTCCTCCCCGAACCGGTTCTTATCTGCCGGAATGTCCGCAAGCATACAGCATAGGACATGGCGGAGCATTACCCTGCACGGATTGATGAAGTATTCCTCATAGTCTGCGCAGCGCGCCACATTCACCTGGCGGATATAGTCTTCCGGGAATCTTGCCAGGAACGTCTGCTCCGCTTCCAGGCACCGGAGATACTCCCATATGGCATCAATGCCGCACAGCCCTTCCAGATTCTTCATGACCGGATAATCCATAGTAATGATATGATCCTGCGGCTTCAGCCGGACATCATACCATAGGAAGAATGCCGGAATTCCATGTCTAAAAGTCTCCTCATAAGCTTTGTTCCCATAACTTCGAAATATTTCTGCCATCCGATTATATAACTCTCTCGCCTGTCCCACCTTTCGAACCGCCAGTTCATAGCCATACTCGTACGCCATTCTCGCCGTCCGCCTTCCGTCCGAGACGCCGGCCGCATCCACGTCCCCTGCTGTCTCATGAATACAGTAGAGTACGGCTTCCATCAGCTGCTGGGCTGCCTCATACGTCACGGATGTGCTTTCCTTCCCTGTATATCTGTCACAAAGTTCCTTTACCAGAGGAATCAGTTCCTCCATCTCATAATCCATTCCATCACCCCTTTGTAGTGATTTCCTATTCTACTCCCTGGCTGGCACGCTTACAAGACTTGAAAAATTGTCGATTTTGTGGTAATATAAGTACATAAAATTACTGCCAATAGATCAAGAATGTCTATTGGCAGTTTTTATATAGATGTCGAATAAGCCGCCGGCCATTTGCCGGCTTTCTATTTATTATTGTAGGATCGGAGGGTTCTCCAGGACAAGTAATTCCTGAGTCTTAATAAGAAATTGCTTTCCGGCTTCCGACAAATAACTATTCTTTTCTTTTATCCAGCCAATCTCCAGAGAAAATGGACAGTCTATGATCGGAATGGCTTTTATGGATTCATGGAATAAGAATTCACGATACGCCTTTATATTTTTGGTTGCAATATGATAACAGCCGGTCGTATTCAAAAAGCGGATCAGGCTGTCTCTGTCTGAGACATGAATGATCGTATCAGGCTCCAGGACGTCTAAGTATTGATCTTTCATCCCGCTGAAGCCTTCTTCTGGTTCCAGAAAATCAATCATAGGAAGGTATTTTAATTCCTCCCAATGTACAGATCCGTCAAATGCCTGGTTAAGCGGGGAATTCTCCCCAATCAATATATGCGCAGGCTCTTCTATGATCTTGTGGTACTCCAGTTCTTTGCGGTTGATAAACTCCAGCCATTTAGATTTTTGCAAGGTAGGGATGCTCAGAATGCCAAGTTCAGACTCCTTGTCAGCGACAGACTGGATGATCCCGCTTCTGGAACATTCCCTCAATTCAAAAGCCATATTTTGATTACGATTATTTTGAAACAGATCTAGAAAGATATATACCGCGAACAAAAAATAGTACGAAGAAACGTTAAATTTAATACTCCATTTCTCTTGGTTGGATGACATGCCTTTTATATATTCAAATTGCTTTACAACGGATCGCGCCTGAATTAGAAATGCTTCTCCGAAAGGAGTCAGCTGAGTCCCATTATTGGAACGCACGAATATATTCTGCTTCATCTCCTTCTCAAGTTCACGTATAGAAGTACTCAGGTTTGATTGAGACATATAGAGGTTTTTTGCGGCAAGAGTGATGGAACGAGTTTTTGCGATCTCGATCACTTGAACAAGCTGTTCAATCTTCACGAAACTTCTCCCCCTTTCCTTTCCATAATGCATTAATTATAACTTTTTTTCTATCAAAACGCAAATCTTACAGGCCTAATCCTATCGTCCGACAACACATATGAAAAACAAATGCCATATCAATTTTTTATATTACTCATCCGAAACGCTTCTATGATATCTTAATATTGTAAAGAACAACAGATATACAGGTTGTTATATGGATGTGCGCGCATCCCCGGACTTAAAAATTTAAAGGAGGCTTATATTATGTCAACACTTATATCACCGGATGATACATGGACACTGTGGGCTATCGTCATAGGTATTACCGCGCTATCATTTTATATAGAGCAAAAATATAAAATAGGCGCAAAGATTTCCAGCGTGCTGCTTGCGTTAATTGGTTCTCTGATTCTAGTAAATTTAAGGATTATGCCAACAACCTCGCCGGTATTTACTGCGATAGGCGATTATATCCTGCCTTTGGCCATTCCTCTATTACTGTTTCAATCCAATTTGAAGAAGATCATTAAGGATAGCGGAAAATTATTCCTAATCTTCCACGTCGCGGCGCTTGCCAGCGTTGTTGGAGGAATCTTATGCGGCTATATTTTTAGCGATAAACTGGCCGAACAGACCGCAGGATACGTGGCTGTGGAAGTAGGCGCGGACATCGGCGGAGGCGTGAATCTCGTAGCAATGGCAAATGCTTTTAAAGTAGATGACAGCATTATGAATGCTTCATTGATCATAGGCAATCTGGTGATCATTCTCTGGACGGCCGCAATTATTGCCATGCCAAACATGAAATTCTTCCGAAAGCATTTCAAGCACGAACATATAGACGCGCTGGAAGCAGGAATCTCTGTCGATGACGGGGAGACACAGGCGGCAAAATTCTGGAAGCGAAATGATATATCGCTGCTTGACATCGCGAAATGCCTGGCAATCACTTTCGGAATATTAGCCGTTACCCAGATCTTATGCAATATAGTGAATGCCTCATCGCTGCCGGGACTCGTTAAGACTTTATTCGGGAACATCTATCTTGTTATGACCACCATTACGATCATTTTGGTTACTGCTTTTCCAAAGGTGTTTGAAAACATTCATGGCGCCACGGAAATCGGAACCATCATGATTACGATGTGGTTCGTACAGATCGGCGCCGGGGCAAGAATCAGTGAGATTATCATGCTTGCTCCTGTGGTACTGGGATTCAAAATATTAATGTTTGTGATCAATATTGGCGGAACCATGGCTTTAGGCAAACTATTCAAATGGAACATTGAAGAATGTTTCACGGCATCTAATGCTGCGTTGGGAGGGCCTACGACAGCCGCCGCATACGTTATCGGCAAAGGCTGGTCTAGTCTGATCGCGCCAGCCACCTTAGTAGGTCTGTACGGCTACATCATTGGTAATTATGCCGCCGTTTTCACAGCAAACATCTTTAAGTAGCATAATAATGCATTGGAGGAACAAGATTATGAAACATATTGTAGCAGGCCAGATCATGCATGAAAGCAGTTCTTTGGCCAAGCATCCTACGGAAGTTGAAAATTTCCGCAGAACCCTCATCTGGTTTGAAAAGAACGATGTATTCCAGCTATCGGAAATTGGCATGCGGGACTATTTAACAGGAATCATGGAAAAGGGTACGGAATTGGGAATGGAAATTGCCCCTTGTTTCTGTACATTTGCAAGTCCATCCGGAGTAATATCAGCCTCTTGCTTCCAGACTTTGATGGACAGATTCTTTGATGGAATCGATACGGACAAGCCAATCGACGGCTTCTGCCTGGCTCTTCACGGAGCCGGCGTATCCCAGGACGAACCCGACGTAGAGGGCGCCGTGTTAGAAGAAATCAGAAGGCGGTTTGGTTATGAAGTCCCCATCGTCGTAACGTTAGATCCTCATGCAAATATCACCAGGAAGATGATCGAGTCGAAAGCCCTATTGCTACCCTCAAAACTGTATCCTCATACAGACACTTACGAGACCGGGGAAAAGGCTGCCCAGCTCCTGAAGGATCTGCTGGACCAAAAGATCAGTCCTGTAATGCATGTAAAAAAATTGCCGCTATTGATTCCCATTACCAAAGGCTGTACCGATGAAGCCCCCATGAAAACCCTATTGGAAAAATGCTCCGAAAAAGAAACTATTGCAGGAATGATAGCCTGTACATTCGTGCACGGTTTTCCCTATAGCGACATCGAAGAATGCGGCGCATCCGTCGTCGTAATTACAGACGGGAATCAAGAACTCGCCCAGGAAACCGCCAATGACATCGGAGATTATGTGATGAAGAACCGTAAGGACTTTCTCTCAGATTGCCTGACAGTAACCCAAGGCGTAGACTTGGCAGAAGCGCTTCTTGCCAGATCCCATGGCCCCATTATCATGAATGAAGCATCTGATAATCCAGGCGCAGGAACTCCGGGAGATGGAACCTTCCTTCTGAGAGAATTGATCAGGCGAGACATTCCAAAAACTTGCTGCGGCGCAATTATCGACCCACAGACAGTCGCTCTGGCGGTCAGCGCCGGAGTCGGAGCCAGGATCAATATTATGCTGGGCGGCAAAACGGACGCTCTCCACGGAGCTCCTGTCGCGCTTGAAGATGTATATGTAAAAGCCATCACTGACGGTAAATATAATATAATGAGCCCTATGACGCATGGACAACCCGTGAACTTCGGCAGGACCGTTCGCCTTCAAAAAGGAAATGTTGATATCGTGGTTGCGTCTAATGCTTTTCAAATTATGGATGATGGCATTTTCTTACTGTTAGGCATAGACGTAAAAGAATACAATATCGTCTCTGTAAAATCAGCGCAGCACTTCAAAGCATATTTTGAAAAAATCAGCGAAAATATTATCACCGTAGATCCGCCAGGGATCAGTACCGGGAATTTGGAAACCCTGCCTTTACAGCATATACAAAGACCCATCTTCCCATTGGACGATATTTAGGATCACAAAAATGGTGCCAGAATCAACACTCTGGCACCATTTTATCTACATTATTGATCTTTATAAAAATTGCTTCAGATCATCCCGGAAAGCTTCCTCGCATTTGACAATGTCTTTTGCCAGCGATATGCTTTCCCTGGAGGCATCTGAATACTGGTTGATCTTTTCCGTAAGGCTTTTGATTCCCATGTTGCAGCCATCTGTCATGATCTTGGCAATCTGGGAGGCGTCATCCTTGATCATCAGTTTCATCTCTGTGCTGATCCAGGAAAATGCAGTCGCTATCTTTTCCGGCTCCTTCTCATCCTTCCCGAATTCTGCCAGCAGTTTAGAAGTTTCCTTCTCCAGTTTCTTGTGCTTCTCGTCATACTCTTTCAGTACCTTCGCAAGTTTCTCATCCATTACATATTCCCGAACCTGGTTCATGCTGTTGATCCCCATCTTGCACCCAGAATTGCATTCCTTTAATAATTCAACCGTCTGTTTTTCCATAACCTGATCCCTCGCTCCGTTTTTCTTTTTATTCTGTGGGATTTCAGGAGAAATATGCATTTATCGGCTAAATTTATTCCAGAGGCTAGTTCTTTTTATGCAAAGACAAAAGTTTTCTTTCACAGACCGCATAGATATTGTCATCTTTTTCAAGTTCTGCCTCCACGTACTTCATCACTGTCGGTCACTCTCCTATAGTTCCCACACATTATGGTTGGTACTACAGATTGCAATCGCTCCAGCATTCAGATTATCTATCACTATCTTTTTATCGCACACCAGCCCTGCCGAAATGACGGGTTTTTTATGCTCTTCTACTGTCCACTCTACAACCTTTGTCCAGCCAGGCACCACATTTATAAAATCGGCTTTACTAATTTCCATCTGCTTTCCTATGCTTCTATAAGCAGAAGAATCAAGTATAAAAAATCTGTGTACTGTGTAAAATCCCAGTTCCTTTGCGTACCGAAGCATAGACGCCTTAGCGCTGATAACTCCATCAGCCAGAGTATTCTGCCTCATAAACTTAAGTACAGAATTTCTTCCGGAAAAGCCATCCACCATGTCAATATTTACAAAAACCGTTTTTCCTCCATTTTTGAGTCGTTTTATAATATTGGCGATATCAGCGATATCCCCATAAAGCGTAAAGACAATCTTCGCCTCATTTTTTAATACCAGTTCTACATCTGCATCGCTGATAACCCCCGGAATCACAGGATTATCTTCAAACAGTTCTATCATCCTTTTCATTGCACAAGCCTCTTCTTTCTCAGTTCCAATTTCACAAGGAATACTCACCTTGTGCCGCAATCTCTTGGCCTATTGCATTTTATACATTTTTCCCAACTCATCAGCACATTTGATTATGTCCGCGACTGTCTCGGCGTTTGTGTAGAAAGGCTCTCTTTGCCATTCGCTTTGGCCCGGTTCTCCTGCTATCGTTCTATAGATTTCATCATTTGCAGCGATCCCCATATCTTCCAAAGTTATCGGAAGCCCCACGCTAAGATTAAACCGTATTATCTCTTCTATCTCCTCCATCGGAGCATGTTCTGCAAGAAGTTGGCATATGACGCCAAATGCCACCTTCTCTCCATGAAGCGCTTTATTCCCTCCCGGCGCCAAAGATATGCCATTGCAGATACAATGAGCAGCCGCACATCCTACATTCTCGAAGCCAAGGCCACTCATTAACGTGTTTGCTTCAATAACTGCCTCCAATGCCTCCGTCACAAGATGCTTTTCATTAGCCAGTTTTGCCAGGCGGCCGTTTTCCAGAATTATCTTAAGGCACTCCTGCGCAATAACTTCTGCGGTTCTTGTCCGCCGATAGCATCCGCTCTCCTGACAAATATAATTATTGCTGTCCATAGCAATGGTTGCATGCGCCTCGAACGCAGTTGCCATCGCATCCCCCATACCTGCCACAAGATAGCGGACCGGAGCCGACGCAATAATTTTGCTGTCTACAAGTACCATGTCCGGATTTTTTGTAAAATAGTAGACATCATCGTGTTCGTGTCTGTCATTATAGATTATTGCCATTGCACTTGTCGGCGCATCCGTAGAAGCGCTTGTCGGTATGACGATAAGCGGCGCTTCCATCTTTGCAGCTACGCACTTAGCTGTATCAATGGCCTTCCCGCCCCCGATTCCTACTATAACTTCCGCTTTTGCTTCGCATGCTTTTACAAGCGCCTCATCAATACGCTCCTTTGTAATCTCTGTATGATAGCAAAAACTATGTAATTCGGCTCCCTCCTTTTCATACATGGACTCTAATTTACTTCCATAATCCTCAAAAAAGTATTCGTCAATCACAGCAAAAATCTTTTTGCCATATTTCTTTGTATGCATTGTTAATCGCATCAGTTCCCCAGGCCCCTGTATATATCTTGACGGGGATCCCCAGGCTCTTGCAGTCGTATTTACCATCTTTCCTGCCTCCTTCCTCTATATTTTCGATTATATCATATTCCCCAGGGTTCAGTCTTCCTTTTACATTCTATTCATAACTCCGTTCCTCACAGCACCTGAAAAAGTCTTTCCAAAATGTTTTCATAATCATCAATCACAAAGATGTCCGACATTCCAATGATTGGAGCACATTCATCATTATTTACAGACGCAATAAATCCACTGTTTTCAATCCCCGCATAAAAGGCGGCTGAGCCAGATACGCCTATAGTAATACAAACCTCCGGCGAGTAGATATGTCCTGATACTCCCACGATCTCATCGATCAGCGCCCAGCCATTCATGGCTACCGGCCTGGTGACTCCAAACATGTACCCTCTGCTTATTGCAGATGCCTTAATTTTTTGCACTTCTTCCTTGCTTCGTACTCCTTTTCCCACTACCAGCAGAACATCCGATTCCTTCTGTTTCTCTCCAGCTTCTATCAAAGTCTTCTCTGCGCCATCTTTAAAATGCTCTGGCACAATCCTTTCAAATATCTGATTCTGGCTATACGCAGGAACCTCCCTGTCTCTCCACTGGGCAAGCCCTAAAGCAAATGGCGGCTCCAGCCTAAAAGCCGCTTCCATATTAGCCTGATACACGGATTTATAGAAGAGGGCTTCTTTCCCGTCCCGTGTGATGCCAGATATCCCAAGAATACATCTGCATTCTTTAAGCGCGGCATATCTGCCAGCTATGTCCTCCGTATAATCTCCTGCTGCCACCAGCACCCCATCATATCCTTCCGAATAGTCAAGCTCGAAGATATCCTGTGCAATAGATTCTGTATAGGCCTCCCGGTAGGCAACGGCAGTTATGCTTATTGAACTATCCATAAGCGCGGAATTGATAATTTTCCATTGTTTCTTTTGTTTTCTATAAGAAACGTCATCCGGCGCGCATATTACAAACAACCATTTCATATGCAATATTCCCTTCCTTTAACTACGTCTGTGCTCATTTATTAATCTTCCCAGTTCTTCTGCGGCCTTTCTTCCTTTCTCCTTGACCCTCTCCCCTTTTCGCTTCCTGTCGATATAGGAGAGCGCAATAGGTATCGTACCTGCAAATCCGTCCAGGGCTTTTGCTTCTGCCACCTTTATTTCTTTCTTTCCATATTGAATACGATCTTTTAAAGTCGGAACTCTGAGTTTGCTAATTACTGCATTCCCAATACTGAATACGGCAGGCCTATCCACAATCTGTTCATAAAGAGCTCCGCCTTCTTCCGTAACTGCCCGGAGCCTGCCTCCCTCAAGCAGATGAATATCCACTACATCAGGAACCAGACGCATGCCAAGGGCTGACGCCGTAAAGTATGGCGTCAGTCCGTTATTTCCCGGTGCTGCCTGCCGGCCCATGATGATATAATCCTGAGGATGTTCTTTTACATAAAGAGCAATCTCCTGCGCAATTGCCTCCGGTACGAATCGTATATCAAGACCCTTATCATCTATGCGGACTGTCTCATCATATTTAAGCGAATTCAATGTCTTAAGGTAGAGTTCTGCCTGCTCTCCCGCGACCGTAAGCGCTGTTTTCTCAAGATGCAGATTAAGACCTTCCGCCTCGTCAGAAAGTCTTAATCCAAATTCCAGCCCGCTCTCGTCGAAACAATTCCACATGGTGCGGACATAAGAAGTATTCACCTGCATCCTTACATCCGCCTCATAATCTTTCGCCGACATCTGATCCAGATCCGGTATAATTTTAAAGCATACCAGAAGTTTCATCATTTTTTATAAGGCAGAATCGTTCCAATATTCATTACGCCATTCGGGTCAAATGCCGCTTTTAATTTCTTTACTATGTAAAGCGCTGAGCCATGCTCTTTATCAATCCAGTGTACCCTGTGCTTGCCTACGCCATGGTGGTGGCACATAGAGCCTCCAGCCTTGATCGTCTCTTCGCATATAATCTTCTTAATTGGAAGATGGTACTTTTTAATCTCATCTTCCGGCGCGCAGTCCACCACATTATACCAGTATACAAAGTAAAGATTAATTCCGTTGGAGTAGCAGTGGGAGGCATGCGCTCCGAATACCGTGATATCGGGTATCTCATTCACAACCCTTTCCTTGCATATACGGTAGATCTCCTCTACCGCGCTCCAGTTTGCAGAAATCTCCGTTGTGCAGCATACATTCTTTGTCTCGAGGACTTCCTTGCGCTCTTCTTCAATACGCGCCGCATCCCAGTTAAGGTTCGCAAACCATGTCTCAATCAATTTGTGATCAACTTCCATACATTCGGGATATTTTCCTACAATTTCCTTGATTCCCTCTGCATTTGCTTTAGAGATTCTTTCTGGCCCCTCTGTCACGAAGAGGATGACACACTTCCCAGCTGCAAAGTGGGAAAAATGCTCCTTACCATCTTCTGCATCGTAAAGCCTTGCCACGGAAGGCTTATATCCCTCAGACATCACATCATGCATAATACGGATGCCAGTAATCATATCATCCAGCGTGTAGCCCATGCACACATGATACTCTGGAAAATATTTAAATAGTTTTACCGTAACTTCCGTGATAAAGCACAGCGCGCCTTCATTTCCAAGCACGATATGCCGAATATCCGGCCCCGCCGCTCTTCTTGGAACTGCCTTAATATTCGTGATGGTTCCATCCGGAAATACCGCCTCCACTCCAGCCAGCATATCTTCGATTCCACCATACATAGTGGAGAACTGTCCGATACTTCTTGTCGCAACCAGACCGCCCATCTGTGCCAAAGGCTTAGACTGAGGCGAATGACCGGTTGTAAATCCAAGTTCCCTTACCTTGTTTTCCAAATCTTCAAGTACAACTCCGCACTCGCAGGTCACCTGCATGTTGTAAGTGTCTATATTAATAATCTTCTTCATTTGAGAGCCATCCAGCACGATAGAATTTTCTACGATTGTCTCAAGCCCTCCCTCCGTGGCCGAATGGCCGGTACGCGGGACCACGTTGATTCCATTGGCATTGGCAAATCTCAACACTTCCGATACCTGTTTTTTGTTTTGCACAAATACAACGGCCGCAGGCAGCGGATTGGTAAATACTTTATTATAGCCTTCGTATTTCCTGAACCTGTCATAAGAACTTTCCTGCAGTACCTCTATGTCGGTCACAACCCGATCCGGCCCACAAATCTTAACTAATTCTTCTACAATTTCTTCCCTTAATAAACTCATTATCATTACCTCTTTCCATTGTTTTCTAACCGAATAATTCATATATCTTTTTATTTACCGGATCTGAATAGTCTTTGATATCACGGTATATATTGTTGATAATCTTTTCATATATTTCCCGATGCTCCAGATCCGGCTCGAAACTGTCCCGAATTCTTACCATCTTGCCTATAGCCGTCTCATAATCCGGATATGCGCCTGTTCCAACGGCCACATTTATTGCCGCCCCAAGTCCTGCTGCATTATTTATTACATTGCGCACGCTTCGGATGCCGAATACATCCGCAAATATCTGCATAAACAGAGGACTGTTGGAGCCACCGCCTGACACGATTACCTGCCTAGGCTTTATGCCCTGTTCTTCACACATCGCATCCACGCTCATCTTCATTGTCATTGCTATGGCTTCTAAAATAGAGCGATACATATGGGCCCTCTTATGTCGTCCATCAAAGCCGATGAACATTGCCTTTCTGTATGGCATATTATTGGGCGCCAGGAATTCGCCTACAGTTATCAGTCCTTCGCTCCCAGGCGATATAAGCCTCGCTTCTCTTTCCAGAAGTTCTTCTACACTGGTTCCCATGCTTTTTGCCTTTTCTTCCGCCGCTTCTCCAAGAAGCTCCTTGAACCAGGATACGCTCCACATTCCCCTGCGTATGCCCACGCTTGTTTCATAAAGATATTCATACGGAATGGCAGACAGGTTGGACCAATATTCAGAAGCCGTATCTGTATATGCCTTCCCCCTCATCATTCCGCCAATGTAAGTTCCCAGCGACACCAGCACAGAGCCATCATCTCTGAGGCCTGCCCCAAGTCCTTCCGCCGCCTTATCATTGGCGGTGGCAATTACCGGGCACCCTTCTGGGAGCAGCGTGGCTTCGCTTGCCTCCTTTGTCACATATCCCAGGAGGTCGCCTGGCATCACCAGATCAAACAAATTCTCCCTCGTAATGTTATATTCTTTATAGTCCTGGGGATCGTCGCTCCACTTCCATTCCTTCTTGTCGAAAGGTCCGTAGACCCCTTCATAATTTGCCGCTGTATCCTTGAATTGGCCGGTCATCCTTACCGTCAGATAGCCGGTGGTGGTGGACAGATAGGCCATATCTTTAATATCGTTCTGATAAGGCTTGGCAAGGCGTTTATCCATCCAGTTGATAACCGGATATGCCAGCGTTCCATCCTTCTTAAGATAAGTTCTGCAGCACCGGATACTTCCAAGCCCAATTCCCAGAATGTCTTTCTTGCTTCCTTCAAACTTCCGCATTAGCCTCTGGCAAGCCGTCACCAATGAATCCCACAGATCATCTTCTGGATGCTCGGCCGTGTCTGCATCCGGGACGAGCAACGGACGCAGCATAACCTTTTCCTCGCATATAATCCGGCCTTCCAGATCATATATCCCAACTTTAGTGCTCTGGGTTCCCCCGTCAATTCCAATTACGTATTTCATTTACGCATTTCCTCCTTCGGCATCCTTTATCATTTCTTTTTGATTTGCCTCAATCTGCGTTTTATTCTTCTTTATATAGCGAAGCAATATCCCTACCAGTATAAGGCAGACGATAATGGTTAAGAGCATATAGATAAATATGTAACGGTATCCCAGCGCTCCCTCGTATGCATCCAGCCAGTGCCCGCACAGTGTAGAGTTGAATGCGTCCGGAAGGAACCCGATAAACATGGCAAACCCGGCCACCGCCCCGTATATCTTCTTTGGCGTTCCGATTTCGCCAATAATTGCATAGTACATTCCCCGCATGCCGTAGATGGCAAAAGAACTTACCACCATTATCACAACCGTAATAATGGTATATTCTACTCCCACCGGAATACCAAGCAGCGCTATCAGCGAAGCAATAAAAATAATATCAAATATTCCGATCAAGAGGGTACACTTCCCTCCTATCTTTTCAGAGATGAAGCCGCTCAAAGGCGCAGCCACAAGACGTATTACATCTTTTCTTAAAATCCCGACATATCCCGCGGCCACCGCCGACATTCCTAATATATTCTGTCCGTAAGCCTGCATATAAGAGGATGAGGAATATGCGGCATATATAGTAAAGATCACGCCAGCCACCAGCCATGCGGACGGGGTCTTAAGTGCCGTAAGCATATCTTTTACTATGGAAGTATCACTTGATGTTCCCTGCCCGGTATTGTCCGCCATAAAGAAGAAGCTTACCACTCCGCAGATGATAGAGAGGATGGCCAATGCGAGTATAACGGCGCGAATGCCTCCCATACGTTCAAATACCTGCATCAGTCCCAGCCACATAACAAGGACGAACACTCCTCTGACTCCTTCAAACAATCCGAATATCTTGCCTTGCCCTTCTTTTTCTTCCAAAAGCGACACAGCCTTAGTCATGGCGGGCCAGAACATCCCGATATTGGTAATCGCCCATAAACCGTGGATTATCATTGTCGAAGAAAAAGATGGCATCGTGGAAAGCCAGATTCCAAGGATTCCACATCCTGTTGCCGATGCCGCAAATAATTTTCTGTGCGATATCCGGTCTGCCAGCCATCCACCGGGTATGTAAAGGATAGCTGCCAATAATCCAAACAGACTCATAGACATGCCAAACTGCGTATTATTCTGTCCCAGTGCCTCTCTAAGCGGCTCATACAGCGCCCATCTAAGATATGGCAGCTCTGTAATAATTCCGCATGTCATACAGATAATCATAAAAGTAACCCACTTGTTTCTCTTTTTCCCTTTTTCCAAAGTCTTTCACCTGTCCCTTTCCTTCTTCCTTTGCATTATCTCATCAAAAACCCGCCATCTACTGTCAGCACGTGCCCATTTACATAATCTGACGCGCTGCTGCAGAGAAAAACGCATGCTCCCATCAAATCATAAAGGTCTCCCCACCGATTAGCCGGAATATGTGCCAAAATTTCTGCATTCCTCTTGGCATCGCTTCTTGTCTTTTCTGTTAGTTTCGTGGCAAAATATCCCGGCGCGATAGTATTTACCTGGATATTGAACTGTGCAAGCTCATCACACATGGCTTTTGCAAGACCTGCGATTCCATGTTTGGTTGCCGCATAAGCCGGTGACCACTGGCCTCCCAGGAAGGTGTACAAGGAGCCAATATTAATGATCTTGCCGCTTTTCTGAGGAATCATGTATTTGCATGCTTCGTGCGTCATCTCGAAAGCTGCCGTCAGATTCACAGCCACCATCTTATCCCACTCTTTTCTCGTATACTTTGTCACATCTTCCACATTAATACTGAGCCCTGCGCAGTTAATCAGGATATCAATGCTTCCCCATGTGTTCACGCATTCATCTATCACTCTTTTACATTCTCCATCTGCTGTGATATCTGCTTTGATAAATTTGTACTCTTTGCCGCATTCCTCGATTAATTTCCTCGTCTCTCCGTCATCATCTACGATACTGGCTGCCATTACATTAGCACCGCCCTTAGCCAGGGCTGTGGAAAATGCCTGGCCCAGTCCTGAGTTTCCTCCTGTCACTACCGCATTCTTTCCTTCCAGTGAAAATAATCCCATGTGGAAATCGTTGATTTGATGCATACCTGTATCCTCCATTCGCGTAATTTAGGTATCGTGAAGGCCCTTCCCTCCCTGTATATTCACTGTGCAGAGAATAAAAAAAGACGAACCAAGCATACTCTAAAAGTATGCCTGTTCGTCTTTCTTTGCTTCTAACGATACATTTATTTTATTTGCCCCAATCGTACCAGCTTTGCTTTTGTTTGTCAATCCTTATTTAGATTTTCGATTATTTAGACAATTCGCCCCATTTATTTTTGTATACTTTGCATATTCATGTTTTAGCCCTTCTGCATTGACATGTCTTATATCATCTGTTAATATTTAAATAATTTAATGATAATGCATCAGTTGAGTAGAAGAAAGATGCCACAAACTTTAAAAGGGTTTGGGGCATCTTTTGTTGTTTTTTAATATTTACCAAAGAAAGGAAATCCGTTATGATGGGAAAAATCAAAAAAACAAGCAAAATCAGAAAGATCGCATTCTGGCCCGCCTTTATCCTCCTTTTTGGCTCGCTCGTATACAGCATTGTGGATAAAGATGGATTTTATGCCATGGCAGACACTGCCAATACTTGGGTGTTGGAGCATTTTGGGTGGACTTACAGTCTTACAAGCTTCCTCTGTCTTGCCGCAGTTGCCATCGCATACTTTTCTCCCCTAGGCAATGTAATCCTGGGAGGAAAAGATGCCAAGCCGATTCTTTCCAAAAAGAACTGGGCTACCATTACGCTGTGTACTGCAATGGCGGCAGGCGCTCTGTTCTGGGGAATCTCAGAGCCGATTTACCATATGGCGGCGCCCCCGGCAGGAATGGAGCCTAACACATGGCAATCGGCTAAATTTGCTATGGAAACTATGGTTCTTCATTGGTCCATACACCCTTACTCCCTCTACACGCTTCCTGTTATCGCGTTTGCCTTTGCCTTTTTCAATATGAAAAAGCCTTTTTCTGTTGCATCTCAACTGAGCGTCATTACAGACAGGCTTCACATAAAAACCACTGAAAACAGCAAATTTACTCAGATACTGGATACAATTCTCCTGTTTGCCATGGGGCTTGGCATCCTAGGCGTCATCTGCACCGGTACTTTAAACATGGGCGGCGCGCTCCGGGAATTAACAGGAATGGAAAGCAGATCCGGTGCCTGGCTTATCATTCTTTCCATTGTCACTGTTTGCTTTATTATCTCTTCCATCTCCGGAATACAGAAAGGAATTAAACTGCTGTCCAATATAAATGTTATTATTTATTTTGCAATACTGGGGGTATTATTCATTATTGGCCCTACCATGTTTATGATCGATGGCACAGTGGAAGCAGTTGGCGGCACATTCTCGCAGCTTTCCTCCAAACTTCTGACTACGGGCGCATATGCAGAAGATTCCTGGGCCAAAAGCTGGACCGTGTTCTATGCCGGAAGCTGGGCGAGCTGGGCTCCCATATCCGCCTGTTTCCTTGCACGTCTCGGGGTGGGCTATAAAGTAAAAGATTTAATCAAGATTAATTTCGGCATTCCGATACTATTCAACATTGTATGGTGCGGCGTTTTTTCCAATCTTGCAATAAACTACCAGCTTACTGGAAAACTTGATCTGATCCACATCCTCGAAACCAAAGGGGCGGAAGGCGTAATCTATGCCATTTTCCGCGATATGCCTGGCTCTACCTTTATAATACTGTTATTTTTTGCGGCGCTGATGTTTTCGATGATTACTGCTATGGATTCTACCACTAATTCCATCGCTGCATTATCTACTTCTGGCATATCGCCTAAGGATCAAGAGTCGCCAGTATTTTTAAAGGTAATGTGGGGCATAATGTTTGCCGTCCTGTCTTATGTCATGCTGACAATTTCCGGAATTGATGGGATCAAACTTGTGTCCAATCTTGGAGGGCTGCCGAATATTTTCATTCTCCTGGGAGGCGTCTTCTGCGTACTTGTCATATCTTCCAATGTCAAGAAATATAATCTGGTGGATATAGACAGTATAAAAAATGATAAGTAGGAATATGCAGCCGCCTTATCACTGCTTCGCTTACTTTGCGTAATACAGCACGCCCAAGGTTCCCGGGCCGCAATGGCTGGAGATGACGCCTCCGGCGGTCGTCTCCAGTATCTCATGGAAATGTCCCAGAGATGCCAGATAATCCCGGATCTGCTCCACAATCTCAGGTGACGCCCCTGAATGCGTGATGAATACCCGCGCGCAGTCCGCCTTCTTAAGTTCTTCTTCCTTTTCCCTTACATAGTGCAGCAATGCCTTATTCATGCTGCCACGGTATTTCTTCCCGACTTCCATCCGGCCATCGATTACGTTGATGCAAGGATGCAGTTTCAGCGTATTTGCCACCAGAGCCGTTGCGCCGGAGCATCTTCCGCCTCTGGCGAGGTAGGTCAGCGTATCCACCACGAAACTGGCCTTCACTTTGGAGCGCGCCGTCTCAATCTCCGGCACGATATCCTCCGCTCTCTTTCCCTGCCTTGCCATCTCGGCGGCCCGCAATACCTGCAGCCCGATTCCGGTGGACAGGCTCTGGGAATCTATCACGAACACCCTTCCCTTATCATATTCTTTCGCCGCGAGACGCATAACATTGCAGGTTGTACTCATTTCTTCAGAAATGCCAAAAAAGATGACATCCTCATCCGCTTCCATGCAAGGCCTAAGCATCTTCTCTGCGTATTCAAAGGTGATAGCCGCCGTCTTTGGCGTCCTTTTATTTGCCTCTGCCCAGGCAAATATCTCATCCGGCGTAATCTGGGTCCTGTCATAATAACTTTTATCATCCAGTACGATACAGAGGGGCAGTATGGTGATTCCATACTTTTGAATCAAGTCCTCTGTCAAATCGCATGTGCTGTCCGCAAATATGCGGACCGTCCTATTCTCCATGAACGTCACTCCCTGGTTTTTATATTGTTCAAGAACTTTTTCCCTTTGTCCATGCAGGTGTTACAGACGGCCAGAAGGAATATGCCTTGTAATATCAAGTATACCACAAAGCCGCCTCATTTCCCAATCTCATCTTCCATATCTTCCCAGCCGATTTCCTCCGGCTCCATCTTGATTTCAAAGATGACTTCTTCGATGGCTTTTACGCACTCATCCAGATTCTTCTGTATATCCTTTCCCCAGAACCGGATCACCGTCCATCCTTCAAACAGCAGTTTTTTATTGACCTCTTCATCCCGCTGCCGGTTCCTTGTAATCTTGGGAATCCAGTAATCCGGATTTTTTCCCATGGCAAGTTTGGGCCTTAATATCTCCCAGTCCTTGCCATGGAAGAATTCGCCGTCGCAGAAGATGGCAATCTTATATTTCGTCAGAACGATATCCGGCCTGCCGCTCAGTTTGTCATAGTTCTTCCGGTACCGGTATCCTTTGGCCCACAATGCCTTTCGCAGCTGGACTTCTATCTTGGTGTCCTTCCCTTTGATATGCTGCATCGTTTTCCTTCTTTGCTGCTCGCTGAGAACATCCATTTTTCTACCCCCAATTCTGCTTTAGAGTAAAGAATGCGCTTTCTATCACAAAAGGCACCTGCCTTATGCCAGATGCCTTTGCCCGCTATATGTAGAGTATCGCTATATTGGCGATCCAGAGCACGATCGCAAGCACCAGTCCCACGATGCAGAGTATCTTGCCCGTCTTTGCCTGGCTGGCCTTGCTGGAACCCGAGCCCATTCTCGCCCTCGATATTCCAAGGCACGCAAATATAATGCTGACGATCGGTATCCAGCAGAACACAAGGCTTAATATGCCGAACGTCAGCGCCATTGTGGCCGCCTTTGTGTTGTCCACCGTATGTACCGGTATCGGCTGCGGATTCGGCATCCCTTGTGCTCCCTGCGGATTTTGCATTCCCTGTGATACCGGCACCGGCTGCTGAAGCGTCACGAACAACTGCTCCAGGCTCTCTTTATAAGGCTTCTTCGCCATACATCCCACGAATCCGTCGAGGTCCCATTCACCTCCGGCCGTTCCTTTTATCCACGCCTCCAAGTGAAGCGCTCCGTTGGAATAGAACCATTTCAGGTATTTATAGCCTTCCAGCATGGCATCTCCCGCACGGTATGCCGGCTCGCCTTTCCAGTCCGCCATTATAAACTGATTCTTCTGGAGATAGTCATTCATTATAAAATGAACAAAATCATCTGGCTGGTTTATCACCAAATCTCTTACAAATCTTGCCATATTACCCTCCTCGATAAGCAGCCTCTTCACTTCTCTCACTGCTTTTGTATAATACAGTATTAACGTACCATGTTTTTCATTAAAAAACAATAAAGTCCCGCTTATTCTCCTCTATTTTACTGTATAATCATCTTTAGAAGACATCACCCTGGCACATATTTTTATAATATGCGCATTACAAATATTTAAACAATAAGGAGATACTGCTTATGAAAGGAAATACCATCGTTGAACAGGTCGATCATGATGGCAATACATACATGGACGTGGACATCAGCCTGTCGGCCAAAGATCTTTTGAAAGTCTTGAAAACATATTTCCCGGACATCCGGAAAGACAAGGGAATGATAACCGGGAATTTTAAAGACCGCCTTTACTCCATCCGAGTGAAGAACATCACCTATCTTGGCATCCCCCACCCTGTTTTCAAAAAACGGATCCAGATATCCGGAGATCTTAAAGATTTCTACAACGATTCCCTTTCACGGGGAATGACTCCGCTGCTTTTGGGCATTTATACCCGGGATGACTTGACGCTGTTTTGTGACTTTAACATTGAGGATTTCGTCGCAAAGAAGTCTAACAATTCTTCCGCCCATGTCTATACCGAGGATCTTTCCTTTGCGGCGGAGGACGGCATCTTCCAAAAGACAGACTACCGTGGCAATCACATAACCGTATTTCGCCCGGACTGCGTCGAAGCCTTCCTGTCAGAGAAGTTCGGCCTGGAAGCCGGATTGCAGGAGGCCAGCGCAGACGAGGATTCAGCGTTTGACATCCTGGATTATTTCACAGGCCTGCCATCCCCCGTCTCCGGAACAGCGCCAGCCTTTCCTGGGGCGATGCCGGATGAGATTGTGGATATCTTCCGGGATTTCTTCCTTGGGCTGCCCAGCCGCTGGGACGGCATCGACTGCTATAAGGAAATGATCGCCGACAACTACCGGAATAAGTATCAGCCGGAATGGGCCGGATTCTATCTGGAGTACCGATTTGAAAAGTATCTGAAAGAGAATTCGCTTGAGCATCTGATCCGCTACGAGCAGAACAAGAAGAAGAACGGCATCGATCTGGACCTGTACTTTCCCACGCTTATGGATTACGGCGACCTTAAGGCCCACAGCGATTATTCCAAGGGCATCCAGGGGAACGACTGGAACACCATATTCGGCATATTAGGCCAGACCGATTATGAGCACCACATTTACTACATTATCTGCGAGCATGCCACTTACAAGGACAGCGAGCACGGATACGAGACTACCCAGTTCTGGAACCGCGCACAGGGCAAATCCAATCTTATGAGCTATCAGAAGCGGATGAAGCATCACGTGGTGCTATCCAAGATGCATATCCTGGACATCAATAACTCCAATAAGCACTTCCTCAGCATGTTCCGCCAGGGCGTCAACAGCAATGGCAAACTGCGGGAGCCGAAGATTATGATCGACCATGATATGATCAGCAAGTTTTCTATCTGCGACGTCATAATTTAACTTTTCTATAGATCAAACAGCCGCTTCGCGCATTCTGCGATCACCGTCACGTTCACGCTGTTGCCATACTGCTTATAAGCCTGCTGGTCATTGGCATTGGAGATGAACTTCGCAGGAAAACTTTGCAGAGCCGCTGATTCTTCCACTGTAAGCCTTCTCTTGTATCTGCCGATGATCGGAATCTGCACGATGGCCACCAGGGCCGGAAAACAGGTAGGCACCTTGATCCTGACGCCGGAGGGGCGCAATTGGATGACCCCTTCCCATACGCTGTCAATATTGGTTCCTGCCTGCCATTCCATCTTGCGCTGGGTAGGCGTAAAATCCTTAAGGTCGTTATATTTCTTCAGCCACTGGTCAATAAACTTCTGGTTGCTCTGATACAGCCGGATGTTCTTATTGACGAACTCCTGCTTCCAGGCCGGGAACTCTGCAGGAGCCTTCTCATAGCGGAAGAACTCGGACCAGATCGGGAAGCCGATCACCTTCATATCAATGCCATGGTAGAATTCGTCCCAGGCATTCAGCACCATCTCTTCATGCTCTGATATGGCATATTTCTCATCCACGGGATGATCCTTTACCACGTCGTAGATTGAATTCTGCTCCTTCTTCATCAGATCGTGGAAAGCGATATTAAGCGGCTCGTCCACGCGATCCGGCTCGTACTTTCCGAGTATGACCACCCTCTCCCGAAGCTGTGGCACGCCAAAGTGGTGGGGACTGAGGATTAACGGCTTCTCCATCAGGCGGTAGCCTTGCTTTCTTAAGTTTGCCCGAATGACCTTCCAGGTATTTCCATGGTCATGGGACACCAGATTCCTCACATTTTCCAGCACGATATAAGGCGTATGATGATGCTTCAAGATCCGCACGATCTCAAAGAACAGGGTGCCCCTGGTCTCGTCTTCCAGGCCCTCCTGCTTTCCCGCCTTGCTGAACGCCTGACAAGGGAATCCCGCGCACAGCACGTCATGCGGCGGGATATCCTTCTCGTCGACATTGCGTATATCAATGCCCGAGTCCATTCCATAATTTTCCTGATACGTCTCAATACAATATTTATCTATCTCAGAGGCGAACACGCACTGTCCGCCCAAACTGCTCATCGCTTGATGAAATCCACCAATACCGGAAAATAAGTCGATAAAAGTAAATGGTTTTTTCATGTCTTTTGCTCCCTTGTCTTTAAACCTTTTTGTATTATACCATTTATTCTACAAGAAAGCTAGTACTATTTTTAGAACCTCTTTTATAACCTCGCCACTTCCCCGGCATGGCTGATATCATAGCCTCCGGCCTCCCGGGCCTTTTGCGCGAATGCGCTGCTTTTCAGCACTTCAAGGAACTTTTTAATCTCCTCTAGTTCCAGGGACTCCTGTTCTATAGCAAAGTCGTACTCTTCTTCTCCCACAGGTATGAAGTCCAGATCCATCGCGTGGGCCGCCGAATAGATTCCCATCCCTGCGTCTGCCCCTCCATTTTCCACCAGGGCCGCTACTGCCATATGGGTCGCGGCTTCCTTGTCGTAGCCGTCAATCTCCTCTGGACGGATTCCGGCTGTCTTCAGCCGGTAATCCAGCAATACCCTGGTACCGGCGCCTCGCTGCCTGTTGACATACGTAACCCGCGTCAAGTCCTCGATCCCGCGGATTCCTTTGGGATTGCCCTTCTGGACAATGATCCCCTGGATACGCTTCACCCCTTTGATCAGCGCCATACGTTTACCCGGGAATAGTTTTTTCAGATAGGAGACATTGTATACCCCCGTCTCCTCATCCAGCAGATGGGTCGGCGCAATATGCGTCTCTCCCCGCTTCAGCGCCATCAGTCCTGCCATGCTCCCTACATGGGTACTGGACAGGAAGGTTCCCGGATAAGATAGCGGCATCAGGTCTGCCAGAAAGTCCAAAATCAGGTCATGGCTTCCGATGGATACCACCGTGTGCTCAATCTCTTCTAAGTCCCGGTAGAGTTCGACTTCCACCGTCTCGCCTGCTTCTACTCCTTCGCTGTTCTGGTCAATGACGCAGAATCCGTCCGCCCGCACCAAACTCATGGCAGCCCCCGCGCCTCTTGCCAATGGGGAGGCGATCAGCTTGTCTCCTACCTTTCCTACCTTGACCCGCACATATTCCCGGTGCTTAAGCGAGGACACCAGACGTTTGGAAAGTACTGCCTTGACGGTATGTCCGGCGTAATGGCGTTCTCCTGACATCCTGTCCATCACAGGCCTGACAAAATTCTCAAAGTCGATGTATGCGGAAACCGGATAGCCTGGCAGGCCTATCACCGGCTTGCCATCCACAATGGAGAGGATCACCGGCTTGCCCGGCTTGATTGCCACCCCATGGACGAGCACTTCTCCCATCTCCCGTAAGATATGTACAGTGTAATCTTCCGTCCCCGCGCTGGATCCGGCATTCACCACCACGATATCGTTCTCTTCATGGGCTTTTTTTATGGCGTCCTTAATCTTGTCATAATCGTCCTCCACCGGCGCATATCGACGGGGGATGCCTCCGTAATTGATGGTCATCGCCGCGAACATACGGGAATTGGATTCAATGATATCCCCCTCGCCCGGTTCTTTGTCCGGCTCTATGATCTCCGTCCCCGTAGGGATCAATCCCACCCTAGGACGCTTTATCACTTCGACTTCCAGTATGCCGCCGCTTAGAAGCACGCCAATGTCGATTGGCCGTATCTTATGGCTGCCGGGGAGCAGCATTTCTCCTGCCACGATATCTTCTCCTATAGGGCGCACATGCTGCCAGCCGCTGGCCGCCTCCATGATCTGTACCACGTCTTCCTCCGCTTCCAGCAGGTCTTCTGCCATAATCACCGCGTCATAGGGCGGATGTACCGGATCTCCTGTATCTACGATCTGATAATCCTTCCCTCTGACGAGGGTGAGCGGATTCTCCTGCGTTGCTCCGGCTGTCTCCTTCGCGATCACGGCAATGCCGTCCATGGCAGCCGCATTGAACAGTGGGGAGCAGCATCTGGCGTAAATTGCCTTTGCCGTCATCCGCCCTAAAGATTCTTCTACCGGTATCTTCTCCGTCCTCCTGACGGCAATTGCCTTCAGCGCATCCTGGTATAATGCCTGCGCCTCCTCCACTGGTATGGTTTTTAAGTATAGATTCCGTTTTCCCATGGCTCCTCCTTCAAATCTCGTATACAGATACCCGCTCTCCCTTTTTCAGCCCTTCCTTATTCTCTTCAATCAGTATATAGCCGTCCGCCCCGGAAAGCGTGCTGATAAGTCCGGAGCGGCCAAATATCGGGATGGCTGAAAGGCTTCCGTCTTCTAGTCTGGCAAGATGCACCAGCTGGCAGGTCAGTTTGCCCGGCGCTGCCGGAAGGTTCGTAGATATGGCTGCCGTTCGGGGATAAGGCTCCATCTCCCCTGTCGACGCACGCCACAGCCACCCAATCACCAGCCTAAATACCAGCATGGCTGCCGCCGGGTGTCCCGGAAGTCCAGCAAGCAGGGTCTGCGTAGGCCGGTCATATCCCAGGATCGTAGGCTTGCCCGGCTTAAGGGCCAGCCCATGGGTAAATGCGCCTTCGCTGGCCAGCTCGTCTATGACGGAATTGGTCTCATCCTTCTTCCCCTGGGAGCTTCCTCCCGAGATCACTACGATATCGCTGTGTTCCATTCCTTTTCGCGCCGTCTCCAGAAGCAGTTCCCTGTCATCTTTGAGCACCGCGCATTCCGCCACCTCAAAGCCCATCCGCCTGGCCGCCGCATAGATCCCATACGTGTTGATATCCCGCACCTGCCCTGGCTTTGGCGTCTCCTGGGGCGCCACCAGTTCATCTCCCGTGGATATCACCGTGATCTTCCACGGACAGTATGTACGAACCCTGGTGATTCCAAGCGCTGCCAGGGCTCCGATTGCCTGGGGCGTAATCTTCGTCCCTTTTTCCAGAACTTTCTGTCCTTCCTTCATATCATCCCCGGCTTCTACAATGTTGGCTCCTACTGGCACCGGCTTGTAGACTGCCGCTTCTGTATCCGAGAACAGTTCGCAGTACTCCACCATTACGACGCCATCTGCACCTTCCGGAATCATGCCGCCGGTAGGAACATAGACGCAGGTTCCGGGCGTGACTTCCATCTCCGGCGCACGGCCCATCTCCACCTCCCCCACGATCCTTAAGAATGCGGGAATACTCTCGCCTGCGCCTCCGGTATCCGCTGCCCGGACTGCATAGCCGTCCACCGTAGATCTTCGGAATAAGGGCACATTCTCCCTGGCACAGACGTCCTCTGCCAGCACGTATCCTTGTGCCGTTAAAAGTTCCTTTTCTTCTACTCTAAGCGGCGAGCCCTCCATCGCTCTTATCACCTTCCGGCGGGCCTCCTCCAATGTGTCTACATTCAGCAATTTCATGATTTCACAAACCTTCCTTTTTCCATATAGTGGATCTGGTCGCAGAGCTGATAGATGTGATCCAGCTGATGATTTACGATCATCCAGGTAATCGGCGCCTCTTTCTGCACCTCCACGATCATTCCCTCAAATAGCGCCTCGCTCTCCGGGTCCAGATTGGACAGCGTCTCATCCACCATAATCAGTTTGGGATGGAAGATCAGCGCCCGCAGGAAGGACAGTTTCTGGCGTTCCCCGCTGGAGAGGGATTTTGCGTACTGCTTCTTCTGGCTCAAAAGCCCTGCTCTTTCAAGCATCTGGTCTACCGCATCCTCATCCGGCCTGATCCCTCGAAGCGTAAGCGGGTATATCAGGTTCTGATAGACGGATGCATCCATCAGATAGGGCCTCTGGGACATCATCGTGATATCCCGGCCCGTAAGCCCCTCATAATCGATGCTCCCGCCGTCCGGCTTCAATATTTTGGCCACCATCTTAAGGAACACCGTCTTGCCGCATCCGTTAGGACCCACGATCCCGTGGATCTTTCCCGGCTCTATATATAAATCATCAACTTCCAGATGGAAGTTTCCAATCGTCTTTTCCAAGTTAGTAATTTTCATCCTCCGCCTCCTCTTTCTGGAGTATATCGCATATCCACTGCAATAGGAATGCCATGACCAGAAGCAGGACTCCAAGCGCCACTCCTTCCGTGAATATGCCCTGGCTCTTTAGCAGCGAGATCGTCGTCGTCATCGTGCGCGTCCTGCCCTTGATATTGCCGCCCACCAGCATGACTGCCCCTACCTCGCTGATGGATCGCCCGAATCCGGTAACCATGCAGAAATAGATTTCCTTTTTCATCTCCCGCACCGTCAGTTTTGCCGTCTGCCATCTGTCCGCCCCCATAGTCACCGCGAATACTCTGATCGAAGGCGCCGTCTTCCTTGCATAGGAATAGATCATCCCGCATATGATGGGGGTAATGATCAGCGTCTGCGCGATCACCATCCCCTTGATGGTAAATAGAAGCGACAAAGGGCCTAAAGGCCCCCTGCGCATTATCAGGAGATAGACCACCAGGCCCACGACCACCGGCGGCACTCCCATCAGCGTCCGGTTGATCCGGACGACAATCTTCTTCCCGGGGAACTGGAACCTCTCAAGCAGAAGCCCCAGCACGATCCCCAGCACAGATGATATCGCAGTAGAACAGACCGCCATCGTAAATGTCACTTTGATGGCGCTGATAATTCCCGGATCTGATATCACGCTTTTTAACCACTCTACCATCTGCTAATTCCTCCTGTCTATGAATCCGTGCCTGCATTCGGCGTAAATAATGCCTGCCCGTACTCGTCGATTCCATATTCCCCAATCAGTTTCTGTATTTTGTCAGAGCATATCCACTTGATGAAATCATTGGCTCCTTCATTATTCAATTCCGGATACTTCTCCGGATTAACGGCGATCACCCCATACTGGTTCAGCAGGTTCTTGTCTCCTTCGCAGATAATCTCAAGCTCGCTTTCAAGCGTTGCGTCCTTGCTCTGCTTAAGCCAGGTTCCTCTGTCCGTCAGGCAGTAAGCCTTCTGCTCGTCCGCCATGGTAATGGTCGCGCCCATTCCCTGTCCGGACTCTACGTAGTTCGGATCTGAAGCAGGGTCTAGCCCAAGCTCGCTCCATATCTTCTTCTCCTTCTTATCCGTACCTGAGTCATCGCCTCTGGATACGAATGGAAGCTGGTCATTGATGATCTGCGTGAATACGGCATTGATGTCTTCTGTCTTGGCGATAGGCTCTTTCGGGCCAATCACTACGAAATCATTATACATGACTGGAAATCGCTCCACGCCATAGCCGTTTGCAATAAATTCTTCTTCGCTGGCCTTTGCATGGACAAGTACAACGTCCACGTCTCCATTCTCTCCCATCTTCAAGGCTTCTCCGGTACCTACGGCATTCCATTCCAGATCCCATCCGGTGTCCTCTTTAAACAGCGGCTTCAGATAGTCCAGAAGTCCCGTATCCTCTGTGCTGGTCGTGGTCGCCATCATAAGCTTCCCTTTATCCTTCACCGAGTCCTTGGATTCTGTCTCCTTTTTTGGCTCCTCTTTCTTGGGCTCTTCTTTGCTCGCGCAGGCCGCAAGCCCCAGACACATTACAGCTACAAGCATCACTGCCAAAACCTTCTTTTTCATACAATCCTTCCTCCTTTTCAGCATGTACCATTACATTCTATTGCCATACTCCCATTAAAAAATGGCCTCTGAAAAAGAAGACCACGCAAAATACACCTATCGATGTCTGCGGATATTCTTTTCAAATATGGAAGGCGCCCTCTTTTCAAAAAGCACCCATTGGCCTGCTGTCATGGCATCTTTTGCTACTTTAGACAGCCAGGCTCGAATTCCTGCAATTGATATGTAATTTTTAATTGGTTACTATATTTAAAATGTCGCCGGCTTTAATCACACCTCCTTTGATTACTTTTGCGAATACGCCTTCCCTGGGCATGATACAATCGCCCATTTTCTGGAATATCTCGCATCCATGGTGGCATTCCTTCCCAATCTGCGTCAGTTCCAAGATGACATCATTACATTGAAAGATCGTGCCAATCGGCAACGTTTTAAAATCAATCCCTTCCACTACCAGGTTCTCTCCAAAAGCCCCATCTGCCACCTGGGCGCCCTTCTTCCTGAATTCCTCGATCTTATCATAGGATAAAAGGCTAACCTGCCGGTGCCATTTGCCTGCATGGGCATCGCCCTCGATTCCATAATCCTCGATGAACACTGCCCGTTCTACGCTTGTCTTCTGCGTCCCCTTGGCCGGGCTTGTGCAGACCGCTATTACTTTTCCCACCGTTATCATCCTCCAATCTTTGACATCTGCCTTTGTTCAAATCCTTCCCCTTCTGCCTGTTCGAAATGGTGGCTTCTGGGTTTTCTGTATATAGCATCCTCTATAAGCATGGCTAGTTCTTCATCTGATTGCCCGCGCCGCAGCGGTCCCTTTATATCCGTTCCACTTTCATACTGGAGGCAGGGCTTTAAGAAGCCTTCCGAGGTAAGCCGGATACGGTTGCATTCCCCGCAGAACTTATGGGATATGGCGCTGATGAATCCTATCCTTCCTTTAAATCCCGGAAATTTTACGTAAACGCTCGGACCATTTCCACATTTCCCGTAAAAGAGGGTCTCCTGCCCATAGGCTTTTCTAAGCGCCTCAAGGATATCATCCTGGCTCCTCCCATGGAACTCTTTTCCCAGCCCTATAGGCATCATCTCAATGAAGCGCACGTCCACCGGCAGATCCCTGGAGAGCCCTGCCAGTGCCGTCCACTGTCCTTCATTGACATTTCTCATAGGAACGCAGTTGATCTTGACCTTGACCTGCGGATACCGAAGCGCTTCCTTAAGTCCCTCCAGGGCCTGATCAAGCATATCCCGGCGCGTGACCGAGGCATACATGATAGCGTCCAGCGTATCCAGGCTGATATTGACAGCATCCAGCCCTGCTTTGGCAAGTTCCTCCATCTGGCTTTTTAATTCTACGCCATTGGTCGTCAGCGTCACCTGCTCGATGCCTTCGCATCTCTTCAGATCTCTTACGAGGCTATAGAGGCCCTTGCGTACCAGCGGCTCTCCGCCGGTCAATTTTACTTTCGATATCCCCATCCGGGCGCACAGCCCGGCAATTCTTACAATCTCCTGATAGGTCAGGATCTCTTCATGCGCCACCTGCTCTACGCCTTCCTCGGGCATGCAGTAGACACATCTCAGATTGCAGCGGTCCGTCACCGATATTCGGATATAATCTATGGTTCTTCCATACTGGTCTTTCACATTGCGTTCCTTCTTTCAAGCGTCATTTTCTGTTTTAAGTCTATTCCGCGCCATAAGCGTGCGCCATCACATCTGCCATCTTCTTCTTCCTGCAGTCCGGGCAGAGATACGTCGGTTCTTCGCCGCAGCGCATTGCCGCATAGTCCATCTCTTCTTTTGTTCCTACGGCCGCGCCGCATTCCTTACAGCGGATCAGTTCAAACTCCCGTCCCCAGATGCTTCGCGTCTTCTCATCTTCCGCAAAATCAATGGCTCTGGTGGGACAGATCTTTGCGCAGCTTAAGCAGCCGATACACGCGCTGCTAGGCTCGTCGTAAGGCGTGGATATCTTCTTGGAAGTTCCGCGCATGACGGTAGAGATGGCTCCTGTTCCAAGGCTTGCGCACGCCCTGGCACATAGTCCGCACATGATGCACTTCTCCCCTTCTATCGGGGCAAAACGGCTGCCATCCATGGCTCCATACTGCTTGCACAGGAGTTTGATCTCCGTGCTTTCCGGGGCTCTTGCCGCCAGAAGCATCAGGACTGCGCCCCGGTCTTCCCTGACCCGGGCGCTGTCCGTATACACCTCGCAGGGCCGCTCCACCGGATATACGCAGGATACCACGATCTTGCTTCTTTTGTTTTCCACCACTTCTACCAGGCACACCCGGCAGCATCCTTGTTCCGCTACGCCAGGATGATGGCATAAGGTCGGTATGTAAAAGCCATTCCTTCTGGCTACTTCAAGCAGGAACTCTCCCTTTTCGCAGGTACATGCTTTTCCGTTGATCGTAATCTCTATCATGCCTGCTGCCCCCTTTCCGCGGCATCATTTCTTCCCAGGGTAATGACCGCGTCAAACTTGCACGCTTCCCTGCAGCTTCCGCAGGCGATACATTTCTCCTGGTCAATGGCATGTATTTCCTTCTTGCCGCCGCTGATCGCATTCGCCGGGCACCCTCTGGCGCACATATCGCAGCCAATACATTTCTCTGGCTGTATGGCGAACCTGGTCAGTTCCTTGCATACGCCCGCCGGACATCTCTTCTCGCGGATATGCGCCTCGTATTCTTCCCGGAAATACTGGATCGTCGTCAGCACCGGATTGGCTGCCGTCTTTCCAAGGCTGCAAAGGGACGCGTCCTGCATAGCCCGCCCCAGGCGTTCCAGCAGTTCAATATCTCCTTCTCTTCCCCTGCCCTCGCAGATATCCGTAAGGATCTCCAGCATCCGTCTTAAGCCCTCGCGGCAAGGCGTACATTTTCCGCAGCTTTCCTCGCACAGGAAGTTAGTGTAGTATCTGGCCACCTCCACCATGCAGCTTCTGTCATCCATAACGATCATACCGCCGGAGCCCATCATGGCTCCGTACTTCGCCAACGAATCAAAGTCCACTTCCAGATCCAGCATGGATTCCGGAATACAGCCTCCTGACGGCCCTCCCGTCTGTACAGCCTTGAACGCCCGGTTATTCAGGATTCCTCCGCCGATATCATAGATCAGGTGGCGCAGGGTCGTGCCCATTGGCACTTCCACAAGCCCGGTCCTTTTTACCTTTCCTACCAGGGCAAAGACCTTCGTCCCGCTGCTGCCTTCTGTTCCAATATCTGCAAAGGCCTCCCCGCCTTTCTTAATGATCACCGGTATATTAGCCAGCGTTTCCACATTGTTGAGCACGGTAGGCTGGTTCCACAGGCCTCTTTGCACGGAACGGATATACTTAGCCCGGGGCTCTCCCACCCGTCCCTCTATTGATGCCATCAACGCCGTGGACTCGCCGCATACGAACGCGCCGCCGCCCCTGACTACCGAAAGTTCCAGCCTGTGGGACGAGCCCATCACGGATTCGCCGATAATGCCTCTGGCCTTTGCATCCTCGATGGCTTTCTTTACATGCCGCACTGCCAGGTCGTACTCATCCCGGATATAGAAGAAGCCTTCCTCGGCTCCTACCGCTACCGCGGCGATGGCCAGTCCTTCTATGACGCAGTGGGGATCGCCTTCCAGAATCGAGCGGTCCATGAATGCGCCCGGGTCTCCCTCGTCTCCATTGCAAGCCACATATTTGGGGAAATTCTCATAAGAAGCGGCAGTCCTCCATTTCCTCCCTGCCGGGAAACCGGCTCCGCCTCTTCCCCGAAGCCCTGACTTCTCTACTTCGGAAATGATTTCGTCCGATGTCATGGATACCGCCTTCTTAAGAGCCTCGTATCCGCCTTCTTTTAAGTAGTCTTCTATATTCTCGGGATCAATCTTCCCGATATGTCTTAATGCCACCTTCTGCTGATGGGCATAGAATGGATTCTCTTCCTGGGAGCGTACCCTCGCGCCGCTGTCATCCTGATACATGAGCCGCTTGATCTCTTCTCCCCCCAGAACCGTCTTCTCTATAATCTCTTCTGCGTCCTTAGGCTTTACTTTATAGTATACCAGATTATCCGGCATAATTTTCACGATCGGCCCATTTTCGCAGAATCCATTGCAGCCGGTAGTCTTAACTTCCGCAATCACCTGGGCCTTGGCCCCTTTTGCCTTTGCTGCCTCCGAGAGCGCCTCGGCAACCTTCATGCTGCCATTTGCCCGGCATCCGGTACCACAGCATATAAGAATCTGCTTCTCCATCTATGCAGCACCACCTTTCCGGACATCCTCGATAATCTCTCTTAGTTTCTCCAGCGTCACTTTTCCATAATAGACATCATCCACCACCAGCACCGGCGCCAGCGCGCAGGAGCCAAGGCAGTTCACCGTCTCGAAGGAAAACAGCCCGTCTTCTGTCGTCTCGCCGGGTCCGATGCCCAGTTCTCTCTCTATCCCGTCAATCAGCGTAGATGCGCCGCGGATATGGCACGCCGTGCCATCGCAGCATTTGATGATATGCTCGCCTTTTGGTACCAGGCTCAATGCCTTGTAAAACGTCGCCATGGCGTACAGCGCCGATACCGGACACCCAAGATATCCGGCAAGAGCCTCTAATCCTTCCCTTGGCACATACTGGTAAGTCCTCTGCATATCCTGCATGATAGCCAGTGCATATCTCTGGCTGCATTCATAGGAATGAATGATCCTCTCAATACTTTCTTTGGAAACTTCCAACAATTCCACCACCTTTAACCGCCTGCCACGACCGGAAAGATCGACACCACATCGCCGGGAAGAAGCTTCGCATGGATGCCTCCCAGATGTGCCACATGCCTTCCATTAATCAGAATAATGATCTCTTCTCCCAGATCTTCCCCATCCGGCGTAAGCATCTTTTTCCTCAGCCTATCCCCGTAAACGTCGCATAAGGAATGCGCCAGATGATAGAGATCTTCCTCATAGGGGAAATCCGTCGTCTTGCAGCCGGTATAATCTCTGAGATAAGCAAAAAACTTGATCTGCATTGCTTCATCTCCTTTTGCCTGCGGCAGGGGCGCTGCCCTGCCGCAATTTATGATTCATGATTCCGTTCTATAATCCTAATTCCTTTTCTTTATCTGGTGTCGGAACGCCTTCTGCATCCCATCCTCTAACCTGATAATACTCTGCCAGCATGGTATAGAGGTCATTCACCTTGCCCTTGGCAGGCCCTTCCGGCAGATGCTCCCTAAGAAGCCTCGGCGGCAGGGTATCCTTCTCCACGCCGGCAGCGATGTTGAACTTCTTCTCAAGGTTCCAGACACGCTCGCCCTTCAGCAGGATATCCGCATCCGATTCATCGCTTCCTACTGCCTCCCGGTACTGCGCCGCTACTTCTGGCAGTCCGATGGCAAATGAGGTGAACAGGCAGATTCCTACAGAATCGATCAGCGCGGTAAGATCCTGGAATACCTTCAGCATAGAGGCCTTTCCTTCTGTTACCAGCGGATCCATCTTAACCGGAAGCCCCAGGACTTCCGGGGACGTCATATAGCCACGCACATGGCAGCCGCCACGGTTGGAAGTAGCATATTCAAGGCCGATTCCCTGCATCGCGCGTCCGTCATAGGCCGGCATCTCCTGTTTCTTTACGGACATGGAAAGTTCTGGATGGCCATATCTTTCTGCCAGCCGGTAAGAGCCCATAGCCAGCTGTGCGCCGAATCCTTCATTCTTTCCTGTCATTTCCGCCAGTCTTACCATCGTCGCCGCATCCCCGAACCGGATCGGGATGCCGCCAGTATCCTCTTCTGTGAGGTATCCTGCCTCGAACAATTCCATCGCGCAGGCAATGGTGGAGCCAAGCGTGATCGGATCGAATCCATATTCATTACAGATGAAGTTGGCCTTGCACACCGCCTCCAGATCATCGATGCCACAGTCCGCGCCAAAGGACCAGCCTGCCTCATACTCGGGGCCCTCTCCCCTGGACTTGAACGGTCCATCCGGGATGTCTACGATACGCCCGCATCCGATACAGCATCCAAAGCATCCTTTGTTTCGAACCAGATATTTTTCTGCCAGCGTCTCGCCGGATATGTTGTCCGCATCCGCATACAAGGAACCGTCACGCCCATTGCGCAGCGGCAGCGCTCCCGACTCATTGATAATGTTGACCAGGATCTCCGTTCCATATGCGCCCAGGCCTTCGCCGGTAACCGGGTGTGCTTTCAGTACCTTCCTGGCGTTTTCAATGGCATCCATGAAGCCTTCCGGCCTTGCAACGTAGATGGACTTCGTCCCCTTTACCGCCACTGCCTTAAGCTTCTTGCTTCCCATAACCGCTCCCATGCCGCCTCTTCCTGCCGCACGGTGCTTGTCGTTCATAACGCCCGCGTACAGGCACAGGTTCTCGCCTGTAGGCCCGATACAGGAGATCCGGAAGGAAGATCCGCAGGCCTTATTCAGTTCGTCTGTCGTATCATATACCGTCTTTCCCCACAGTTCCTGCGCATCTCTTAACTCTACCGTATCGTCATTGATATACAGATAGACCGGATGATCGCTTACGCCTTCAAAGATGATGCCGTCATAGCCTGCATACTTCAGTTCTGGCCCAAAATGTCCGCCGGAATTGGCAGCGCCTATGGTTCCGGTAAGCGGCGCTTTCGCTACGACCTCGAAACGGCCGCTGCAGGATGCCGCGGTTCCGGTAAGCGGGCCCGTCATAAATATCAGTTTGTTGTCTGGTCCAAGCGGGTCTGTCTGCGGATCCACCTCGTCGCAGAAATATTTCGTTCCCAGCCCCCTTGCACCTACAAAATCCTGTGCGGACTTCATATTCAGCGGTTCTTTTGTTATACTGCCGTTCGATAGATTTACTCTGATAATCTGTCCCATATATCCATACATCATGCTTTTGCCTCCTCTCCAAACACATCTTTAAAGTGGTCGGCAATCGCACGCTTTCTGTCGATACCCTCTTCCGGATCCTCATAAGAGATGGCTCCTGTCGGACAGAACTTGGCACATTTGGGGTCTCCGCCGCACAAATCGCACTTATGTACCTGCCTTCTCTCTGTATTAAACCCGATATTGCCGAGAGGACATGCATTCATGCACATCTTGCATCCGATACACTTATCCGGATTGATAATAACAGCATCCTTCTCGTCCCTGAATATAGCGCCTACCGGACAGACCTCCATGCAGCAGGGCTCTTCGCACTGCATGCACATCATCGGCACGCTGATGGCTGCCTCCTCATAGGCCATTACGCTGACGTTGGCAAATCTTGGATTGAATGCTCCATTGTGCCCGAAAGAGCAGACCAGTTCGCAGGTTCTGCATCCCAGGCATTTTTCGGGCTTAATTAATAACTGCTTACCCATTAGCCAATACCTCCTTCTCTACATAGAAAAATCCATTATCACGCCCCGCATAATAATGGACTCCTTCGCAATCAGGCAGGCAGCGCCGTTACCCGCGCTACCCATTGGTCCCGCCTTCCCGTATGCTTATCGGCATCCATACGTCAGAAATCCGGGACTCGGAGTTTATTTACTTGTTCTAGTACTCATTATAATATAAAGTGACTGATAATACCACAAATTTCCATAAATTATCATTAATTATTTCATCAGCACGTCCAATTACGTTAATAATTTGTCAATTTAACAGTCATCTTCTGCACATATCGGACATGAGGGATTCTTAAATACCGGAATTTCCTCCACGGTTCCATAGATTCCATCGTAGCTTAGCACGCTGCCTCCTTTTCGCTCCTGACCAGCCAGATACGCCACCGCAAGCTGGGCCTCCAACGCTCCGACAATCATCGTAGTGGTTCCCAGGGAACTGCTTATATGTTCCGGTTCTTTCCCCTCCGGATTCATGCAGGCCAGGCAGGGATCCTGCCTTCCGGTCACGGCGGTCACCGTTCCATAGTGCCCGTCTATGGCTCCGTCGATCAGGGGCTTTCCGGCTTCTTTTGCCAGCTGGTTGATCAGCAGGCGGGTCTTGACCTTATCCACCGCGCAAATAACCAAATCAAACGATGATACGATTCTTTTCCCATTCTCCCGGGTCAGCCGTTCCTCCCATATCTCAAGCTCGATATCCGGCCGGAACCGCTGAAGCCATGCTCCGGCGCAGACCGCTTTCCTCTTTCCGATATCGGAAGGGGTATACAGATACTGCCGGTTTAGATTCGACCGTTCTACCACGTCCCCGTCCATGATTCCGATCCGCCCCACGCCAGCCTCTGCCAGCGCGGTCAATACCGGGCATCCAAGCCCGCCGGCCCCCACCACCAGAACGGATGCCTGCTCAAGCCTCTCCTGGGCCTCTCTTCCCATCCCCGGAACCATCATCTGCCTTTCATAGCGCTGCCAGTCATATTCCTGGCTACCTGGCTTTGTCAGCAAGTCGCCTGCGCGGATCTCCCCGTCCTCAAGCGCTGTGGCAAACCAGCAGCAGTCCTTCAGCATACAATCCATCCCTGTCTTGTACCGCCCGCACTCGTCAAAGCAAGCGCCTTTCCTATCAGTAATCAGAAGCAGGGCGCTGCCCGCGCGGATCTTGTCTCCGACTTCAAGCCTCATCCGGCCCTCGATCATCAGATTCGCCTTAATCCTGGAAAAGCACAGCCCTTTTATCTCTTCCTCTTCTACAAAGCGGCTGGCATCTTCCCACATAATGCTGATCTGCTTTTCCTGGTCCATACAATGCCGGTCTCCTTCGATCCCGCCGTTTCTGACGACACGCACAGCGGCTTCCTGCCTTCCCGGCATATTCTTCGCTTCAAATACCTGAATCCTGCTTATTCTTCCTGCATTCATTCTATGCACCTCCGCATTCTCCATCCCTTCCTGAAAGGATGCCAAGCCCGTGCTCCAAGGAGGACAGGATGAATGAGAGATTTTCCCTGACAGCCTTCGTGCTGCCCGGAAGATTGATGATCAGCGTCTTTCCCCGGATCACCGATACGCCCCGGCTTAGCATGGCGCGCGGAGTGACTTGAAGGGAGCAGTAGCGCATGGCATCGGCGATTCCCTGCGCATTTCTCGTAGCCACATGCAAGGTGGCCTCCGGCGTACAGTCCCGCTGGGCAAATCCGGTTCCCCCCGTAGTGAGTATCAGATCCATATGGTCATCGTCGCACAGACGGATCAGTTCCTTCTCGATCATCTCCTGCTCATCCGGGAGCAGCAGCCTTTCCTCGATACTGTAGGAATCTTCCGGCAGCATCTCGCAGATCAGCGGACCGCTTTTATCCTCTCTTTCTCCCCTGTAGCCCTTGTCGCTTAAGGTAATGACAGCTGTTTTCCATTTATAATCGTCCATAATATTGCCTCCTTTCTATGGGCTTATTATAGCCCCTTTTACATCCCCGTGTATACGTAAATTTGCTTGGATCATTTGATCAAAAAACTGCCGGCAGTCATACGTGACCCCGGCAGTCCTTTATGCAGATATCCTATTGTACCGCTACTCCCTTGATAGTGATTCTTGTGCCCCATAGAAACTTCACAAGCCCCAACTTGATATTCTCGGATACCGAGATGCCTCTTTCCGGCACGAACAGTTCGCCCGTTTCCGTCGGAATGCTTTTAAACCCGCTTGCCTTTAACTCCTCTTTTTCTTCCTCATCAGCAAACCTTGCTGATATATCCTCGTAGGAGCCGCCTCAGGTGTTGCACGTTTCTTTGAATAAAACGATATTCTTTAATTTCTTATTTTCCATGTAATCTCTTAATTTTTTATCTATTACTGCCTTCATAGTGATCCCTCCTGATTTCGTTGCTTGGTTTGATTTGTTGGCATTATCATAACGCAATCCAAAGGGATCTTCTGTGACCGGGTTACAAAATCTCATATTTTCCCAAGTTTTATTGTATTTCCCTCAAGCGGACTGTATAATATCTAACCATACAGTATCAGGGACACCATTATCTCATATACGGAGGAATGAAAATGCAGATCATCTATGAACAGAAGTTAAAAGACTATATGGACAAGAAGGGATTCTGCGCGATTGTCATTGAGTCCTACGCCGGGCAGTCTTGAACCGGCCGTCCGGAAATCTCAGCAAGGTTTGCTGACCAGAGGCTCTCCAAAAGCCTGAAAGAACACAGAAAAGTCGTCCGCATCATCCCCGGAGAGGCGGGCGAACTCCTGATTCTCTCCCCAGCCCTCATCTATGAGGACATTATCAGGCTGCGCCTGAAAAGTTTTCTTGGCATCAAGGTGGTAGAAGCGGAAGGCATCCGCCCTTAGCCTATGCAAGGGTCAATAGTTTATCTGCCCCCAGAAGTTCCAGATCCTGCCTGTCATGCGTAATGACAATCAGGGTCTTTTCTTTTGCGTTCTTACGGATATAATCAGCCGTAACGATCTTCGTCTCTTCATCCAGTCCCTTTAACGGCTCATCCATCATGATGCAGGCGCACGGTGCCAGAAGTGCCCGCAGGATCGCGACCCTGCGCTTCATCCCTCCGCTCAGTTCCCGCACGGGCTTTCCAAATGCCTCCCCAAGCCACAGCGCCTCCATCTCGCGGCGTAGTTCTGCTTCGCATTTGTCTGACACAAGTTTCAGGTTCCGGATGGCGCTTACATTCTCGCATAGCCTGTCTTCTTGAAATACGGCGCTTATCTTTCCGTAAGGAACGCCTTCTACCCGTCCTTCATCCGCACCTTCCAATCCAAGAAGAATCCGCATAAGCGTAGTCTTTCCGCACCCGGATGGGCCCATGATGCAGGAGATTCTCCCCTCCGGGAAACAAAATGCCAGTTTCTTAAGAACTGCCTGGTCTCCGTAGGACTTGCTTACATTGTCTACAATAATATCCATCCTTCTATGTCCTTTCTATCCACTGGATGATTCTGCCTAGTCCCCACAGGAAGCATTTTTCAAACAAGAAGCTGATCGTAATGATTACCAGGGTCCAGGCAAACAAGTCCGGCGTATTCAGGTAGATCTTGGCGTGGTAGAGTTTCTCTCCAATAGAGCCTTCCGGCACGCCGATCACTTCCGCCGCCGTCCCGGCCTTCCAGCAAAGTCCGAGGCCAAGGCTGCAGGCAGTCAGCAGATAAGGCAGTGCCTGCGGCAGATAGATATACAGCGCCCGCTTTCCCTTCCCTATGGAAAATACATCGGCCATTTCCAGCAGCTGTTCGTCTGTCCTCTGGAGTCCTTCCAGCAGATTTGCATAAATCACAGGAAAGACGATCAGGAACGAGATAAATACCGCCAGATTCCTGGAGGGGATCCATATCAGGCATAAGATGATGAACGATGCTACCGGCGTAGATTTCACGGCGGTTACCAGCGGATGAAACAGAATCTTCACCGTCTCAAAGCGATAGGACAGGATTGCCAGAAAGGCCCCGATCGCCAGAGCGCTTAGAAATCCTCCTATAATCCTTCCAAAACTGAACCAGACAGATTTCCAGAATTCCTGCGTCACCAGCAGTTCGGATAGTTTCCGGGCCACGGATACAGGCGAGGCCAGGAGAATCTCCTGGCCCAGCCACATGCTGCCAATCTGCCAAACCAGCAGCCAGAAAGCCACCGCCAGAATGCGGATGGTTATCCTGGAACTTCTGGAATGTATGTTCTTCTTATCTTGCATAATAGAAGTCATCATCCGGTACTGCACCTCCGACGGTCTCCGGATTCTGCTCCAGCAATGTATTCAGATATCCGGAGAGCATGGTCTTCATCTCTTTGCCTTCCACGAATACGATGCTGCACTCCGGAATTGCCTTTACTGCTACTTCTTTGGCTATGATATCATGGTTTCCGATGATCTCAGCAGCCGCCTGCGTATCCTCATTGACAAAATCCACCGACTTTTTGTAGGCCTCCATAAATGTCTCCACTTCCTTGGGATGCTTTTCCAGGAATTCCTTGCGAACGACCGCAACGCCTGTCACCAGGCGGCTTCCATCTGCCGTTCCGCTTTCCCACAGTTCATTCAGATCCAGAGCAACCCTTAGCTGGTCGTTCTTCATCAGCGCCGTAGTCACAAAAGGCTGGGGCAAAAGACCTACTGCCGTCGGGTCTGCCGCCAGAGCCGCAACTACCTCCGCATGCTCGGACTTGTACTCAATGGTTACGTCGCTTAGAGGATCGATGCCATGCGCGGTAAGCACGGAGTTAAGAGCGTACTCCGGCGTCGCCCCTTTTCCGCTTGCATAGATCGTCTTTCCCTTCAAGTCTTCCACCGACTGGATGCTATTTCCATTTTCCACCAGATAGAGAATGCCTAATGTATTGACTGCCAGCACGTTCACCTGCTTCTGCGTCTTCTGGTACAGGACGGCTGCCAGATTCGCTGGAACCGCGGCAATATCCACTTGTCCCTGGACTATCATCGGCACGATCTCATCCGGAGATGCCGAGATTGTGAACTCATACTGGTCATCGTCCAGCATCTGCGCCATTCCCATAGCCGTTGGCCCCTTAAGCGCCCCTACCTTGATCGGAGTCTGGGATTTTGCTTTATCATCTTTCTTGGCCTGCTCTTCTTTGGCCGTATCTGCCTTCTTGTCCTCTTCCTTTGCGCTGCATCCCGCAAGCGCCGCCGTACAAAGGCACAGCACCATCAGCCATGCGGCCAGCCTTCTCTTCTTCATAATATTTTCCTTCTTTCTTTAAGTAGATTAATTTCTATGATACCTCTTTTTCCCTTAATGTACTATTGCAAAATATATTCACCAATATGTAAAATATAGTTGACATTCTTTGAGAAACCGATTATTCTATAGTCAAGAGGAGGCACGGGAAAGGATGAAGAATAAAAAAATGAAGATGGCCCGCCTAAGCCTCGATATGTCCCAAGAGATGCTTGCCGCCAAAGTAGACGTAACACGTCAGACAATCGGCATGATAGAGGCGGGGAAATTCAATCCATCACTAAAATTATGCATTGCCATCTGCAAGGTTCTGCATGTAACATTAGACGACCTATTCTGGGAGGAGGATGAATATGAAGAAAATAGTTGATGAACGACAGGAATTAGAATTATTAAAAATAGAACGGGCAGGCTTCTACGTGTTGTTTTTTGCCCTTGCGGCCGATATTTCGGCTAAGACATTATTTTTCCAGGTACCTTTTAGAGCGTTGATCGGGGAAAATGTCGCCTTTCTGGCAGGCTGCGTCACAATCCTGGCCGGATGTATGAAGAGAGGGTTATGGAACTATAGTTCTAAGCCCGGGCTTAAGAACTATCTGCTGTCAAGCCTGATAGGAACCCTCATATTCGGCCTGATGTTCCTGGCTTCCCTTTTATACCGGGATATCCCGCACGCTGGCTATGCAGCCCTGATCTTTGCAATCTCCATCTTTATCCTGATGTTCGCGACCCTTGCGGCTATTGGGGAATATACGAAGAAAAAGCAGGCGAAGCTGGATCAGGAATATGAAGATGAAGATGAATAAGCAAGGATTGAGGTGATTCTATGGATTTTGAGCAAGATTATATTATGCGTATGATTCAGGATGTCGTACGGTTCCTGATGCAGCTGATTACCGGCAGGCAGCAGTTTCAGTATGACTTTGCTAATTTCACAGGCAACATGACCGGCAATGATAACTTTGCCCGTCTCATCGCCCTTGCAGATGCCGGAAGGATCAACAGCGCGGAAAATATGATGTACGAAGATCTTGACCCTGAGGATAAGGAATATCTGATGCTGGGCCTTGCCTTCTATTCCCACATCAATGAATACTCGGATGATTTCCTGACTGCAGCCGATTACTCCCGGGCCGAGATCCAGGAGGGCATCCGAAGCCTCCTGAATGAGTATGGGATCACCGGACTTGACGCCATCTATGAATCTTTGGACTAAACGATCACCCGTCAAGGCAAGATACGATTTGCCGCTTTCTTACAATTATGGTAGAATAGGGATAAATAAAAAAAGAAAGAAGGCATGTCAATATGAACAAAGAAGTATTAGATTATGTAGTTGAAAAGACACACGAATTGATCGACGCGCCAACATGCAGCAACGAAGCCAGAGAAGCGGCTAAGGCCTGGCTGGATGCACTTGGGACAGATGCCGAAGCTGCGGAAACGAAGAAGTATATTGACGAGCTGGAGGCAGATATCATGCCGATCGACACCTTGATCAGTTTTGCAGAATCCGAAGGTGGAAGTCAGTGCTTTGGCGCGGACGCTGCCAAGAATATTGCGGCACATGCCAAAGAGATCAAGGCTGCCGGAGCCAAATACTGCGATTGCCCGGCCTGCGTAGCCGTAGCCGCGATTCTGGAAAAGAAAGAAAGTCTTCTTTAAAACAGACTGAACCAACTTCGGCAAGGCACTCCTTTTATAGTCTAAAGCAACAGGACATGAGACTCTCTATAGAGTGATGCATGTCCTGTTTTCTATTTATCGTATCTATATGCATATCCATAATTTTTTCTCATCTTCTATCTGTCATATTTGGCGGCAAACCTTTTCATGATTTGACCCACCGTTATGATTCCTTTAGAAACACCAGCGTATCCGCATCAGAATATTTCTGTGAAAAATGGTAGCCCAACTGGTTGAATCCCTTGATTCCTTCCATGTCTTCTACCTGGTTCTTTGCCAGATAGCGGACCATCTCTCCACGGGCCATCTTCGCCAGTGTTCCCTTCTCAACCACCTTATCACCGATCAGCTCTGCAAAGACACAGGTAATAAACCGGATATCCTGCCGCAGATATCTGGATATGCATTTGCTGTATTCCTTTGAGGCCAGATTCAGAATGAATGGATCCTCTTCAAATAACGCGTCTGCCAATGCGCTGCCCCAGAATTCATACAGCGAGCCAAGCGTTGGACGCTGTCTATGATTCCCCATCTTGGCCTGCATCTCCAGCCGGTAGGGCACGACGCCGTCAAACGGCTTTAAGATTCCATAGAATCCGGATAGTATGCGAAGGTGCTCCTGAAGATAGGCAAATGCCTCTTCCTCCAGAACCGCCGGAGCCATATACTGATACTGGATGCCTTCGTAAGACAGGATAGCGGGCGTCAACGATTTTTCCAAATTCATCTTGCTAAAACGCCGGTAATTCAATTCCGCGATCTTGTCATTGCATTTCCAGATCGTCTTGCATTGACTATAATCCAATGACTGCATATAATCTAACAATTCCTGGGTCTTGTCAAGAAAAGCCGGGAGTTCCTGGCAGGGGAATACATCTGTATTGACATTCATTTTCTTTGCCGGTGATATAATAATGCGCATCTTTCGTCTCCTTTAGTACTTCTGAACCAGCAAAAGCACGGGAGCCTAGTGGCCCCTGTGCTTCTCCTTTTTCTTCTGCTGCCTCAATTCAAACTTGCGCAGCTGCTCCGCCTCTCTTTGCTCCCGGCTTCTGCTTTTGCGCTCCGTCTTCCTCTCTTCCAGCTGTAATTTCAGCGCCTGCTGGGATTTTGTTCCGATCCCGGCGGCCTCCGTCTGCCTGCGGGCCTCTTTCTGCCTGCGCTTTGGATTCACTTTCGCCTCTTTTACAGCCGTTTCAACAGCCGGACTAAAGCGTAACCTGTCATAACCGCGTAGCAGGATATCCCGGACCTCATAATCCTTCGGCTCTGCTCCGAATGTAATCTTCGAAACCGAAAGGCTTCCCTCTGCGATCCTCTCCACCACGCCGACCCAAAAAGGATCTTCAAAAAATACCGTCAGTGTTACCAATACTTTGTCCATGTTCTTTTCCTCCTTAATGAAAACATAAGCAAAAGAATGGACGACCTAAGGAGGAAGGTTACTGACAGCCCGCGCAAATAGCACAGTGCCGCGCCCGGACTACCAACCGGACTGTATGCATAAGCATACGTTGTGTTTTTATCTTTGCTGATTACATACTATCTTTTTTCGATCGGAACGTCAAGTTGGCGGCCTAATCAGGACAAATTAAGATTATACCGCAGGATATCCATCGTAAGCCAGTCAATAGCATCCTGCCATGTCTGAAATACCGTATGGCCTTTTCGCCGCATAAGCCAGGAGAAATAGGTGCTGACTACCGCCGCGCCGCCCCTTGTGCCCTTTTGCGTCATCTCCTGCTCTATCCGGAAGCCCTCCAGCATCTTCTGGTACTTCCGGCTCCGATACAGAGGATTCCGGCTGCTAAGAAGGCTGGCCTTACCCGACAGCCTGTATAGCACCTCTACATTTTCCAGGGCCTTTCCCACCAGTTCTGCGCTGCGGTATACCCCGAAAGAATACGCCATAACCTTGCGGCTGCCCCGGTCGATCAGCGCGCACATATAGAGTTCGCCGTCCCGGACCGTCTTATATGTCCCGATCCCTACGCACAGTCCGGGCGGAAGCAATTCTCGTTTTGTATCTTCTTCATAATATATTATGGATTCTCGGACGACTGCCATATCTTCTCTGTCAATGAACGGCCGTAATTCCTCATCCTGCTTCCACCTGTATAATTCATCCGCAATCTCCTCATATTGCTCCAGATACAGGATTGGATTCAGGGTCAGAAGCCTCATCTGGCGGCCCCATTCCCCCGAATCTTCGTGGAGAAGCCTTAGTTCCAGAAAATTACTTGGCGGCATTATAGAACTCCTTTAATTCCGCTCTCTTCTCTGCAGACAATTCACTTTTTCTGATGCCTTGGATTGCGCCTTCCAGCGCGAGCAGGCGGTGCATGCAGGCGGAATCATCAATCGCCTTGATCTTAAGCCACGCCTGCTGGCTCCCCATCTCTTTCAACTGCTCATAAGTCGTGATTCCTACTTCCTGAAGCTGTTCCTCTACCTTTGGGCCGATATTCGGCAGTTTCGATAATTCTCCCATATGATACCTCCCGCTCTAATGACGATATTTTCCCGTGGATTATAGTCCTTAGTATAGCATCTTCACCCCCGAATGAACAGTCATTTATCACATGTCCCCCTTGGCAGAATCCATATATCTTACAAAATGTCTATATGTTCTCCTGCCAGCGCCTTATTCATGCTGCGCACCGCACAGAACTTTCCGCACATGGAACAAGTATCTTCATGCTCCGGCTTGCGCTCTTCCCGGATTCTTTTGGCCGTCTCCGGGTCAATGGAGCAGGCCCACTGCGCCTCCCAGTCAAGGTCTTTTCTCGCGTCCGCCATCTGGTCATCGATTTCTCTTGCGCCCCGCACGCCTTTTGCGATATCTGCCGCGTGGGCCGCAATCTTGGAGGCGATGATCCCCTGCTTTACATCCTCTACATTGGGAAGGGCCAGGTGCTCTGCCGGCGTTACGTAGCACAGGAACGCAGCGCCGGAAGCGGCGGCGATGGCTCCCCCGATCGCGGAAGTGATATGGTCATAGCCCGGCGCAATGTCCGTCACCAGAGGGCCCAGCACATAGAAGGGGGCACCCTGGCAGATGGACTGCTGTACCTTCATATTCGCGGCAATCTGATCCATGGGCATATGCCCCGGCCCTTCCACCATAACCTGGACATCCTTTTCCCATGCGCGCTTCGTCAATTCTCCCAGCCGCACCAGTTCCTCGATCTGGCACACATCCGTAGCGTCTGCAAGGCATCCTGGCCGGCATGCATCCCCCAGAGATATGGTCACATCGTATTCGCGGCAGATATCCAGAATCTCATCATAATACTCGTAGAATGGATTCTCTTCCCCGGTCATGCACATCCACGCAAATACGAGGGAGCCGCCCCGGGATACGATGTTCATCTTACGCTTATGCTTCTTCACCTGCTCGATGGTCTTTCTGGTGATTCCGCAGTGCAAAGTCACAAAGTCCACGCCGTCTTGCGCGTGCAGCCGGATCACGTCTATAAAATCCCTGGCTGTCAGCGTGTCCAGATCCCTCTGGTAATGAATGACGGAATCGTACACCGGAACCGTGCCAATCATAGCCGGACACTCGTGGGTAAGCTTGCGCCTGAACGGTACCGTATCCCCATGGGAAGACAGATCCATAATCGCATGGGCTCCCATGCTGACCGCCTCCATGACCTTCTCCATCTCCACATTATAATCCTTGCAGTCTCTGGAAACGCCTAAGTTCACATTGATTTTAGTCTTTAGCATGGAGCCTATACCCTCCGGGCTGATACAGGCGTGATTTTTGTTGGCGCAGATCGCCACTTTCCCGGACGCTACCAGAGGCATCAGTTCCTCTACCGTCATCCGCTCCTTTTTCGCTACCGTCTCCAGTTCCTTGGTCACGATTCCTTTTCGTGCCGCCTCCATCTGTGTTGCATAATTTCTCATTCTTTTTCCATCCTTTCGTTTTGTTCTTGAATGACAGATGGATGAATGCTGGCAGAAGAGATTCTGCAGGAAATCTTACGCATAACGCAAAAAACTGCTGTAACGCAGATAGCATTACAGCAGTAAAATCCCACTCTTTACTCCTATATCTCCCTACGTTGGCATTATCCAAATCAGGTTATGGGTTAAAGCGATACAGCTTACTCTCAGCCCGCTTACGCGAGCACCCCTGTTGTTCCTTCGTTAATTATACTATACAGGCCTTGCCCTTGCAAGATGCTTTTCCTATGCTATGGACGCATCATAGATTGCCTGGATGGATTCCCTCAGCATCTCGTTGAACTCGTCATCCGTCTGGGAGTCCATAAGCCCCTCCGTCAGCGCTCTGGAGAAACTGGCAATCATAAGGTGATTCTGCGCAAGCTTCTCATTGGCTTCCTCACGGCTGTACCCGCCGGAAAGCGCGACCACACGGACTACATGGGCGTCTGAGGCAATGCTGTCGTACAGGCCGGCTTCATCGGGAAGCGTCAGTTTGAACATAATCCGGATTCCATCATCCAGATCGGCCAGATACCTATCCATCTCCGCTTTCAAGAACGACTCGATCCTCCCCTTCTCCTGGCTGTGGATGTCTACCTCCGGCTCCAGAATCGGCACGAATCCCGCCTTTGCTATCTGGACGCCGTAGGCGAACTGCTGCTTGACAATCTCATGGATTCCCTTCTCATCATAACTGCTGATGACGGAACGCATCTTCGTTCCGAATATGTGGCGCTCCTTTGCCCGCTCAAGGAGAGCATCCAGCCCATTGATCGGCTTCATAAGGCGCACTCCGTCCGCCTCGGCTGCAAGCCCTTTGTCAACCTTCAGTATTGGAAGAATACCCTTTTCAATCAGATAATCCGCCGTGTACTTGCCATGAATCTTCCGATCCATGGTCATTTCAAACAGAATTGCCGCAAGTATGTGCTCGGATGTGAACGAAGGACTTGCGATAATCCTTGTACGCATCTGATGGATCATGTCAAACATCTCTTCTTCCGACTGGTACCGTTCTTCGCCGATCCCATAATTCTTAAGGGCCTTTGGCGTGCTGCCCCCGCTCTGGTCCAGAGCCGCTATGAATCCTTTACCATCATGCATCCTTCTTACCTGTTCTTCACTCATACGAATTCCTCCATTCTCTGTGTGAAACATAGTCCAAGCCGTTTCCATTTACAGTTCAAACAAACTCATCTGATGGCACTGTTCTACCCTCCTTTTGTGTGCCGTTTCTCTCTCCAGCAGTTCTGACGGCAACCCTTCCAGAAACCCGGATGCCTCTTTTGACGTCGTTAGAATCAATTCCTCCATCGCCCTTGTCATGCCTACATACAGAAGCCTGCGTTCCTCTTCCAGATCTGTTTTCCCCTTTTCACTTTCCAGAGGAATCAGTCCCTTCCTTGCCCCATAGATAAAGGTAACCGGGAATTCCAGGCCTTTCGCGCCGTGAAGCGTCATCAAGGTAACCGCTCCTGAAGCGTAGTCCCGGTTCCCGCACCGCTTGATATCGCTTTCTATTCCTAATTGGATCGCCGACATGAATTCCGCCATCGTCTTATAAAATACGCCCATGCCCGCCAGTTTCTTCACCGCCTCATTATCTTCCAGCTGCAGTTCCTCCATCCACAGTTCCAGGAACTTCTGCGGTTTTTTCTTCTGGTATAGGGGACGGTACTTGCCCGCCATCCTTTCCAGCACTTCTTCCGCGGCCAGATTGCCATCCATATTCCACAGAAGTCTAAGACACTGCTCCTTCGCCAGGATATCCATGGGATTGTCAAGATAACGGAAGAAGCAGATGCTTCCCCGTACTTTTTCTTCCTGCAGAAATGATCCTCTTCCCGCAACAATATAGGGAATCCCTTCCTTCTTCAGGCATTTCTCCAGCAGATCCCCCTGATGGTTGGTTCGGTACAATATGGCAATCTCGTCAAATCCCCGGACCCGGCCTTCTGTCCTGACGGCACCGGATAATTCATGGGCTTCCAGCATTCCAATCCCTCCGGCCAGGCGGTTGATCTCCTTGGCAATAAAGATGGCTTCCCCCATTCCCGACTCTGCCGTCACCAAGCGCGCCCTATCGCCATCCTCCCGGTTGGCAGCAAGTCTTCTGTCTTCTCCGGGATTATGGGAGATCACTGCGAGAGCGGCATTCAGGATCTGGGGCGTGGAACGGTAATTCTCTGCAAGCCTTATCACCTCCGTACCCGCATGTTCCTGGACAAGCCGGTCAAAGCAACTGGCATCCGCTCCACGGAATCCATAGATGGACTGATCCGGGTCACCGATCACGAACAACTCGCGGCCCTTTTTATTCCATGCCTTAAGCAGGCGGTACTGCAAAGGATTGATGTCCTGGAACTCGTCCACCAGAAGATAGGAAAAATGCTTCTCCCACCCCGCAGAAGCCTGTGGTTCTTCTATCAGCTTCAATGTCTCCAGCAGAAGGTCGTCAAAATCAAGAAGCCGCCTTTCTTCCAGATATTTCTGATAGGCGAGGAATGCGTCCGTGTCCTCCTGCGGCACTTCTCCTTCTGCCTTCCAGCCAGACACCCTGTATAAGAACTTCTTCACCGTGTCCTTTAACTGGTATTCTTCAATAATCCCGCGCGCGATCTCCTGCGCCCCTTCTTCATCCAGAATAGAAAATTCCTTGCCCTGGTCTTTCAGAAATGCCAGGCAGATGGCGTGGAAGGTTCCAATCTGCATCGTATGGATCTGCTTCTTCTTTCCCAGCGCATTCCTGAGCCTCTCCCTCATCTGGGACGCCGCCTGATTGGTAAATGTAACCGCTGTAATCTCCCCGGGCTTTACTTTTCTATTTTCTATCAGATACAGGATATGGCTGATCAAGGTCTTGGTCTTTCCCGTGCCTGGCCCCGCGATTACGGCTACCGTCCTGGCTGTAGACCGTACTGCCTGCTCCTGCTCGCGGTTGAGCTTGTCAGGCAGCGGTAATGGGGAACCTGAGCCTTGCTGCGTGCCGTGTTCTACTGGCTGCTTTACTTTCACGGGAGTTATTCCCTCTTCTGTGGCTGCATTTGCCCCGTCTTTTGCTTTGGCGCCTTTTCCATCGCCTTCGCCCTTTCCTCCCAGCAGATCAAAGAAGTCCATCTGGCCGCTGGTATTTTCTATTTCTGAAGGAGCGAATAATTTTATAGTCCCGTATTCCCCGTCAAACCCGGGAATCCTCTCTACCTTGCCTTCCCGCAGCCTTCCGATTCCCTCGGATATCAGATATCCCGACACGCTGCGTATTTCCTCCAAAGGCATGGTTCTTAAAATATCAAACTCCGGCCCCAGGCGTCGCAGCATGTTCTGATATTCCTTCTGCACCCTGGCGCTGGCTGCCGAGTGCCCTACCGAAGCGCCGATGACTTCCGGCAAAGGCACCAGACTCTCGAATGGCCTGGCATCCGCTCTTACATAGCCTTCTGCCCGGTCCGCCAGCTGCTCTACCCGGTGGGAAACGCCGATGGTAATCTTTCTTTTGCACACCGGACAGATTCCCTGATATTTCTCCGTGTCCAGAGGACTCAGGCAAAGGTTGCATTTCCGGTGCCCGTCAAAATGATACTTCCCCTCTTCCGGAAAGAATTCTATAGTGCCAGACAGTCCCTGCCCCTTCTGGATCGCATCATAGAGGCCTTGATAGGAGAGTTCGATATCCAGAAGGTTGGCCTCCCTTCCCAGTTTTGCCGGAGAATGGGCGTCCGAATTGGAGATCAGATGATAGGAATCCAGGGCAGATACCCGCCAGTTCATGGGCGGGTCCGAAGAAAGTCCGGTCTCCATGGCATGGATGTAGGGCGACAAGTCCTCGAAGCATTCTTCCACCGTATCAAATCCGGAGAACGCGCCAAACAATGAAAAATGAGGCGTCCAGATATGGGCCGGGACAAAGATCGCCTCGGGACAGAGTTCCAGCACGATCTCCAGCAGGTCGCGGCAGTCCAGCCCCAGGATCGGCCTTCCATCAGAATGGATATTTCCGATGGCCTCCAGTTTCCTGGATATAACCTCCGCCTCCTCAAGGCCCGGAAGCAGAATCAGGCTGTGTACCTTCCTCACTCTTCCGTTCTTTTTATAGATGGAACTGATCTCCCCGGTAATCACGAATCGGGGAATTATTCTATCTGTACAGGTTTCGTCCTGAATCCGGTACTCCTCCTTTAATACATAGAGCCCGTCTTCAGCCGGCACAAGCTTCTCCCTTAGTTCTTCCCTCCATGCGGGGTGGGTAAAGTCCCCGGTCCCCACAAGGTGGATTCCTTTGCGCCTTGCCCCAAGATCCAGATGCTCCGGGGTACAGTCCTTGCTGGTGGCCCGGGAATAGCGGGAGTGGATATGCAGATCTGCTATATACATGCGGACACCTCCAATCCCAGCGTCGCCTCCGCCTGCGCAAGCCTGCGGCTATACTCTTCGTAAAATGCCTGTGCCTGCGGATCCTTTGGATATGCAGTCTGGTAAAACGTCTTTAAGACATAAAGGTTCAGGATCCTTGCCTGCTCTTCATCCAGTCCGTTTAATCCTTCTTCGCACTTTCTTAAAAAATCATGCCAGCTAAAGATATACTTTTCATAAGCCTTCAGGTCCGGCGCATCCACCCATTTCTTCACCTTGATCTTGCCCCGGTCCTTCTTCCTGCACTCGTGAACCTGCAGAAAATACTTAAAACCCTCTTCCTCATAATATCTTCCCAACGGAAACAGCCTGCATATGCCCGGCCGGTATGGGTGGACGGCGCATCTTCCCTGCTCATCCAGAAACGTGCACGCTTCGCCCTCCCCATCCATTCTCAAGTTGGGAAGTATCATTCCATCCACCACGTGCAGTTCCAGGCATCTTTCCAGCAGGCCGTCAAAATCCAGAGAAAGTCCATTGCACAGCCGCCATACATCCAGAGGATCTAAAATGATCGAATTCCCCATTCCTTTACAGCAGGCAGAACACCCCTCGCAGTCATGGCAGTCTGCCCTTACCATGTCATTTGCCGTATACAATTTTCCATCTGATATTTCACTCATGTCTATCTCGCGTTTCATACAACCGTCCCACTTTCTTTCTCCAGTATCTCGTATTCAAATTCCCGGGCTGGCATAGGCTTGTAGAACACGTATCCCTGCACCATGTCGCAGCCTTCTTCCTTCAGGAAGTTCACAAGGCTGCTGGTTTCAATGCCTTCCGCCACCGTTTTCATATGCAGTTCCCTGGCCATATGAAGAACAGCCTTCACTACGTTGACTCCCCGCTCCGTCTCGCCGCCCATAAAGAAGCCTCTGTCCAGTTTCAGGATGTCTACTGGTATATCTTTCAACACATTCAAGGAAGAGTATCCGCTTCCAAAATCATCCATGGAACACTGGTATCCTGCCTCGTGAAGTTCCGCAATAATCTCCTTTAGCCGCGGCAGATCTTCAAACACCATCGCCTCTGTCAGTTCAAATTCCAGCAGTTCGCAGGGAATTCGGTATCTTTCCTGTATTTCCTTATACCGCTGGATAAATCCTGCCTCTCCCAAATGCATCCGGGAAAGATTGACAGAAATCGGGAGCACCTTCTTATGGCTGTCCAGCCAGTTCCTTAGGAGGCGGCACACCTGCTCGAACATGTAATAATCCAGTTTCAGAATAAACCCGTTCTTCTCAAACAACGGAATAAATTCATCCGGCGGTATCAGCCCGTACTCTTCGGACTTCCATCTTACCAGCGCTTCCGCTCCCACAGCCCGCCCGTCTGATAATCGTATCTTCGGCTGCAGATATACCAGGAACTCTTCCGACTGAAGCGCCCCTTCCATCGCATTTTCCAGCGTCTGCTCCTTCAGAAGCTGATGCCGTTCCAGTTCCGTATAGAATACGCAGCCCTTCAAGTAACCGGATTCGCTCTTGCTGATATTGCGCGCCACATTAGCCCTGTCCCGGATGCTTACAACATCCTGCCTTCCATGTTCCACTTGATATACTCCGCAGTTAAGAGAAAGATGGTAATTCTTCTTGCGCCCGTCTCCAACCATCCGGTCAATTCGATCATTGATCTCATCAAGCCGGAATTCGATCTGCCGGATATCCGTCTCACACAGCAGGATATTAAAAATATCCGACTGAATTCTCGAGACACATTCTCCTGGCCTCAGGCAGCTGCATACCGCGCCATACACCTCTTTGAGAACCCCATCTCCTTCCGAACTTCCATATACGTCATTAATTAACTTAAAACGCCGGATATCCATGGATGCCAGCGCAAACCTTTTCTCTTCCTGTAGGTATTTCACCATTTCCAGATCAAATCTAGTTGCCGTATATCCTCCTGTCACAGGATCTACCATCTGGATATCCGCAATCTCCTTCTTCTTATCCTGGATCTGGGATATTGATTTATTGAACGCCGAAATCAGGCATTGCAGTTCATATGACCCCTGCGGCTTAAGTCCTCGCTCCCGGTTCTTCGCATCATCCAGATCCCGGCAGCAGGCATGGATCGGGCGGATCACGATCCAGTAGAAAAAAATCTGGAAGCCTATGCACCATGCAAGCAGCAATATCGCCGTAATCTGCTGCAGCCTCTGGGCCTTATCCGTATATCGCATTGCCTGGAATACTTCCTTGCTCTGCCTCTTATCGAGGCTTTCGGTAAATATATCTATCTCATTTGAAATCGCAGCCTTAGCTCTGGCATATTCATCGCCAAACACGAACCGAAGCGCCTCTGCCCTCTTCTCCCCGCCGGAAAGCCCTTGGTCTTCTTCGCTTAACTGCACATTCGCAATAGCCGATGGCAATTCTTCTATCCCCTCAGATTCATATACCAGCTTCATACACTCAAGTTCCTGAACCATCAGTTCATCGGATTCTTCCTTGGCATCTTCCATCAGCTGGAGTTCTTCCTTAGAAAGCCCCTCTTTCCTCAATTTCAAAATCGCCTGGTCCCTGGAGCGCGTGACCTCCACTTCTTTCAGATATTCTTCCGCATACTGCACATCCCCAGTGGCCACGAATCTCCACACGGCATCTGTCAGCACATCTGAGCCGGATTGCACCTGCTGCGCCAGTTCAAGGCAGCGCATGTTCTTTTCCGTCACCGACTTCTGGTGCCCGACGGCCTGGGACGCGGCGTGAAATGTCTCGAACAGCATGACGATCACGCCAAGCGTAACTAGAATCCATATAATCATTAAGTCTTTGATCTTTATTTTACCAAATCTGGCCCGATTATCCTTCATGTAAGAGTCCTCCAGCAGCCTCTTGGACTGCCCTATTATTTCTGCTTTATGATTATTATAGCATCCCTCTTCCTCAGAAGTAACCCCATTAGGGGTTTATTTCCCGCCGATCCTGTACCAGATGGCTTGGCAGCCACTATAAGGACGTCAAAAAGCCCTCCGGAAATACGTTCCGGAGGGCTCTCGCCTATTCCTTAATATCCTGTTGCATTGCCTCTTTGATGATCTCTATCCCTTCTACCTCGAAGCAGGTGACCCAGGGATATTCTACATACTTTACGATAATATGATCCGGGATTTTTATTCCCTCCCTTGGGTAATATACGTTTCCCAACTCGCTTTGGTCCGTCTCATACCCCTTCTCCAGCATCGCCACTTCATCCTCATCGGTAAAACTTACCGACATCTCCTTATACGGAGGCGCGCATCAGCTGGTTATACTCTCAACATTAAGTACCACATGCTTCCAGCCGAACCTTAGCATGTATTCTTTTGCTTCTTCATTTAATTCGACCACCTTTATCCCTCCTTTTGCATTGCTATGACAGGATCCATCCGCTTATACATGCTCAACCCTCTCCCCTATCTTAAACATGCTTCATTAGTCGTATTCTACCACAGCCATGAAAAAAAAGAAATGGTATCGCTATTCCAGCAGCAAGATCTTCTCTTCCGGCATCATAAGGAAGTCTGGCATTCCCTTCCTGTCGATCAAAGGCCATTTATCCCTTTGCAGAAACCAGCAGATATCCTCCTCGCTTCCCTCTGCGCCCGCCAGGAAATACTTTCTTTCAAATGGCAGGGCTGCACTGCTTTTAATGTTCACAGGAATGCAGTTACTCTCCGCCTCACCCCACACGGGGACAAATTCATGGGCCCTAAACCCGATGAACGCCACCTTTTCCGGGATGTTTTTACTCAAGCGCAGAGTAATCCCCCATTCCGGCACTTCAAGATGACAGCGGTCTATCCTTCTCGCCCCTGCAATGTTCTTGCACCCGGTCAGGCGTGCCGTCTCCTTCCTCCCTGGGTTTGCAAAGATCTCCCGGGTGTCTCCGTAACTAATCTGCCTTCCATCCGCCATAGTCAGAAGTTCCCTGGTAAACCGGTAGATCTCGTCCCGGCTGTGGGATACGAGAATGACCGTTCCCCGGTAATCCTTCAGCAGGTCCAGCATCTCCTGCGCAAGCCTGTCTTTCAAGAATTCATCCAATGCGGAGAACGGCTCGTCCAGCAGGATGGCTTCCGGCTCATAGGCCATGATCCTTGCCAAAGCCACCCTCTGCTGCTGGCCGCCAGAGAGTTCTCCCGGCAGCTGCTTTCCAAGCCCCAGCAGCTGGAACTTTTCCATCATCTTTGCAACCTTTCTTCGTTTCTCCTCTTTCCCTCCCTGTAGTCCTGCTGCTATATTCTCCTCCACCGTCATGGTAGGGAACAGGGCGTAATTCTGGAAGAGGTAGCCGATATGTCTCTTCTGGGGCTTCAGGCTGATCTTTTTCGCCGAATCATACAGCAGCGTCCCATCCACAATGATCCGCCCCTCATCCGGCGTCTCGATGCCTGCGATGCATTTCAAAGTCATGCTTTTTCCGCAGCCTGAGGCTCCCAGGATGCCGATCCGGTTCTCATCCGTTTTAAAATCAATATCCAATTGAAAATTTCCCAGTTTCTTCTTCATCCTAACTTCGATTGCCACTGCCCTTCTCCTTCTGTCCGTATTTTTACCAGCGCTTGACGTTTTTCATATTCCTGCCGGTGAAAAGATTCATCAGGAAGATGACGACAAATGCGATGATAAGCACGATAATTACCCAGACTCCCGCAGTCAGATAATCGCCATCCTGGATGACCATGGCAATCTTCTGGGAAATAGTCCCGGTCTTGCCGGGAATATTTCCGGCAAGCATGGAAGTGGCCCCGTACTCTCCCAGTGCCCTCGCAAATGTCAGGATGGTTCCTGAGATAATCCCGGGCCCCGCCGTAGGAATCACTACTTTCCAGAAAATCTTAGCCTCGCTCATCCCCAGAGTCCGTCCTGCATAGACCAGATTTACATCGATCTGCTCAAACGCCGCCCTGGCATTCCGGTACATCAGCGGGAATGCGATCACCGTCGCCGCAATAATGCATCCAAGCCAGCTTTGTACCACTTTGATATCGAATTGATCATACAGGAACATGCCAAGCGGCCTTCTTCTGCTGAACAGAAGAAGAAGGAAGAAGCCCGCCACTGTAGGTGGCAGCACCATGGGAAGCGTAAGCAGCCCATCCGCCACAGCCTTTATTTTCGGACCCGCCTTGATCACCTTCCTGGCCGCGAATAACCCCAGGAAAAAGGAGATTACGGTTGCCACCGCTCCTGTCTTCAGCGAGATATAAAGCGGGCTCCAGTCCAAGTCCTGCAGGGCTGCACATATTTCCTCCATAGATGATTCCTCCTTTTGGTATCTCATTCTGTTTATCTCTGTACGTTGGTGTCAAAATAATAATTGTAGAAAATCTCGCTGGCATCCTCGGATAACACATAATCATAAAAATCTTTTGCAGCCCTGCTCTGGGCATCATCCGCTTCTTGATTATCTACCAGGCAGATCGGGTAAATCACGTTTCCTGTCAGATCGTAGCCTACCGTCTCCAGTATATCCAGATCATCCTCATAACCATAGGTATCGGAATAATACGTGGTGCCTACTTCGCAGGAGCCTTCCACCACTGCTGCCAGAACCTTGCTTACATTATCCTGCTCGCTGATCTCCACGCCGCCAAGCGCTTCTGATACTTGTTCTGTAGTGACTGCATCGGGCTCATCCGTCTTTTCCAGGATGCCCAGATTCACAAGCGCCTGCCTGGTGTACTTGCCCACCGGAACGCTTCCGCCTGCCAGTGCGATGCTCTGGGCATCCTTCAGGTCCTCAAGTCCGCTTGCCTTGGTTCCGCTGTCCTTCCGGGTCACAAGCACCACCTGGTTATTCACCACATTTGCGCGGGTTCCTTCCCGGACCAGCCCATCCTGTTCCAGCTGGTCCATCTGCTTCTGGGCAGCCGAAAAGAAAATATCACATTCATACCCTTCCTCGATCTGGGTCAGCAGGGTGCCGGAACTATCCGCATTGAAGGTAATCTTCACATCCGGATTGTCTTTATTATACTTTTCCGCGATTTCCGTCATGACGGTATTCAGGCTTGCCGCGATAAACACTTGGACCTCCGTCTCATCTGCGTCATCCTTCTTGGATTCCTCCGAGGCCTTCTTGTCCTTGCCATCCGTCTTCTTTGCCTCGCTGCTTCCGCAACTTGCAAGTCCTAATACCATCACTGCTGCCATAAATACTGCCACCACTCTCTTTTTCATAAAACTTTCTCCTTTTATTTATCGTATTCCCAATACGGCTTCTATTGAAAAGCAAGATACTACGAAAAAAGGCCTTCACTTCTCAATACTTCTCTCTTCACCTGCCGCTATCATGCCGCCCGTTAAAACCTTTGCAAATACGCCTTGGGTTGGCATAATGTATTCCCCCATCTTCTGATAGATCTGGCAAGGAGAGTGGCGTTCCTTCCCAAACTGCGTCATCTCAAGCAGCACATCATTGCAGCGAAACACCGTTCCCACCGGCAGGCTTGGAAGACCAAAGCCTGAGTACCTCTGCGTTCGCCGATACAGACTGCTTTTACTATTCTTTCAGTCTGGCATCGTCTGCTCTATTTCTCATCAATGCCTTTATATTCCGATCACTCTCGTAATTGAGGCATAGTTTTAAGATTCCGCCCGAGCCAGGTAATCGATCTCCCTGCCATATTGATCCTTCATCGATTACGCTCCTTTTCCGAACCCGCAGTTTGGAAACGTACAAGTAGGGCAGGACAAGCATAAGCCTCCCTGTCCAAGTCTGGACAAATCTCCTGCTTTTAACTTCTCGTTGCACAGCACTCTTGGAAGCACCAGATCAAATATGGTCCTTTTCGCATACATGACGCAGCCCGGCAATCCCATGACGGGAATATCTCCATTGTAATAAGCCAGCATGAACATTGCCCCCGGAAGAACCGGCGCGCCATAAGTCACGATATCCTCCGCCACGTTCTTGATCGCCAGCGGCGTACGGTCATCCGGATCCACGCTCATGCCTCCTGTGCAAATGATCATGTCCATTCCTTTATCGAGCATCTTATGTATGGCTTCTGTAATCATTTCCGGCTTGTCATCGCAGACCGCATGGTCTTCCATCTCCACGCCATATTCCTTTAACTTAGCTTCGATCACGGGGGTGAAATTATCCTCAATCCGGTGCTTATATACTTCGCTTCCGGTAGTGATAACTCCTGCGCGCTTCTTTTGGTAAGTCACGATCTGGAAAATCGGTTCTCCCTGTGTCAGGGCCTCTGCCCGCCTCATCTTCTCTTCTTCAATGACCAGCGGGATAATTCTGGTTCCCGCAATCTTGTCGCCTTTCTTTACCGGAAAGTTGCCATGGCGGCTGGCAATCATCATCTCTCCCAGACGGTTTACCGCATTCATCTTCTCCACATCAATCTTTAATAAGCCGTCGCAGTCTGCGATCAGTTCAATCTTGCCTTCCTTGACTTCCGTCGGGTGCATATTGGCCCCCTTGCACATCCGGCACAAAATCTGCGCGGCTTCATTCTCATGCAGGATACCTTCCTGCTTCTCCCAGACATAGAGATTCTCTTTTCCCACGGAAAGAAGTACTGGGATATCCTCTTCTCTCACGATATGGCCTTTTCTAAATACGGCATCCTTGGTCACTCCCTTGATGATCTGCGTGATATCATGGCAAAGCACATGGCCAGCTGCTTCTTCCGTCTTAATCAGACGCATGGCTCTTTCCCTCCTTCGTTTGGTCTCTCGATGTGATTGCGACGGGCTCGCTCCATAATCATCTCCGCCGCAATGCTGACCGCTATTTCTGCTGGCGTCTCTGCCTGGATATCCAGCCCCATCGGCGTCTTGATCCTTGCCAGATCCTGGTCTGTATACCCCTCCTGGCGGAGTTTTGCAAAGACCGCCTCCTTCTTTTTTCTGCTTCCGATCACTCCTATGTAAGATGCCGGCGTGCGCAAAATCTGCTTTTCTACCAGAAAGTCGTGCTGGTGGCCTCTGGTCATGACACAGATATAGTCATCGGACGTGATATCCCTGCATACTTCTTCCAGATGCTCCATATCTACCAGCCGCGTCCTTCTCGCCCCCGGAAATAATTCCGGCTTTGCAAAGTCTTCCCTGTCTTCCAGTACAATACAGTCAAAATTGACCCTTGCAAGCGTAGGAACCGCCTCCTGGGCCACATGGCCGCCGCCGAAAATATAAACTTTGCTGCCTTGCACTAATTTTTCCAAATAGTATTTCGCAGGACTGTCCTGTGGCTCTGACCTTGTTTTGGCACATACGGCAACTTGCACTTTTTTTGGCAAATCCCCTTCTTCATAAAGATACATCTGCCCCTTCCCTTCTTTTGAAAGATCCATTGCCAGCCAGCACTTTCGATCCTGGTCAAACATCCGGATGGCTCTTATGGCCAGATCTATCATCTGTTCGTCTCCCGATGGCATGTACCTGAAAAAAACACTTATATCTCCTCCGCAAACCATGCCAAGATCCGCTGCCTGATTCGGGTGAAGCCTGAATTCTTCCAAATGGGAGTTCTTGCTGTCAAGCACTCCTAAGGCTCTCTGAATGCACTCGTGCTCTACCGCGCCGCCGCCTACCGTCCCTCTGACGCGCCCCTTCCTTGTAACCAGCATATGCGCTCCCGCGCCCCGGGGCGCGGAGCCCGAACTTGCCACCACGGATACCAGCACGGCATCCTGCCCGCTCTGCAGCGTATCCTTTAGTATAGAGAATAATTTTCTCATCTTTCCCCTTCCTCTCTTTCACAGCCTTATGCGCCTCTTCAAACTTCAAGCCTATCCCAGAATGTCCGATAGATATTTTTGAAAACTTATTTCCGCAGCAGCCTGCACTTCTTCCCTCATCTTGCGGTATACCCGCAGCAGCCTTTCGCCTTCTTCCGTAAGTTGAGAGCCTCCGCCCTCCCGGCCTCCCGCAACTCGTTCCATCACCCGGTAGCCTAATTTCTTTTCAATGCGGTTAATCATCTTCCAGGCCTTGGTATAAGACATCTGCATGGCCTGGCAGGCCGCATTCACAGAACCGGTGACCCCAATGAGTTCCAGAAGCTGTTCCGTTCCATTTCCAAAAAACTTCTCATCCGTAGCAAGCATCGTCTTGGTAATAACCCGAACCTGGTCATTACGGCCTGCCTCGTCCAGATAAAGCCTCAACGCCTTCTCATAGTCCTTCTGCGAATTGATCTGAAGCGTTACTCCCACATCTTCTACTGCCAGTTTTGTAACCGGGATATCCAACCCCTTCATTATTTTCAATAGATGCTCTATGGCATTTGGCTGAGTTGAACCTTGAGTTAAACCTAGAGTTGAACCTTGTTCTGTTGATATGGCATTTGTTACCCGAGAGGCTGCCTGACCGCCTAATACGACAGGGTATCCGGGCTCTCCCTGAAATGTCGGGTATGTGAATCCCCCCGCCTGTGCAAGCAATTCCCGTATCGTATTTTCCGTTACCATGGGAACATCTCCCGGAATGACTAATACCTTATCGCACTTATCATCAAGCCATTCCAGCCCCATCTTTACCGAATCAATCCAGCCGCCCTGAATGAAGCGTTCGTTTTTCAAAAACATAACGCCCGCATAATTTAAATTTTCTTCGATTACCTCATGGCGATACCCCGTAATTACAACTACATTCTCTACGTCTGCTTTCCTAAGCGTCCGCACGACCCGCTGTATCATCGTTTCCTTCCCGATTGGCAGCATCGGCTTAAACTCGCCCATCTGAGAAGAAATCTCCGCCACTGTAACCACCGCTCCGTAACGCAATCCAATCACCTCAATTTTTCCTGCCTGTTGTGCTTTGTATGCATATAGTAGCATATTTGCGGGGGAAATGGAACTAACTAACACGTAACATTTTTAAGATGGACACGTAACAATATTTAAAAGTGTTACGTGTCAAGCCTACATAACCGGTGTGTAAAACTGCAAAATTCCCTGTGTCAATCTGAAAATAATGGTGCGCAAAATTAAATAAATCTGTAAAAGCCTATATTTCTATGATGCTAGTCTACATTTTCTGCTAAACTATCGTTTGCCACTACCTTTTTTCATTTTAATACAGGGGTTTGTTCGAATTAACACACCGGTTGCATAAGGTTAACACGTAACACTTTTTAACTTTGTTACGTGTCCATCTTAAAAATGTTACGTGTTATCTTTTGTTACCTTTTGCGTGTTACTTCTTCCAGCAGCCCTTGGCATCCTTCATAAATATCCTCATACGTCCTATCAAAGTTTCCTGTATACCATGGATCTGCAATATCTCTTGGTGATTCAGAAAAATCCAGTAATCTATATACTTTTTGCTCCGGATCGCCTCCTAGAATCCTCAGCATGTTTTTCACATTTCTCTGCTCCATGCCAATCAGGTAATCGTATTTTTCATAATCTTTCTTCGTCATCAAAGTGGCGTATTTCCCCTCTGTGCTAATGCCACATTCTTTTAATTTCTGTACAGTGCCATAGTGTACCGGATTGCCAAGTTCCTCCCGGCTGGTTGCAGCTGAAGCAATGGTGAACTTATCTTGCAGTTCGTTTTTTCGGATCATATCACGAAATAAAAATTCTGCCATAGGGGAGCGACAGATGTTGCCGTGGCAGACAAATAGAATTTTTATCATGTATATAAAGCCCCTTACATATCTTATTTTATCTAGACTTCATGCAATCTTCCATACCTTCTACATCGATCGGAAACTTCCTCTTTCTCGATTTATCGATCCCCAATTCAGTATGTTTTATCCGCACTCAATCTTCTTTTCATAAACTATATTATCATTATTTTGCCATCTAAGCACCCCTTAACTAAATAACTCAACAATAAGTCAGGTTAAATCTTTAGTCTTTTAGAATGCGTATTTCAACTCATGATTTCAACAAATCCTTCAAACCAGTCAATTTACAGCCTTTACTCTCGTAATATCGCAGCATTTCGTCAATTTTCCTTTTATCATAACTAGTGATGCAATCTGTCAGTACACTAACATCATAATTTGCTTTACGTAAGTTGTAGCAGGTTGATTTAACACAGGCAACAGCATCCGCTCCTGTTATATAGAAATGACATATTTCATTTTTATTTATGAAGTTTGAGAACTCCTCACTGGTTAATGCGTTTCCTTTGTATTTTGTGAAAATATTTTTTGAAACTATTTTCAAATCCGAAGCCAGTTCAGCCCCGCATGTATCGGGTTTGAAAGTTCTGGTTCCTCTTGATAAATTTTCATGTCTTATGTAAACAACATGAATATTTTTTTCTACTGCCCAATCTATGGATTTGTTTATATTTGCAATTATTTCTTTGTAATTCTTAGTTATATCATTTTGAATATCTATTACTACTAAAGCCTTTTTTATCATTCCGGATCCTCCTAATATATTGATGCCATCACATCAGTACTACAGTTTAGTGCTGACGCTTTAACATTTAACATATTTCATTGCATGACGTTCATTAAATTTGCCTATCTGCATTTTGACAAAATATCAGGAAGATTTAGACTTCGTATCACCCCTGCTTTCTTATCCTCGTTTTGCTTTTATATGCAGAATAGATTATCTATTCTGCTTTATTCATGAGACACCTTGCGTTTGATATGTTGATATGATAATACCATACATAACTTGCAACGCTGTGTCATGTTTTATATTTTTCACAAATCTTTTTTGCTCTTTCAAATACTTTAATGCGAATATTTTGGGGTGAAATGACTTCCACTTTATCACCCCAAGAAAGAATATGGCTAATTAATAATTCATTATTTGGCATAACGGTTTCCACTAATAAACTACCATCCTGATTTTCGGTTACTTCATCGTCAAACTTATCGTATACTCGAAAAGACATACTTTTATCAAATAAAAGCATTACTTTTACCGTTTCCATTTCAAACTTTTCTTCTTCCACAAATATTTGTTCTGGAATGGAACGAACATACTCGTCGTTGGTAATTTCGAGATTTCTTATACGAGTTAATTTAAAAAATCGGAAATCGTTACGTGTAGAGCAATAACCATATAAGTACCAGTCCGTACTCTTGAATACCAGTTTAAGTGGTTCTACAACTCGTTTGATCACTTCGCCTTTGCCGCTGTAATAATGAAATGCGACTATCTTACTCTTAAATATAGCACTTTGTAGTTTTTGAAAGTTATCTTTTCCTGCCCCGCTTTTTGTCCAACTTGAGAAATCAATTTCAAGCCAGTTTACATTCTGCTTTTGAAACACGCTGCTCAGTTTCGATAAGAGAGTTCTCGTATATTCATCTTCAACTATTCTAATTCCCTGCAAAGCCATAAGAATTTGCGTCTGCTCTTGTTCGCTTAAGATAGACTTTTTGAGCACGAAATTATCTTGAATAGATATGCCGCCGCCTTTCCCCCGGGTGGCATATACCGGTATGCCGGCAGAACTTAAGATATCAATATCCCTGTATATAGTCCTTACCGACACTTCAAAATAATCTGCCAATTCTGGAGCAGTCATACTTCCTTTTTCCAGCAACAAATAAACCATTTGAAAATATCTATTTTCTTTCATAAAATGTCACCTCATACTTATTATACCGCATATACATGACATTCCATGTCCTATTTTAGGCAAATGCTCAAAAAAGCAGAATTCAAAGCATTGTTGCTTTCAATATCCTAGCTCTCTACAGCAAATAAAAAGCACCAATCCGATCAGGATTGATGCTCTTACAGTCAAAGTATCAATTTTCTTATTGTTTCCTCTTCAGTTTATTCGGACATTCCTCGTAACATTGATCGCACAAAGTTTGTTCCCAAGGCAAATCTGCCCTTAGTTGCCCACTCTTCCCACAGTTCTCGCATATTGACATGCTTTTCTCTTGATAATTATGAACGATATAGGCAATATCATTACGCAATTTCTTTTTAGAATCATCGACAGACTCCTTATATGGCATATCTTCAAAACTATAATAATATCTGAGGATACCGAACTTTTCTTTAATTTGTATCGGGAGCAGATCTATATTTTCCGGTAAGATTTCCTCTTTTACATATCGGTCAGTAATTGATTGGCAAAGTTCATGGATAAGCCCATACCATCCATCGCCACACTCACACCCAAATATTTTATATGTATTTCTTTCTTCCTTGACTCTGCTTTTCTGCATAAATGGAAAATCATGCTCTAACTGCTGTTCTAATTCTTCTTTCATAAAATAGTTCCTCTTTTATCAAGTATCTTAGTTTCTATTATTGATATTGCTCGTTCAACCGTTATCTTGCCAAGGAGAAGTAAAAATATAGGTATGCTCAGATTATTGAGCAACTCTGGCAAACATGCTGTTAAGAAGTCTTCTGTCTCCAGAGGCGCAACATTGTAGAAATCATAATTAACAACTGTTGCAAGCACGATATCAAAGCAATCGTCTTCCGTCATATACAGCCTTGGAGTATACAAATGTTGTGGTTTATATAAATTATTACCCACGCCATCCGCGCCGCATGGCCATATCATAGCGTTAATATAGTTAAATAGTCTGAAAAGGTCATTGCGGCAATTGCTTCTTCGAACCCATTCTGCTCCATTTGCATTAAAATAGACTCTGCATTCTGCGCAGTCTGGAAAAAAGTAGATACTCGATTCTAAAACCTTATCTGGACAGTTTTCACATCCTTTATACAACATAGTAATCTGAGGAGCGTCTCCACATAAGCCTTCCATATATGGAATGTTATGTTCTTTAAGATATCTGACAATACGCCTTTTTGCTTCTGACTGGTTCAAAATCATAGCCCCCTAATCATAATTTAACATAGCCATCTTTCGAGCGTGATCCAAAGCAACGCAGTGTCCCTTTCAAATTCCCATGTTCAACCTGTTCGAATAGATATCTTCCAAGACGCGGGGATGCCGTTCGCTTTTCGAAGAAATCATCCGGGTAATTCAAATGTGTTCCTAAAGATGCATGAACTATCACGGGGAAAATATACGAAGCGTAATCATCCATTTCGTTTTGGTTTAATACAACATCTGCCATATCTTATTCCTCCCATTCTAATAAAGCATTTTTGACTTTTTCTATCACTTCTTTATCTGCCTCTCGGTTAAGCAGTAATATTTGTACCAGTCTTTTTACCATGTCAGGTCCAGACAAATCTACGGAATCTGAGATGGTTTTTCCGACAGCCATTTTCCTTTTTTTCAATTCATTCAGATAATTCATCCAGAGCAACTGCATGAAATATGGTGTCTGCAGCCGCTTTAGATCTGGTATCACATTTCTCAGGTCCAGAAACATCTTCTCACGAATTTCTCGTACTTTTTCTGCTCTTTCTTCATCAGGCTTGGCTTGCATTGATGTAGCAATAGAAATATCCATTCTTTTTAGCAATGCTAAATCATCCTTTACCTTTCCCCAATCTTCGACATCCCCGGCTGCATCAATTGCCCTATTGGTAATTGCGGACCTTGATAAATCTTGATTCGTGTCAATCTCCTTGATCTGGTACTCTAATACAGCGTGTTTCCAAGATGACTTAAATGCTATAGTCTCCATAATGCAACTCCTTTTTTATTTTTTATTGTTCAATGACACCCCTTTTATAAAATCATACTCAGTATAATTTATAATTTGTTGTTTGTCAATGACTTTTCTTAAAACCACAAGGGATCGGATAAATAGGAAAGGTGTTAAAACCATCCAATCAATACTTTGGGAATCTGGAGCATATGGATCTGCATGCCTTGCTATAATGAAAGGAATATTTTGTATTTGTGCCGCTATATGGAAGATATCCCAGTATATGATTTAAAGAAGTCCCACCAGACATAGAATACACGCTAACAGAATTAGGCCAAAGTTTTATGTGTATCTTAGAAGTGATAAATCTCTCGCTATACTCTTTTCAAAAACCTCCTTGTGAATAAGGCAATCCACAAAAAGCAAGATATCAGTCCAAGTATAAAGGAAAAGAAACTTGCTCCGTCGAGCAGTATTTTCCCAATCCAGAATGATGGAAGAAAAGCCATTAGGAAATGATAAGGCGCAGGGAGAAACCAAATTAGAATGAGTCCGATAAAACTAATACCCATCAGTTTTGAAAGCGCAAGCCCTTCCACACGGTTTCCAGCAATCGAAACGACCATCATTGCCAGAAATATGCCTGTAAAACCGCTGATTATGGAACAGTCTAGAATGGTAAACGTAGATAAGGACGATATATTGAAAATTTTTGAAACGATCATCGTGACAGCGAATGCCCATATCATCGGCAGGCCAATTCGCGCAAATAGATAGGAGTAGCCTTCTGCCGGTGTAATCTGATAGAAATCGCTTAATCTTTCATCTCTTTCTTCCAAGATCAGGAATGACGATATCATCGACACAAACATAGGAGTCAGGCATATCAGCATACCATCTATCAGGCCATACCAGGCTGTTATGGAAAATGAAAACTCTTTTGTTAATATCTGATTGATAAACGGAATGGCAAGCTTTATAAACAAGCCAACTAAAAATGGCGCTGGAATCAAGGCTATCAGCATGCCATCTTTTAATACTTGTTTCATGCCTATTTCAAATAATTTCATTGTATGCTTCATACGCCTTCGCCTCCTGCTGACTGCAATGCGACACCGATTCGTTTATTTGCCACAACTGACAATACTCCAAACCAGAGAATAAGATTAATTCCAATCCAGCCATTTATACTTTTTTCCCCAAAAAATGCGCTTTCAATCATATGCCACAACGCTGTGCCCGGAAATATTTCGAAAAACGGATGAGTGATTCCAAACGCAGTAAAAACAGGTGGTAATGACAGTACTATTGTTGGAAAAATTACTATTATCATATATTGGTTAACCGAATGCGCATAAGAAGCTACCAGAAGTCCGATAAGATTAAATACGATGGCTCCTATAAATATGCATAAGGCCAAAAATATGAATCTGATCCTTCCTCCTATCCCAATCAGGACAATCAGTATGGCAGAAATTGTTGACAGAATAGAAAGTGATATGGATTTTGACCATACATATTCGATCGTCCGAAGCGGTGAAATGCTCCAAAAGCGATGCAGCCCCTCCCCTTTTTCAAGCAGCCATATGCCTCCCATAAAGAAAACACCAAGCATTGCGGGATCCGTCAGTATAATGAGTGATGCTGCCATATTCTTATATTCCGAAGGCGTTATCCTCAATGCAACGATATAAACCACGGTGAAAAAGAAATACAGAAAATAGAAACCATATTTTATCTGAAAACGGATGTCATTTTTTATGGCATTTAAGATTCTCACTGCAATCCCCTTCCTGTCAACTCTATAAATATATCTTCAAGCGTCTGCTCCTTTGAATGAATACTTGTCAGAATACCTCTTTTCAGCGCAGATTGAAAATCTGGCGAATCAACCAAGTGGGATAGCGTACAGACGTTTCTTATTTCCTTTCCGCCTTCTATATAACTGTATTCCACCTTTGTATCTGATCCACTCTTACGCAAATCATGCGGCGAACCAATTGTTTTAATTGTACCGTCAACGATAAATGCCACACGGTCACAGAGTTCCTCCGCATCATGCATGTTGTGGGTTGTCAGAATGATGGTCTTTCCCATCCTTTTTTGCTCTAGTATCATATCCTTTAATACCCTTGCATTCGCAGGATCAAGGCCGCTGGTGGGCTCGTCAAGAAACAGCAGTTTCGGATCATTCAGCAGAGAACGCACGAATCCTAGCCTCATTTTCATTCCCTTTGAATAACTGGACACCTTCTTTTTGGCGTCGTGATGAAGGCCAACCTTTTCTAAGAGTTCCATTGGATCCATTGTTTTAACTGAATAAAGGGAGGCGAAATACTTCAAATTTTCGATCGCGGTAAACTTTCCATAAAAATTTGGAAATTCAAAATCAACTCCTATATTTTCATAATAATCGCTCGTTCTACGATTTATCTCTGTATCAAAAACGTGAACGCTCCCTCGATAATCCCTAAGAGTCCCTGTCAATATTTTCTGCATGGTGCTTTTTCCAGCACCCGACGGACCAAGGAAGCCAAATATTTCCCCCTGCTCCACCTTAAAACAAATCCCCTTAATGGTATCATTTTCTGAAGATGGATATTTGAAAAATACATTTTGGACATCAATCATTTTCATCACTGACAATCTCCTTTAATACGCCATCCAAAATAATTCCCATTATAGTCCGCTGATCTTCAGCATTATCCTGTTGTAGGTTTAGGAAACTAATTGCAAGTGTCTGTAATGTTTTTGTTGCAATTTCAATTCCACATTTAAAACGAACGCCATATTCCTGCAATTTTACAAGTTCATGACTGTCATCTTTTGTATGCGCCTCAATCACTTCACGGGGCAATTTACGATATAAATAGTCAGCCGTCTCGCCATTAGCCTGCTTAAGCATCGGATAACGTTGCAACTCGTCAAACATCCATAAAAAACATTGTTTGCAAAGTTCCCTTGGCGGTAACGAACGATTTTCATTTAAAAATTCATCCATCTCCTGCCACATCCTCATCTGCAGATTCCCCGCAATATCCATATACAGATGTTCCTTGCTTTGGTAGAAGGAGTAAAATGAGCCCTTTGCTATGCCGGTGGCCTGTACGATTTCATCAATGGATACTTTTTTTATTCCGAATGAGACAAATAATCGTTCTCCCTCTTGCATTAGTTTTTGTCTTATAAACTCTTTTTCAGCATCGCTGAATTTTGGCATAATTGTTCCTCCATTCTATATGACCATTTATTTCTATTTAGTCATATATATTGTATTCTTTTTTATCAAGATTGTCAACTAAGTGTAAATAGATCAATATTCGCTATGATTTATGATCACAACTTCTTCATTTAAGTCCCTATACTAGTAATAATTAGGTTGGCGGCGCAACCTATCTTGTAAGTGCTATAGGCTCTATACTCGGATGGTTACGATTAAGCGGTATATTGATAGAACTATCTATAAAATATCCATCTTCTCATGTTCATGCCAAATCTTGCATCTCATTCGCATATATCTGTAAATCAATCAATTTGTCAAATGAATTTAAAATAATTACCACCAAGTGGATGGCGTGCTCCCCGTCAAGAGGACAATGAAAAACAATAATTTTTCTTCAGTCAGCCAGTACTGTCTGGCGGTATTTATACGCTGCCTGCAATGCAAGTTCGTTAAATTCAATTGGTTTCATTACATGTAATTTATGTATTAGAGAAAGCGATGCCCCCTTTCCAATTCCCTTACTTTTTTAACAGGCCATCCTCCATTTGGGGATCTATGCTTTTTCGTTCCAGTTCTGCTATGCGGTTCCGGAGTTCTTCTTCTGATGTGCGGCTTGTCTAGAAACCGGCACGCTTTCTTCGTCGGCCCTCCAGTCCTGTACTCCTAATCTTTTCATAGCAGTCTACCCAATTTCGTACCTGCTGATAAGAACAATTATATTTAAGAGCCATTGCTCCGTAATTGCGATTATGGGAAAGGCAGTCTTTTACTATTGCAATCTGTTCTTCCAATATCGTTTTTCTGACTTTCTTCATAGTGCTACCTCCGGTAAGTTCTTTAAATTCCTTACCTTCATTATACACCTTAATCCAACTCATACGCTGAACATGCTACCGGCTTCCGAATCTTGCACATATTTCATTCAAAGATCCCTCACCAGAAAGATAGGCCTGTACTGCCTGCAGCTTTAAGTCTTTTGAATATCGTTTATTCGTTTTCGGTGTCAATAATCCTTCCGGACCTTCTGTCTCATAGATCCTGATCCAATCCTTAACACTCCGTTTGTTTACACCGCATGCTTTAGCAGAACCTTTTTGACTAATCTCTCCATCTAGATACTGCTCTACAATCTTTACTTTCTCCAGTGCATCAATCTTACTTTTTCTGGACATAAAATACCCCCAAGTAGGCTTTTATATTTTAGTTTCCTAGTTGTGGGTATCATATCAAGAGCAGGTGGTTTATTTTATTGCCATACAATCATGACCACCGGCTTAGCCGGGGGTCGCTCTGCCCCTATAAGGGGCTCATCCCTGCTTGCGCCCGGATGGCGCACTGAGAGGGTCCACTTCTTGCACTCCCAATCTCGTGCTAACCCTAAAGGGCTTATCTCAGTGCCTCCTTATTCCGGCTCATCCCTATGGGATTTGCTTATTGCTTTGCTTACCAACTTATCCTTTCAGGATTATTTATTTCCTGCTTTTTCTTACCGGCTCACCCGTGAACGGGTCTATGTATTCGTTGAGGGTTAGCTGGTCATACTCTAAATCGTTTTTTATTTGATTCTGAATATATTCCTGTATCTTTTTCGCATTTTTCCCTACCGTATCTACGTAGTACCCTCTACACCAGAAATGCCTGTTTCCATACTTGTATTTCTGGTTTGCATGCTTTTCAAATATCATGAGTGATGATTTCCCTTTCAAATATCCCATAATTTCTGATACACTAATTTGGGGTGGAATTCGTACTAGCATATGGATATGATCTTTGCAACGTTCTGCTTCGATTATCTCGATTCCTTTTCTTTTGCATAACATACTCAAGATTTCTGCCACATCTGCTTTAATCTTTCCATATATTACTTGACGGCGATACTTTGGTGCAAAAACCAAATGATACTTGCATTCCCATCTTGTATGGGATAAACTGTTTTTATCCATTTTGGATACCTCCTATGATTTCTATTTGTGAGTTTTGGCGGACCCACTTCTATATTATCATAGGAGGTTCTTGCTTGAAGCTAAAGTTCTTCCCACCAACCGCAGAGCAGGTGGTTTATTTGTTCTCAAAAGTTCCGTTTTTCGGATCAGCGAAAAACTCCTCAATTGGGAACAGGGCTTTGCCCTAACAATAAAACCACAGGCTGTCAACCCATGGTCATATTCTCTACCATATTATTCCTTTACATTCTTTTTCCGTTATATCCGGCCAGCATTCTGCTGATCGGGTAGCCTACTATGTACCATATCGCTCTGACTGCCAGACCTACTGCAATCACACATCCAAATACGCCGCCTACAATTACGCACAGGGCAACCATTCCAAGAATACCGGATAAATCCCAGTGCCATGGAACAATAATAACCATATGCGGTATTCCTACCGGAACCCCATACACCAACATAAGTCGGAACCAGTCAATTTCTCCATTCACCATATAAATATACTGTCCAATCCAGCCGATCAGCAACAAACCTGTGAATACTAAAACCCCTTTACATATAAAATTCTTAAATGTCATGCTTCTTTTCCCCCCCTCTGGTATTTTTCGATTGCTCGCATGAGAATATCATCAAACTTAAACACAACCTCTATCCGTTTTTATCGTACACATATACTGTATCAATCGTGGCATCAACCAGCTCCTGTGTGATTTTTTCATGTTGTATTTCTCCATCAAGCAGCTCTATCGCAGACGCTACTTTGTTTTTATAAGTATTTTCCTCTACTAATAAGTGAGTAAGTCTTTCCATTTCCGTCTCATTGCAGTTGATTTTATCTGTAAACTGCTGCTTCATAAGCAAATATTTATCTTTTGTAATAATTCCTTCTTCATATTGCCACATTCGCTCACTTTTCAATTTATCATTTTCTAATTCCAATTGCTTTAGCTTCTTTTTCCTTACATCGTCTAACGCATTTGCTTTTTCCTCAATATCTTCCCGAATCATATCAAATACATAGAGAACTTGTTGCAGTGCATACCATACATGCCCCTCTATAATCATAACAGGAACCGCTTCATCTGAACATTTTGAAAACTTCCCCCCGTCAGTTTTTTATGCGGACAGTGCACTTTATCATTTGCACCAGACTCCATCAGAACCATCGAACGTCTGCAGTTTCCACATCTCAATTTCCCCTTTAATGCAAATTTTCTTGTTCCTCGGTATCCTGGCTTATTCATAAACATGATCGTTGCTTTTGCCAGTTCGTATTCTTCTTCTGATACGATTGCCGGATGAACATTCTTTGTAATAACCATATCTCCATATTTTGATTTTTTTGGTTATTTTACTTCCAACTGTAAAATTTTATTGGGGTCAGACACCAACATGTATTTCTGGTTGATTAGATTCTCTATAACAGCAAGCTCTTCATCCAGTTCCATAATCTTCTTAACAAACCACTGTACCGCCATTTTGACTGTCTCCGCTCCATCCTTGATATCAACACTTGATCTCGCATACTCTAAGATTTCTACTGACCCGCTATAGCCGCGTCCTCTGAGCTTAGCTTCGTGCCAGATCTGTCTTATTCCGTCTTCGTCAAGTGCTTTTAAATCATCCGGAAATGGTACAGATTTCAGCAGCTCCAGACTGAATGCACCATCTACCTTTCCAAGCGCCCAAATATCCTCTTGCACATGTTTCAATGCAAATTCGAACAAAATCTCGAACACCTAGCTTAATGGCATTGCCGAATACTTCTTTGTTACCCACCAGGAACACACAAAAAGCCATCAATCCCCGTCCCCAATGGATTATTTTTCTCGTACCAAATTATTAGAGCCCAAATAGAGCCAGATAAAACTATTTTTTCTGCTTTAATTGCTCCAATATTGATAGCACATCCGGCTGTGTCGGCATGAACTTCACACCACGCTTTAACATTCCCAACACTTTTCTTGCTTTTTGTTCGATTACCTTTGCCGTATGTTCACTGGTCAACATCAAATGATTTCCAGCAATCGTGTACTCTCGTTCTATGTATTCTTCTGTAATCGGAAACATATCTTGTATTAAAAATACACTTTCTCTACTATCGTCCAGTTTCACAATATGTAGAATATCGCAAGGCTTCCCTGATTGTTCTTTCTTCTCTATTATTTTCCGAAACTTATCTATTCTACTAGAAAGCGGTATCATCCAATAAATTCCTGTAGTATTATCTTCAAAACAATAATAATGTGGTCTATTGCCTGCTTTATTCCCCTTTAGATATGGATCAGGCATATCATCAAAAAATCTGTCCTTTATGATATAAAATCCTGTTTTCTTCATTCGCTCCATCCTCTCTGTGGAAATATAGAAAAAGTCCCCCGCCTTTCGGCGAAGGACTAAACTTTCAACCCAACCATTTATATACCGCATATTGGTCAGCGGTAAACTTTCTTTATGCTTACATTTTAGCAAGTACAAAGAGAAAAGTCAAGATGGCTTCCCACTATTATTTTATGCCGATTCATCTTCAAATATTCCATCATTTCTTATACATCCAATGAACCAATATATTTACCATTATACTTGTTAGATTTCTTTTTGTCTTTAAAAAAATCTACAGAATACTTCTCGTTGGAAACATAAACATCCACAATACCTGTATCGCAGTCAAAGATAATATTTCCTGCTGTATTTTGCGTAATGGTATTATATCCAGACAAATAATTGATTTTCTCCGATGGTGCTTCTCCAATTACTACTATTTTGGGATCTATACTTTCCATCCATTCTTTTGGAATTTTACCACTACTCCGCCCATGATGAGGTGCAAATATAATATCCGCTTTTGGTAATTCAATAAGATCTTTAATTTTTTCCATAAATGTATTTTCCAAATCACCAAACCATAATACCGTAACACCATTATTTAAAGAGTACTTGATAATCGGAGATATATTATTCGGACTTTTCCCATCTTTAGCATTAGATAACTCCGTCTTATAGTCTTCATTGCTCGTTATTGGCCAAAGAATATTAATTCCAGATGAACCATATTTCTTTTCATCATCATCTTTATTCATCCAGCAACGAGAACACCCTCGATAAATATGAAAGGCTTTATCCTTCGAGTCTCGGAGTTCACAATAACGCTTAAAATCTTCTGTCTCATCACTTTTGGTGGCTTCATTTGCAACACAGTAAAAATTTAATATTCCTATCTGATCATCCAGATATTTTAATCCATGAATATGATCTTCATCCGGGTGTGTAGATATAAAACGCTTAATATCCTTCTCTTTGGATTCGGCTATTATTTCATCAGTAATTTCTTTTTTATTTGTTTCATCCATATTGCAATCAATAATTGTAAAATTACTACTGCCATGTTTTATGTAGAACAAATCTCCATTTCCAACAGATATAGACTTAATAATGCTCATTCAACCCCTCCATTCATCTATTTTCCTAGCCATGAGCAAAACTCCGCACATTCAGTATTTATGCGGGTTTGCGAGGCATGGCATACCTCTTTATCACTCATAATTTATAGTAACAACCAGCTCCAAATGGTATAATTAAGTTGTCAAAATTAATTTCCCAGAAAGGAGCTGATTGCTATCTACCGTCAAGAAATTATTGAAGATATCCGACTTTTTACTTCCCAACCTGTTGCCAGATTTTATGACTCACTTTTTCTGAATCTGGATTTATCTTCCGTTCCAGAGTATCCGTCCAACGGACGTAAAGGATTTTCAAACCATTCCATGATCTGTTCCTTTATTGTCATGAAATGCGAAGGTTTTTCTATGGTTACGGAACTTGTTGATTACCTCAACAATAATCTACTCATCGCCCATTACTGCGGTTTTGATATTACTGTTCCACTTCCATCTTACTGGACTTTTGACCGTTTCCTTAAAAACTTTGATTACTCTATACTTTCCGATATCATGAAGTCCCAAGTACTCATTCTTTCGGAGCATGGAATCATAGACTCTTCTTTTATCGGACTTGATTCCACCCCGGTTGCTGCAAATACCTCACAAAATAATCCGAAATCGTTTCTGTCTAACAAATTTAAACCTGACAACCAACCCAAAGCGGATGAAGACTGTAAACTTGGTGTTCACACCGCCTCTAACCAGTCAAATGAAAAGAACTATGAATTCTACTGGGGCTACAAAAACCATGTACTTGTAGATTGCATTTCCGGACTTCCTGTTTATGAAATCACAACAACTGCTGACGTCCATGATTCTTCCGTTGCTTTGGATATTCTTGCTGATACCCATACATTTCTGCCCATAACCGAATGTACCTTTCTTGCTGATAAAGGCTATGATGTTAAAAATATCTACAATCAGGTACATACTCTTTATCAGGGTGAGTGTATCATCCCCCTGAATGTACGCAATACAAAAAATCCAAAGCTTCTTCCACAGGGAAATCCTGTCTGCGAAGCAGGTCTTGCCATGTGGAAGGACGGTAAATTTTCTGACTGCGGTCGCACCCGTCAGAAATTCTGTTGTCCTCTAAAATCATCCAAAAATGATGAATGCCCATGCCATCATAAGAACTTTTATAATGGCAAAAAGCATCGTGGCTGTACAAAATACATAACCATTCCTGATGATTTAAGACTTTCTGTTGATAGAAACAGTAAATACTTTAAAAGCACTTATTCTCTCCGCACAGAATGCGAACGGTACAATTCCCGTTTCAAAAATACCGGGCAGGAACGAATGTGGGTTAGGAATAAAAACTCTGTTGCAAACTTAAATACACTTGCACATATCAGTTTGCTGGCAGTTGCGATTGCCGCAATCACTACGCATTCTAGCCAGTCTTACCGTAAGCTGAAAACAAGAAAACGGATTGCATGATTTACACCCACTCCATACCTTATAATCTTCGTAAGTTTTGGACTTACGTTAGCTTTGCTATGCCCAAAACATCTATGTTTATAAACAAACCCTGCTAACCGCCAAATCTCACATTTTTATTTGAGAATTTTGCTCATCTCTACTATTTTCCTATTTGTTTTGATTTAACATACTTTTCCACACGTCCCCTGATATAATCCGTTTGTTTTTTATAACTATGTATAAACAACATGGTGATTAACAAACAGGCGATAAGAAAAACCGAATTGCTTCCTGCAACTCCCAAATCATCAATCAAATCATATAACAACCAATCATACAATTTTGCACCCATTACAACTACCAACATCGCTATAATTGTACGATAAGTATTATTAGTTTCATTTAAAACTTTGATAAAAGAATTAGCTTCAGAAGCTTCTATATAATCACCATACGGGGCAAACTTGAGAAATTTATCTTTTTCTTTTGTCTTTTTATTGCGCACCTTTATTGATTTCAAAATTTTTTCAATAAAAATCGAACCAATACGGCTTATAATCATTCCTGCAAAATAATATAAAAACAAATCCTCCCAAATCTCTCCAGTAGAAAATGTAATCCTTGTAGTTCTTTCCACGATACTACAAAAGATTACGCCAGGGAACAGATTATTCAAGATGTCATAAGAAGATATTTTTTCAACCAAATTTTTAATAATGTCTTCCATCTGCGCCTCCTTTGTTAGCACTCTATTTAACAGAGTGCTAACAATACTATATTTCTTTCTCTCCGCCTTGTCAACATGAATATATCAATTCATTCAACACAATTTTTTCTGCACGATTGTGGATGCTGCCCATTCTCTGAATCCATTCCCACTGATTATCCGCTTTCATCTTCTCAGTTACAGACTCAGCTTTTTGCATCTGACTGATAATAACCTGGAATCTCTCTTGTGCCTGCTCATTTATATCAGCAAGGTAAGTCCAGAGCTGGAAACGCAGTGCCAATTCAGTGACATGCTCCCACCACTTAAATCTCTGATTTTGAAGTGGGGGCTTCTTGCTCA